>JAABUZ0100003926.1_pt1 | contig 21199 bp, 26 predicted proteins | sample 5562091 | NCBI WGS metagenome assembly JAABUZ01 (sample SAMN12813069, study PRJNA571459) | rock metagenome | isolation source: Antarctica rocks | place: Antarctica: Victoria Land, Linnaeus Terrace sud | collected 2015-12-21
GGAACGGGGCCCCAGCAGCCCGCTCCAACTCGCGCAGGCCGGGCAGGTCCCAGGGCCTCGCCTCTCGTAGCACATCCTGAGTCTGCATCCGCTCGGACGCGATGGCATCGACCTCCACAAGCCGATCCTCCAACGGACGTCACTCAGATGCGCTCACCTTTGGCCCATTCGGCGAGGACTTCGGGACGTAGCCGCTGTTGGAACTTCAGCCTCTTGCCGGCGTTCAGGTCTCGCGCAATTCGGGCGAGTTCCAACGGGCTCTGTCGGGGCCACTCGCGGCGAAGCGCCTCTGAGGTCAGCTGGTCAGGATCGAGCCTGTGCCCATGTTCGCGAAGGTAGGTAAGAGCCTGCACAGCAGCCGAACGTTCACGGGAATCAATCAGCCCCTGGTTGAGCACGGCCACCATGCTCAGGCCCTCGACAGTGGCCTTGATTGCTGAGGAGGCCTCCTCCACGGCGGGTACAGATTCACCGCCAAGGTGGTCGACGTGGCATGCAGTGATCCATGGGGCGTGTTGGCTGCCGGCGCGAACCAGCACTACGCCATCGATGTCGCTCTGGCTCTCAAGATCGAGGATCTCGTCGAGGTGTAAGCACCAAGCGATGACGATCCCTCGGGGTCGCGCGTTGAAGCGAGAGCGACGGTTGCCGACCGTTCCGATCGGCACACCGGCGCCCTCCAGCCACGGGGAAACATCCACGGCGCTGGTTGAAGGTGCCATAAGCGAGGTCGGCGCACCGCCAGCCCATCGTTGGGCGAGCTTGAACGAATCGATGAGCGAGCAGTGGGTCTCGATGTACGAACGACGTATAAGAACACCGTAGGGGCTAGCTACGACAGGTCTGCCGGATTATGCCGCTGCGTACGTGTCGATCTGACCATCACCGCTGTGGTGTTGGGTTTTGGCGCGGTCGCGGTGGTTGTGCCACGTCCGCCGAAGGATCGGCTACCGCGACCCGAATAGCGCGCGCTCAGTCTCGATGACGTACGACGTTGATGACGCTGCCGTCTGGTGCGCGGACGAGGAACCGGCGCACGCCCCATGGCTCTGTCGTGATCGGGTGCACGATCTCATAGCCGAGTGCTCGAGCTTCTTCGTAGGCGCCGTCGACGTCGTCCGTCTGGACGGAGAGCACCGAGTCCTCGCGTGCAGTCGCGTCACGGGTCACGAGCTGGACGTTGGCCCCCGTGGCGGGGGATGTAAAGCGGGCCACCCATCCCATGTTGAAGTCTTCAGTACTTAGGCCGAGGTAGTCCGTGTAGAAGCTCTTCGCTGCCTCGACGTCAGGTACTCGAAGGTTCGCCATGATGCGAATGGCCTGCATTCGGTCCTCCTATTGCTGTCAGCGGACCTGCATGATGACCCATCGGAGCGCCGCGAGGCGCCTCATCGCGTCCAGAGCCGCTTGCCGATCCCCTTGTCGGACGAGCCGTCTAGCGTCTGATCGTGGCTTACTTCCTGTGCACTCTGCTACACGGCCCGGCGTGGGACGAGGCTCGTGGCGTTCGCGATCAGGACGGGTGGGAGGAGCACGCCGCGTTCATGGATCGTCTCGTCGACGAGGGCGTGATCATCGTCGGCGGCCCCGTCGGCGCCGGCGACTACACGGCTCATCTCATGGAAGCCGCGCGGCCTGCCGAGGTGCGCGATCGGTTGGCGAATGACCCGTGGGCCCGCGATGGTCACCTCACCGTCGGAGTGCTTGAACCGTGGTCGCTGTGGCTCGACGGACGGCCTCGCAACGTGACATCTCTGGCCGATCCTGGCCGGTAGCCCCCAACCGACACACGTTGGAGCTTGCCTGTCGGTGCCGAGGTGGTTGCGCCACCCCGAAGGGATCGGCGTCAGTCGAGGAACCTCACCCCGTGGCGGTGGGTGATCGTCGCGGGGTCGACGCCATTGACGAGGTCGTCGAAGAAATCCTCGATCCCGCCAGGGACGGCGATGATGAGCTTGCGCGAGGGACCATGGACGACGTCGTAGCTGTGCGGGACGCCGCGGGGTAGGAAGACGAAGTCGCCGGCCACAGCCGCCCATGCCTGCTCACCGCAGTGGATGCGGTACTGGCCGTCGAGGATGTAGAAGGACTCGTCGACCGTGTCGTGCACGTGCCGGGGAACGCGATCACCGGTTGGAGCGTGGCTGAGTAGAAGACTGAAGGCGCCGCCGGTGTCGGCGGCGGAAGCGAGCAGCGAGCCCCCAGCACCTGGAACCGGCCGGCCGCCGCCTGCGGTCACGACGAAACCCGAGCTGGTCATCGCGTCACACTCCGGTGGCGACCCGAGCCAGGTCGCGTCCCACCGGATCGGTCACCGCAGGTCATTGCGACCCTGATCGGTGAGCAGTGCGGCTGCCTCGCGGGCGCAGCCCCAGGACAGGGTCACTCCGCTGCCGCCGTGGCCGTAGTTGTGCACGCACCGGGCGTCGCCGACCTGCTCGGCCTCCAGCCGCACGCTCGACCGCCCCGGGCGTAAGCCCACCTGGTGCCCGCGCACCTGCGCGCCCCGCAGCCGCGGTTCCACCTCAATGCAGCGGCGCAGGATCTCCTCGGCCAGGGCCGGGGTCGGTTCCAAGTTCTCATCGTCCTCGACCAGGGTGCCGCCGAGCACGATGTGATCGGGGTAGGGCCAGTACGCCGTCCACGCCCGCCCGAACGGGGCTTCGATGAAGAACTCCTCGAGGCCGGGGTTGTCGAGGATTACTTGCTGGCCGCGCACTGGGTGCACCAAAGGGTCTGGGACGAGTTCGCGGGCGCCGAGACCGGCGCAGTTGGCCAGCAGCGGCGCCTGCCCGGCCAGCTCGGTCAGCGAGTTCACCTCGGCCATCTGGATCTGTCCTCCGGCGGCGACCAGCCGTTGCACGAGGTAGTCGAGGTAGACCGGCATGTCCACCAGCGGCAGGGTGGCCCAGAAGCCGGCGGCGAAGCCCGCCGGCAGCTCGGCGGGCGCACACAGTTCGACTCCGGGCGGTAACGGACCGGCATGTCGGCTGACCAGCCGCCCGCGGCGCAGGGCCACCCCGGTGTTCTCGACGCCGGCCAGCGCGGTGAACTGCTCGATACCGACGCGCTCGCGAATCCCGACCGGATCATCGGCGGGCGCGAAGCTTGGCCCGATCATCGCCGAGGCCACCGCAGAGGTCGTCGCTGACGGAGCTGCGCGAGAGCGGATCTGCACCTGCAAACCCTGTTCGACCAGGCACACCCCCGTGGTGAGTCCCATGATGCCAGCCCCGACCACGATGACGTCCGGTCGTCGTTCATCCATTCCCAGCGGCTCCTCTCACCGCACCCCAGGGCGGCATGACCGGCGTCGCCCTCACTTCATCACGTCGTCCGGCGAAGCACGACTCCGACGCCTCCCGCTGCGTCTGTGAGGGATCCGCGAGTGGGACGGCAACTGTGGGCTGCGGGTCGGTCCGCGCTGGCTTTCGACGGCTGGGGCGGTGTTGGGGATGGATCATCCGTCGTTGCGGTCGTAGGTTCTGACGGTCAGGGTAGGTGCAGCGCGGGGGGCGGTAGGGGAGGTGGTTGCAGGAACGCTGGCGGCCCGGTGAGGTCGAGGAAGTCGAGCAGGTCGGCGGCGGCAGCGTCGCGGCGGGCCAGTGGAGGCAGGTTCCACTTGTGCTGAATGGTCTTCAGGATGGAGGTGTGGTCGTAGACTACGTGCGAGACGTGCCCAGCTTTGGCGAACGGCGCAACGACGATGCAGGGCACCCGGAAACCGAGCCGGTCGTAGTCTCCGGGTTGATCGGGTGGGACGTGGATCGCCGGGGGAACGTCGTCGGGGGCAACGGCCGCGGGGGGCGGGACGTGGTCGTAGTAACCACCGCCCTCGTCGTAGACGACGATCAGCATGGTGCGCGGCCACGCCGGGCTGTGCAAGACAGCGTCGACGACCGAGGCCGTAAAGGCTTCACCGGCCTGCACGTCTTGGGTTTCGCCCTCGGAGATCACAAACAGGTCGGGCGTGACGAGGCTGATAGCCGGTAACCGCCCGGCCCGGCAGTCCTGGTAAAACTCCACCATCGGGCGGGCGTTGCTCGGATGGTCGATCCACACCCGCGGGTACAACCCGATCTCGGGCAGTTCGACGAAGTAGTTGACCCAGCTGATGTGGTGCTGGTCCAAATCATCCCACACGGTGCCGGTCGGCGGGTTCGGTTCGAACGGGTTCGGCAACCTGGTCGCGACCAGGCCGCTGGCGGTGCCGGCCTGCAGGAAACGCCGATTCGGGAACGTCTGGGCCAGACATGACGCGAAGTAGCGGTCGCCGATCGGGAACGTCCGTGCCAGCCCGTAGTAGAAGGGCAGGTCGTCCGCGGTCCAGTACCCCATCGGTAGCGGACTGTTCGTGGTACGGACGAACCCGTCGTTGGCGCCGTGGTTCCACTGCAGGTGGCTGGCGTTCCAGTGCTGGTCCAGCCCGTGCCAGGGCTGCCACGGCGAGGTCAGGTGGTGCACCGTGACCGGGCGGCCCGCCGCGTCGGGATTGCTGTTGACCGGTCGCCCATCGGCGTCGAGGGTGAACCCATCCCCGCGGCCCAGCATCCCGAAGTAGTTGTCGAAGGTGTGGTTCTCCTTCATCAACACCACGATGTGCTCAATCAGCGGCAACAGATCTGTGCCGGCCGGCTGCTCCGGGGACGGCAACCGTCGCTCCACCACTGGGTCGCGCACCTTCGCAGTCTCCTACCCTCGGGCGGACAGCCCGTGTGTGCCGCAGCGGATAGATTACGCGGGGTTCATGTCCAGCTGCCGAACAAGTTTCCCAACGCAACCAGCGCCGCTCACCCGGCAGCTTGCCGTGCCCCGACCGCCCGCAGCGGGATCGCCCTACGAGCCCCGTACCACCGCTGGCTTGCAGGTGACGCGGCGTCACGTCCTAGCGTCGCGTTTATGGACGACAGCGAGGACGGGTTCAAGGTCGGTGAGCTGGCCGGTGCCTCTGGGCTGTCGATCCGCACGGTGCGTTACTACGACCAGATCGGGTTGCTCACCCCTTCCCGGCGCAGTCCGGTCGGTCACCGTCTCTACGACGACACGGACGTCCGGCGGCTCTACCGCATCTGCCTCCTGCGCCGCGCCGGGCTCCCGCTGGCCGAGATCGGCAAGGCGCTGGATGACCCCGGTTGGGACCTGCACCGAGCCATGCTCGCCCACCTGGAGCTGCTCGACCACCAGCAGGCGGTCGGCGCGACACTGCGTCGGCGACTGGCCGCCATGGTCAACGCCAGTGGGACCGACAGCGCCCCGACCACCGGGCAACTACTGGAAACGATGGAGGACATGAGCATGCTCGACGACTCCCTGCAACGACGGATCTCGATCCTCGTCTATGACGACATCCCGGCCGTGCACGCCTGGCTGGTGCGAGTGTTCGGTCTCGGCGCCGGACGCCTCGAACACGACGCCCAGGGCCGGTGTATGCACGGCGAAGTGCAGGCCGGGGATGGAGTGATCTGGCTGCACCAGGTCTCACCCCGATTCGGGTTGGCCTCACCCAAGACCCTCGGCGCTGCGACCGGCACCACCGCGGTCATGGTCGAGGACGTGGACGCCCACCACCGCCACGCCCTTGCCGAGGGCGCCGAGATCCTCTACTCACCCACCGACATGCCCTACGGCTACCGCGAGTACAGCGCCCGCGACCCCGAAGGCGGCCTGTGGTCATTCATGAAACCACTGAACTAACCCGGTCAGCGATCCCGCTACGGCAAGCTCGCGCGCTCTGCCTAGCCCTCACTCGCCTCGGAGGACGGCCGCGATGAAGTCGGCCTTGCCTGAGGTGTAGGCCTCCCGGTCGTCAGCGTGCCGCGCCGCAAGAGTCCCCTTCAGTACCGCGTAGCGCTGCGCCAGCACCGGGTCGGCGCGCAGCGCGTCGCGGAAGGCCAGCTGCTGACGCCAGCGAGGGTGGCTTAACGACATCAGATGAAGGTGCGCGATCCGGTGTCCCTCCTCGACCTTGACGAGGAACCTTCGCCACGGCCGGGCGTCGAGCTCAGGCGGGACGTAGTGCCAGCCAACGGGAGCCAGAACAGCAGCAATACCAGACGCACAGTCCAAGTCGGCTACGGCCGCTTGCAGGTCCAGGATCGGTTTCGCGGACAGGCCCAGCACGGCGGTGGAGCCCACATGCTCGACCGGCGCGACCAGCCAACCGCCCAGCGTCGCGTCCAGCCGCTGGCACTCCTGCTCGCCGGACCGTCGCCACGCATCGTCGGGCGGGTGCACCTCCACGCGCTCGGTCGCCCACGAAGGCCAGTCCGTCACCGCCATATCGTCTCGCAGCAGGATCCCCTGCGGGGCGGGGTCAGGCAGCTCGGACGAGTCGGGTGGCCAGCTCGACGGCCGGTAGGTACGGATCGTCGGCGTCGAGTCGTCGCTGCTGAGGGCGAGCCAGGTGGTCGGTGACGGCCCCTCTTGTCGCTGTCAACAAGGTGCAGCCGGGAAGGGCCGGGGTGGCGACTCGCTATCACCCCCGCCCCTACCGGTCACCCGCAAGCACCTGGCAGATGCAGGGCTGCCTATTCTGCCGTGGCGCTGGCGCCACACGAGCTTCGACGATCAGGCCCGGCTGGGCTTGGCGGCGGCGGTCTGGCGTACCAGTGTGGACAGCGTGGTGGCTTTGAGCTCGTCCTCGATCGCCCGGGCGGCGCGGCGGTCGATCGCCACGAGCTCGGTCTGGATGCGGCGCCCGACGGTGCAGTCCGGGTTCGGACCGTGCAGCCCCAGAACCTGGTCCTCGCCCTGCACGGCCCGCCACACCTGGGCGAGGTTGACCTGTTGGGACGCTTCTGCGAGCTGCCAGCCGCCGCGCGCACCCGGCCTAGACAGGACGAGCCCGGCCGCGCGTAGCCGCCCTAAGACTCGGCGTACGTGGACCGGGCTCGCACCGATACTGCCCGAGAGCACCTCCGAGCTCAGCACCTCGCCCGGCTGCGCCCCACCGAGCAGGGTCAGCGCATGAACGGCGAGGGCAAACTGCGTGTTGGTCGGGCGGGACATAACACGAGTGTAGGCCTATCGGCAATCACGTCTGCTACGGTTTTGAACCGTAATCATCCTGCTTGCGAATGGAGCCCTCGTATGTCCCTCGTCGTCACCGGCGCCAACGGTCACCTCGGCCGGTCGGTAGCCCAGCTAATGCTCGACCGCGTCGACCCCGCGCGGGTCGTCCTGGTCACCCGCCGCCCCGAGTCGCTGACCGACCTGGCCGGCCGAGGCGCTGACGTCCGCTTCGGCGACTTCGACGACCCGGCCTCGCTGGCGACCGCCTTCACCGGTGGTGAGCGCCTGCTTCTTATCTCCACCGACGCGATCGGACGACGGGTGCCACAGCACGTCAACGCGATCACCGCGGCCCGCAACGCGGGCGTCAGCCACGTCGCCTACACCTCGATCCCGAACCCGACCCCGAAGAACCCGGCGCTGGTCGTGGACGACCACCACGCCACCGAGCAAGCCCTCGTCGAGAGCGGCTTGGCCTGGACATTTCTGCGCAACGCTCTCTACATGGACTACCGCGTGCCCGAGGCCCAGCAGTCCCTCACCGCCGGGGTCTTCCGGCACAACCAGGGCGAGGGCCGCAGCGCCTACGTCTCCCGAGAGGACTGCGCGGCCGCAGCCGCAGCCGTGCTGGGCGGTGGCCCCGAGCACGACGGACGCGCGTACGACATCACCGGGCCTGAGCTGCTCGGCGGCGCGGACCTCGCGCGGCTCTACGCCGCCGCCGGGGGGCGCGACGTGGCGGCTGAGTCGCTCGACGACGACGCGTTCGCGGCCGGGCTCGCCGCAGCCGGCCTGCCCGCCGAGGTCATCACCCTGCTGACTTCCTTCGGTGCCGCGGTGCGGATCGGTGCCCTCGATCAGCTCACCGCCGATGTCGAGAACCTCACCGGTCGCGCTCCCGAGTCGGTCGCCGCGATGCTCGGGCGAGTTCTGCCTTCTGCGGCGTGAACGTGAGCCGACTGCCCGCGGTCGTCTTCGCGTTCGGGTTGTGCACGTTCGCGATCGGCACGACGGAGTTCGTCGGCATCGGCCTGCTCCCGCAGATCGCTGACGGCGTGAGCGTCTCCACGACGTCGGCAGGCACGCTGATCTCCGCCTACGCGATCGGAGTGGTGATCGGGGCCCCGCTGATGATCGCGCTCGGGACCCGGCTGCCCCGCCGACAGCTGATGCTTGCGCTCATGGCGCTGTTCGTCGCCGGCAACTGCGCCTCGGCGCTGGCCCCCAGCTTTGGGTGGTTGTTCGCCGCCCGTACCGTCACCGCGCTGCCGCACGGCGCCGTCTTCGGCTTGGCCGTCGTGATCGCCGCGCAGCTCGTCGCGCCGGAGCGTCGACCTGCCGCGGTCTCGGCCACCTTCCTCGGCTTGACGCTCTCGACGCTGGCCGGCGCCCCGCTGTCGACCTTGGTCGGTCAGGAGCTGGGCTGGCGGGCAGCGTTCTGGACGGTCGCCGCCCTGGGCGCGCTCGGGCTCCTCGCGCTGGTCGTCACGATGCCTGCGGTCCCCCGCGCGGTCGGGGTGACCCTGCGCACCGAGGCCACGGTGCTTCTTGGCCGCCCGGTGCTGGTCCTGTTGCTGATCACCACGATCGGCTTCGCGGGGGTCTTCGCCGCAATCGGCTACCTCGCTCCGATCCTGCACGAGGAGGCCGGGTTCTCGAACGCCTCGGCGGTTTGGGGGCTGGCCGTCTTCGGCTTGGGCTCCACCGCGGGCAATCTGCTCTCCCCCCGCATCCTTGCGCACGTGACGACCGTCGAGCAGAGCAACGTGTTCCTCACACGGGTGCTCACCGCGCTCGTCGCGGCGCTCGCGACCTTCGTCATGACCTCACACGTCCCTGCGCTCGCCGTCGTCAACGTCTTCATGATCGGTGCGGTCGGCTTCATGCTGGTGGCGATCCTGCAGGGGCAGCTGCTCGATGCCGGTGGCCGGGCGCCGACATTGACCTCGGCCGCAGTGCACTCGGCCTTCAACGCCGGCAACGCGCTCGGTCCTCTGGCCGGGGGGCTCGCCATCAGCGGCGGACTCGGCTACGCCGCCGCCCCCGCCGCCGGCGCCGTCCTCAGCACCGCGGGACTGCTCGTCGCCGCCCAAAGACGCCGGCGCCGACAGACCGACCGCACACCGTCCTGGGGTTCGGCCAAGTGAACGACGTGCTCTTAACCTCCGAGGTATGCGTGCGCTTGCGGGGGCTGACGGCCAGCGTCGGACAGCTGCCTTCGTCGTCGGACTCAACCGCGCCCATGCGCTCAGCATGGTCGACACTGCCCTGCAGGCTTCCAGGCCCGAGTCCAGTTCGAGACCGCCAGCCCGACGAGCATCCGCGAGTTCGTCGCCGCCGGCCTCGGCGTCGCACTCCTCGCCCGCTCCACAGCCCACGCTCCCGGCCCACCAATCGCCGTGAGCGAACTGGCCAACCCACCCGCCCACCCACCCATCGGGCTCATCCACCGACACGACCGGCCGCTCACCCCGCCGCCGCCGCATGTCGACGCCACCTCACCGCCGCTCCGCTCATCACCGGATAGGGATCCTGATCTGAGCAGATGGCAATTTGACCCTCTTGTGGACACCGCGGTCGGCGCGAGGAGCGGGGCGTGCTCAAGCTGATGTCCACACCTCGGCGGAGCGCTTGACTACGGGTCGCTACCGTCGTCATGTGGTGACACTGCTGGATCGACCCTTCACCGTGGAGGAGGCGCACGAAGTGACTTCGTGGTCCTACCCCTGTCCTCACGACGTCTACAACCTTGATGCGAGCGCCGCCGCCCTGTTCCTCGACCGCTCGAGCGACGACCACGGGTACTACCCCGCGGTCGACACCGAAGGGGCACTGGTCGGGTTTGCTGTCTTCGGGTTGGAGGCACGGGTCCGGGGACAGCAGGTCGTGGAGGGGACGCTGGACCTGGGAGCCGGGGTGCGGCCAGACGTGACAAGCCTGGGTGTCGGCACCGAGCTTCTGGGTCAGCTGATCGACCTCGGACGAAGTCGATGGGCTCCGAAGACCCTCCGGGTGGCCGTGGGGGAGTTCAACACCAGGTCGCTGGCTCTGTGCGCCCGCGCCGGCTTCACCGCGGTCGGCGAGCTCGACGGCCCCGGAGGTCGACCGTTCGTGGAGCTCACCCTGCCGACGTGGTGAAGATGGTCTTTTTCGACCGAGTTGAACCTGCGCGAGGCCGTTGCCGTCGTTCGGCAACTGAAGCTTTGACCTGGCCCAGCCGCTGCGCAGTTGTATCCAGTGGTCGATGCGCCCACGCCACCACTAGCTTCACTTCAGGGGATCGGTGAGCGGGACGGCCTGCGAGCCGTGCCCGATCGGCTCCGGTTGGGCCAGACTGGTGCGATGGCCCAACCGGGCCCGTCGGATTGCCCGCGGGCAACTAGCGATGCAAAAGCCCATCGACGAGTAAGTCAAACAACCGCTCCATCTGCGGGAGGGGGGCGGTGGGTCCGGTGGAGAGCACGACGCCCAGAACCATCGTGGTGACGTCATCCGCCGCGATGTCCGACCGTAGAGATCCGTCCGCGGCGCCCGCCGTCAGGATTTCTGCGATCGCGCTGCTGATGCGCTCACGGGTGGCCGGGGTCGCGATGCGACCAGAAGCCCACCCCGCCCGCAGCGTATCCATGATGCCGCGTTTCATCACTGAGAACTCGGCGTACCGGCGCATCCAGGCCCGCAGCGCCGGTTCGGGTGCGAGCTCGGCCAGCAGCGTCGCCGCGCTCGACACCACCTCGTCGAGCTCGGCGGCGTAAGCAACCTCGACGAGAGCCTCGCGCGTGGGGAAGTGCCGGTAGAGCGTGCCGATTCCGACGCCGGCGTCACGCGCGATGTCCTCGAGGGGCACCACCTGACTCGACGCGCTGAACGCGGCGCGGGCAACGGCGACGAGCGCGTCGCGGTTGCGCAGCGCATCCGCTCGGAGCGGTCGTTCGGGGACGGTCAAAGCGGAGGCACCTCCATTAGTGCTAACGTCAGATGAACGGAGGTTCCTCCGCTTGTCCATCGTTTCATGAATCGAGGGTTCACGATGCCCGACATCACCACCCCGCGTCCCGGCGGCACCGGCCGTCTCGGCGACCACACCGTCTCCCGCGTCGGCTACGGCGCGATGCAGCTCGAACGGCTGCACGACGACCGGCCGGCCGCCATCGCGCTCCTGCGACGGGCCGTCGAGCTCGGCGTCGACCACATCGACACCGCCGAGTTCTACGGCAACGGCTTCGTCAACGGACTGCTGCGCGAGGCGATCACGCCTGACGACGGCGTCACGATTGTGACGAAGGTCGGCGCGGACCCGAACCCCGAGGACCCTGTGCCGCTCCGGTTCGCCCAGCACCCCGCAGAGCTCCGCGCGAGCGTTGAGGTCAACCTGCACAGCCTGGGTCTGGAGCAGCTGCCGGTCGTGCTGCTGCGTCGCGCCGACACGGGCCCGGGAATGAAGGTCCAGGCCGATCAGGTCGTGGACCTCGACGATCAGCTCGCCACGATGATCGCCCTTCGTGACGAGGGCAAGATCGGCGCCTTCGGCATCGGCAGCGTGGGCGCGGATGCCCTGCGCCGGTCCATCCCCGCCGGGATCGTCTTCGTGCAGAACGCCTACAGCCTGGTCGGTCGCGAGGACGAGGCCATGCTCGAGCTGTCCGCCGCCGCCGACGTCGCGTGGGTGCCGTTCTTCCCGCTCGGCGGCGCGTTCGCGGGCTTCCCGAAGGTGACCGAGCAGCCCGTTGTCGTCCAGGCCGCGACGCGACTGGGCATGACGCCCTCGCAGATCGGACTCGCGTGGCTGCTGCAACACGAGTCGAACATCCTGCTCATCCCCGGCACGGCCGACATCGCCCATCTCGACGCCAATGTCGCCGCCGGCGCGATCGAGTTCGACGAGGCCACGATGGCCGCGCTCGACGCCGTCGCGAACGGCTGACCTGTCGAGCCGCGCCGGAGCTTTCAGTCCAAACCAGGTCCTGGCCTGGTTCAAACATTGCCGGCGTCCAGGTCGGTCAGGGACAGCCTGGCGGAACGCGGCGGCGCCGGGGGATGTCTGTGACCGGAACGCCAGCGCGGGTGTGGCCGCCTGCACCACGACCGCGGCATCGGCCACTACGGGGCGCACACGCATGTCAACAGGATGGCGCACCGCCTCAAGTAGGCGTCGTCCCCCGCATCGCTGGGCTGGCGTGGCGCCTCACGCCCATCTGCAGGATTTGAGCGGACCTGGCGACAGGTCGGTCACCACAGGCGGATGGTCCGGTGGTGATCGAAGCGGTCCTACTATCGGCGATGTGCCATCAACCGCTGACTACGACGAGATTGCGGACTGGTACGAGCATGAGTTTCTGGCGCGTTCTGGTGGATCTGGCGGGCACCCGCTGGGAATTGACGTGGCCCTGATCGAGCTGCTGGGTCCGGGTGTCGGGCCGTGCCTGGAGATCGGCTGCGGTACGGGCGCGTGGGCGGCGACCGTGCGTGGACTGGGGTGGACGCCGATCGGGATGGATCTATCAGTAGGCATGCTCGGCCATGCCAGGGGGCGGTTGCCCGTCGCTCAGGCAGACGCCGTCGACCTGCCCGTCGTGTCGTCGGCGGTCGCGTCGGTGATCACTGTGATGGCGCATACCGACATGCGCTGCTACCCGGAGGTCCTGCGGGAGGCATCCCGAGTTGTGCGTCCGGGCGGTGTGGTTGTCCACGTGGGTGTCCACCCGTGTTTCTGCGGCGGGTTCGCCGATCGCACCGACCCGGCTGCGGTCGTGATCCGACCGGGCTACCGCGACAGCGACTGGACCACAGAGTCCTGGACCGACCGAGGACTCCGCGACAAGGTTGGGGCGGCGCACTGGCCGCTGCCCGAGCTGGTTCGCGCCTTCCTGGGTGCTGGTCTCGTCATCGAAGGGATGTTTGAGGGCGGTGAGCCCACGCCGACCGTGTTGGCGATCCGCGGCCGAAAGCCTCCGGGCACGCTCGGCCATACGTGTTCGAAGGAATAGAGGGCCGGGGGCGACGGCCCGGTAGCCGAACGTCTATCGGGAGGGTCGCAGGTCAGCCGGGGTGCGTTGGCGATCTTGTCCGTTAGACCCGTCCGGTTGGATTCCCGCTCGGGTGCGTCATGCGGTACACGATCGTCGTCCCACTTCCTTGAAACTGGCATCCCTCCGGCCGGTGCGGCAGTCATCCGTCGATGCCCACGTCGTCGCGTCCCGGAAGCTGTCTGAGAATCTCTCGGGACCTGGTCCGACAAACGATCGCTGTCCGCAGCGCTTACCGTCGGTGGATGATGGCCACGAGACCTGAGCCGCTGGTCGGGCTGCTGGTCGAGGACCCCCGGGTGTTGGCGGCGGCGCTCCCGGATGCGCCGCGCTGGATCTACGCCCGCAGTGTGCTGTTGTCCGGTTCAGCGATGGTCCGGGTCAATGCTGGCGGGGACGCGGCGTTGGCGATGGATTCGAGCACGGCGGTGCTGGTCGGCCGTCCTGACTGCGAGCTGCTGCGAGACGTGCTTACCGACCACCTGCCGGGGCGCTCGCTGCTGGTGCACGACGACGCCGGCACCGTCGCCTGCTCGGCGCTTCCCGGGTGGGTCGCCCGGCCGTTCACCGTGCACCGTGGACGCAGCTGCCCTGTTGGGTCCCCGACCGTGGTGAGTTTGCGGGTTTCCTCGAGGTCGACACGGCCCAAGCGGCAGCGACCGGGCTGGTCTGCCGGCCGGTCGTCGACACGGCCCGCGACACCTGGCACTGGCTGGTCCGCGACGGTGTTCCGGCCCAGCGATCGGACCGCGACGTCCACGGGCTTCCCGCCGAATCCGAAGCTGCCCTGCTGGCCCGCCGCTGATCGCGGTTCCGGTCGCGCTAGCTGCGTGCGCTGGGCGGCCTCAGATCGGGAACCGCGATGCCGGTGATCAGTCGGCGAGAACCAATGGCGCGGTCCGCGTCAATCCGTAACCGAGACTGATCCGGTTGTTGAGGGCCAATCGCTGGCACGGGTCCAGGGTCATGACGTCGTCTGCTACGAATCGTTGCGATACTCCAGCTGGCGCCGGGCGCCGCCGCCGGAACCGAGCAGTGCAGCCGTCTTCTGACATCTGGTGCAGTCGTCTTCTGAAAATGACAGCCGCCGTCCGTCGATGCTCACGTCGTCGCGTCCCAGAGGTAGGTCCCAAAATCGGGTCTCGTAACAGCCGACTAGTGCCAACTACTGGACAGGCGATGAGCCGTTGGGATCGGGGTAGGTCTTCACGCTTTGCGGGCGATGACGTAGAGCCAGGGTTCGGTGCGTCCGGCGACGTGGTCGAGTGAAATCATGGTCCAGCCGGTTCGTGTGAGCACTTCGCGTACTGCTGGTTCGCGCCAGTAGGTGAAGTGACGAGGTAGACCGAGCTTGGCATCGCTCCATTCGGCCCCGTCACCTTCTTTCACCGTGAACGCCAGGACGCCTCCGGTAACAACGGCTCCGCGCGCCCGCCGCAGCACGTCCTCGAATTGTTCGCGGGTGAGGTGCAGCAGCACGGCATCGGCGAGGACCCCCTCGTAGGGTCCACCCAGGGCGTCGGTGCGGATGTCGAGCAGTCTCGCCTCGTGTCCGGCGGCGCGCAGCCTTTCGACGAATGCTGGGGTGGCGTCGGTGCGGGTGAGGCGGACACCGCGGCTTTCCAGATGGGTGGCGTCCCAGCCTGGGCCGCTGCCGAGTTCCAGGACGTGTCCGTGCCCGACGATGGCGGCCAGTCGGTCGAGGTAGGTCTGCATCGCCGGCCCTGGGGCCGTGCTGTGCTCGAGGTAGCGCTGCACGTTTGCCTGGTAGGCGGCGAGGGTGAGGTCACCGGATTCGGTCATGACACCCCAGTCAACCACCGCCCCAGGGGCGCCGGTGAGCTGCAACCCCGGCGACTGCGTACGGTGCTCGCCCACCCCGGACAGACCCGCTATCCGCCCTTGCGTACGAGGTGACGCACACCTTGCGCTGCTCGTCGGGACCGCGTGAGCGCGGCGCGGCCGCCTTCGTACCCGCGGGCGGCTACCTACGCCGCGGGTGTCTGGCGGACAGCGTTGCCCGCACCTGACGCAGGCTCCGCAGCAGAAGAGCCGCGCCGATGAGCACGCAGACCACGGCGACCAGGATGTGTGCCGTGGTGGCCAGGAGGATGATGCCAGCGGTCAGCAGTGCAGCGCCGAAGGGAATGGCCCGCGGCAGGTCAGCGTCCCACTCCCGGGACCGGTCGGGTGGTCGGCCCGGGGCGGAAGCAGAATCAGGCTTCATCGCTGTGCCCTTCTGTTCCCTCTGTGCTGCATCGTTCCCGCCCAGCCTGCTCCGGGGGAGGGTTCACGGCAATAGGGGGCGAGGCGCAGCGAGATCACCCTTCCGGCACCGGGGTTCCGCCGCGCTCCAGAGATCGTCGTCGAGTTCGGGGATCTGAACAGCGCACCGCTTTCTCCGCGCCGCAACCGCCCTCACTTGCGGCGACCGTATTCGCTGCGCCGGGCTTCGGGGTGATGGATGTTGGGGCGGGTCGGTGCCCGATTCGGGGTGAGCTTTCAGTTCAGAAGGTGAGTTCCTCGGGTGTGGCGATGCTGGCGGTGGTGAGGAGGGTGCTGGTCTGCGCCCAGAGTTGGTGTGCAAGGTCGGGGTCTTGGGCGAGTGGGCCGGTTTTTCCGGGGCGGCTCTTGGTGTAGTAGCCGCCGGCGGTCGTAGCGGCCTGGGGGGTGGTGGCGAGATGGACGGCGGTGGTGGCGGCCTTGTGCGGCGCGGCTTGGAAGGGTCGGGTCAGGGTGAGGAACAACCGGAATGCGCCGGTGGTGTGGCGGCCGAGGTTGGTGCGGACGAATCCGGGGTCGGCGGCGGTGGCGGTGATCTCGATGCGGTGGGTGCGGCGGTTCAGTTCGGCCGCGAAGACCGCGGCGAGCAGTTTGGTGGTCTCATAGGTGGGGGTGTGGGCGAAACCGGCGCCGGTGGCCAGCGCGGGGAGGTCGACGGCTTTGACGCGGGTATGCATCGCGGAGGACGTCGTGACGACGCGGGCTGGCGCCGAGGCGGCCAGCAGGGGCCGCAGCAGGGCGGTGAGCAGGAATCCGGACAGGTAATTCGTGGCGAACATGGTCTCGAACCCGTCGCTGGTGAGCTCGCGGTGGGGACGGATCTCCGCGGCGTTGAGGATCAGCCCGTCGAGGCGATCGGTACGGTCGCGGATCTGCCCGGCCACCGACCGTACCTGCACCATTTCGGAGAGATCACCCGAAACGACACCGATCTCGGCGGCCGGGACGGAGGAACGGATGCGGGCGGCGGCGGCGTGCCCGGACTCGGTGGTGCGGGCACCGAGCAGTACGTGGGCGCCGGTGGCGGCGAGCTGGGTGGCGATGGCTTCGCCGATGCCGCCGCTCGCCCCGGTCACCACGAACACCGGCGTCGGGGCGGTCACGGCGTCCTCATTCGACCAGCACAGTTACACATGAACCATGTATAGCATGGGTTATGATGGTCGTGTGAGGGAAAGTCACGATCGACAGCCGAGCTTCGAAACCGGCACCGGGTTTCTACTGGCGCGCCTCGGGTCGCTGGCCGAGCGCAGCTGGGTCGCGATGCTGCGCGAACGCAACCTCACCGCCCATCAACACGGCGTGTTGCTCACGCTGCGCGAACACCGACCACTCGCCCAGCACGACCTGGCCCGGATGATCGCGGTCGACCCCCGCAACATCGTGCCGATCATCGACGGACTCGTCGAGAAGGGCCTGATCGACCGTGAGATGGACCCGGCGGACCGGCGGCGACGAGTCCTGACGCTCACCGACGCCGGGAGCACGGCGGCGGCGGAACTGGCGACCGCCGCGGCCGGGATTGAAGACGATTTCCTCGCCAGCCTCACCCCTTCCGACCGCCACGACCTCGCCCGGATCCTGCGCGTCCTGCACGCCTCGATGCCCTGAACTTCTCGTGCCTGTGGCCCGGGCCGACTCATGACGGTCGGCGCTGGCGTTGCCTCCGGCTCCTCAACCGACAAGTCGCGACACAGTGCAGTCGACTTCTGACATTTGGTGCACTCGTCTTCTGAAAGTGACACCAGCTCGGCACTGTCAACGTCTCGGAGCCGGTCTGCAGCTTTCGAGACCTGTTCCGATAAACGATGGCCAACCGGCGAAGCCAGGAGCGCTCGGGTTGTCGGGAGGGCTTGGGGCAACATGATGGCGTGGACATCCGGCCCGCAGTGGCGGCGAGGAACAACGCCGAGTGGTGCGACCTCGTCGCCCGATCTCACAGGGCGAGAACATCCTGGGCGAGTGACGCGTGGACGAGCGAGGATCGGACGCCCGCCTATTACCCGGACGTGGTCACGCTCCGTCGCAACTGCGACGCCGCGTCGCTCCTGTCCCGTATTGCCGTGTCCGCGGGATGCTCAGTTAAAGACAGCTTCGCCGACCTTGATCTGAAGCCGTTCGGCTTCCGTGTTCTGTTCGAAGCGAACTGGATCTGCCGGCCGGCTATGCCTCCCGACTCCTCGCATGTCGGGCGGCAGTGGACGCGAGTGGCGGATGCGGGCCACCTGGCGAGGTGGGAGGACGCCTGGGGCGGTCCCGATGGACCGCGCGGCCTATTCCGAGCTGACCTGCTCGCGCACGACAACGTGATGGTGATGGCGGCTGAGCGCAAAGGGCAGATCGTTGCCGGAGCGATCCTCAACCACAGCGCAGCGGCCGTAGGCATCTCGAACTTCTTCGCGCTGCCCGATGAGGGACCCGAACCGTGGACCGGTTGCCTGGCCGCTGTCGGCTCGCGGTGTCCGCACGTTCCGCTCGTCGGGTATGAGTCCGCAGACGCCCTGCAGGTGGCTCACCGTCACGGCTTTCAGTCCGTGGGCCCGCTTCGGGTGTGGATCACGGACGGTCAAGCGCGCGGATAGGTTCACGACGGCAGGCAGGCCGCGCCGGTAGGCGATCCCCTTATGTACAACCGCTCGGGTCAGTCGTAAATGCCGCTGCGGTTGCCCGCGTCGAGGGCGGTGATGACGAGTTCTCCACGGCGGATGTCGAGGATCACGCGGTAGTCGCCCACTCTGAGTCGCCACAGGCCCGTGTAGGGCCCCGACAGGGCCTTGCACCGTTTCGTCGGGTCGTCCAGACTTTCCAGTGCGACGAGGGCCTTCAACACTCGGGCAGCGACCTGCCGGTCCAGCTTCCTCACCGCCCGGTCGAAGTCGCGGTCCGTGCGAATGGTCCACGTCATGCAGGCTGATCAGGCATGGCGTCCAGTTGCTCACGGGTGATTTCCAGCTCGGACATCAGATCGTCAAGCGGTCGGGTCTCGCGCTGTCCAGCGCGGATGGCCTCAGCCCGGGTGACGAGTCCGTAGGCGTACTCCAGATCGTCAATTCCGGCGGTGACCAGCTCGCGCAGGTAGTAGCTCTTGGACCGTCCCGTGGCAGCCACCAGCCGGGACAGTCGTTCATCGATCTCCACCGGAAGGCGGAGAGACCGGGGTACCTCACTCACCGTCACGGCACACCTCCATCACTACATGTAGTCATACCAAGGTACACCCCGCCTGCCTCCGGCCCGGAGCGGTCGTCTCGGAGTAGACCCGACCGACTCCGAGTCGCTCGCTCCCGAAGCCCTACGAAGACGCGACCGCCCCGGTGAGCCAGCCATCCCTATACGGCGACGCTTCGCCCGGCTATTCAAGGCCCGCGCGGTCACTGCTTCCTGCACCGGGGTGTTCTTCACGGAGTCCGGCATCCAGGACCGCGTACAGGTGAGAGAGGCGAGTCTTGGTTGACGGGAGCGTCGGCATCAATCGTGCGAGTGCCCTCACGCTGTCTGTCGCCGAGGACAGCGCATCGGCGAGCACCTGGTCCCCGACTTCGGAGCTGCCGTCGGCCGCAAGTTCGAGCGCCTGCGCGGCGTAGACGATGGGCCCGTAGAGGTGCTTGAGCTGTGTCGCGTCGATCAGATCCGGATGCATGTATGCGACCGCGGCGGTCAGCGAGGCGGCACGTGCCGCGGACTTCAAAGCCGGGTCGGGGTTGTTACTAGAGGCCCTGTGGGCGGCCCAACCAGTAGTACGCAGCTGCTCGCCACGTCGGCCGCCTGCGGCGAAGCGCTGTGCGGCCTCCAGCGCGGCGCGAGGCCGTGCATCCGTGGGGAGCTGAGCTTCGTAGAGTGCTACTGCGCGCTCGGCAGTGGGGAGGACCCAACGGGCGGCTGGTCTCAGAATCTCGTTGGCTCGACGATCAAGGACCCGTCGCCTGGCTTCGGTAGGCACCTCCACATCTCCAGGCTATCCAGACGCAGCCGGATCCCCGTATGCCGATCCGGAACCTGATCTAGCTGAGGCGCTCGTCGAGGTGGATCGAGACCGTGTCGCCGGGGTTCTTGCCGATCGCCTGGCGGAGATCGACCTTCACCGGCAGTTTGTGGGTGCCATCGCCCAGGGCCATGAAGGAACTTTGGAAGGGGTGGTCGTCGATGGTCCCGTTGATCTTGACGAGGCCGCGGGTGCCGAAGAACTCGGCCGAACCGGTCATCACGACGTAGGTCCAGCCTCCTGGTTTCGGGCTTTTCTGCAGAACGGCGGTGAAGTTGTGGTCCAACGCCCCTCGCTTGTCGCGGGATCGTGGGTTGCTCTCGATGCTGCTCACCGTGCTCTCCTTGCCATGTCTGGGTGGGTGTAGTTGCCCGGCGGCACGAAAATGTGCGCCTGCCTCGTTGTCACTCGACGATCACCAGACCATTGCCGTCCGGATCACGCAGCGTAAACATCGGCGGGACGCCCGGCCACTGCAGCAGCTCACCGACCTCGACCGCACGCCGGCGTAAATCCTCGTGCAGAGCGGCGGCGTTCCCGGTGGTGAGTCGGATGCCCGTCTCCCCGCCAGCGGGAACGCCCTCGCTCGCGGGGATCAGGGCGATCATCGTCGTCGAGCCCGGTGGTGCGACCGTGATCCAGCGACCGCCGAGCTGCTCGACGGGGGCGTCCATATGCTTGTTGAATCCGAGCCGCTCGACGTAGAACTCCACAGCACGGTCCTGGTCGGTAACCGGCACTGCCACGGTGCCGATACCGGTGATACCGGTGATACCACTTTGGGTCGCCTCGGTCATGATCAGTCAACTCCTCGCTGTAGCGGATGTGACTGTGTAGACCGCTGCACACCACGGAACTCATCGGTGCTTCGGCGGCAGGGGCAAACGCAGCCAGGGCGATGACGGCGGATCAGGTCCAGCGAACGGTTCGACGGCGTCCGCGCGACGCGCGGCGCCCACAAGCCAATGCAGGCGAGGCGCGTCCGCTGACGTGCGGTCACCCCTCCCATTTACCGAACCACCACCGGCACGACCTGCATCGCCCGCAAGCCTGTGACCAGGGTTGTTGCAGATGACCTGTCCGGAGCCATTTCCGATGAGGGGACGTTATCCGACACGCCCAAGGTTGGTTCTGGAACACATGGCGTGTTTTCGCCCGCGTTGCTCAAGGTCGACTCGACCCGCGATTCCAGTGTGTCCCCGTTCTTGGAAGTAGGACACTCCGGCAGCTGGCACAAGCTCTCCGGAATGCCGCAGGTCGTCGCGTTCTGGAAGTTGTCTCTACCGGACGTGCCATAAAGGATCGTTAAAGCAACACTGGGGCGGCGAGAAGTGGCCTGCAGGTCAGTGAGGTCGCCGAGTGTTGCAGAAGCACTGTACGAAACCGATGTGTCATCGGAAGGCTTGTCGGCGGGTTGTGCAACAGTGCGTGGTTATGAGCGAACTTTTGGGCTATGCGAGGGTGTCCACCGCGGAGCAGACCGCCGTGTTGCAGCAGGACGCGCTGAGGGCCGCGGGGTGTTCGCGGATTTGGTCGGATACCGCCAGCGGTACTCGGACGGACCGTCCGCAGCTGGCGGCGTTGTTTGATCAGTTGCGGGTGGGGGACACGTTGGTGGTGTGGCGGTTGGACCGGTTGGGTCGGTCGTTGCCGCACTTGATCGAGACCATCCGTGAGTTGGAGGCTAGGGGAGTGGGGTTCAAGTCGGTGCAGGAGCACATCGACACCACTACCCCCGGCGGCCGGTTGGTGTTCCATGTGTTCGGGGCTCTTGCCAGCTTCGAACGGGAACTCATCCAGGAGCGCACCCTCGCCGGGTTGGCTGCCGCTCGGGAGCGTGGCCGCCTCGGCGGGCGGCCCACCGTGTTGAGCCCGGCGAAGTTGAAGCAGGCCCGGA
>JAABUZ0100003927.1_pt1 | contig 21196 bp, 17 predicted proteins | sample 5562091 | NCBI WGS metagenome assembly JAABUZ01 (sample SAMN12813069, study PRJNA571459) | rock metagenome | isolation source: Antarctica rocks | place: Antarctica: Victoria Land, Linnaeus Terrace sud | collected 2015-12-21
GAAACCGAAGATTGAGAGCGCATTGAAAGGCGCGGTCAGGATCGCTGATGTAAACAATCGCTTCTTGAAGGGTGCTAGGCGTTTCCATAATTCAAATCTACGCCCAATCATCGCCTGCGTCAAGTATATAGTCGCCCTTGAGAAAGATGTTCGTAAATGTGTCAATGCGGCTCTACCAGTCGCATTGCCGTGAGGATACGCTTACAGTATCAATGCAGTTACCGATAGCTCATTTGCGTTGAAAATGTGTGACTTGAGAGTTGCAGAGCCTAAGTGCTGACTCTCAGCTACATCGCTGTTGTGAATCCGTAATAGTTAGCTTGCTTCGAGCTTCTTCAGTGCATCTGCGATGTCGGATTGCGAGACGATTGCGTATCGTTCAAAGACACTCCGAGTGCGCCATCCACCGATCTTCATAATGACGCATTCCGCAATGCCGGCGCGGCGCAGATTGCGGGCAGCAGTGCGGCGGAGATCATGGAAAAGCAGCTCCGGAACGCCAGCGGCCTTGCAAGCGTTTGCCCACGTCTCACGGAAGTCCTTTACGGGTTTCCCATCGGGTCGCACAAGAACGGCGGATTCTGCTGACTTCCCGGCGACACATTGAGTAAGTAGCGAATGGATGTTCGCGGTCATAGTGACCTCGCGTCCATCCTTGTTCTTGGTCGTACCCGGTTCCAGGCGGATTGTGCGCGAAGCGATATCGACTTGGGCTACTTTGAGATTGATGAGTTCGCTGATTCGCCATCCGTAGGTGCGGCCCATCTCGACAATTGTTTGGAACCAGAGATCGGAACAGTATGCGATCAGCTTCTTGTACTGTGCGTCTTCGAGGAATCCGGTACGGATGTTGTCCTCAGTGAGCTTCGGGAATTTGGGAAGACGGAAGACCTTCGGCGGTGTGGCGAACATGCCGATACGGAACATCCGCTTCAAAGCAGCCATCTCGCGATTGATCGTTGCGTTGGAGGCATTTTTCAAGCTGGCGGTGGGTCTACATACTTCGCTACCAGATCGCTTGTGACCTCCATAACTCGCCGCGACCCGAAGAACGGCTCGATATGCAGCCTCCAGCGAGTCTGAACGTAGACATGTCAGGTAAAAACACTTCAGTTGAGGATAATTCGGAGAGGCAGCAAAGAACGTTGTCGGTTCGCATTTCTGACGCCTTACACGGGCGGCTAGAAGGAATTCGAGAGATCTTATCCGCGCGGTCGGGTACTCGCGTAACGACCTCAGAAGCTGCGAAGCACATTCTAGAGTTCGCACATGAAGAACGCTTAGATCTAATCGAGCGTCTCAGGGAACCCACTAGCTCTCTCATCCACATCCGGCAGAGGTACGAACAAGGGCTTGACTTGTCAAAGGCCGATTGGACCTGTCTTGTTTATTTCGTACATCAAAGTCTGGAATCGGCGAACAGGCTCAACCCGTACATATCTAAACATTCACTAGTTGGCCTAGTCCAGGCTTTCCTAGCAATCTACCAGTTGCTGCCCCAGGACGGATCGCGGCATGAAAGGTACTATCTTGGACATTTTGGATACAGCATGGATGTCGGAAATGGTGCTGCCACGAATGCTGACGTACTGAAGGCAGCTGCAAAGTGTCTCAAGCAGATTAAAGAAATCAAAAGGCCCTATGGTCCGTCAGGCCTGGGTCGCAATCTGTATGCCTTGGTCGAGGGCGAACGGTTCGCAGACATATCTGCATTGAACAGAGTGCTGAAACCTTTCTGGCCGCTTCTTTGGAGACTTGCAGCAAGGGGGCATTTCGCCAATTGCAAGGTTCCAATCCGAGCGGCTCTCGAACCCGGTCAGGAGCATTTCGAGGAGAGATCGTTCGTTCCTTCCGTGTCTGAGCCGATCGGAGACGACAAGTTTTCGCTCTCGTTCGCAACTCTCGATAATAACGACCTTTCTTTGCTTTTGGTCTTAACGGACAGGTGCGGGGCTCTGTACCCAATGAGCCGTTACCCCATGATCACCGCATTCCGGGCCATGCTCGATGGATTGCAAAGCGACAGAGAGAACGAACACTGGGACAGCCCGTCATTCTTCGCCTACACGGGCCAAGGGAAGCATGGTTTGCACGTAGGTTTCAGAGCGAAGGATAACGGCATCACGTTCACCTTTTCTCCTTTCGAATGGGCAGCTCTCAAGCGGCTTTTCGCGAAGGCGTGGGAATTGCCGGAGATGAGTTGTATCTGGGAGAAATTAAGCCTCGAGTACGGTGAGCTGTAAACGGTGCTTCGCACCGGAAGTAGGGTGACACGTCACCCCAGATTGGGTGCTGTAAAGGAACTCAAGTTGCTCTGCGGGAACTTGTTGATCAGCAGGCATTTAGCTACTTCGGTGCGTTCGTGAAGCCATCGCGGTACCCTTGGGTAACTTGTTGATTCTTTATTAGGCACGCTCGCGAGGTTCAAGCCATGGTCAAACTCCCTATGCGCAACAAGTCTGTCGGGACAAAAGTCACAGACGCTGAGTTCGCGACCTTGGAGGCACAAGCACAAGCGCGGAAGCTGACTCTCTCGGAATGGGTTCGGGCGGAACTGCTGGAGCCGCGGAGTGGCGAGAGCGGGACCGGGGCGGAGGTTCTGCTAGGCGAGCTGCTGGCCCTGCGGACAATCTCAATCAATCTCCTGTTCTCGCTCTCGAATGGAACCGGTGACGCCGGAGGCAATGAAGGAGCTGATTGAGCGGGCGGATCGTGACAAGGAGCGGCGGGCGGTGGAGCGACTGACGGCGGTGCGGGTGGCGGTTCCGGCGACCACGCCTGAGGCTCAGACAGCCGTCGAGGTTGAAGGTGGAGAGGTGGTCTGAGATGGCGGAGTGGGGACGGAAGGAGTACAGCAAAGAATGGCCAAACCGGAGGCCGGTGTGGAGCATCGCGGCGTTCTGGTGGCGGTGCTAACCTTCGCTGGGATACTGACGGTGGAGTACGAGCGGAGCTGGACGGCGGCCCAGGACCTCTACTGGAAGGACTACCTGAAGAGCGGGGGGCGGGGTCAGATTTCGGCGCGTTCGGTGGGCAAGTACACGCTGCTTGAAGGGATGGCGGCAAAAAGTCAGGGTCGGTTGCTGACCGGCGACGAGATCGAGCCGGTGACGGGAGCGGACGGCAGCCAGGGCTGGCGGCTGACCAAGCAGGGCGCACAGGATGGCATCGTCCGGTTGCAGTGGGTGACGGGGACGTTCAGCAACCGGGGGCTGCACCGGTTGATGGGCGAGGCCGTATACGCCGATTTGACCGGCTGGGAGTTTTACCAGAAGCCGGTCTATGCCTCACTCGCGCTCCTGGTGCTGCTGCTGTTCTTGGCGGTTCCGAAGGACCGGAAGCGGCGGATGGTCTGGAAGCATGGCCGGAGGTTGCGCGGGCCGGAGCTGGTGACGACGGCGGAGCTGAATGCGAAGCTGGGCAGTTCGAAAATATGTCATCCGTTATACTTAACTGATGACGCATTGAGACGAGCAGCCAATGTCCGAGAATATGATGAAGACGATACTTTACGTCCGCCAACACGGAATTGCGAGACCGCGCGATCTCGAGGTCGTAGGCATTCCACGCGAGTATCTGCTGCGCCTCTATCGAAAAGGCAAACTCCACCGTTCGGGGAGGGAATGTACACGCTACCCGAGATTTCCATTACCGAGCGCCATTCCTATGCAGAAGTTTCTAAACGAGTGCCCGAAGCCGTCCTCTGCCTTCTTTCGGCTCTTGCGCTCCATGAGATCACCACGCAGAATCCCGCTTCGATCTGGATTGCTCTTGGCAAGCGAGCCAGGACGCCTGCTCTTGAGTCGAATGCGCTGAGAGTCATTCGACTGTCCGGGCCGTCGCTTATGGAAGGCATTGAAAATCATCGTGTAGAGGGTGACTCTGTGCGCGTCTATTCGATTGGCAAAACCGTTGCCGATTGCTTCAAGTTTCGCAACAAGATCGGCCTCGATATTGCCATCGAAGCTCTCAAAGATTGCCTTGCCCAAAAGAAGGCCAGCGTCAGCGACATCTACCGCTACGCCAAGATTTGCCGAGTAAGCAATGTAATCCGTCCTTATCTGGAAGCTGTATGAGTAGCGAGCAGAACAAGAATCTTGCCGCGTCCATACGTGTTCGTCTGCTTTCTCTGTCTCAGGAGAAGGGCGAAGACTTCCACAGAGTGCTTGGCAGATTTGCAATTGAGCGATTCCTGTATCGGCTGGGCACGTCGCCTTATAGAGATCGCTTTGTACTCAAGGGCGCGACGCTCTTCACGCTGTGGACTGGAGAAACACATCGCCCGACGAAGGACTTTGACCTGCTCGGGAGGGGTTCCTCAGCTATTCCCGATGTAGAGCAGGTCTTGCGATCCATCTGTGAAGTGCAGGTCGATGGAAGGCATCCTCTTCGATAGCCAGTCTGTAGAGGGGGCGAAAATCAAAGAAGACGATGAGTACGATGGTGTGCGCATCAGATTCCGCGCTCTGCTCGCGGGCGCACGAATCCCTTTGCAGGTCGATATCGGATTGGGGATGCGGTGTTCCCGGAGCCGGAGCTTGCGATCTTCCCCGTGCTGCTGTCCATGTCAGCACCCATCATCCGCGAGTATCCGAGAGAAGCGTCGATTGCCGAAAGCTGCACGCAATGATCGAACTCGACGTTCGTAACAGCCGCTTGAAGGACTTCTACGACGTTTGGTTCATGGCGAACACTTGGACGTTCCAGCTCGATTCGTTGCGAAGTGCAATCGCCTTATCATTCCAGCGGCGCGGGTCAGTACTGCCCAATGAGATCCCCTTTTCCCTAACCGACGAGTTCCTGACCGACTTTCAGAAGATGCTCCAATGGAAGGCATTCGTGGGACGGCTAGGTCCGGGTGACAAGGCTCCCTCACTCGCTGAAGTTGGTGCCGTTCTCCGCACATTTCTGCTGCCGTGTTTTTCGTCCCAGCCCGAGACAGCCGTCCGGGAGTGGACGCCCAATGTCGGATGGCACGAGTCCGGCCGCTGACGCGGCGTACCCTATGCTCCGTCGTCTGTAAAGGCTCTGCGCTGCGCTCCGACCGCTATCGCGCGCTGCGCGGCCTTGACAGACGACTCCGCTTCGGGTGATTTTCCATTATGAGAAGAATGTATTCTTCTCATGTGTCCAGAGGCACATGTCGAGATGAGTCATTCGCGTGAAGCCGCGAGGCAAGCTCCCAATTCTTACAGAGAGACTCAAAGTCCGCCGAAAGTCGCTGCGTGTGCCCAAACTGTGCCAAACATCCAGAACAGCCCTCACAGAACCGCGTGGAACCGCATCGTCGAGTCCGCTAAGTCCCTGTAAACGTTGCACCTTGAAGGATAAAGGGTAGAGGATAGGGACTCAAATCCGCCCAGGGCAACCTCGTGGGGGTTCGACCCCCCCCCTCCCGGCACCAGAATTGAAGTTCTTGATAGGGAACGGTTTAGTGGGTGTGCAGCCCTCGCTTGACTATCCTGATGCGGTCCTCGGCGAACTGTAACGAACCTGCTTCGGTACAACTTCGGTACAGTGATGCCGCAGGGCGCTGTACCGGAGAGCGGTGGCGACCCTCGTAAAAACCGCATCAGGCACATGGAAAGCGGTCATCCGAAAGGCGGGATGGCCTACAACAGCGAAGACGTTTCGCACGAAGCGAGACGCCAAGGACTGGTCTCGCCGCAACGAGACGAGATGGTGCGCGGTGCCACATACAGCGAGCGACGGCGGATCGCATGACTGTCGAAGTGGCCCTGAAGCGATATCTCGCTGAGGTAGTGCCAACCAAGCGCGCCACCTCCCAGCTTGCCGATGTGAAACGCTCAAGAGTCCTCATCAAGCATCTCGGCAAGTATCGGTTAGCCGTGCTGTACCAGAGCTGATCGCAAAGTTTAGGGACATGCGGTTGGCCGGCGAAGATCGCCTCAGCCGGTCGGGCAAGCCTTAACCAAGAGCGAACAACACAGTGTGTCTCGATCTAGCACTCCTCGGTCATCTCTATTCGGGCACCTCTATACAGTCGCGATCAAGGAGTGGGGTGTCGGACTGCCTTCTAATCCCGTCATGAACATTCGCAGAGCCGCGCCGGGTCCAGATCGAAATCGCCGGATGACTTTTGAAGCAGAGGCAAGCATCCTTGCGGCCGTGGATGCTCACTCAAATCCGATGCTCGGCTGAATTGTATGGATCGCTCTCGAAACCGGTATGCGAAGCTCAGAGATCGTGACCTTGCGACGGACACAGGTCGAGGTGGAAGTTCGTAACGATTTAACTGCAGACAGCGATGGCATGAAAGGCTTCGGTACGAGTGAGAGCCGGTGCTCTCGTCATCGGCGCAGAATGAGGTGGTGGCATGGTTCGCATGACAGAGAAGCCAAATCACAAGTTCGCGCAAGAAGCAGATCGACTAGAACGACTGGTTGAACTGCGTGCCCGGTTCCTTAGCTTTCTTCGGCCGCGAGTGAGCGACATGGCGACCGCCGAGGATATTCTGCAGGCGGCCTTCGTCAGGGCCGTGGAGCATGGAACCGAACTCCGCGACGGGGAGAGCGCTGTTGCGTGGTTTTACAGCATTTTGCGACACGCGTTGACAGACCACTACCGGAGAGCGGCGAGTCGTTCGAAGGCGATGGAAGGCTTTGGAGCCGAATTCTCGGAGATTTACGAGCCGGCGATTGAAGCGGAGGTATGTGCCTGCATCGGCGAAGTGGTGAAGGATTTGAAGCCTGCGTACCGCACCGCCATTGAACGGGTCGATCTTGGCGGAGAGACGATCGAGGCCTTTGCTCGCTCTCAGAACACCACGAACAACAATGCTTCAGTTCGCCTGTTTCGCGCGCGGAAGGCAGTCGCCAAGAAGTTGACTGCCGTCTGCGGAGTATGCGCCGAGCACAAATGCAGGGACTGCAGCTGCCGAACGCCGCAACTGTAAGATCCGGGTGGGTCGTGCGTCAACATCTGCAGAGAAGAAAAGGAGCCACACTATGTGCTGCTGTAATGCGAACAAGCAAACCTCACAAGCAACCGTGCAAGATCCCGTCTGCGGAATGAATGTCGATCCAGGCAATTCCTCCCGTTCCACGAACTATGACGGCAAGACCTACAGCTTCTGTTCAGCGGGGTGTAAGTACCGCTTTGATGCCGATCCGATGCAGTATCTCGCCTTAGCGAGTGCGGGAACGTCGGCCTGCTGCTCGCCTAACCAAGGGATAGGTGCCCTGTGATCGACCCGGTCTGCGGAATGACCGTCGATCCGGCAACCGCAGCCGGGAAAGCTGACTACGACGGCAGGACATACTTCTTCTGTTCGGGGGGTTGCAAGCTCAAGTTTGAGGGCGAACCTCCGAAGTACGTCCAGCCGTCTGTCAGTGCATCGACGCCGGCGAATGCCGTCAAAACGATCGACCCGGTCTGCGGAATGACGGTCGATCCTGACAAGGCCGCTGGCTCAGTGGAATATGCGGGTACGATTTACTTCTTTTGCAGCCGGAGCTGCGCCACGAAGTTCCGGGCCGACCCGGCGAAGTACCTTTCGCCGAAGAACGCCGCTGCTGCCTTGGTCTCGCCTAAAACGCAGGAAGGCGCAGGTGAGTACGTCTGCCCGATGGACCCGGAGGTACACCAGAGGGGCCCGGGGAGCTGCCCGAAGTGTGGCATGGCCCTCGAACCGGCGACCATCACCGCACCTCCTACCCGGACCGACTTCACCTGTCCCATGCACCCAGAGATCAGCCGGCCCGAGCCGGGCAATTGTCCGATCTGCGGGATGACGCTGGAGCCGCGCGAGACGACGGCCGAGGAGATCAATCCGGAGCTGGTCGACATGACGCGGCGCTTCTGGATCAGTGTTGCGCTGGCAGTGCCTTTGCTCACCCTCATGATCTCGGATCTGCTGCCGTCGATGCCTTTGCAGCATCTGCTCTCAACGCAGACGTGGGCGTGGATCGAGTTCGCGCTGGCGACACCGGTCGTCCTGTGGTGCGGCTGGCCATTTTTCGTTCGGGGCTGGAGGTCCGTCATGAACCGCAGCCTCAATATGTTTACGCTGATCGCTCTCGGGACGGGCGCCGCGTACCTCTACAGCGTCATCGTCACGTTTTTGCCGCAGCTGTTCCCGCCTTCCTTTCACGCGGAAGGGGGCGGAATCGCCCTGTACTTCGAGCCCGCCGTCGTCATTATCGCTTTGGTCCTGTTGGGCCAGGTGATGGAACTGCGCGCTCGCAGCCAGACCGGGAGCGCCATTCGCGCTCTCCTTGGTTTGGCCCCGAAGACAGCGAGGCGTCTTGACGACCGGGGTGGCGAGGCGGACGTGGCGCTCGACCAGGTCCAGGTGGGCGATCGCTTGCGCGTCCGGCCTGGCGAGAAGATTCCTGTCGATGGAGTGGTTCTTGAAGGGCACAGCTCGATCGATGAATCGATGGTCAGCGGTGAACCGATCCCGGTTGAAAAGGACATAGCCGCGAAGGTCACCGGCGGCACCGTGAATGGGACTGGCGGCTTTGTGATGCGGGCGGAGCGGGTCGGAGCAGACACGTTGCTTTCGCAGATTGTAATGATGGTAAGCCAGGCACAGCGGAGCCGCGCCCCCATCCAGCGGCTCGCCGATCGGGTTGCGTCGTACTTCGTTCCGGCCGTCATCCTCGCCGCCGCCGCTACGTTCCTTGCCTGGTATCTCGTTGGGCCTCAGCCACGCTTTGCTCATGCACTCGTGAACGCGGTGGCGGTCCTGATCGTTGCGTGTCCCTGCGCCCTGGGGCTGGCTACGCCGATGGCGATCATAGTCGGCACAGGACGGGGCGCGGGAGCGGGTATCCTAGTTCGCAACGCCGAAGCTCTGGAGACCTTCGGCAAGGTCAATACCCTGATCGTCGACAAGACGGGGACCCTCACCGAAGGGAAGCCGACGCTCGATTCCGTCATCCCTCAGCCAGGAATCAGCGAATCCGAACTCCTGCGGGTTGTGGCGAGCCTGGAGCGGTCGAGTGAACATCCGCTCGCCGCGGCGATCGTGAAGGGGGCGGAGATGAAGAAGCTCGCTCTGGCTGAAGCCGGAGGGTTTAGATCGACAACCGGAAAGGGTGTTACGGGCACGGTTTCCGGTAAGCAGGTTGCTGTGGGAAATGCGGAGCTGTTTCGCGATCTGGGGATCGATCCTGCCCCTCTGCTGAGCCGAGCAGAAGAACTAAGAAGAGCGGGCCAAACCGTTATGCTGATTGCCGTGGACGCCAAAGCGGCAGGTTTGGTGAGTGTCTCCGACCCGATCAAGAAATCGACCGCAGGCGCGATCCAGGAGCTGAAGGCAGCGGGTCTCAAGGTCATCATGGTCACCGGGGACAATGCGACGACGGCCAAAGCGGTCGCCGACAAACTCGGCATCGAGTTCGAGGCCGACGTTCTTCCCGAGAAGAAGGCCGAGGTGGTCAAAGCGCATCAACAGCAGGGATCGATCGTTGCCATGGCCGGCGATGGGGTGAACGATGCCCCCGCACTCGCCCAGGCAAATATTGGAATTGCCATGGGAACCGGGACAGACGTAGCGATGGAAGCAGGCGGCATCACGCTTCTCACAGGCGATCTTCGCGGCATTCTTCGTGCGCGACGCCTCAGCCAGTCCACCATGCGCAACATCCGACAGAACCTCTTCTTTGCCTTCCTCTACAACGCGATCGGTGTTCCCGTCGCGGCTGGAATCCTCTTTCCTGTTTTTGGTCTGTTGTTGAACCCGATGATTGCCGCAGCCGCCATGAGCTTCAGTTCCGTTTCCGTGATCGCGAACTCACTCCGACTCCGCTCAGCTCCGCTATGAAGGGACACGAGTAACTTTGTTTGCCATAGACTTCGCCGTTGTCGTCAATTTACGTTTCGCGTAACCACCGAAGGACGGTCGTCGCCGTTCCACTGCCCGCACTGTAGGCAACATGTGTCGAGTAGTAGACTGGTGGAAGAATGTCAACTGTTACGAATGGCAGGCCGGAGTACGTCGATCCCCGTGTACGACGCACGCGACAGATGTTGGAGCAAGCCCTGGAGGGTTTGCTGGCCACCACGCCGTTTGAGAAGATTTCTGTTGCCGACATTACGCAGGCGGCGACGCTCAATCGAGCTACATTTTACGGGCACTTTGTCGACAAGTTTGAACTGCTGACGGGCATGGTGGCAACGCGATTCCAGAGTTTGTTGTTGCATCGCGGCGTTGTTTTCGAGGGGACCTGTCCTTCGGCGATCCGCGGCATCACGCTCGCGTTATGCGATTACCTGATGGCCATGCCGTTCTGCCCTGAGCAAAGGCACATGGAGCAACACCTTGAGTCGGCACTGGTCGGGATTGTGCGGCGCATGATCGCAGAAGGCTTGAGGCAGCATAAGCCGGAGAGCGATCTTTCTCCCGAGCTGATTGCGGCCGCACTTGCGGGAGCCATTTACAGTTCGGCGCGAGAGTGGGTGCGGACGCCGGATCGGCAGCCGGCGGAGGAGGTCGCGGTTTCGATCACCAATCTACTGGCTCCGATCATGACGCAGGGCCAGTCAGCTGGCCGTAGCTCCGCAGGACTGCCGGCACCGCGGACTTTGAGCCCGGATGCTTTGTCGTGAGCCGATGCCTGATGGGTGCTTGAAGCGGATCCGGCATGGTTCTTTTGGGCAATCGCCGTGCCTACTGTGAAGAATTCGACGCTCCGGTTAACAAGGATAATGGCCGTCCCACTTGTCCACTTCAGTTCCACAGACTTTGCATGTACTGCCGCCCCACAAAACTTGCCCTAAAGAGTTAGGCCTCCTAATCGTTGCGAGTGCTTTATTGCACCTTGGACAGAGGACCGGATCGAGGTTAATTCCCCAACGGTTCTTAGCGAACGTGCCATAAACCACGAGTGCTAACAATAAGCCGATAATCGTAATGAAGACGAAGAATGCAATCATAGCTCTGCCTTATTTGATTGTCACTAAACATGGAATGCGGAGCACGTGAACGCCATCTCGGCTCCTGTAATGATCCCCTTTGCTGCGCCGAAGACCCCTCCGACAAAGCCGCCAAGTACAGTACCAGGAATCGCACCAACACCATCGAAAACGAGCCGCCACAAGTTCCTTCTAAATTCTCGTTAGCCATCTTGGAGTGTGCCATCCACGGCTTATTGAAGGACTTTGTTTGTAGGAGAAGTTACGCAGATATGATTCAAGAACTCTTTCTTCAATTTCTGATTTGTGGTTTGCTGCGGCGGTTTATTTTGGGCGGGCCGGTGTGTATGGCGTTCCTGTGGATCACGGGACGAGCTGTGAGGCTGGCCAGTGCAATGGCTGTGCGTTGAGATTGGGGCGGATGGAGACTGGCGCCTCGACGGGGTGTACGTCGACGTTGTAGCCGTCGAGGGTGATGAGCGGCGGCTGTTGTTTGAGATCGCGGGTAGCAACCTCGATCGAGATGGATCGGGCCTCGTGCGGGACGAGTGAGATGTAGTTGTCCGAGTAGATGACGGGGAGGATGCGCTCCCCGGAGTCCTTGTGCCGGAGCTGCAGGTGGGCAAGCAGGGCGATGGTTTCGGTGGGGTTGCGGAGTTCGACCGAAAGGATGGTCTTGTCCCCTTCGGAGCGCGAGGTTGCGGCGATGTCGAGCACGGCGGGGGGAAGCTTATCGAGAGCGGTGAAGTCGTCCTGGGCGACGTTTTGCCAGTAGAAGTTGGTGGACTGTAGAGTGCCGGCGGAGTCGGTGAGGTCGAGCTTGACGAAGTAGAGCGAGGAGACGCGTGCCGGCACGTCGATCTGGGCGGCCTTGACGGTGCGGCTGCCTGGAACCTGATCGACGTGGTAGGTGCGCTCGAGGGCGACGTTGCTGTGGGCGTCGTAGACGGTTGCGCGCACGTTGACGGCGGAGAGGGGATCGGGGCGGTTGTTGACGATCTCGATGGCGCCGTTGGACTCGTTGAGCTGGACGTGGACGGGTTCGGCGGCTTTTTTTACGGCGAACAGGGAGGAGTTCGGTTCGAGGTCGTAGTGATAGAGCTGCCAGACGAAGCTGGGCTGGGCGGGATGGCTCATCCAGGTGAGGACGCCGGAGGTGCGGGTGAACATCTGCGCGTTGCGGCCCTCGTACATGGCGCGGAAGGCCTCGTAGTTGGCGACCTGACCTTTGCGGGCGAAGTCCGCGAGATTGCGGATGGGGCCGTAGCGACGGGCCAGGAGGGCGGGAAATTCGTCGCCGCGCTGGGCGCCTTTGGCGAAGTCGTGCTGGGCCCAGTCGTCGTTGATGGTCTCCCAGTCCTTTTCGGGCATCATGCCCTGGATGGACTCGATGGTCGGGATGGACATGGAGCCGGTCTCTGTTTTGAAGCTTTCATTGAGGGCGTAGAAGTGTCGAGGGGAGCGCCAAAAGTAGGGGCCGTGCGAGGAGACGCCGCGACCGTCGGTGGAGCTGGACTGGAAGAGGCGGCCGGGGTCGAGCTTGACCATGATGGCCTTGAGTGCGTCGTCGAGATCCTTTGGCGGGAAGCCCTCGTTGCGGGCGCACCAGACGGCGATGGAGGGGTGGTTTCGGAAGCGGCGAACCTTGTCGGTTACATTTGCGAGGTAGGTGGGGATGTCGGTGACGTTTGGACCGTCGCTGGGGTTGGGTTGGAAGAACTCGTCCCAGAGGAGGATGCCGTACTTGTCGGCCAGCTCGTAGAAGTCGGGGCTGGTGCTTTGGCCGACCCAGTTGCGGATCATGTTGAGGTTTGCGAGGGCGTGCATGTGGAACTGGGCGTCGAGCCGATCTTTGGGGATGCGCTTCATGCCTTCATCGAGCCCCCAGTTGCCTCCGCGAACCATGACGCGAACGCCATTGACGGAGATGGTGAGGTTTTCGGAGTCCGGTACCTGGTATTCGATCTTGCGGATGCCGAAGCTGGTGGACTGGGATTGGGAGGTGAGCTTTCCGACCTGGAAGCTAAGGTTGAGGGTGTTGAGGTTTTGCGCGCCGTAGCCGTTGGGCCACCACAGTTTGGGGCTGGTGAGGTGAAGCTCGGGCGAGAGTTTGCTGTCGAGGGTGATGTTCTCGGAGGCGTTGGCGGCGATGGTGATGTCTTTGTGGAAGGAGATGTCGGCGGCCTGGCCGTGGATGACGCCGGTCAGGGTACCGCGGACGGGCTTGGCGTCCTGGTTTTCGAGGGTAGTGTCGATGGTGATGTCGGCGGTTTTGTAGGCGTCGGTCAGGGTCGTGGTGATGCGTGGATCTTTGAGGATGACGGGCCCGGTGGCGGACAGGGTGACGGGCAACCAGATGCCGGTGTCGCGGTCGCGGATGGCGGACAGCCAATCCCAACCGATGGTGGAGAGAAAGGTGGGGCCGTCGATGGCGGTGTCTCCGCCGTTTTGGCCGACGCCGAGGGCGACGGTGTGCTCGTGGGGGATGCCGGGGTGGGGCTGCGGGGTGACCAGGACGGCGAGAACGGCGGTCTGACCAGCTTTGACGGAGGGAGTGATGTCGAAGTCGCCGCGCAGGAAGGCGCCTCGCAGCGTGCCGGTCTTGTGGCCGTTGATCCAGACCTCGGCCGAGTAGTTGATGCCTGCGAAGTTGAGCCAGATGTGGCGGCCCCTGTAGGCTGCGGGCACTGGGAAGCTGGTTCGGTACCAGTAACTGGCGCGGTTGAGACTTTCCGGGATGGAGCGCATGTTTTCGCCGTACAAGGGTTCGGGATAGACCTTGTTGGCGACGAGCGTGGTGAGGACGGTTCCGGGGACCGTGGCCTTGTACCAGCCGGCTGGCTTGAATCGGGAGGTGGAGACGGTCTCGGGAGCTACGGGAACCTTGGCGGCGTCCTGCATCTGCCAGTCGCCGAGGGTCTGCTGTGCCTGCGCGGAGAGGAACGGCGCAGCGACGAGGAGCGCAGCGAAGAGGGAGAGACGTTTGCGTGCCATGCGTTGATGGTCCTTTGGGGGAAGCGTGGGTTGGTGCGAATGCTGAATCTGATTCATGACGCTACCAGCGTACAGAATGGCGGGCCGCAAGGTTTGGGAGCTGGGACGCTGCGTGTTTCAGGATGGGCGTGACGGAGAGGGCGTCCGGTGTTCCCGCGGGGCCCTGGCGAGGAGGGAGTGGAACGGGGAGGTGAGCGGGGGAGGGGACTGTAACTTTCGTACGGAGATCTCGTCTGATACACGGCTGTGGCAGGGCCGGGGAGTGCGCGATGTTTGATTCGGATGTGAGCAGGGATGAGCGGGCGAAGCAGGTAACGCGGCGGGTGTTTGTGGGAGGCGGGGTGGCGGTCGCGGCGACGTTCGCGGTGCTGGGCCTACGTAAGACCGGGGGCGTGGAGGCGAGTGTGGCGGTGCATGGAACACCGGGCGAGGTGACGATCGTGAACTTCAGCGATGACGGGAAGAGTCTCGGTAAGCAGACGGTCGCGAAGGTGGTGAAGACGGACGGGGAGTGGCTTCGGCAGCTGGGCAAGAACTCGTTTGAGATTGCGCGGGAGGCGGATACGGAGATGCCGTACTCGGGGGTGAGCCTGAATGAGCACAGCCTGGGGGTGTTCCGGTGTGTCGGTTGCGAGACGGCGCTGTTCAGCTCGCAGACGAAGTTCGACTCGGGAACGGGTTGGCCTAGCTTCTGGGCTCCGCTGGCGAAGGAGAATGTGGCGGAGGTGGTGGATGCGTCGTTGGGTATCGTACGCACGGAGGTGAAGTGCTCGCGATGCGAGGGGCACCTGGGGCACGTCTTCAACGATGGGCCGGAGCCGACGGGGCTGCGCTACTGCATGAACTCGGCTTCGATGCGGTTCCACAAGGCTTAGGCGCCCTAGCCTCCGGGCCGGTGACCGATGGGCGTCAAGAACTTCCGTGGTGGACGTCTATGGGGTGGCCGGCGTGGAGCTTGTCTGGGCTGTTCTTGTCTGGGCTGTTGCGGTCGCCGTGTCGAGGTAGGGCTTGAGCCAGGCCGTCCAGCGGCGCCAGACGTCGCGGGCGCGGATGGGGTCGGCGGGGCTGTGACCGGGTACGGGGTACGCGATGAACTTGACGGGGACGTTGTTGTCCTTGAGGGCGTGGAAGAGCTTGTAGGCCTGGGTGGTGGTGACGCGCCAGTCGCCGACGTCGGAGAGGATGAGGGTGGGAGCCTTGATGCGCCAGGCATAGGTGATGGGCGACTGGGCCGCGTAGGATTTGAGATTGTCGCCGACGAAGGGCGAGGGACCGTAGCCGGAGGCGCGCTGCACGTTGTTGTCGCTAAGGGTGTACTGGTCGACGATATCGGTAACGGGAGCGCCGGCGACGGCGGCCTTCCAGGTGGTGGGATAGTTGCCGATAAGCCAGGAGGTCATGTATCCGCCGTACGACCAGCCGCTTACGGCGATGCGGGACTCGTCCACGAAGCCGCGTTTTTCGAGCATGGCGAGGCCGGCCATGACGTCGCGACCGGGGCCGGCACCGGAGTCCTGGACGATGGCGGTCTCGAAGGCGTTGCCCTGATCGTTGCTGCCGCGGTAGTTGGGTTCGAAGACGAGCCATCCCTGGGCGGCGAGGATCTGCGCGGGCGGGCTGAAGCTCTCGAGAGAGGCGGAGGTGGGGCCGCCGTGGAGGTAGATGACCAGCGGGTATTTGCGGCCGGTGACGAAGGCAGGCGGGTAGGTGAGGACGCCGCCGACCTCGAAGCGATCGCTTTTCCAGCGCAGGGTTTCGGGCTTGCCGAGCTCCAGGCCGTCGGTGACGGTTTGCAGATGGGTGAGCTGGCGCGGGGCGTCACCCGGGTGTGCGAGGTAGAAGAGCTCGGCGGGGTGATCCGGGGAGGTGGCGGTGAAGGTGATTGCGCCATCCTTGCCGACGTCAACGGTGGGTGAGGCGGAGAGGGCGCCGAGGTCGAGCCGGGAGGCCTTGGCGCCGATGGTTTGAACCCAGAGTGCGCCGCGGGTGCCGTCGTTGGCGGCGACGACGAGCGAGTGTCCATCGGGCATCCAGGCGGCGCCGTTGATGCCTCGATCAAGGGCGTAGGCGGCATCGGCTGCGGAGCCACCGGCGAGCGGGCTGATGTAGAGGGAGGTCTGATTGCGCAGCTTGGCGTCGCGAGGGGAGCGGAAGGCGATCTTTGTACCGTCGGGCGAGAGGATGGGCTCGGACTCGGGCAGGCTGGCGGAGGTCAGGCCGCGGGTGGTGCCGGTGGCGAGGTCGAGCAGAGCGATGCGGCTCGAGCGCGTGTCTCCGGTGATGGGCGAATCGGCTTTGACGAAGACGATCTGCTTACCGTCTGGGGTGAAGGCGATCTGAGAGGGAGGACCGGCGGGCGCGAAGTGGGATGGGAGGGACCAGGCGCCGGAGGTGAGCCGCTTCGGGTCGCTGCCGGTGAGGGAGACGGACCACAGGTGAACGGGGAGGCTGCGGGAGCGCTCCAGATAGTCGTTGTTGCCGACCTCGAAGGCGTCGTCGAACTTCGCTTCGTCTTTCTTTTCGGGCTCCTCATCGGCCGCGGCGTAGGCGAGACCGGAGCCGTCGGGGTTCCACGCGAGGAGGTTGACGCCGGTTTTGGAGTGGGTGAGCTGGACGGAGTCTCCGCCCGCGAACGGAAGCACAAAGATCTGCCGCTTCTTGGCGGCGTCTTCGGCGAGGTAGGCGAGGTTGTCGCCACGTTCACTCCAGTGCGGCATGGTGACGCCGATGCGATCGTGGGTGACGGCGTGAATCTGTCCGGTGGCGATGTCGATGAGGTCGAGCTCGGCGTCCCAGCGATCTTCCTTGAGGTTGGCACGGCTGACGACCACGGCGATGGACTTGCCGTCGGGGGAGATCTGAGGGTCGGCGATGCGCACGATTTTGGTGAGATCGTCGGCGGAGAAATGACGCGACTGCGCGGAGGCGAAGGGGAGCGAAGCGGAGACAAGGAGGGCGGAGACGAGCTTGTTCAAGGAGCGATCCTCCTGGGGGTTGGGGACGTGTTTGCTGGTGAACCTGGGGTGTGGCGGCGGGGCCGGGTTGACGACCCGCCACCGTGGGTTAGAAGTTCAGACGGAGGGCGAACTGAGCCAGACGGGCACCGCCGATGGCGCCACCGGTTCCGCTGGTGGCGTTGCCGACGGTGGAGGTGATTCGACCGAAGCTCGAGCTGGTGAAGGTGCTGACCGGGTTGGAGAAGTTGGTGTGATTGAAGAGATTGAAGAGGTCGGCGCGGAGGTTGAGCTTGAAGCGTTCGGAGAGGAGAGGGAAGTCTTTTGCGACGGTGACGTCGAAGTTGACCAGACCGGGACCGTAGTACTGATTGCGCCGCTCGGTGCCGATCTGCCCGGCGGTGATGGTGGAGAAGTAGGCGGTGGAGAAGGCGGCGTCGGGATTCTTGTTGTTTTGCGGCAGCCTGCCCTGCGCGACGTTGGGCCGGTCCGCGAACTGGTTGAAGCCGCTGTAGTCGGTCGATCCGAGGTAGGCGGTGAAGGGCGTGCCGGACTGGACCTCGGTGATGCCGGCGACGGTCCAGCCCTCGAAGGCTTCGCGGGAGAGGAGGCTTTTGGAGGTGAGAAAGGCACCGGACGGGCCGATAGGTAGAGGGATGGAGTAGTAGGCGACGAGGCGGTGGCGGAGGTCGAAGGAGGAGTTGCCGTACTCGGCGCGGAGATTGTTGCTGTTGGACGGATAGCCGGTTTCTCCGGTTGAGCCGAAGAAGGCGGAGCTGTAGTCGAGCGAGTGGCTCCAGGTGTAGGAGCCCTGCACGGCCATGCCGTGACCGCCTCGATATTTGACGATGGCGACGGCGCCGCTGTAGTTGGAGTTGGCCCCGGCACGGCCGTAGGAACCGGCAAAGCCGCCGTAGTGGTTGTAGGGGAAGACCTGCTCGTTGGGGTCGGCGGTGCCTCGTTTGGTGGGATCGCGAACGATCACGGTGGGCTGGTTGGGGTCGACGAAGATGCCGAGTTTACGGCCGAGGCTGCCGATGTAGTCGAGCTCGACGGAGACGCGTCCGGTCAATCGCTGCTCGACGCTGAGGTTGTAGGCGTAGTTGTAGGAGCTGCGGATGTAGGGGTCTTCGCCGTTGAACGAGAGCAGGCCGACGGTGGGTGTGCCGGGGCCCTGCTTGCCGTCGTTTTTCACGAGCGGCACATTCTGGTTGAAGGCAGTCGCGTAGTTGAATTTGCCGGGCTGGGTGACGCGTGCCGTTTGGCTGGTGGTGATGTTGAAGGGAGGGTTGAGCGACTGATTGGCGGGGATGTTGTTGAAGATGTCGTCGTAGCCGACGCGGAAGCCGCCGCGGAGAACGGTGTGATCGCTACCCCGGTAGGGGGTCCAAGCGAAGCCGAGGACGGGGGCGACGTTGTTACGGTCCACGGTGAGCTGTCCGCTGTTGCTGAGGCGGGTTGGACCGGGGGTAAAGACGATCGAAGCCGGACCGACCTTCGAGGTGTCGATGCCGAGGACACTGTTTGTGCCGAAGAGCGTGAGGCCCTGTCCGGAGATGAGGTTTGCGGCGCGGTTGTCGAGCTCGTAGATGGCTGAGGGAAGCTCGTAACGGATGCCGAGATTGAGCGTGAGGTTGGGTCGGATTCTCCACTGGTCCTGCAGGAAGAAGTCCATCGGATAGCGGCGATAGTGGGCGAGCGTGCTTCCGCTGCGCAGGGCGGACGTGTTGATCTGGCCGGAGGCGAAGTCGTTGAAGCTGGTTTGCGCGGCGGAGAGGCCGTTTGCGGCGGTGTTAGAGAAGTTGAGGCTGCCGCGGGAGGTGCCGTCAAGAAATCGCCGGGCATCTTCGCGCCGGAGGTGGTAGCCCAACTTGACGGCGTGCCTGGTGGAGCCGAAGAGTGACGATGCGGTAAGGGTGTCGTAGATCTCGTAGGTGCGCGTCTTTCGTCCCTGGGGGAGGTTGGTGGCCGAGCCGAGTCGAGCAAAGCCTGCGATCTGCACCGTGGGCAGGCCGGCGTCTACGGGATTTGTGGTGGCGTTGACGACGCCCGGAAGCGGGTTGCCGCTCGCATCCGTGAAGAGGCTCTGGGCGTTGGTGGAGCTGTCCTGCACAACGAAGTTGGTTTGGTTGAAGGAGTAGCCGAAGCGCGCGGTGTTCAGAAGGGAGGGAGTGAAGGTGTGAGTCTCTTCCAGGAACACGGACTGGCTGCGTGGGCTGTTGGTATTGCCGCCGCCGAGCGGTGTGGGGCCACCGCTGACGACGCGACCGTTGTAGGTGATGAAGTGTCCGCTGAGCGTGTCGTTGCGGGTGAGGGTGTGGTCGATGCGGACGAGACCGGTGTCGTCATTGAGCACGCTGCGGACGTTGGACTGGAAGTTGGTGCCATTGGCGGCGAGCTGATCGCCCTGCTGCTGGCTGAGGGGGAAGAAGGCGAGGAGCCGCTTTGAGATTGGATCCGTGACCGAGGCTCGTTGTGTGGGTGTGGGGACGAGAACGACGCTGACGGTGGGCGCTACCTGACGGAAGCCCTCGTACGAGAGGAAGAAGAAGGTTTTATCTTTCCAGATGGGGCCGCCCACCGTCCCTCCGAACTGGTTGCGATTGAGCACGGGTTTGATGCCGCCGGAGGTGTGCTTGGAGAAGTAGTCGGTTGCATCGAGGACGGTGTTGCGGAAGTACTCAAACGCGGAGCCGTGGAGCGCGTTGCTGCCGCTCTTGATGACGGCGTTGATCTGCGCGCCCTCTCCGCGACCGAACTCGGCGGTGGGCACGCTGGTTTGAACGCTGAACTCCTGAACGGCGTCGTTGATGCGGAAGCTGGTGAGACCGCCGTTGACCTGGGTGTCCATGTTGCTGATGCCGTCGATGAGGTAGTCGTTGGATTGGGTCCTTGCCCCGGCGACGTTGAATCCGGTCACCTGGCTGCCGTTGGCGGAGGGGGTGGCGCCGGGGGTGAGCAGCGCAAGATCGAGGAAGTTGCGCGAGTTGAGCGGCGTGGTGGAGATGGTCTGGGTGTCGACGACGTTTGAGAGCGTGTTCTGCTGCGTGTCGATCAGAGGCGCGCCGGCGTCGACGTTGACGGACTCGGTGATATCGCCGGGTTGAAGGGTGACGTCGAGGTTGGAGGCCTGGTCGACCTGGATGACAACCTGGGACAGCGTGGTGCGTTTGAAGCCGGGTGCATCCACGGTGAGCTTGTATTTGTCGGGGGCGAGCTCCAGAAACCTGAAGTCGCCGCTGCCATCACTGACGGCGGTTTGGGAAGCATTGGTGCTGACGCGGGTGAGGGTAAGCTTTGCGCCCGCGATGACCGCGCCGGTGGTGTCCCGGACGACGCCTGCTCCTAAACCGACGGCATCGGCCAGAGCATGGAGGGGGCAAAGCAGAACGATAGGCAGAGCCAGCCTGGACAGGATGGCCTTAAGAGACGCACGTGCACGGTCCATGTAATTTCCTCCGACTGTGGTTCAGGGGGTGGAAGTGCGATGGTGTGTGGTGTTACTGGGTGATGAACTGTGAGTTGATTCCTCGAACCTTATGTCGAATCCTGGCGTGCGTCAAGGGGAAACAACGGGAATGGACGATCAGGCAAGCGGCAGGGGGCCGCCGTGCTGCTCCGCCTTGAACGAGGATGGGGCGTTGCCGGTCACGGTTGGGTGGAGGTGGACGGCGCCGTTGCCTTGGTTTTGGCGGGGTCCTTCGAGGCGCTGGGAGGGACGGTGACGTTGAAGCCGAGCTGGTCGCCGCGGAGGATGACTGGCTGCTCCGCGCTGCCGTAGGTTTGGAGAACGCGCTCGACCTCGGTCTGGGGGAAGGGATCGGGGGAGCGTTGGGGGCGGGCTTCGGTTGCTCCCAGGTGACGTCGCGGGCGTTGGAGACGCGGAGGATATAGTCGCCGTTGGGGACGAACTCGAAGTGGAAGAGGCCGTCGTCACGGGAGATGCTGCTGGTGGCGAGGACCTTCTGATCGTCGCGGGTGACGAGCTCGAGCGATGCGGCGTTGGATCTTATGGCCGTTGCCGCTGTCGGTGGTGGTGGATTTGGAATCGGAGAGGACCATGTCGGCTGGAGGAGGTAGGTGTCGGGAAGGAGGGAGGCCATGCGGAAGTGGCCGCGGTCGTCGGTAGGGATGCCGGTACCGAAGCTGCGGGATGAGCCGGCCAGGGTGAGGGCGCAAAGGGGCCAGGCGCATGGTGGAGCCATGCTACGACAATCGGAGCGATGAGACATTCAGAGATGCTCTAGGAGCTTGTTGAAATAGGTACTGATCCACAGGCGTAGGCGGTGCTGAGTTCGTCTCAGGGAGTATGCGTGGAGATGAGCGGTTTCAGAATGAGATGTTCAGTTGTGTGACGTTGGAGCAGC
>JAABUZ0100003928.1_pt1 | contig 21193 bp, 18 predicted proteins | sample 5562091 | NCBI WGS metagenome assembly JAABUZ01 (sample SAMN12813069, study PRJNA571459) | rock metagenome | isolation source: Antarctica rocks | place: Antarctica: Victoria Land, Linnaeus Terrace sud | collected 2015-12-21
TTCGATAAGACAAGAACGCAGATCGTACTTATTATTTATTATACTTATATTTATCAGGGAACACGCTACAGATGGAGATTTTGTAACTGAAGAGGATCACGCTTGTTTGGAGGAAGCCATGCAAAGCTCACCTCTGAGCTAGTTGAAGGGTTGTATTCGAGGCCGATATAGCCGTGATAGTTAAGCGCGTCAAGGGCGGCCAAGACATGCGGATAGTGAATCTCTCCTGTTCCTGGCTCATGACGAGCAGGTGAATCAGCAACCTGGATATGGCCGATGGAGGCAATATGCTCTTGCAGCGTCGCAATAATGTTTCCTTCCATTCGCTGCATATGGTAGATATCATACTGATATTTTAGGTTCGGGCGACCCACTTCGGCAAGGAGCTTTAATGTCTCGTGTGTATTCGGAAGAAGATACCCTGGATTTTCGAAGGTATTTAACGATTCAACGACCACACTTAGACCCGCGCCAGCAGCCTGATCGGCAACCCAGGCAAGATTTTTGCGTACCAAATCTAATTGCTCTTCGCGACTACTATTGGGGAGTAGCTTTCCCACAAGTGCGTTCAACTGAGGAATGCCCATCTGCCGCGCGAATTCTATCGCTACAGGCACATGCGCGCGAAAGTGCTCCTGCCGTTGCGGATCGTTGAGGAATCCACGTTCACCCGCCGCCATATCACCGGCGTCAAAGTTCATCAAAGCAACCGTGAGCCCTGTAGCCTGAAGTTGCTGCTCTATCACAGAAAAAAGTTCAGTACCGGGCCACCAGAACTCGACTGCTCCAAAACCAAGCCGAGCAGCCTGAGCGAAGCGGTCAACGAAGGGAACTTCCTTTAAGAGGATTGAAATATTGAGGTCAAACTTGAGCATACTCTCTCCTCGCTATACCAGGATTTCTTCAGATGAAAAGTTCATCAAAGTCCCTTTCTGGATACCCACCAGCCTTGAGGCGGTGGGAGGAAAGAAAGGCGTCCGCAGACGCGATCCCCTTGCGGGGGCAGGGCAGAAATGCGGTCTGCCCTGCATCACGAGAGATGGCTCGCACCCTTTTCCGCACGAAGTCATGGTTGCCTCGACGATGATAGCGGCCTGCACATCTCCTAAGCACTGGCGCGCACCCTGTTACACCTGGTTAACTTGAGAGTTATAGAGCAAGAGACTGGCACGCATCTCTTGGTACGTTCTTCAACACTACCGATATCGTAGTCCCGTCAGTCCGAAGACTGATGGCTGGGTCTGGTCAGGGAGCGGTCTGCAACAGCCTCGCCTAAAGCGGCGAACAGTTTACAAGCCCATCCCCTTCTAGGGGAGAGGGTTCCTGACGTTCACGTAGCAGAAGAGTAGTCTATAAAAAGAGGCTGGAGATGTTTTCCAAATGGGCCCAGCTGGGATTGAACCAGCGACCAATCGATTATGAGTCGACTGCTCTAACCGCTGAGCTATGGGCCCTTGCGGAAAGTATTGTACCATACTCGGCCCAGGATGTGAAGAGGAAAGTTTATCAATTCCGCGGGTTAACTCTTTTTCGCATTCTTTTTTGCATTTTGACAAAATCAAGCCCAGGTTTGGCGTGCACTTTTCCCCAATTGTGCTATAATAGACGTATGATGTGCAGCGTTCGAAACTCTAATCGAGCAGGAACGGACTGAGTAGTGGAGATGCATAGGCGGAGATGGTAGGAGATTCGTGGAGTATTTTCGTATTTTAGCGTCGATGTCTTCTTATTCTCTCATAGGTGGCAATCAAATAAGACCTCACAGAATCCAGGTATCTCTTCTTAGTACAAAGAGATATGCAGATATTCTTGTGGCAATCTTTCCGTCAAAATACGAGATAATTTGAACATGCCGCGCCCACAGAACGACTGTGGCGCGGTCAACATTTTTTCAGGGGGCATTCAATGGTGAATGAGGTGACAATCCGTATCGGTGGCGAGTCTGGCGAGGGCACCATCTCTGGTGGTGATATCCTTGCCCTGGCTTCTGCCCGTTGGGGGTATCACGTCTATACCTTCAGAACTTTTCCAGCCGAGATTCTCGGTGGTCCTTGTATGTTTCAAGTTCGTATTAGTGATCATCCTATAAAGTCGATGGGTGACTATGCCGATGTGCTCATCTGCCTGAATAAAGAGGCATATGATCGCAACATTCGTGATCTTCGTCACGGTGGCGTTCTTATATACGACCCCTCCGACTTTGTCCCTGAGACAGGTGATTACATCACGTATGCCGTCCCTTTTAACGAGATTGCCCGCAAGGAGATTCAGCTCTTCCAGACCAAAAATATGGTCATGCTCGGCGCAATCTGTGGTCTCTTCGGACCTCCTATAGAAGCCATTGTCCAGGTAGTGCAGTCCAAGCTTTCCAAGTCGCGTAAATCGAACTCCACGTTGATGGAGAAAAATATTCTCGCGTTGGAAGTAGCCAGGAAGTACGTCGACGAGCACCTATCCAAAAGTGATCCCTACCGTCTTGGTGCAGTAGAGAAGGCCGATCGCATTGTGCTCAATGGAAACCAGGCCGTTGTGGCTGGCGCTCTGGCGGCTCAATGTCGCTACTTTGCGGGCTACCCGATCACGCCCGCCAGCGATATTATGGAAGGCATGGCGAAAGAGCTCCCTCAGGTGGGAGGCACGTTCTTACAGGCTGAAGATGAGATGGCGGCGCTTGCCTCTGTCCTCGGTGCCTCGTACGGCGGTGTACGGTCAATGACAGCGACATCCGGCCCAGGTTTCTCACTAATGACCGAGTTGATCGGCCTCTCATCGATGGCCGAGCTGCCCGCTGTCATCGTAGACGCCCAGCGTGCGGGCCCCAGTACAGGTATGCCGACAAAGATGGAGCAGTCCGATCTGAGCTTCGCCCTGACTGCCGGTCACGGCGACTCGCCCCGCATCGTTGTCGCTCCAACCGATGTGGCAGATTGCTACAATCTCATCATTCAGGCATTTGCAATGGCCGAGCGCTATCAAATGCCCGTGCTTTTCCTGACCGATCAATCATTGACTGCACGTGTAGAGAGTGTCGATACAGCCGTTTTTAAGCCCGTCGAGATTCAGCCACGCGTCGGACAAGAGGCCCAGGCATCCAATGGACACAATGGCAGTAACGGTGCCAGTACCAATGGTCATCAAGTACTCGTTGGTGCAGGGGCTGAGGAGCATGCTTATTCACGCTACGCCTATACTTCTACCGGCATTTCGCCGATGAGCACGCCCGGAGTGGGTGCGTCTTCGTACGTTGCGACGGGTCTGGAACACGATGAGCTCGGCCATCCTAATTATGAGCCGGAAGATCATACGGCGATGATGGAGAAGCGCTACCGCAAGCTGCAGACGGCCGTCGAAGAACTTCCTGTTCCTCAGCGTTACGGCGATGAGGAGGCCACTATCGGCGTTATTGGTTGGGGCTCTACGGAAGGAACCATTCAGGAGGCGGTCGATCGCGCACGAGCTAAAGGCTATAAAGTCGCGTCGATCCATCCAAAGATCCTGTCCCCACTGCCTGATCACGTACTGCAAGACTTTATTCATTCTGTCGAAAAAGTTATTGTCCCTGAATGCAATTATTCGGGTCAACTCGCCAACTTGTTGGGAGCAAAATATGGCCTGCAAGCTATTCGCGTCAATAAGTTCGGAGGCATTCCCTTTACCGCCGGCGAGATCCTACGAGCCATCGAGGAGGTTGGTTAATTATGACACAGGCTGTTATCAACCCGACACCAAAAGACTATAAGAGCGAGGTGAAACCTACCTGGTGTCCAGGCTGTGGAGATTTTGGTGTGCTCAATGCAGCATTCCGTGGCCTGGCAAATTTAAAGCTACCGACCGATCAGACAGTGGTTGTCTCAGGCATTGGCTGCTCAAGCCGCTTCCCCCACTTTATGAACACCTTTGGTTTTCATAGCGTGCATGGACGCGCGCTGCCAGTAGCTCAGGGTCTGAAGATGGCACGCCCTGACCTGACAGTCCTCGCAGTCGGTGGCGACGGCGATTTCTTCAGCATCGGAGCTGGTCACCTCGTGCATGCCGCCCTACGCAACATCGATATCACCGTTGTCGTCATGGACAACGAGATCTACGGCCTGACCAAAGGGCAGACCTCACCAACATCGCCACAAGGGCATGTCACAAAGTCTACGCCCTATGGTCTACTGGCCTCACAATTTAATCCCATTGCAACTGCTCTCTCGCTCAATGTCAGTTTTATAGCACGCGGCTACTCCGCGAAGCCAAAAGACCTGGCGACCCTGATCGAGAAAGGAGTACAGCATAAAGGCTTCTCTTTCATCCATGTGCTCAGCCCATGCCCCACGTTCTACCATACGTTCGACGCCTGGGATACAGCCGCGACGCCCATTTCGCCGGACCATAATCCAGCGGACAAAGGGCAGGCGTTAATGCTGGCAATGGAAACGGAGAAACAGTTCACCGGCATCTTCTATCAACAAGAGCGCCCAACTATGGATCAGGCAGCCCACGAACTGGTTCAACAGTCAAAACAGTTCGACGTCGAGCAATACATGAAGCGCTACGCTTAATCTCTCCTCTTCTTGATCTCTTTCAATTGAGGAGAGCAATAAGACAAAAGAAGGAACTGGGATACATAACCAGTTCCTTCTTTTGTCTTATTGCCCTGCCTATTTGAGCATCTTATGGCTATACGAAATCCATGTGGTCTATAGACAAGCATCCTGTAAAAAGCTTTATCAAGATAGTAAGCATGTACATTTAGCACGCTTGCGTTGACTCTCCAGCAAGTAGAGAATTCGCTACAGTCTGAGTGAATTGCTCACCACAAGACTGGCAGAAAATGCCGCCTTCGTTGTGATATGCACCGCTAACGGCTGTAAGTCGCCGCTCAGCGGGTTTATTACACCATTCGCAGTGGCTATCGTTGGGAGCAGAGTCCACGGAAACGGGACGTTGGAATTCATTGAGTGTCATCAAAGGACCTCTCTTATCTTTCAATACCATCAACAGGTTGCGAAAGAACAAAGCTTCCACCGCCTCTTCATCGAAGTATATCTATACACAATATGAAAAGGGGAGATGAAAATGCACTGAGGGGTATGTAGTACCCAACAATATACAGCGCACAAAAAGGAGGGACTTGCGTATCCAGTGGTGAGCAAGCGGGACGGCCACAGTGATACGTTAATCCAAGCGCATCTTCGCCTGTGAGCGTCGTTGCTCAATGTCTCAGCCTTCCTCGAAGAAAAGTATGAAGTAGCTGGGTGAAGAGTAATATACCATATATTTTGACAAATTACTAGACTTTTTATGCCGAAAAATTTATCTGCTCTATCTTCCTAAAAAAAATATATATCAAGAAATTGTCGAGCTTTCTCCTCCAGATACCTGCTCTGCTTGCTCCAGCCTTTTATATTTAGCCGTCAGACGATCTCCAATAATCCAGCCAATAACGCCTGGAACGATAGTAATCGCCAGCCAGACAAGCAGGACGGTATTGAGAGCAACGTTAAAGCTCGCAGCTAAGACGCCAGCGAGGATAATACCGACGATTAATCCGCTGGTAACACCGATCAGACAACCAGGATGGGCGAGGTTCCGCCCCTGTAAGTGCTTCATCATGATGGAACAATGTGCCTTTTATAAGAAATTCTGAATGAGAAAATTTAATTGCATACGGATGATAGCGCGCCTGATGAACTACGTCAAGAGGAAAAGAGACAGCAATTCATTCATCACAGTCCGGCAAGAAAATCTGTAGCCCCTCAGGCTCTATCGATCTTTCGACTTTTAGATTATGTCGAAGGGTGGTATGCTAAAGGTCTCTTGATGTGTTGCGATTACTGTTTTTTAACGAGGATGGGAAAAACATGAGCACATTAGATCTGTTTCGTTTGGATGGGAAAACAGCCATCATCACTGGTGGAGGACGCGGCTTAGGCCAATATTTTGCAGAAGCTCTCTCAGACATGGGAGTAAACGTCGTACTTTGTTCAAGAAAGCTAGCAGCTTGCGAAGAGGTACGCCAAGAGATTGAGGCGAGAGGTGGGCATGCCCTTGCGCTGGCTTGCGATGTTACAAAGCCAGAAGACGTGGCGAATGTCGTCACCGCCGCGCAGGAGAAATTTGGAGCAATCGATATTCTCGTCAACAATAGCGGTGCCACCTGGGGCGCACCCGCCGAAGAGATGCCGCTCGACAAATTCGATCAAGTCATCGATGTCAACATAAAAGGTACGTTTATCATGAGTCAGGCCGTTGGAAAAGCCATGATCGCACATGGTCAGGGCGGCACCATCATTAATATTGCCTCCGTCGCCGGCCTGGCGGGAGGTAATCCCAAATACATCCAGGTCGTCGGCTACCACGCCAGCAAAGCAGCCGTCATCAACATGACACGCGACCTCGCCACCAGTTGGGCACATTATGGCATCCGAGTCAACGCCATCGCCCCCGGCTGGTTCCCCACCAAAATGTCGCGCGGCGTCCTCGCCAAATACGAACAGGCCATGCTCGACGACATCCCCCTCGCCCGCTTCGGCAACCCCGACGATCTCAAGGGAGTCATCGTCTTTCTCGCCTCACCAGCCGCCGCTTATGTGACCGGCCAGACAGTCGTTGTAGATGGAGGATCGACGGCCTGGTAGATTCTTAGTTTGCGATAAAAGCTCCTATCATGATATGATCAAGCCAGTAAGTACTTTTTTTGCTTTACTGGCCTATGTGCCAAGATAAGGAGCTTGTTATTACTACTAACTCCACAAAAGTACAATTCTCGTTAGGTATTGAGGATCAGCACCGGCTGGAAGGCTTGCCCTGGACTACTCAAATCGAAGATTGGGAGAGCGAGGGGGTTGAGCTGCTGGTGGTGCGGCGTGGGGATTCGCGGCACCCGGTTATCTTTGTTGAGCGGCAGGGTGTGCGTTATGCAATTAAAGAGACGACGCCGCGCATGGCAGAGCGAGAGATACGCAGTCTACAGCAGATCGAGCGTCGTGGCATCCCCGCGCTCAGCCCGATCGGGACAGTGCATGTTTCAGCACCGCCGATCGCCCTGGATGTTGAGAGTCTGGGTGGTGCCAGGCAATACATCAGCGGGGATCGCGGCTATACCGTCACACGCCTCGCTCCGCGTGTGGTTCCACATGTGCTCCTCTATCGCCTGCCGCTTACAAAACGTACCAAGCAGCGTCTGCTCTCCGCCGTCGCAGTCCTGATGGTTGAGCTGCATGAGCATGGTGTCTACTGGGGCGATCCTTCGCTGGCCAACGCACTTATCCGTATCGATGGACGGCATATTCTGGCGATCATGGCCGATGCGGAGACGGTGGAACTTTTTCCGGGCCCGATCAGTGAGGGGCTACGCGAACAGGATTTAGCGCAGTTTGGCGAGTCGCTGGCGTGGCAGGCGGAAGACTTGAGGCAAGCGAAGGGGCTACCAGAAGATGTACAGGTGCTCAATGACGCCGATTATGAATACTTCCTCCGCCGCTATCGCATCGTACGACGAGAACATTCACGTTTGACGGGTGAGCATCAGTTTAATTCGACGTATCAGGCACAACGTTTTGTAGATACGTTGGGTGAACTGGGCAGCGCGTTCGCAGATAGGGCTGAGGGAGCTATCAAGCAGGTAACTACTGTGTTGCCAGGCTGGTATCAAAATCGCATTTATCAACTTATCCACATTAATATTCCACGAGCTTACGCGCGGCGCTTTTACAACGTTATCCTGGGTCACCAGGTGATTATGAGCAAGAATGAAGACCGGGAAGTGAGTATCGAGGAGGCCGCTCACGATTGGTATGAGCGCTATCATCTCCCAACAATCCTTATGCTGCGTCAACGTCTGACAGACGAGCAAGATCCGATGCAGGCCTACTTTGCGATTATGCAGCATAAATGGAATATGAGCGTCAAAGCTGGTACCGAGGTGCCCCTGGAGGAGGCGATGCTGGACTGGTCCATGCGACAGGCACAGACGGGCAAATTGGGACCCGTCGATCCCGCTTCAGTGGCGACGTGGTGGCATCAGCGCAAGCCGGTTGCTAATGTGTTAGAGCCAGGCCTTATTGAAAGCGATGAGCTCGATCCATTACTATCGACGAATGAGAAGCCGCTTGTGCATCTACAGCCGGTGGAGCTAGAGCAGCAGTTGCCACGCATACTAGAGCGTAGTACAGAGCATGCGAAAGAAGATGAATAGAATAGGCGTAAAACTCTCGCACCTATTCTATTCATAACTACAAGGCTGTAACATTGGAAGTCAGCGCTGACTAACCTTCCTCTTCGACCGCCGCGACAGTTTCCAAAGCCCCCTCTTCCTCCAACTCGCCGTCCTCCTCCTCCACAACTTCGGCTTCAGCGACCTTAAACGCGAGCATATTACTGCGAATTTGCTCTTCGATTGCTGAGGCAACATCTCCGTTCTGACGCAGGAACTCTTTGGCGTTTTCACGGCCCTGACCAAGACGGATATCGCCGACAGTGAACCACGCACCGCTCTTCTTCACCAAACCCATTTCCAGGCCGAGATCGATCAAGCCACCCTCGCGGGAAATACCCTCACTGTACATGATATCGAATTCAGCCGTCTTAAAAGGTGGAGCAACTTTATTCTTCACCACACGCACACGCGTGCGATTACCTACGACATCCTGCCCCAGCTTAATTGAATCGGTACGGCGAATGTCCAGGCGCACTGACGCATAAAACTTCAGCGCCTTACCACCCGATGTAGTTTCAGGATTACCGAACATAACGCCAATCTTTTCACGCAACTGGTTGGTGAAGATGACGGTGGTATGAGAGTTATTAATGGCACCCGTAAGCTTACGCAGCGCATGGCTCATCAGACGGGCTTGGAGGCCGACGTGCGAGTCGCCCATCTCACCCTCGATTTCTGCACGTGGAGTCAGGGCGGCAACGGAGTCGATGACTACAACATCAATGGCATTACTACGTACGAGAGAATCGACAATTTCTAGGGCCTGCTCACCAGTATCCGGTTGAGAGATGTACAGATTATTGATATCAACGCCACATTTTACGGCGTAAGAAGGGTCCAGTGCATGTTCAGCATCAACGAAGGCTGCAAAGCCACCAGCTCGCTGTGCATGTGCGATGATATGCAAACAGACAGTTGTTTTACCAGAGGACTCTGGACCGTAGATTTCGGTAATACGACCACGTGGCACTCCGCCTATGCCCAGGGCCAGGTCCAAAGAGATTGAGCCTGTAGGAATTGCTTCGACCTGGACTTTGGCCGCGTCCCCCAGCTTCATAATCGCGCCCTTGCCAAAGCGACGCTCGATCTGCGTGAGTGTCAGATCTATCGCCTTCTCACGCTCGGTCATGCCCGCAGTAGAAGCGGAAGCGGTACCATTTGTGCTTACAGTAGGTTTTTCTTTCTTAACCATTCGATTTTCACCACAGGATGGAAGATATGGACGAGAACACGCTCATCTCACTTCCCCAACCCTGCATTCCTCCTTTTTTCGATCCTCTCAAAGGGTTTACAATTTTCGATAAAATCGCGCCTTTATAGAGTGCACAGCAGTGAGTAGATATATATGCATAGCACACTACCGCGCTCCTCCCTTGTTTCTCTCTTCTCAATAGCTATTCTTCGACAAGGGCTAAAAGTCGGAAATAGATCCTCCCCTCATCCATTTCCCCTAAAAGTAGAACAAGTGTACCATAAGCATCCGAACGTGTCAAGCTACGTTTGTGCATACCTGACGATACAGTACCGTCTTAAAAAGTGCAGGGATACTTGCTACTATCCCATTTTACAATTCACGCCGTCCTTCGATCGCTCTGCTAAGTGTTCCTTCATCGGCATACTCAAGGTCGCTTCCCAATGGTAGGCCACGTGCCAGGGTTGTCACATACAATTGCGGCAAATGCAATTCCTGGCGAATTCCATCTTTGATGACACCCGCTGTATAATCGCCTTCGAAGCCTGGATTGGTTGCCAGGATAACCTCTTGAATTGCACTGGTTCCCAGGCGTTTAAACAGCTCGTCGATACGAATATCCTTGCGTCCTACGCCGTTGAGAGGAGAAAGAGCTCCGTGCAACACATGGTACACACCTTTGTAGACGCCCGTCTTCTCTAAAGCGAGCACATCCAGAGGTTCTTCTACAACGCAGATGACGTTTTGATCACGTCCAGGATTGCTGCAGATCGAGCAGGGATCGTTCTCGGTAATATTGTAACAACGCGAACAATAGATGATACTTTCTTTGACGCGCATGATAGCTTCGGCCAGACGGCGAGCCTGATCGGTGGGGCTACGTAGAATAAAAAAGGTCAGGCGCTGCGCCGTCTTGACGCCAACACCGGGCAGCTTGGAGAGCTCTTCTACCAGAGCTGCCACAGGAGGTGCAACATCGCTCATTGTTTAAAACATTCCAGGAATTTTCATTCCACCAGTGGCGTTGTTGACTAGCTTCTGCTGTGCATCCGTTGCTCGATCGAAAGCATCTTTGGCAGCCGCCTTCACCATCACCTCTAGCTCCTCAATATCATCCGCGCTAAATGCCTCGGGATCAATTTTGACCTCTGTAATCTCATATTTCCCACTCATAGTGATCGTTACCGCACCACCACCAGCAGTACCAGTAAACATGCTAGCTTCTAACTCTTCTTGCATCTTCGCTAGCTTTTGCTGCATCTTTTGAATTTCGCGCATGTTCATAGATAGAAAAGCTCCTTACTTCGGTTGAATATTTTTAATTTCAGCTTTAAACACTCGCATGACTTCTTGAACCACGGGGTCGCTCTTAGCGTGCTGCTCAATACGTTGCTGACGCGTCTCACCCGCTTCAACGGTGTTACTCTTTTCAGGTGTTCCGTTACTGGTATTCTCTCTCACATCGGATATTCTGGCAAGAGAGGGTGTCACTGGCGCATCTGGTTTAGGGGCAGAAGCTACCAACGAGGCAAGTGGATCTTGATCCTGGTCGGATTGTTGCACAGGCTTCTCAGACGGCGCGACGGTTCTGGGGCGCTCAAGATGGGCTGATCTAGGAGGGGCTGCGGCAAGCATGTTGCTTGCTGCTACTGCCGATCCCCCAACAGGACGATTCGAAGATGAAGCCGAAGGAGAGAGCATGCGCAACTTGCAGTCTATGCCTAACTCGATCTTCATTGCCCACAGAATCATCTCGCTATATTCATCTTTTTGCAGCGCTTTATAATGGAAGTCGGCGATTGCTTTGATCACGACCACGGGCAGCTCGCTTGTTCCTTCTATCCCCTCAATGGTGAAACCCTTCAAGAATGCAGAAACTTTGGCACCATCGCCACCTTTCTTCGTTCTTACCCGTCTAATCACATACTCCCACTTATCTTTCACCTCGCCAACTGTTAGCAGCGGTGCCTCAGCACCGTTCCCTTCATCCTCGACATCAACTCCAACCGGAGCAATCTGTACCTCTTCTTCGGTCTGCGCCTCAACAGCAACGTCTACCGGCGCTAGTTCCTGAGATGTCGTCTCCTCTTCCGGCTCCTCGTCATCCTGAATAGATAATCCATCCCAATCGGGTAGCCCAACCTCTACGTCCTCTGGTTCCTCATCTGGCTCGACCAATTTCGTCTCTACCGGCGCGGACATAGATTCAACAACGTTTGGAATTGACGTATCCTCTTCAGGTTTTGATGCGACCACCATAGGAGTATCACTACTTGATGCTACCTGTGCCTGTCTCTCTTCGACTACCTCGATCTGTACTAGCGGGGATGCTACATACTTTTGAACAGGCGGCGGAGAGACAGATGCACTGAGAGTGGTTTCTGTAGGCTGTGCTCCGGAGCGACGATGCAACTCAATACAAGCAAGCATGGCGAGTTCGAGGCCGAGCTGCGGTGTTCCCTGGCCTCTTTGCATAAGATCGTTTTGTGCGAAGATGCGAGCGCTCTCGGTGAGCTCATCCAGGCCAAAGCGTTTCGCGAGTTGCAGCATCTCCCAGGTCTCATCTTCGGTATAGTCCAATATCTCTGCAATATTTGCGCCCGCCTTCGCCAGCATCATGGCACGCCAGTACTCCGCCACCTGCGTATTAATCTGTCGCAGATCAGCTCCAGCCTCGGCAAGTTCGTGGATTAAATGCAGGCCAGCGGGACTATCCAGATCAGCGATGTGCAGAATGAACTTTTGAATCGCGCGCGGATCAGCCACGCCCAACATAGCCTGGATTTGCGACAGCGCAATGCTGTTTCCCGAATAGGCAATCGCCTGGTCCAAAAGGCTCAAAGCGTCGCGCATGCCACCGGCTGCCGCTCGCGCAATTAACTCGGCCGCCCCCCGATCTAACTCAACCTTCTCTTGTTGAGCAACAAAATGCAGGTGTGTAACAATTTGTCGTGTGGTAATACGCTTAAAGTCGAAGCGTTGGCAGCGTGAGAGCACGGTTGGCAGCATCTTATGGACATCGGTCGTTGCCATAACAAAGATAGCATGAGGAGGAGGTTCTTCTAACGTCTTGAGGAGAGCATTGAAAGCTTCTGTAGTGAGCATATGCGCCTCGTCGAGAATATAGATCTTATATTTCCCAGTGGTAGGAGGCACCATGACCTTTTCGCGCAGCTCACGGATGCTGTCGATACCACGATTTGAAGCTGCATCGATCTCTAAGACATTAAATGAACTGCCAGCAGTAATTTCTCGGCATTGTTCGCAGATGTTACAGGGTTCGCCGTCTTTGGGGTTGAGGCAATTGATCGTTTTTGCCAGGAGACGCGCAGTACTTGTCTTGCCTGTTCCTCTTGGACCAGTAAAGATATAGGCGTGCGCGAGCTTGCCGCTGTTGAGAGCGTTCTTAAGTGTGCGTATAACAGGCTCCTGGCCGACCAGGTCGCCAAATGTCTGCGAGCGCCATTTACGGTAGAGAGATTGTGAGGCCATATTCATTACTCCCGCCTATGTATCCTCATGACGGGCCACAAGCCCAGCCGCTGCCAGAAAAGAGAGAACTATTACAGAAAACGTGGTCAGAAGTGCTTCTTAGCGGTAGCCAGCTTCGCTCATCTGACTATGATTAAGATGAAAGGGACACAGAAAACCGATTTTCACCCGATCCTGCCGGTTAGCGTGACCAGGCACCCCCACATCACCCAGAGAGGCCCATTTACCGTTGCTTCCTCACGGACCTAGCGGGGTTCATAGACATCTGCCGCGCGGGACCCGATCACGCCAACCGACAGGACCGGATGAAAATCGGCCCATCCCACAGATCTACATTTGCTCTTCCCTCGTGGGATGGCCCCATTGTACATCTGTACAGGGAAATTGTCAAGAGAGATATTTTCCGAGTAGGAGCTGATATTTCTCTTTGATCTCAGGCGGAATACGCTTAGGATCTGTCATGATCGAGGTCGCGATTGCATCAGAACATCCACAGGAAAGTCCAGTCCGATCGGCTGGAAGTAACCTGGCAATGCTGCGCAAAATACGTTGTGCATTCGCTACATTGGCACCCAGATTGCCTATGACCATCTCCACGGTCACCGGTTCCTCTGACTCGTGCCAGCTATCGTAGTCGGTGGCACAGGCGACCGTTGCGTAGCACAACTCGGCCTCGCGCGCTAGCTTCGCTTCGGGAAGGGCAGTCATGCCGATGATATCCATTCCTAGCTTACGATAGACGTGCGATTCAGCTTTGGTAGAGAAGAGCGGGCCTTCCATACAGACATAGGTGCCGTCTTTATGTACTTTGACATCGCCCAGCTCGTTAGCGGCATTCAGCAGCCAGGTGCTCAGCGTTGGGCAGAATGGATCAGCAAAAGTAGCGTGCACAACGACTCCGCCCTCGAAAAAGCTGTTGACACGGCTCTTCGTGCGATCGAATAGCTGGTTCGGAATGATCAGATCACGCGGAGCTATATCTTCGCGCAAGCTGCCCACCGCGCTTACAGAGACAACCCATTCGACGCCCAGGCTCTTTAAAGCCCATATATTTGCGCGTGAAGGGACCTCTGTAGGGTTCAGACGATGGCCTCGACCGTGACGGGGCAGGAAGGCCATTGAGACGCCCTCGACCTTCCCAACAGTGATTGCATCGCTCGGATTGCCAAAGGGAGTCTGGACGTTAACCTCCTCCACTTCGGTTATACCCTCCATCTGATAGAGGCCGCTACCACCAATCACTCCGATTTTTGCCTGCGGCATAGGTACGTTCTCCTTTTTACGCCTTGATGCGAATATATTGCCGCTTCCCAACTTTCAGGATGGCTCCATCAACAACGTCAACGACAAAGTCCGCGTCGGCAATACGCTCTGCCTCGCCGTCCTCTCCCTGGGGGAAGATTGAGACGCCGCCTTGCTTAATCAGTTCGCGCGCCTTGTTATTGCTGGAGGCAAGCTTTGCATCGACCATTACGTCTACAATATTTTTCGGTGCACTGAGAGCATAATCAGGAATGTCGGCCGGCAACTTCCGCTGTGAGAACTGGCTAATAAAGGCTTCCTGTGCCTCCTGTGCCTCTGCCACACTATGAAATTCAGTCACGATCTCACGTGCCATACGCAGTTTTACGTCGCGCGGATTAAGCGACCCCTCAGTCATCTTACGATCGAACTCATCAAGCTCTTCGTTCGATACCTCGGTAAGAGACTCAAAGTATGAACGCATCGCCTGATCGGGCAAGGACATCAACTTGCCAAACATATCTTTGGCTGGAGCCGTCATTGCGATATAGTTCGCCAGCGACTTGCCCATTTTCTTGATGCCATCCAGGCCCACAATCAAGTTCATCGTGAGAATTTGCTGCGCTGGCTGCCCAAATATCGGCTGCAATTCGCGGCCAACAAGCAGGTTAAAGAGCTGATCGGTGCCGCCAATCTCGACATCTGAACGTAGAGCAATCGAGTCATAGCCCTGCAATAATGGATACATAAATTCTGAAAGATAAATCTCAACGCCACCGCGATAGCGCTTCTGAAAATCGTCGCGCTCCAGCATCTGCGCCACCGTCTTATATCCAAGCAGCTTTATAGAATCGGCGAGCGTAAATTTGTCAAACCACTCCGTCTGGCGATGAACCTCGGTCTGCTCCGCATCGACGATCCTGAAAAACTGGTCTAAGTAGGTGGCCGCATTCGCATTTACTTCTTCGGCTGTTAAAACTTGGCGCGCCTCGGATCGGCCACTGGGATCGCCCAGACGCGCAGTCCAGTCGCCAATAACGATGACGATTTTATGACCCATGCGCTGGAACTGGCGCAACTTGCGGAAGACGACGGCGTGACCAATCGTCAGATCATAGTGAGTTGGATCTACTCCCAGCTTTACCCGTAGCGGCTCACCCTTGTTGCCCTCTACAAGCATGCGCCGCAAGTCTGCTTCTTTCTCGACCACGGACACGCCGCGCGTCAATAGATAGTCTATATCTCTCGATGTTGGTTGTTGTTTTACCGTCACTCAACATTCCTCCCGTTCTTGAGTAGTATACGCTTAGCTGCATTATAGCAGAAGATGAGAATGTCGTCGAGAGCAGAAACTTTGACAGTCCTCCTATCAAAATTTCTAACAATTTTCTTACACAATGTATACGTTGCTCTAATATATCCTGCGGTATAGTATTCCCAGAAAGAAAAAACAAAGTGCGGTGATGACGAGTGGACGAGATAGCTACAGAGCTAGACTCCACCAGCATCCCAAATAACAAAAACCGTTGAGCAATAGCAGACATTTTAAACAAAACAAGAAGGAGTTACATCATGGCAAACATTACACGGTACAATCCTTTTAGCGAAGCTGTTTCGTTGCGTGAGGCCATGGACCGCTTATTCGAAGATAGCGTTATCTCTCCACGCTTCGCCAATGCTATAGGTAGTCGGGCAGTAGCAGGCAACCTGTACGAGACCCCTGAAGGCTTTACCCTTCAGCTTCCAATGCCCGGCATCAAACCAGAAGATGTTGAGATCACCGTCCAGCAGGACGTCGTAAATCTGAAGTGGGAGAATAAAGTTCAGATTCCGGAGGGCGCACACGTCCACTGGCACGGCTTCCAGTCCGGCCAATACCAGCAATCCTTCACCCTACCTACACCCATTAACGCCGAACTTATCGAGGCTCACTCCAACGACGGCATCCTTAGCCTGCGCCTGCCAAAAGCAGAGCATGCCAAAGCGCGCACTATCAAGATCAACGCTGCTAATAGCTAATACTTGCTAATATAGTGCGGAAATATAAGGCTGAGTGACTATACTGTTACTCAGCCTTTACTATGCTTTGAATAAAAGCTAATCCCTGTACTAAACTTCCTCCCACATATTCTCGCTTCAACAAAAGTATAACTGCTTCAACACAGAAGTGTCAATATGCAACTTTATAAACATTAAAATATATAAAACTACGAATATGATACAAAACCATTTCCAGATACTAAGTTTACTACATATTAGAAAGTGAGCGGTTTGGCATAGACGTTTCATTATCAAGAAAAACGGTGTACAATAATGTGGAGAAATCATTTTTATGGTGGGAGTCGCATTTATGAACCAACTGTTCCTTGAACAGCTTCGGCAGGGTCCGGTTTTGTGCGATGGCGCAATGGGAACATTGCTTTATGCGCGTGGAGTGACGTACGAGAAGTGCTTTGATGAGCTTAATCTGACACAGCCCGATCTTATTCAGGGCATTCACAACGAATATTTGAGTGCCGGTGCCGATATTATTGAGACCAATACGTTTGGAGCGAATCGAGCTAAGCTTGAGACGCATAATTTGCAGGATCGTGTGCGTGAGATCAATTTCCGCGCCGCACGCATAGCCCTGGAGGCCCGCGAAATTTCCGGTCGTCCAGCATTTGTCGCCGGCGCGATTGGTCCAACCGGACGCCCTTTGCAGGCTCCAGACGAACAGCGCCTGAGTGAGCTACGCTCCATCTTCCGTGAGCAGATTGAGGCCCTTCAAGAAGGCGGGGTGGAACTGCTGATTCTCGAAACATTCTCTAGCCTGGCAGAATTGCGCCAGGCGGTTCTTGCAGCAAAAGAGGTTGGGGGCTTGCCCATTGTCGCCCAGATGAGCTTTTATGAAGATGGACATACTTTGTCAGGGCAGTCGGCTACCAGGGTTGCCACAGTACTAAGTGATCTTGGCGTTGATGTTATTGGCGCGAACTGTAGTGTTGGCCCGGCCGCAACGCTGGATGTGCTTCATGAGATGATTGCGACGACGAAACAGCAGTTAGAATCGGGATCAGGACATGTACCATTGTTCTCAGCCCAGCCGAACGCCGGACTTCCTCAGCGTATCGACAACCGTTTTTTCTATGTCTCTACACCCGACTACTTTGCCGACTACGCCCTCCAATTCATCCAGAAGGGTGTGCATCTGATCGGCGGCTGCTGCGGCACTACACCACGCCACATCGAGGCCATGCGTTCCGCCATTAACGAGCGCTATCAGACTCCCAACCGTCAATTTACAACGCTCGCTCCAGGTACCGCAGAGCAGGTCAAAGACAAAAATGGAACAAACGGCCAGGCGACGATCACACGGTTGATCGAAGAAGAGACTATCCTGCCACAAGAGGGAACAAAGACGCGCCTGCAGGAAAAACTGGCCGCCGGCGAGTTTGTCATCAGCATCGAACTCGATCCACCGAAGGGCTTAAATCCAACGAAGCTTTTGTCGGGAGCCGCCTTACTTCAGCAAGCGGGAGCCGATTTCATCAATATCGCCGACAGCCCGATGGCCCGTGTGCGAATGAGCTGTATTGCTCTGGCCCGCCTGATTCAGGATCACCTGGGTATTGAGACGATCATACATTTTACAACCCGCGACCGCAATCTCATGGCATTACAATCGGAGCTATTGGGCGCACACGCGCTGGGAATTCGTAACATCCTGGCCCTCACTGGCGATCCTTTGCGTGTCGGAGATTATCCAAATGCGACTGGTGTATGGGACGTAGATTCCATCGGACTCATCCAGATCTTACGCGGACTCATCGAGGGTCATGACGCTGCCGACTCTTCAATCGGTGCCAAAGCTTCCTTTAACATCGGTTGCGCCCTCAACTTAAACATGACCGACGAAGAGACCGACCGCGAGATTGAGAAATATCATCGCAAGCTTGAGGCCGGGGCTGATTTCATCATGACCCAGCCCATCTACGAACTCGCACCGTTAGAGCGCTTCATCAAGCGCGCTGGGAAACCTCCCATTCCTATGTTGCTCGGTTATGTACTCTTACATAGCTCACGCCACGCAGAGTTTTTGCACAACGAAGTTCCCGGCATCACCGTCCCAGACTCTGTCCGCGCACGCCTAAAAGCTGCAGGAGACAACGGGCATGAAGAAGGACTCCTCCTGGCACAGGAACTCCTTGCGGAGGCCACCAGTATGGTCCAGGGCGTCTACCTCCAGCCCTCGTATCGGCGCTACGATATCGTAAGCGAGCTGATTAAATCACTGCGTAAACAGAATGCGGTGAGATGATCGTTGACAAGAAATAGACCTCTTTCTCGTATCTTTAATAAGCCAATAGATCGAAAAAAAGGTCTTTTTCGTTCGAAATTGAAACAGATTGAAACAAAACTGTCAAAGTGTTTCTTGATCTTTTAGGAGTCCTAAAAGGGGTGAGTAGAGTTCATCTTCTACCTCTACTTCATCAGAAATGTGAGCTTTTTGAGCAGGACTATACACTTCCTGTGCAGGATACTTCAGTGCGTATTGCTTGCTCGTCCCCGGTAAGTAGTAGCCATCCGGAGGATTCCATCCATTCGGGCGTGAAACGACTTTGATAGAAGAGAGAACTGGAGATGAAGAGTGAGCATGTTGCCGTACATAAGAGGTGAGCAGGTTGGTGAGATGTCGTTCCGCGTGCAGGAGTGTATCAGCGTAAATGAAGGAGTAGATTTCGTGGTCGTCTAGAGCTACATGGCCGGTGTAGAGAGTTTTCATTCTGCCTCTCCTCTAAGACTTGTAGAAGTCTTATGAAATATAGGTGCGGTTCTATCCAACTTATGTAACCATTATACACTATATTTGATGTAGTTCAAGACGCTAAGAGTGCGAGTTATTGTGCACTTGCAAACCCACTCCGCACGTAGTATACTTATACAGTCCTCTCATTACAAAAGGTTTCCTGCTGATGCAAATCTTGACGTGGATGAGAATGGATAAGCAGAGGCATGTACGACTTTTGCGAAGAATAAAGAGAATAGTTAGTTGCAAAAGAGGAGAATAGCTCTATTAATAAGGATTTTCGGGGGAACGAACGCGCGCGTGAGACACGCGTGAATGAGCGTATTCGTGCACGCGAAGTACGTCTCATCGACGAGAACGGCGAGATGCTGGGAGTTATGCCACCGGTTCGCGCCTTGGATATTGCTCGTGATCGAAACCTGGATCTGGTTGAAGTATCACCAAATGGGGTGCCACCAGTCTGTAAGCTTATGGACTATGGGCGCTACAAGTATGAGCAGGCCAAGAAAGAGAATGAAGCTCGCAAGAACCAGAAGACGATTACTCTCAAAGAGATTCGCATGCGACCACGAACAGACGACCATGATGTAGAAGTAAAGACCCGCAAGATTCAAGAATTCTTAGCTGACGGTGATAAAGTAAGAGTCAGTGTACAATTTCGCGGACCTGATATGCGCCATCCTGATATTGGTCGGAAGTTGTTGGACGGTATTGCAGAGGATTTGAAGGGGATAGCGACCATTGAGCGCTCACCAGTGATGGAAGGTCGGATGATGTCGATGATTGTCTCTCGCGCTCCTGGATGGGAACCGCCAAAGAAACAAACTGCTCCTTCGACTGAAAAAAATAAGCCCACACAGGTAGCAGAAGAGACGCCACCCCAGGATGATGAAACAGTAGAGGCTGAGACAGTAGAGGCTGAGACAGTAGAGACAGAGTAGTAATATTCATTTCCCTCGCGCATCAAAACCTATCACATCCATGTCTCTCTGATCGGCTCATAGACAGCAGATTCCACGAGCACATAAGAATGGCATAGTTCGCCTGAACTATGCCATCTCTTTTGGAGTGGTTGACCTTCATTGACTTTTCGAAATGAGACAACTAAGATACTACTAGTCTATACAGTAGACAAAGAAAGAATAGGATTCGAAACAAGTGCACTCAAAGATGCGGTGCCTTATGGAGGCAATTGGTGAGTAGATATGACGATCCAAGCTGGTATACAAACGAAAACGACTCATCCCAGCACCCTGTTCCCGATGACTTTGATCACTACCCCTTCCTACCAGCACAGGAGGAGAGCGTTGTACAGCACAATAATCCGGCACAAAGTTCACCAACAGAGGCTCCCCATCGTTTACAACGCATGCTTGGACAAGGCATTGCACTTCTCGCACTCGTCGTTGTTGCATTCTGGGGCGGCTGGCTGAGCAATCAATACTTCGGCAATTCTTTTAATCAAAGTGATAAATCTAAAGCCTATGCTCAACTTTTTCAAGAGGCATGGACAAAAATAGACCAAAACTATGTTGATCGTAAGTCTGTGGACTATAAGAAGATGTCATATGCAGCCATCGATGCGATGGTGAAGAGTCTAGGTGATAGCGGCCATACTCGCTTTATGGATGCTCAAACGGTTCAGGCAGAGAATCAGCAGTTGAGTGGCAAGTTTACTGGCGTAGGTATCTATCTACAGCAAGATAAAACGACAAAACAGCTTATTATTACTTCACCAATCCCCGGCTCACCAGCGGACCAGGCAGGTATCAAACATGGCGACATTATTAAAGCAGTGAATGGTGTGAGCGCGGACGGAAAAGATATTAATGGTATAAGCAAGCTCATTCAAGGCAGTGCTGGAACAAGTGTCGATATTACTATTCAGCGTCCCAGCGAAGATCAGACGCGCACATTTCACCTCAAGCGCGCGGAGATCCATGTTCCTAGCGTAACTATGCACTATATCGCAGAAAACCATACTGCTTACATCCAGATGACGCAATTCTCGGATGGAGTGGCGAATCAGCTCAAGGACAATGTCAATCAAGCCAAAAGCATGGGAGCTACCAGAATTATTCTAGATCTACGCGATAATTCCGGCGGGTATCTTAACGAGGCAGTGAATACTACCAGCTTGTTCGTAAAAAGTGGCTACGTGCTACAAGAGAAGGATAGCAGCGGTAAGCTTACGCCTGTATCGGTCAATGGCAATCCGATCGATACTACTTCTCAGATGGTTGTGCTGGTAAACAAAAATACAGCAAGTGCAGCA
>JAABUZ0100003923.1_pt1 | contig 21170 bp, 9 predicted proteins | sample 5562091 | NCBI WGS metagenome assembly JAABUZ01 (sample SAMN12813069, study PRJNA571459) | rock metagenome | isolation source: Antarctica rocks | place: Antarctica: Victoria Land, Linnaeus Terrace sud | collected 2015-12-21
CGCCAGCTAGCGCGCCGTAGGGGGCGTGGATATGATGGACAACTCTGCGGAGTTGCCCACATACCCACACCACGGCGACGACGAGGACCCCTTATCCCCAATTACACACTCAAAAGGACTTGACTCCTGTAGGGCGGCGGCTCCGTGCCGTTTGATTGCGCCAAGGATTGTCGTCACCATGTCGTGCCCTCCCTGCATCCGGCGCGCCCCAATGGATTAGGACGTGCGTCGCCTACTCACTACCTGAGCATATCGCGCTCCACGAGCCGTGTGATAGAGGCCCGGATGGTCACGGGAGTGGACTGGGCCACATGACACTTGACGCTGGTGGGAAGCTGTCCTTCGGCATCCAAATGCCTAGAAACGCAGGTACGCTTTCACAAAGATGAGGGCTTGGCGCAATGTCTGGCTGTTCCACGCTGCAACAGGTGGTACTTTGTACGGTCGAGCTTACTGAACTGAGGAAGGTGTCCTTCCCACCAGCGTCAAGTGTCATGTGGCCCAGTCCACACGGGAGCCAGGACAGCATCTCCAGAGGATCAGTCTCTCCACTTACCCGCGATGCACACCACGCGGATCGGCGCAGCAACTGTGACGTTTTTGGAGGATGGCGCAAGAACTGTGACGTTTCTGGCGCACTAACTATGACGTTTTGTGCTGCGCCACGCGTCAATCCGGCGCAAAAACTCTGACGCCTTACAACACCGCTGTACGGGTGAAACCCGCTCACGTAATCTGACGCCTTACACCTGTAAGATACCTCGCGACGTGCGCCCTGTTCCACATCAGGTGCGCGCCTATTCCGCCGCTCCTGCGCCAATCCCACACAACCACCTCATCACGCGTTGCGTGCGGAGGCCAGACGTGGGGCTGTCTGCCGGAGCGACGCACCTCGGCTGGGATAACCGGCGCCCCTCGTGTAGAGAACGGCGACTCATGAGCGTGGGATTGGCGCAACGCGCGTGGGTCCTTACACCTACAAGCGTCGCACAATGACGACTCGTGTGACTCCCTCCCTTGGAGATACGGACACTGTCGCAAAACACACGACTGCGTCGAACGATTTGTCCGCAAACCTCAGCACCGTTGCTACGTTGTCTTTTATCAGCGCAACTCTATTGTTACGATAATCGACAACGGCAATGTTGCCGTCTTTCTCCTGCTTCAAGGAGAAAAACTGGCCGGACGTCAGAGCTTGTTCGACAATGGCTGAAGCGTACATGTATGGTAAAGGCTCCCTGTACGCGCCGAATACCTGCTCCACCAACTTGCTGCGCAAGTCGTCCCGTGGGAAATATGACGTGCTTCGCTGTCCGAGTTCCGTTGTCCATGACGCCACGTCATCGAGCGTGACGGGCCGTCCCGTCTCCTGGAACTCCGTTCCCAGTGACTCGGCCATGAGACGATCCGACAACCCAAGCAGAGAGATATACGCTGCGGCTAGGGATGAAACCCCATATTTGACCAGCAGCGGGAGCATGCCAAACGCTGGTCTGACGCGCTCGTCAATTGAAGAAAGGACAGTGTAGCAAGCGCCAAACCCCCACGACAGCCACGTGCTTACATCCGCACAGTATCTCACAGCGCCGCCCACGTCATCGGCAGCTTCCAGGATACCGTTCTTGTGAGCTGTTCGAGCAATGTGCTGATAGGACTGCGCAGTGATCCAGTCGAAAAGAGGGGCAAGATGTGCGGACCATAGCACATCTTCCCTTTCTTTCAACTCGCCTTTGCGTATCTCGCGAACCTGCAACACCGCTTCAAGGAGAATAGCAAGCAGGTCCGTGCTGACGGTCGCTTGGGGCTGATTATCGTCGATAAAACGACCGATGTGTGGGCTCAAACTCGCGTGTAGCTTCTGGATAGATGTCAGCGAGAACCCTGTCCGTGCGGCTAGGTTTAAACGCTCGACTCCAACCGCTTCGCGCGCCCGCACGAATAGGCGTGTGCATACGGTTATTGCGGTGTCGACTTGAGCATTATCCTCTTGCTGCGCCGCCCACAAAGACTGAGCAAAGAATGATGCGATATTCTCGCTATCCGTGAGACCCGCGGCGACCAGGGATAGGAGCAGCGATTGCTCTGCCTCAGGTAGCCTCTCTATCTCGTCGTTGCTACGCTCTAGCCAATCGATGAGCGTTTGCAGTTGCGAGCGGACGCGCAGCGCGTTGTCGCCGAGGAGCAAATATCGCTTGCCCGCAGGGATAGCCTTGGCCTGCGCCAGGGAGGTGGGAACGAGGATGACGCGCCCTTCAGTCTCGTTGAACGGCCGACCGGCCCGTCCAGCCATCTGCTCGAAATCGGCCTCTCCGATAGGAAGCATCTGCCCGTCGGAGAAATATGTGTCGCCGGAGAGGACAACGTTGGTCACGGCCATATTGAGGCCCTCGCGGAGCGTCGACGTGGCGAAAACAACTTTGAGCCATCCGCGTTGCAGGCCCAACTCTATCGCGCGTTGGACCCCGTTCGGCAAGCGAGCATGGTGGTACGCGACGCCTCGCAAACAATGCCGGACAAGTTGGTGCTCCGAGCCGAGCTGATCCGCCAAGAACGACGCCAGTTCCGCGCGTTCCTCTCCGTAGTCTCCGCCCCCATCGTACTCGAATCGTTCGCAACACCTCTCGGCCCATAGCGGTTGTCGGACGAACACCAGCGTCGTCCCGACGGCCCGACTGAGCACCTCGGCGACCCTCACGGCATGATCGTTCATCGACGAATGGGACCCGTTGCCGTCCTCTTGCCACAGAGTCCCGCGCGCTTTTTCGGTGTAGTGGCCCTCGAAGAGGTCGGGGATTGAGACGATGTGCGCGACACCAAGATCCTCTTGTTCGTGGACGAGCACCACACCCGCCTGAAAGTCGACCCGGCGTGTCACACCTCCCTTCGTCGCGCGCGTCTCCCCAGGAGTGAGCCTGGTACGCACGACGACGCCACGCAATTGGCGCGTTGGGCGACGAGCGGCCATGATCGACACGGTCTTGTCCTCGCCGAGCCATCCCAGCAGTTCCTCGTGGTTCGAGAGGGACCCACTGAGCAGCAGCAGACGCGTGTGCTGCTGCTGGACCACAAAACGGGTGATCAAACTCTCCAGCAGGGCGCCCCGTTGATGGTCGCCGATTTTATGCACTTCATCAAAGATCACGAGCGCACAGGTACCGAAAAGATCCTTCGCGTTCCTGTAGTAAGCGTCGCACTTCTCTGGCGTCGTTACAGTGACGCTACGGCGTTGCGCCAAGGCGTCGAGTTCCTGATTCAAGAGCACAGCCTGCTCGGCGCCGGCGACAACAGTCCTGACGATGATGCCGGAGTCGCCGAGATGGCGCCTCAAATCGCCGCTTACCTGATGAGCGAGGGCGCGACTCGGCGTGACATACAGCGCCCAGGTCGGCTCCACGCTGCGCAATGCACTGAGGATGGCGAGCTCCGCAATGAGCGTCTTGCCGCCTCCCGTTGGCAGGGTGACGACGAAGTTGCGCGGCTCACCAGGCCGGACCAGCCCGGCCGCGATCGCCTCGCGCTGCGGCCTCCACAGTTCGAGAATGCCGTCGCGCGCCAGAGCTGTTCGATAGCTCGGGGAGACTCCGGCGTCCACTAACACCCGATGCATACTCGCGTCGTGCATCTGATCCGTAGCGCGCTTGAGGCGACGCGCTAGCCAGTATCGCTGAGCATCCTCGCTCTCTCTTGCCGCGTCGATGATCCGCCCAAAATTACTTGCCGCTGTTGAGACCAAGCGTGGTACGCCCGCGAGCATGCCAGCGGCGGCCCGCCGACAGGTAAGACCGATGGCTAGCGCCCTATCTACTTGATAGATGTCTCGGTTGGTAGCGTCGCGGCCCAAGATATCACGCCGCACGTCAGCCATTAGAGGATCGAGTTGGGTTGCCAGAGCAAGGGTTTCATTGAAGCGGCGGCCGAGAAACGAGGCGATGACCCGCGCTACCATGTCGTGCGCCTGTTCGATCGCGGAGGAGGCCGTGAGCGTTCGCAGGCTATCATCGAGGCGCCGAGCGAGATACGCGGGCTGCGCTTGGTAGTCGGTGAGCGAACCGACGAGGGCCGCATGCAAGAAATCGTTGAGCGGCGGATCGAAGATTGTGCGCCGCTCTAGCGTGGTGTTATCCAGGCGACCGGCGAACTCGAATAGGGTTGCCGCCAAGTTTAGTATGCTGTCCATCTCGTCTTGGGCCATCTCATCGGAATCGAGCGCCGCATCCTCCAGCCACAGCGCGTATCGCCGCAGGCTACTAGCGAGTTGTCCGCGCTCGGGGCGCGACATGTCGTCATCGAGGGCCAGCGCCGCGCGCAGGAGGACGACGTGAGCATCCTTGATCGCACGCACGACGCTTGTCCGCGATGTCAAGGACAGCGGCGTTGGTGACTCGCGGAGGTCGTCAAGCAAGCTGCGCATAGATTAGATCCGCGAGTCTCCGCCAGAACCTTTCCCAATCGTCAATGTGAACAAGGCGCGCGCTCCGCCGATGGACGCCTCCACTGACCTTCTCGTCGAACGTCGTCATGATTCTTTGTGTGCTCCTGTCCTCTCCATGAATAGCAGTCACGCGGAAGTGTCGTTCGCGATTGTAGAGGAGTTCTCTGGGTTCGATACCGCCAGGGAGGCGCTGCGTGTCTTTCAACCAGCGCAACCGTAACATGAGGTTGGCCAGGAACTCACCCCTCTCGAAGCGATGGAATCCGTCGAGGGCCTCGTTGCAGTTCTTTTGCAAGTTATCCCTCGTCGTCTTCACTTGCACAAGCCGTAGGCACAGCTCGTCGTTGCCGTCGTGTAATACTACCACGACATCGTAGACGGGATCGTTGGTGTGGGGATCGTTATCAGAGGCGCACAGTGTCGTCTCCAAGCTTTCCTCAATCCATTGGGCGAGGACTTCGCCCACCCAACTGACGAAATCTCCGGTGTAGTCGCCGTTTTCCTCGATGAGCCGCTGGTAGTACAATTTTGAACGCTCCGGCCTATCCAGGAGGTCACCCTCGAGCACAAGGAGGGACGGATAGGCCGTACCCTCGTAACGGTGCATAATCCGTTGGGCGAATAGAGCGAGAAATTCGTCCTCGTCCTCCAATGATCGGCCTGAGTGCGTGCGTAGGGCCGCCTCAGTGAACTGGCCGTAAGGGACAATGACATCGGGGGGCAGCCAGCACCAATCCCTCATTGCTCTAACTGTCTCCCTTACAATTACACGACGTTGCCAGCCGTGCGAGACGCGCCGGATAGCGATGGGTCAGACCCATGGAGCCAGGCCCATGCCTCCAGAACGAGGCGCTTTGTCCTATACTCCCCGTACTGCCTCATCTCCCGCTCCTTAAGCACGCGGAAGGTTTCACCCGGAAAATCCTTGGTGCGCGGCAAGTCCGGTGAGTCCTCGATAGGGTCGAGAATATCCTCCAGCTCCCGGTCAGTCAGGTCGTGCGGATCGAGGATGTAGCGGAGTTGCTTGCGCGTCAGGCCATAGAGGCGAGCATAGTAGGCGTCGAGTTCTGCGCGCAGCAGTGCGCGCCGCTCCTCATCCCAGGTAAACGGTGGGCTGTCGTAGCCAAGGTCGCGTGCGAAGGGCTGCATGTCCCAGGCTGTGTAGACCAACTCTAAGACGCGCGGGACAATGAAGTGGAGGTCAGCGTAGGAGTACGCAGTAGGAGACAGAGCCGGGAGTTGGTTCACAATGAAGAAGTTCATGTGCGTACCACCAACTTTCTGCCGGGCAACGAAGTCGAAACACAAAGCTGTCACATTGCCGAGCAAGCAAGCGACTTGCCTAGCATTAGGGTCACGTGCCAGCACGCATATGGGCGCGTTGTTTCCAACCCCAATCCTGGGCATCAGGCTGAAGATAGCGGTGCGCTCGTCGGTGTTGCGCGCGATGTCACGGAAACCTAACAGCCAGTCGTGTTCCCATTGGCTAGCTAGGACCGCCTCAACCTCGTCTTCTGGAACCCAATAGCGTGGTAACGCGACACAACAAGGGTCGGCCTTTTCGGCAGCGGTCAGGTCGCGTGTCTCGCTGCCGTCGTATGTAGCCCAGCGGTGATCGTACTGATGCAGCAGCTTGGCCTCGTACAGCGGCAGGTAGGCATCGTTGTCTCGCCGGAAGATGTTGCCGTCGAGCCTCCATCCCTCGGCCTCTAGTTGTTCAAGTGTGCAAAAGAGGCCGCTATCGTTGGACATGTCGAACATGCGCAGGAATGATACGCCCCAAGGGTTAACGCCGCTCTGCTGGTCGACGAGGACGGGCACGCGGCGATAGACGGCCTTAGTCAACTCGGCATCGGCGCGCGTGCGGAACACGGGGCAGGTGTGGGTGTTAGGGTTGACCAGAGCGATGTCGTCGGCGGTGAGGATATGGCGCCGCTTCGGATCGTTCATGTGCTGGGTATTGTAGGCCAGCCAGGTAAACTCCATCTGCTGCGACCGCCGGTTGCGGCCGAGCAAGGTTAGTAAACCGAAGGTTATGGTGTGCTCGACGGGCCGACTGAACAGGAACTGCTCGTTCTTGAAGCCGAAGAAGCTGACCAGAGACTTCTTCTCGACAAGGTCGCCGAAGAAGCGTTTAGTCGAGTCGTCGGTGGCGATGCCGGTGGGGCAGATCAGACCCGCTCGTCCATGCCAGCCGATAGCGGCGAAAGCCTGCCCCAGGGACGGATCGGCCTGTGGCAACGTCTCGATCAGGCGCTTGCGCGCCGCGGCGTTCGCCGCTTGCGCGATCTCGGGGCTACGCGCGGCGAAGAACTCTTGCTCCTGCAACTTGATGCGCTCCCATGGTGGGTTGCCCAGGACACAGTCGAAGCCGCCCGCGTCGGCGAAGACGTCAGGGAACTCCAGGCTCCAATGAAAAAAGTGGAGCCGCTCGGCGAGCGCGCGCACCTCGGCCCGTTGCGCCGACGAGAGGGTATCCGCACCCTCCCGCAGGCCGCGGATGCCAGCGGTTGTTGGCGGATCGGGTTGCTCGGGCACGAGTCGCCAGAAGAAGGCGGCCGTCCAGGCGTCAGCCAGGAAAAGTTTGCGCTCGTAGCCCTCGGACTCGCGGAACACCTCGTACCGCTCCTCTTTCTCGCGCAAGGTTCGCGCGTCGATCTCCCGCACGTCGCCGATCTCCATGGCGACGAGAGCTTCGTCCTCGCTGGCCTCCGCCCCCAGCAGCTCGCCGGTGTCCAGCTGGCCGAAGAAGCTGGTCTGTCCCAGTCTCTCGGTCCGATTGCGCCGCTTGATGCCGCTCGCGAAGGCCCGGTCGTCGCCGCTGAGCGGGGCGAAGGCCTCGTCGGGCAGGCCGCCTTCGACGGCGTGGGGCGTCGCGCCGACGAGCGAGTTGCCGCACTTGATGCGGTGGTCGAGGAAGGTGAGCGGCTGGCCGGGCACGTGCCCCTCGATCCACAGCGCCAGGCGGCAGAGATCGACCGCGAGCGGATTGAGGTCCACGCCGTAGATACAGCGCGCGATGACGTCCCGGAGGGCCGCGCGCAGGGCGCGGATATCGGGCTCCGCTTCGCCGGCGTCCAGCCGCGCCACCTCCCGTCCGATGCGCCGCGCCGCTGCCAGGAGGAAGTGCCCCGATCCGGCGGCCGCGTCGCACACCTTGAGGGCAAGCAACCTCTGACGCTTCTCCGGCAGCGTCCCGCCCTCGACGAGCGCCCGGACGATGACCGGTTCCAGCGCGCTCTTGATCAGCTCCGCCACGAGCGGCGGCGGCGTGTAGTACGAGCCGGTCGTCTTGCGCTCGCTGCCCTCCACCAACTCGAAGCGCGGCGGGCCGCCCTCGCGCCGCAGGGCCGGATGCAGGTCGAGCAAGCTCTCGTAGACGCTGCCCAGCTCCTCGACGCCCAGATCGCGATAGTTGACGCGCCGCCGCACCCCTTTCACGGTCACGAGGGAGAGACCGCGCAGCGCCTCAAGCAGGGCGCCGTTCGCAAGCTGCGCCCCGTCGAGGTCGGGGCAGGAGCGCTCGTTGAAGAGGCCGCCGGAGAGCGGCGCCAGGGCGAGGGCAGAGCAGCCGTCGCGCATCATGCCGACGGTGACGGCCAGCGCACGCCATAAGTCATCGTGTCGGTCTTCGCGCCGGCGTCGCTCGGCCTGATCTCGCAGGCGTGTGACGGAGTAGTCCGCCATGTAGATCGCGCGCAGGCGCGGGTCCACATCCGACGCGAAGAGCAGGTCGCGCTCCTCGGCCACGAGCAGGAAGAGGAAGCGGTAGACCAGGCGCAGCAGCTGCCGATAGTACTCCGTGACCGTCAGCTCGCCGCCCTCCAGGCGCGCGCGCAGCCGCTCGTTCGCGGGATGCTCCAGCAGCCCCTGGCCCAGCGCCTTGAGCGCGGCCGTCACGCCGCCGCGCAGGGCATCCAGGGCGCGCGTCCCGCCCTGCACCGCCGCGAGCCGCCACCGCTCCAGCCAGCAATCGGCCGACTCTTGCCGGCCACGGGGCAGACGCGAGCGGTGCAGCAGCAGATAGAGCAGCACGAAGTCGGCATAGACGCCGCCCTCCATCATGGCCTCGAGATTGAACTCGACGTAGGCGGCGCGCGTCAGGCTCTCGTTGTCGCGCAACAGGCGCAGCTGCCGGCCGTTGGTCACGATGCCCCACAGGTGCGGCGTACGGTTGAGATACTCCTGCATCAAGCCCTGGGGGCTGACGCGCAGGCCGCCGGCGACGGTGCGCTTGCCCTCGCCGCGGTCCAGGTCCTGTTCCGCCGCGACGACATGGATGGGCGGGGCGCCCGGCTCCTCACCAGCCCGGTGGGAGAGGGGGTAGGGGCGCTCGTCGACGACGTCGGCGGCCGCTCGATACGAGAGCCGCCCATAGCCCAGCTCGCGGAAGAGGGGCAACACCCACTGCTCGCGCGTCTCGGTGACGCCGCTCTCGTCCTCGCCCAGGCGCGCCCTGACCGCCTTGAACGCCTCCCAGTAGCTCTTGCAGGAGGCCCAGGCGTGCGCCGCCGTCTCCGTCAGCCGTTCGCCCTTGCCCAACCCGTAGTCGGCGGCGGTCAGGCCGCCCAGCTCGGGATCGGCGGCGGCGATGCGCGCCAGCAGGTCGGGGGGGAGGAGCCCTCCCTCCGATCGCACGGTGACAAATGCCGATTGCGCGGTCCTGGCCATCTTCGTGCGCGCTCCCTTCCCCTAGCCCTGGACGATCCCGGTCGCGACCGGCATGAAGATATAGAGGCCCAGCAGGTCTGCGGGCAACTGGGGCCGGACGCTGTAGCGCACCCCCACGAGCCCCGCGGCGTCGCGGACGCGCCGGTGCGCCGCGAGGAGCGCCTCGGCCCGCTCGCCGGCCAGCCGCTCGATCCCCGGTTGGAGCGCCGGCCAGCCCTCGAGAGCGGACGTCAGCCAGCGCTCCCGCAGCGCCGGCGGCACGTTGCCGGCCGGCTCGGCCCCGAGCAACCGCAGCGCCTCGGATTCCGGCATCCACGCGGACGCCTCTGCCCCTCCCCGGACGGCCGCGACCACGCACTCCTCGGCCAGCAAGGGCGTCGCCGTGCCGTGGCTCGTCACGTCGAGGTGGAAGCGCAGGCGCAGCACGAGGAGCGTCGTGCGTGTGGTGACGGCCTGGGTCCGGATCGCGCCGCAGCGCGCGGCGACGCCGTCCGTCCCCGTGTCAAGCGCCGTCCCGGCCACATGGAGTCCCAGCGCCTCGACGAGGGGGTGCGTGCGCGCGATGTAGGTGACGCCGTCGGGGACGGGTAGCTGGAAGGCGAGACGCGCGTGGGGCATCGGCACGCCGCAGGCCTCGCGCACGGCCAGCGGCAACGCATCCGTGGTCAGCGTCCAGTGAGCGCCGACGGGCGCCAGCGGGACGTTGAGACGCTGGCACGCCGCGCCGACGAACCGCTCCACGTCGCGATGGTCGCCCAGCGCCGCCGCTGCCTCGCGCAGTTCGCGCGCGACCTCGTTGGGGCGCAGCGAGGCCTGGGCGTAGAGGGTGCGGCTGCGCCTCTCGCGCTCGGTGGCGTTCTCCCAGTCCGCCTCCACGGCGGCGAGGCGTGTGTCCGCGTCGTCGAAGTCGAAGGCCAGCTGCTGCGGGCTGGCGCGGCCGCGCATGAACAGTGCCTCGAAGATGGCCTCCAGCACCCTGGTGCTGTCCTGCGGCAGCGGCACTGCCACGCCGAGGCTCTTGCGGATGCTCTCGGCCTTGCGCAGGAGCACGTTGAGGATGGCGCCGTCGATGCGGTTGTCCGCGCCGTAGTACAGGACGGCGCGCACCTCCCGCCGTGGTTGGCCGTAGCGGTCCACGCGCCCCTCGCGCTGCTCGTGCCGCGTGGGGTTCCACGACAAGTCGTAGTGGACGACGGCGTCGAAGTGCTCCTGCAGATTGATGCCTTCGGAGAGGCAGTCCGTCGCGACCAGGACGCGTCGCTCGTGTCCCGCCAGAGCGGCCACGCGGGCCATGCGCTCCTCCTGCGGCAGCGCCCCCGTCACCGCGATCACCTCGACGCCGCAGAGGCGTCGGCGCAGCTCGTCGGCCAGGTACGCGGCCGTGGCGATGTAGCGGCAATAGACGACGGGGCGGAAGCCCTCCCCGACCAGGTCCTTGATGATCGGGACGACGCCCATCAGCTTCGCGTCCTTCTCGCCGCGCAGCGCCTCGGCCGCCCGGGCGAAGTCGCGCAACCGGCGCCGCTCGCCCTCGCCCGGTCCCTCCGCGTCGCTCGCGTCGGCGCCCGGCGCCGTATCGTCCGCGTCGGCCGCGTCCGACGTCTCCAGGTCCAGCACCGCTCGCTCCCCCAGGGCGTCCAACTCGGCCACGCTCTCGCGGGCTCCGCTATCCCCTGCCCGCGTCGAGAGGGCGGCGACGGCCGCGGCCGGGCTCGATGAGACGCACCGCAACAGGGCCAGCGCCGCCCACCAGCGCACGCGGCGCCGGAAGACCGTCATCCCCTCGGCCCCGCGCACCAACTCGTTGGCGTAGGAGAGCACGCGGTCGAAGAGGTCCTGGTACGGGCGCGACATGGTGTAGGTGCGCTCGGCGGACAGCCGGTCCGGGAAGGGCGTTTGTTCGTCGAGGTACGCGCGGATGTCGGCGCGCCGACGCTGCACGAAGTGGGCGGCCAGGCGCCGGCGCTCGGCCTCGTTGGCCGCGCCCGCAAGGTCCGTGGGGAGGGAGGCCAGGGCCGGGCTGAGCAGGCCCAGAAGGGAGCGGAACGCCGCCTCCACGCCGCTGTGCGGCGTCGCCGTCGCCAGCACGAGGTGTCGCCGCGGGTCGCGCGCCAGTTCCGCCAGGAGCTGGTGGCGCTGGTGCTGGCCGCCCGACGAGGCGCCCTCCGCGCAGATGTGCGCCTCGTCCACGATGACAAACTCGGGGCACGCCCGCACGAAGTCGGCGCGGCGCCGGTCGCTCTTGATGTAGTCGACCGATACGACCACCACGGGGTACTCCTCGAAGAGCGAGCGGCCCATCGGTAAGCCGCGCTCCAGGCGCGCCACGGCGCCGGGCCGCACGACCTCGGCGTCCAGGTGAAACTTTTGGGAGAGTTCGGCCTGCCACTGCTCGCACAGGTGCGGCGGGCACAGCACGCACAGGCGGCGGACCTCGCCGCGGTCGAGCATCTCCCGCGCGATGAGGCCCGCCTCCACCGTCTTGCCCACGCCGACGTCATCGGCGATGAGCAAGCGGATCGGGTCGAGCTTGAGGGCCATCAGGAGCGGGACGAGCTGGTAGGCGCGCGGCTCGACGGCGATGCGGCCCAGTGAGCGGAAGGGACCGGCCCCCGTGCGCAGGCCCAGGCGCACGGCGTCGCGCAGGAGCAGGCCGGCCGTGTGGTCGCCCGCCTGCGTCGGATCGGGCGGCGCAAAGGTGGCGGGCTGCACGTCGTGCCCCTCTAGAGGGAGGAACAGGCCGACCACGTCGGCGTCCGTCCCGCCGAGCGGCCGCAAGCGCAGCACCTCCGCATCATCCTGGGGGAGCACGACCCACTCGCGCCCGCGCGCCCGTACGAGTGAGCCTACAGCAAACGCCTTGGCAGGTGTGGACGCGACCGTCATGACCGTTTCTCTCTGGGCTCCGCGGACACATCCATCAGGCAGGGTTCCCCAACGCATACGCGCGCGCCTGGTGGTCGATCGCCGGGACCGTCACGGTGGTAAACTTTTCCCACCAGGCGCGCACATCCCGATCAAGCTCGGCATCGCTGCCGTCCAGCCACTGATCTACGTTCAGGATCGTCTCATGATACACGTTCGAGAATGGGCCTATACTGCTCTCCGTGGTCACGGCTCGTTGGAGTGGAGCATGACCTTCCATCTTCAATATCCTATCGCGCTCCCGCGCGTCCCCCGGCCCAATCATCAAATCTATGTCCAGATGGTCGTGGAAGACGTTGAACGTGAAGAGCAGCAGTCGGCGCGACGCCGTCCACCGCCCATTGCTCTTATGGTGGTCAAGCGCATCGTCCCACGGTCGATAGGCGACGCGGATGAATAGGGCGCGGAAGTGGACCGGATCGTTCCATAGGTCGTCGAGCGCAAAGTCCGCCGACTGCTTCACCAGGCCCTCGATCAAGGTTCGCGCCTGTTTGCGCCACGCCTCGACGCGGTGGCTGATCTGGTCGATCACCGCCCCGTGCTGGGCATAGAGGCGTCGGCACAGCGCATCGATGTTGTCGTCGCCCACAAGCTTTCTCCTGATCAAATCGGCATAGTGATCGAGCAAGACGCGGACCCCCGCATCCCTCTCGGGGCCGTGCTCATTGGCCACCTCCGTCAGGGCCTCGCAAACGCGCGTGTACCCAACCGGTACCCACTCAGGTTCAGAGGGCGGCTCGGCGGCCGGGGACAGAAAAAGGGCGACGATGCGCCACTGGTCATCACAGCGGCGACACACCGCCTCGTAATAGCGGCGCAACTGCTCGTCATGCTCCCGCGACCCCGTCTTGGTCTCGATGATAATGGCCAGCTTATTGGTCCCATCCAAGACAAGGATGTCGATGCGGCCGCGCATACCACCCGTATCGACGTGATGAACTTCCGTCTCGACCGTTGCCGCCGTCATGTCGGCCGGGATAGGTCCGACCCGGTTCGTCGCGGCCTCAACAACCTGCAACAAGGTCCGGAGGACGGCATCGCCCAGTCCGTGCGTCTCATACGGGCTGAGGAGGAAAGCCAGGCAGGCCGAATGATCAACCTCCCTCCACCGCGGCCCAACGGCGTCGAAGATGTTGAAGCGCGTGAGCACGCGCCTGAGGTGGACGAGGCGTTCGTCCGCAGCGAACGCCTCAATCGCTCGTCGCCTGTCACTGTGCGTCGATGATGCGGATGATGCGATTGTCACACTCTAACCTCCGCGTCCCGTCCAGGGCCGAAGACCCACGCGTTGCCGCGGATCGCCCCGTCCCAGGTGTCCGGCCCCGCGACCCGGATCACCTCATACCCACCGTCCTGTAGCCTGGCCGTCACCGCGGCGTCGCGCTCCTGGCGGTCCGGATAGTCATGGACCGGCCCATCGACGTAGACGCACGTCGGGGGATCGTTGTAGTAGAAGTCTGGCCGCGTCCCATAGCCCTGCACCACGACGCCGGCGTGGTCGGGGAGCCGGTGGCCGCCACTGTGTAGGTGGCGCACGAAGGCGCGCTCCAGTTCAGACCCGCAGGCGCCCTCCAGCGCGGTGAGGGTATCACCAGGAGCCCGCATCCCCGAGCCCGCGCGCGTCTCGGCCTTCGTCAGGCGCAGCAACAGATCACGTACCAGGTGGCGATCCAGGAGGAGGTGTTCGCGCTGGTTGGCGTAACTGAGCAAACAGGCGTAGCAGGCCGCTTCGCAGTCCTCTTCAGCCCCGACCGGTCGGCGTCGATCCTCACCCGTATCCGGGTCGAAGTGCAGGATGCCCAGCGCCGCGCGCGCGACACAGGCCAGCGCCCCCGGCTCGTGTGCCAGGCGCGCCAGCACGCCCGCCCCGCCCTCCGCTGACTCGTACAGCAGGATACGTCTCCGGTCGACCAGGGAGGGCAGCGGCTCGGCATCCAGTTCGCGGTCTTCGATCTGGTAGACGGCTTCGACGCCCCTCTTGAGCGCGTATTCGAGGCTGGCCATGGCCGCGGTGTCCAGAGCCTCGGACACCTGCACCACGAGGGCATTGCGTCGGTCTTCGACGAAGGGCACCACGCGCGCCATGGTCTCGTCGGCGTCCTCCGCCCCGCCCTCCCCCGTCTCGGCCGCCTGGCGCTCCTTCTTGCTCCACTCGCCGGTCTCCATGTCGAGCAGGAACCCGTGCAAGCTCTTGTCCTGGCGCCGAACCCATCCGAGATTGAGCCGCCAGAGGGTCGCCGTCGGCGCATAGGTCAGGGCGGCGAGCTCTCCGTCCCCGTCCGAGGCGACGGCGCGCGTATACTCCAGTCCGTGCGACCCGCGCGCGAAGCGCAACGCCGTCTTCATCTCGTAGCCGCGCCGCCGCCGCTCCTCCTCGTCGGAGGTGATGCGATTGACCCGCTTGGTGGCCACGTTGTCCAGGCGCATCAGGTTCGAGAAATACAGCGTGCCCGGCCCGGAGAGCAGGGCGTCGCAGAAGTGGCAGCGCTCGTCGCCGGTCACGTCGCCGACGTGGCCATAGCCGCAATTGCCGCAGAACTTGGCCGTGGTCGTCCGGTCGCCGCCCTCCTGGACCGAGAGCAGCACGCGCGCCACGCGGTATTGGCTGCCCTCGTGGTAGATGATGGCGCCGGGACCGAACTCGGAGACGGCCAGGAAGCGCGGGCGCGAGAGGAACTCGTCGCGCCCCACGGAGCGGTGGCGGCCCGGCAGGTACGCCGCCAACGGCAGGCGCGGGAAGTTGTAGCCGGGCAGGAACCCTTCGCTGGCGAAGTAGCGATACGTATAGAAGTCGGACTGCATCGCGGCCGCCTCGTCCTCGGTCAGGAGCTTGATCTGCGTCTCGGCCTCCCCGCGCAGCCGTTGCGCCGCCGCGCGGCTCTCGGGCGAGGCCGAGGCGTCGGTCACGATGGCGTTCTGGACCGCCTGCTGCCGGCGGGCCGCCCGGTACAGCCCACGCCAGCGTTCGCAGGCCCCATCGAAGGCGCGGTAAGCGCCGCCAATCACGGATTCCAGCCAGCGATCCGTCGACCAGGGGGCGGCGCACAGGTCCTCCCCCAGCGCCGCCAGGATACGCTCGCAGCGGGCGGCGGCGCGCCGCGTCGCGTGCGGGTTGCGCAAGGCGTCGGCGACGCTCACGCGGATCGGCAGGCGGTCGTCGGGCGCCTCCAGGTCGACCACGTCGGTCAGCGTGGTCCCGAGCGATTGGCCGGTTTCGGCGAGCCACACGGCGTGCAGGTGCGCCCGCACCAGGTCTTCGTTGGTCAGGTCCAGGCGCGGCGGGATGACCTGGCCCGCGACCATGCGCGCGGGGACGCGGAAGAAATACTGGTCGTGCGGGCTGTTCGACGAGCAATAGGTGAGCACCAGGGCCGGCTGCCCGCTGCGTCCGGCGCGGCCCGACCGCTGCGCGTAGTTCGCGGGCGTGGGCGGGACGTTGCGCATGTTGACCACGGACAGGTCGGAGATGTCCACGCCCAACTCCATCGTCGGCGAGCAGTAGAGCACCGGCAGGTCGCCGTCGCGGAACGCATGTTCGCGCTCTTCGCGCACCGCGGACGGGACCTGCGCCGTGTGTTCGCGCGCCTCGATCCCGCGCAGGTCCAGCGCCACCCGCGCGTAGAAGGCGCGGAAGAAGGCGTTGGTCTCCTTCGGCTCTACGGGCGCCCGCGTCACCCGCACGGGGTCGAGCGGCGGGGGCGTTCCGTCGCCCGCCAGCCAGCGGATGCAGCCGGCCTGCAGGCGATAGCTCCGCCGCGCCCCGGTGCTCCCGCGGTCGCGGCGCTCGTCGCTCGGTTCCAACTGGCCGCCGATCACCAGGGCCTCGCAGAGGTCCTGCGCCAGGCCCTCCAGGTCGGCCGCGGGCAATTTTTGGCCCGTCGGGAGGAACGCGGGCCAGGTCGACGACCGTCGCAAGAAGTGGCCAAGGCCGCTGGTGGCCGAGAGGGAGAGGTCAGCGCGGCCGGAGCCGCGCTCCTTTGTCCCGATCCAGGCCACGGGCGCCGTGCGCAGGTCCTCTTCGTCGAGCGCCCAGGGCTCCTTGAGGAACTGGAAGCTGCTCTGCACCAGGCGCTCCTGCTGCTCGGGGTCGAGATAGGAGGCCTTGATCGCCAGGTCACGCCGCAGCGTGTCGAGCACCGTCTGGCAGGCGCGCTGCCGCTCGTCGGGCGTGGCGGAGGCCAGGGCGGGGTGCCGTGACCGCCAGATGTCCTCGGCGGCGCACAACGCGTCCAGCGCGTCGTACCGCACCCGCAGCAGGCCGACCTGCTCCAGGTTGGGGGCGGTGACGCGCCAGCCGCGCTCTTGGTCGCGATAGATGCGGTAGCCGACGGTGTCGCGCAGCGCGGCCTCGATCTTCTGCCTGGCCAGGAACTGCGCGTCGGGGTTGGCGCTGTATTCGTGCGGCTCCAGGCGCAGCTGCCGCGTCACGGCGCGCGCGACGGTGTCGTGGGTCAACCCCTCCTCGCCCGACTCCGCGACCGCAGCGTAGAGGGCGGCGCGCAACAGGCCGATCTGCACGAAGTCGTTGAAATGGCCGGCCTGGAGCGACGCGTCCTGGCGGTTGTCGGTGAACGACAGGAGCTTGCGCGCCTCACGCTTCAGGTCGTGGTCGTTGCGGAGCGCCCGGACGACGGTCAGCGAGAGGATGGTCGTCGCCGTGGAGCGTCCCTCGGTGGAGAGCATGGCCAGCTTGCCGAAGTCGCTGCGCGTGCTCGAGGAGTAGCTGACGCTGCAGCGGGGGCAGTAGCGGAACGGCGCCGGGAGGAAGAGGGCGCGCAGCGCGCCGGGCCGCGCCTCCTCCCCGCACACCCCGTCGGGCGTGACGTAGACGGGCTGCGGGAGCCACTTACGGGCGCTCGACCGCACCCGCACCGTGCCATCTTTGCGCGTCTCCAGCCAGTCTTCGGGCAGGGTGTCCAGATCGAGCGTGTGCCGCTCGTCGGGGTCGGGCAGGATGAAGCCCGAGGCGACCGTGGGGTCGTCGGAGATCGCGTTCAAGGAGCGTCCCTCCAGGGGGAGCAGGCTCGGCCGATCGACGACGTAGTAGGGCGCGCCGCACTCACGGCAGAAGGCCAGCGGGTACAGGCGACGGCCGCGATCTCCCGGCACGTAGACCTGGCCTTCCAGGGTCAGCGCGCGCGTGTCGGCGGGCTCGATCGATCCGTAGACGGCGTCGCCGCGGCTGATGAACTGGTGCAGGCGGAAGGCGAAGAGGGGGAAGCCCGTCGCCGGGTTGATCGTGGCATAGCCCGCCAGCAGCAGCGCCTCGAGGTGAGCGCAGCAGGCCTCCTCGTCGGCGCCGCTCTCGCCGGCGAGCAGTCGCGCCGCTGCCGTCATCGTCAGGGGTTGGCGTCGTTCCAGGCGTCCGCGCGTGTCGGTCGCCAGGCCGAACGCCGTCTCGATCCACGCCGCGAGGGGGTGCGCCGAAAGAACGGGATACGCGGCGGGATACGCGCGCGGGCCGGCGAGGGCGGCGCGCAACTCATCGGCCGTCGGCGCCGCGCGCGCGATCGCCCGCCGCAGCGTCTCGCCGATGACGTTCTCGGGCGACACCCGATCCCCGAAGAGGCGCGTCGCGATGGCCGCCACCTCCTTGGCGCGGTCCTCGCGCGTCCCGTCTCCCGCCATGGTCGCGCTGGTGCCGATGCAGCGGAGGGTCGGCGCGCCGCAGCGTTCCCGCACCCGCCGCACGAGCATCGCCACATCGGCGCCCTGCCGGCCGCGGTACGTGTGCAACTCGTCGAGCACCAGGAACTCAAGCCCGTCCGCCGCGGCGATGACGCGCTCGTCGTTGGGGTCCATGCGCGTCAGCAACAGCTCCAGCATCATGTAGTTCGTGAGCAGGATATCCGGCGGACGGTCGGCGATCGCCTTGCGCTGCTCCTCGCTCTCCTGGCCCGTGTAGCGCGCGAAGGTGACGGGCTCCTGCTGCTCGCCGTACCCCTGCCGCAGGAACTTCTTCAGCTCCTCCAGCTGGCTGTTGCACAGGGCGTTCATGGGGTAGACGACGATGGCGGCGATGCCGTGGCGCGCGGCGCGCGGCCCCTGGCGGAGCACATGGTCCACGATGGGGATGAAGTAGGCGAGGCTCTTGCCCGAGCCGGTCCCCGTGGTCAGGACATAGGAGCCGCCGCGTCGGGCGGCCGCGAGGGCCTCTTGCTGGTGGCGGTGGAGGCGGATGCTCGCGCCGAAGCCCTTGTCATCCTTGGCGCGCCGGAAGATGCGCGCGCACTCCCGCGCCACCAGGCCCTGCTGCGCCAATTCCTCGACGGTCTGACCCGGCTCGAAGGCGGGGTTGAGCTGGACAAGGGGGTCGGGCCAGAGCCGGCCCGTGGCCAGCTCCGCGTGGACGAAGGTCGCGATCTGCGCGTCGTCGATGCGCAGGAAGCTCTTGATGTAGGCGCTGTACTCGTCGACGACCGCCCCGCGCAACTGAAAGACATCCATAACCCCGTCACTCCGTCCGTTTCTTCAGGCTCTCGCCGTTGCTCGCTACGGCTCGCCGCGGCCGGTGCGACCGCTCGCGTGTCCATCGGGCGCGATCGCCGCCGGTGTGCCGGTGGCCATCTCGTCACTCCCCTCGTCACCCTCCTCTCGTCTGTAGCGACGAGGCGCGTGCTTGTACTGAGGCTGCCAGGCATCCAGGTCCACCTCCGCGATGATCACGCCGCCGCCGACCTTGGTCGCCTTGAGACTGCCCCGTCCGATCGCGCGGCGCACCGTCTGATAATGGACCCCTTTCCGAGTCGCAGCATCCGCCACGCTGACAAAATTCTCTGGCATCGCCGTTGAGTCCCTTTCGCAGACTATCGTGCAACCAGTGTAGCACCAACTGTTCAATCTGTGAACCGTTACTTTTGGGCTATGAATGGAGATGGCGACTAGGCTTCACCGCAGGGACGCACCACGGGTCTTTCTCCCACGCGGCGGTACGGGCCGCGTCGGTCGCAACCTGCACCACACGGCTGGCGCGAGCGCCAGGGACAGAGGGGTGCGATGATGGCTCGACCTCCTTCTCATCACAGCAGCGACGGATCGATGTCCTGCGCGGCCGCGACCAATTCTGGCCAGAATGCGTGCATCGCGCGCACGGGTGGGCTCGCGAGGCCGTGGCGATCCGCGACATCTCGGAGGCGCTCGGCGATGGGGACCACGACGCCGGATTGCAAGGTGGATGCGTCCACCACAGCGACGATGTGATTGACGATGCTGTCCTCGTAGGGGTACGGGATAACCAGCCCACGCAGCGCGGCTTCGTAGCGCGCGCCGGAGTGGTGTGCGATGAGCGCAGCCAGGCGCGGCTCGCCATGGGCCAACGCGAAAGCGGCGCCGTCAAGGGGGTGGAACTGTGTACCGGTCGTTCGCAGCGTGTCGACCTTCCCGATGTCGTGGGCTAGCGCGAAGACCTCGCAGAGGGCCTGCTCCTCGGGGAGCAGATGCAGGCGGGCGGCGTAGTCGCGGGCGCGCAAGGCCTCGACAGCGACATGGGGAAGCAGTGTCGGTCGCTCACGGCACAGGTCCAGGACGATGGACCGCCATGCATCCACGTCGATCATACCATCGCCCCGCGCTGGGTCTCGATCGCGCACCGAGGCCTCGTCCCCCTCGTTCCCCTCGTTCCCCTCGTTCCCCTCGTTCCCCTCGTTCCCCTCGTTCCCCTCGTTCCCCTCGTTCCCCTCGTTCCCCTCGTTCCCCTCGTTCCCCTCATCCTCGCCCAGGCGTCGGCACGGCGCCGCCTGACGTCCACTCCCGCCTCCCGCAGAATGTCGCGCCTCCCTTCCTCCCGCGCCGGGTCACGCGTGAGACGGCGACGCTGTGGTCTGTAGGACAGTCCCAGGCTCTCGCACATCGGCCGCACAGGGAGGTGCATGGCCCCATCCTCCGCGCGAACAGCGAGGACCTCGCTCCCTCCCATCACTGCACCCTGACGTTGGTCGACGGGCACAAGCGCCCGTTCTGCGTCCTGCCCATCCTCACTCATCTCTCATCCTCGCCCTCCATCGCGTCCCCAGCGTCGCATACGCTCCAAAGGGGTGGCCCATCATGATCCACCCCTTTGGGCACTCCCGTCGCCCCACTCATAAGCCCACCTGGAACGTCCCCACCACGTCTGTGATGTCGGCGTCCACGGCGTCCATGCCGTAGGCCTCCAGCCACGCCGCCCCGAAGGCCTCCGCCGCTCCCGCCGCGTCTCCCGCCTCCAGCGCGTCCAGCGCCGCGGTCAGCGTGTCCCCCCCGATGTGCTGCGGGCCGATGTTCCGCGGCCGTGGCCGGTCCTCGTTGTACACCTTGACCAGCACCCGGCATAGTGCCACGTCCAGCCCCTGCTCCTGCACCCGCTCCCGGAACGCCCGCGCGTTCGCTTGCCGCTGCTGCTCCGTGGCGATGCCCCGCACACTGATGCGCAGCCCTGGCGTTGAGCGCGCCACCGACCGCGCCTCTCCCTGCCCGCCCTCCTTCTGCCACCGCTGCACCGTCCGCACGCTGATCCCCAGCTGGCCGGCCAGCTCCTTGTTGCCCGCAGCGACCTGGGCGCGCCCCTCTCCGCCCCCCAACGCGCGCACCACCGCCCGGATCGCCGTCGGCGTCAACTCGACGTCGGCCGCCGCCACCCACGCCTCGTAGGCCCGCGCCAGGTCCGCGCTCAGGTCCGACACGCTACGCCGCCCCTTCCACGGCTGCCCGCTCGCGCAACGGCTTCAGGAGCTTGAGCAGCGTCCCCAGCCCCCCGCGCGTCCCATCGAACGCCGGCAACACCAGGTCCAGCGGGATCGCCGCGTCCTGCACCTTGAAGTGCCCCAGCCCCGTCCCCAGCGTCACCGACGGCGGGCATGCCGCCACCGGGTCCGGCTCGTCGGAGAGCAGGTACACGGCGTCCTTGTGGACGGCCACGGGCGTGTACCCCGCCTGGTCCATCTTGTGCAGGGCGCGCGACAGGTTCGCGTTGGCCTGCGCCAGGAGCGCGTGCCGCCAGTCCGGCCGGTACAAGGGACTCCGCTTCTCCCGGTGCCACGGGCTGTTGAAGCCGCTGATCGTCAGGCTGTAGGTCAGCTTGAGCGCGCGCAGGGCCAGCGCCCCCGTCGGCGTCGTGTCCCCCTGGAGCGCCGTCCGCGCCCCGCGCAGCCGCTCGTACCACGTCTCC
>JAABUZ0100003930.1_pt1 | contig 21168 bp, 17 predicted proteins | sample 5562091 | NCBI WGS metagenome assembly JAABUZ01 (sample SAMN12813069, study PRJNA571459) | rock metagenome | isolation source: Antarctica rocks | place: Antarctica: Victoria Land, Linnaeus Terrace sud | collected 2015-12-21
CTGAACACTCATGCTGGACCTCACTCTTCTGCCCCCTCCGCTGCGCCTGCGGCGCGCTTGCTTCGGGTTACATTATTCGTGAGGCAACAGCTCTCCCTGGGTTACTTTTTCCGTGAGGCAATGCGGATGGGCGCAAGGTTGCAATTCACAACTGCCCGCTAAATGCCTTCTGGAGCAGTGCTGCGGGCAGGCCATTGACTGTCTTGAGTTGGGCGTCCAGATTCGTGCTCATCTGTTCGACGGCTGCCATTCGTTCGGCGATCATGGCTACGACGCGTCGCTGCTCGTCCAACGGCGGCAGATTGATCGGGACCGAGGCGACCTCTTCGGTGCGGATGCGCGGCAATTGGCCCGGCGTTGTGTCGATGGGCGCACGGGTGAGATAGGCGTCGCTACGCATGAACCAGGCGACGAACTCCGTGTCGGCTTTGTCCGGCGGGACGCGGTAGACATACTGATCGACGGAGCACAATCCGTCAAACTCGGCCACCCATACCTTGTTCAGATACGGCCGCAGGTAGCCGTATACGATGTCGCCTTTGTAGAACTTGGGCTTGCGCCCGGTAAGCTGCGACATCTCGACGTCGACCGCCCCTGTCCTCAACCCAGTTAGCGACGCCACGTGCTCCAGGCCGACAAACGTCGCCGCTCCGCGAGGGTTGTCTTTCGGATGCACGACATTCTTGCGCAGTTGGAGCACATCGCCCAGCCGCTTCTCGGGCCACTGCCGTGCCTCGGCGCCCTCGAAGATGGTGCGCAGGTAAGCGGCAGGGAGTTCTCGCGCCGCCTCCAATTGCGCCTTGGCGGCAGACCGCGCCCGCTCCACCACCGCCATCTGCTCGGTCAGGATCGCCGCGATGCGTTGCTGCTCGGCAAGTGGCGGGAGAGGAAGCATGAGATTGGCCAGGTATAACTCCGGTACTCGCTGTTGTCCTACAGCGCCGCTGAAGTGCGCTACTGCACCGTCCAGCACCCATGGCTGGATGATAAATTGGTGAATCCACTCAGGTAGCACTTCAGAGCACGCACGTAGGACATGAAACTCCGTTGAGCCAAACCCTATTCCGTCCAGCAGATTGCGAGCAACTGCATGCTTGCCGTTTTGCATGCAAGGAGAGATTTTCGCAAACAGCACGTCGCCTTCCACAAAGAAGGTGTAGCCTTTGCGGATGGAGGCGAAAGGCCTTTTCTCGGGCGCGACAATGCCGCGTCCAGCCTCAGCTACCGCGGGCATAGGCACAAAGGTCGTCGGTGCGTCGTCGTCACGTTCAAGGCGCGGACGAGGCGGGTTAATGGTACACACATGCCCCAGCCGCACCCAGTGCCAGCCGTCGGGCAGGGGGCGGTTGCCGGGAGCGGTGCCCTGCAGGGTTGTGTCCTTGGTGTCGGTCTCGATCACGTGGCGAATATCCTCTCTCTGGTCTCGCGCAGCACGTCGACAGGGACGCCGGCCTCTTTGAGCGCGGCCACGCCGCCGGCGCGCTCGACCTCGGGCGTCTGGAAGATGTAGCGGTTCTCCAGCCCCTCGGTGCCGCCGCGAGCGAACTGCGCGCCGATGGCCCGGACCGTGGCCGCGGCGCGCTCGGGCATGCCGTTCAGCCAGGACTCGTTCTTGTAGCCGAAGCCCTCTGCGCGTTGCAGGCGCGTGCGCGGGTCCAGGCCGTAGCCAAGCTCGGCCAGCACGTCGTAGAGGTCGAAGTCGTCCATCCCGTGCAGCGCCCGCACCACCTCGGCCGAGCGGCCAGCCTCGGGCAGCTGCCCCAGCAGGCCCTGCCGCGCGTCCTTGGTGACCCATAGCGCGCGGAAACTGTCGAGCGTGGGCGCCTCGGCCACCAGCCGCGCGGCCAGCCGCTCGGCGTACTCCTCGACGGTCACGGGCACGGTGCGGCCGTCGACCATGGTCAGGATGTAGCGGCCGGCGTCGGTCACGTGGACGGTCACGCCGGCCACCTGGATGGTGTGCTCGCGCGGGCCGTCTTCGCTCTCCTCGGGCGCGGACGCTGCGGCCGGCGCGGTGACGAAGCCCTGGCCGAACAGGCGCGTGGCGTTGGTGTAGTCGTAGACGCGGAACATCAGCTTGCCCGTCACGGGGTCGATACGCGTGCCGCGGCCGACCATCTGATAGAAGGCGATGGGTGAGCTGACGTACCGGAAGAAGACGATGTTGCGCACGGAGGGCACGTCCACCCCCGTGGTCAGCAGGTCCACCGTGGCGGCGATAAAGTGGTGGCGCATGCTGCCGCGCAGGTCGGCGATGCTGTCCGCGCCGTTGCCGGCCGCGGTACACTTGAAGGCGTAGGGCTCCTGACGCGCGCGGCCGTTGGCGTGACACCAGCCGGCGTAGAGGTTGTTGAGGGCCGCCGCGACCCGGTCGGCGTGCTCGTCGCGGGCGCAGAAGACGATCGTCTTCTGCTCGGGACCGCCCGTGGTCAGCAGCCGCGCGAAGAGGTCCTCGGCCATGGCCTGCACGCGCTCGGGCAGCACCAGGCGCGCCTCGAAGGCGTTGGCGTCGTAGCGGGCGCGGGCGTCGGCCACGCTGAGCAACGCGCCGGTGCGCGCGTCGGTCAATGTCTTGCCCACCAGGTCGGCGCCGGCCAGACCGGTGGTGCGCTCGTCCTCGGGCTTACTGTCCAGGAAGATGTCGCGGCGCACGATCTCGCAGGCGGCGAGGTAGCCGTCCTCGATGCCCTGGCCCATGTCGTACTCGTAGACCGGCTCACCGAAGTAGCGCACGTTATCCTCGGTGACGCGCCGATCGTCCCGATCCTCGACGTCCTCCGCCTCCTCGCGCACCCTGAGTTGGCGCGGCGTGGCAGTCAGGCCGATCTGCACGGCGTCGGGGTTACGGGTCAGCACCTGTGACCACGCGCCCCAGGCGGAGCGATGGCACTCGTCGATGATGATGTGACTGAAATAGTTCTCGGGATAGTTGGCGACCAGGAACGTCGCATCGCCACCTACACTCACCGCGTTGTAGCCGCCTCCCTCTCCCGCGGTCGGGAGAGCCGGTTGGGCTGTCGGCTCCGCAGAGCCGAGAGACCAATCCGCATGGGCCGGGGGTGAGGGTTGCCCCGCGTCGAGGCCGAGCGTTTGGTAGGTGGCCACGACCACGCGCGCATTTTTCTCGGGGTTGCGCGCCGACGCGGCGGCGGCATCGGCGCCGAAGGCGGCCTGGAACGCGGCCAGACCTTGCCCGCGCAACTCGTCGCGGTCGCAGACGAACAGCGCCCGCCGCAACTGACCGGCGTCGGCGATGCGCCGCAGCAGGTTGACGGCGATGAAAGTCTTGCCCGCCCCCGTGGCCAGCGAGAGCAGGGCGCGTCTCTCGCCCCGCGCGACGCGCTCCAGCACGGCGCGGATGGCCGCGTCCTGGTAGTAGCGGCGCGCCACCTCGCCGCCCTTGTAGCGCGCCAGCAGCGGTTTGGCGGCGTCGGCGTCGAGGCTGAAGCCCATTCCCTGCTCGTAGCGGGCGCGCAGTTCGTCGGGCGTCGGGAATAGGGTGAGCGGTTGCGGGGCGCCTGTGCGGCCGGTAAAGTGGTCGTACTCCACGAAGAGGTGGCCGTTACTGGCGAACACGAAGGGCACGTTCATGCGCCGGGCGTCGGCGTAGCACTTGCCCTGCTCCAGCCCGTGCGCGGGCGGACGGCCCTCGGCCTTGGCCTCGATCAGGGCGACGGCGATGGGCTGCGCCCCGGGCGCGACCGCCACGCGCAGGGTATAGTCGATGCGGCCGCGAGCGCGGCGGTGCGGCTTGCCGCCGACGATCTCGACGGCGCCGGCCGTTTCCTCGCGCCGGATGAGATCTTCTGTCCACCCTCGGGCGTGCAGCGCGGGATCGATTAGCTTGGCCCGCGTGTCGGATTCGTTCAGCCCCATGCCCTGCGCCTTCTCAACCTCTTATCTATCGCTTGCTGTATACGATAGATGTTTCGCACCGATCTCGCAAGTGGCCTGTACGCCCCGCCTCTTTGCCTCTGTGTTCATACTCGTTACCGCTACCCCTCGATTGGAAAGCAACCCTATGCCGATGCTCCTATGAGTCCTACGACGACCCGGCCCCACGCGAGTGGTTGTGGCGCCAGGCCCTGGCGCGGGGCGGCCCGGCCGGGCTAGGGGTCTACCTCGCCCACCTGATGCTGCGCCAGGTCGACTGGTCGATCCGCTTCTACGGGCCGGAGGTCGTCGACCACTGGGTGCGCGTCTCCCAGGAGGTCTTGCGGCGCCTGCCCTAGTACATACTGGCCGACATACCCTGGTGATGTATAGGGTCCTTGAGACACTTCAGTGTCCGTGGTTTGCCATGCGACTTCAGTCGCAGGCCGCTGCCCGAACGCAAACGTATCTACGCCAAGCTGTACTAGTACGTCAGCAGGCCGCCGTCGACGTTGAGCGCCTGGCCCGTCAGGTAGTGCGCGTCGGGGCTTAGCAGGAACGAGACGACGGCCGCGACATCGTCGGGCAGGCTGATGCTCCTCACGGGGATGCGCCCGACACGGTCCGCCCGGATGTCCGCCGGCTCCCGGGCGGTGACGCGGGCGATCTCGCGATCCACCACGTCCTGCATCGGCGTGTCGATGACGACCGGGCACACCGCGTTGACGCGGACGCCGTCGGCGGCGTGGGCCAGGGCCAGCGTCTTGGTCAACGCCAAGACGCCGACGGTACGGACCCGGCAGCGTGCAAGGCCGCGGCGAACAGCACAAACCCGGCTATGAGGGCGCGGCGGTGGCTGCACAGGTTCTCGCCGCAACCGACGACGGGATGCAGCAACCGACGACGGGATGCAACTGGGGCTAGAGGCGAGATTGCGGTGGTCGTGGTCATCGTTTCCAGTTAGGATCAGTTGTCAGTGTGCGGCGCGCGAATACCCAGGCCCCATCGACCCGCCGCAGGTCGTCGGCGAAGACGCTGGTGGCGACGACCGTGTTGGTGGCCCGGTCGAAGATGATGAAGTAGGATGTGGCGGTTGCCGCGTCGCCAGCGCCAGCGACGACGTGGTTGACCGCCACGTGCCGTTTGCCTCTGGAGAGGCCCTGCTGTAGCTTCACCTGCAGCGCGCGGAGGTTGTCCTTGCCGCGGGCCGTCCCGAAGCTTGCCTCCATTACCGCGTCGTCGGTCCATGTTGCCATCCAGGCCTCGATGTCGTCGTCGTCGATCGCCAGCGCGTAGCGGTTGCACAGTTCGACGATCTCATTCTTGTCGTCGCGTGTCAAGCCCATCGTTTTTTCCTCCCTCTCCTTCTCCTTATCGAACGGTCTCCCGCGGCCACAAGACGCGGCCACGGCTAGTTGATCGTGGCGTGACCGCTACCCTGCGGTCCAGGACGACTCGGGGCCGAACAGGCGTGCGGTCGTGTCCCGTTCGTACGGCATGCCCCTCGGCCAGGAAATCAGTTCCAGCGACAGGCCCCAGGGGGCCAGGACATACACGGAGCGCTGGCCGTCGGTCGGCCCGCTTGCGGAAGGGACGGGCGTGGCGAGCACGCGTACCCCCGACTGCGTGGCGAGGTAGACCACCGCGGCGTCGATGTCCGCGACGTAGAACGCTAGGTGCGCGGCGCCCGCGTCGCTGTTGCGCGGCGCCCGCGTCGTCTGGTCCGGCGCCGTCCAGCGCACGAGTTCGACGTTGAGCGTTGGCCCGCAACGTACCATCGCGGCGGAGAACGTCGCACGCGGGTCGACGTCGTAGTGCGTGACCATAAAGTCGCCCGTCGGGTCGCTCCATGGACCGACGCGGTAGAGCAACTCGCACCCGAGCACGTCGACGAAGAAGGCGATTGCCTGCTCCAGGTCCGGCACGGTCATCCCCACGTGATCGACGTTGCGTACGGTCGGGACGCCGCGCCCCGTCCCCCCTATCCCACCTTCTGCTGTCACGATATCCCCTTGTCGATCTGTTGATCTGTTATTATCTTGCACTTTCCGAAGGTAGACCGGGTTACGGGTGCGCGAGGCGCTCCAGCGCGGCGCTGACCGCCGCGCGATCCGGCAGGTGGAGTGTTTCGCCCGCGAATGGCGCCCCGGCGGTCGAGGCGAGTTGCGCCGCGACCGCCCCTACCTCAGCTGCGGTGAACCCATCGGCTCCCCGTACGGCGGCATTGGCGCGTGTGATCACGTTGCCGATAATCGGTTCGTTGATGCGCGCCGCGCTGCCCGTATGGCGTCCCTCTTCCACCAGTACCCTCTTAAGCATCAGCTGACCCGCCACCGCCACCGAGACCGGGCCAGCGAAGGGGACGGGTTGTTCGCCGGCCGGCCCGGCGATGAATGTGTAGCTTCCCCCGCGCGCCGCCACCACGGGCAGGAACGTGCGCGCCGCCACGAAGTGCGCAGTCAGGTTGTCGGAGAGCACGCGCTGCCAGGTCTCCAGCGGGACATCGACGAGCGGCGCGCCCTGCCACCAGCCGCCGAGTGAGGCCACCACGGCGTCGAGCCGTCCGAAGCGGCCCTGTATCTCGTCGCGCAGGCGGTCCGCATCCTCCTGTTCCCCGACCCGCGCGACTCGCGTCACCAAACGGTCGTCGGTGTCCGCGCCCCGGTCCGCGCGCAGGCGCGCCAGCTTTTCCTCGGACCGCGAGGGGACCACGACCGTCGCCCCCGCGCGCAAAAAGGCGGCCACAATCCCCTCGCCGACATCCCCAGCGCCCCCCGCGATGAGCGCAACCGTCCCGTCAAGCCTCCTCATGCTATCCGTGTCCTTCCCCCTATGTTATTCCACCTTCTGTGCCTATACGCGTATCAACGCAAGAACGTGACGAGTTGTTGAACGAGGAACTGCGGCTGTTCCTCGGCCACGAAATGGCCCGACCCCCGCGCGATAACTCCGCGGACGTTAGTGGCGAGCGTGCGCATCTGTTGCTCCGCGCTATCTTTGACCAGCATGTCGCCCACGACGAGCACCGGCATGGGTAGCATCGTCTTGGCGAAGGTCGCGGTCTCGTCGACATCCGTGAAGAAAGCGCGATAGTACTCGAAGCCGGCGTGCATGCCGCCAGGAGCAGCGTAGTGCCGCACATACTCGTCGATGTCGGCCGCGGGCAGCGCCGTTGGGCTATGGGCTAGCTTCTGATACGAGACGCCGTCGAGGTAGATGCGTTCGCGTCCGGCCGTCAGTTGCTCCGGCAACGGGGCCGGGGTCGAGTTGAACGTGAAGTTGAGGTAATTGTACGGGCGCGCGAGCGCGGGGAGCCGCAGGTACTGCTTGTCAATGATGGTGGCGCCCAGGGTCACGAGTTGGCGGACCTCCATCGGGTGCATGCTCGCGTACGCATAGGAGACATCAGCCCCCAGGTCATGCCCGACGAGAGAGACCTGACGATAGCCGAGCTGGTGAACGAGGGCGTAGATGTCGGTGGCGACAGTCCGCTCGTCGTAGCCCGTCGCCGGCTTGGCGGTGTCACCGAGGCCACGCACGTCGGGCGCAATGACGGTGTGCCGCCGGGCCAACGAGGGCATGATCAGGCGCCAAGCGTACCAGGTCTCTGGCCAGCCATGCAGTAAGACGACGGGCGCCCCCCGACCGCCGATGACGTAATGATAGCGCACGCCGTTGACCACCATGAAACGGCCGGCGAATCCGGGCGGCACAAGGATGGCATCGTTCGCGCCGATGCGCTGGGCGGTATCGCGCGCCGGCGCCCAACGCGTCGCGAATGGGATCAGCACGATGGTGAGCAGCGCGAACGCTGCGATAAGCGAATGTGGGCGTCGTCGAAACATGGGGTCCCTCCCTGGATCTGGTCGCGCGGCGAAGGCCGCGGCTGGTGGTTGCGTCATCACCGAAAGCTTAAGCGTCCCGGTCACAGCCACACTATCGCAGGGCGCGCCGCGGTGTATCCTGGTCGATCGGCCAATATCATACCGTCACGGCCATCCTGGCAAGGCCTATCCGATCGGATAGGCCTTGCCAGGGCAAGCTCAAGTGAAGATGGAGGTGTGCCGAGCGCGGCGGGATGCTCGACGCATCCGCGTCCGATCAGGCCACCACCGACGGGCTAAGTAGGTGTTGCTAAGTTCGTGCGGATTATTTGCCCTGATCAACGCTCAATCAGGCGCACTAACCGTGCAAGAACTTCCCAACTCATACTTAGGTGGAATAAACCGTCCCCGACCCGGCTGAGGCTGCGGATCGCCGTATGTCGAGGGCGGCCGTATGTCGAGGGCGGCCGTATGTCGAGGGCGGCCGTATGTCGAGGGCGGCCGTATGTCGAGGGCGGCCGTATGTCGAGGGCGGCCGTATGTCGAGGGCGGCCGTATGTCGAGGGCGGCCTGAGCCGCCCGGCACAGTTAGAGGGGATCGCGCCGGGTCGTCAGCGCGATCAGAGGAGGCCGCGCCGGGCCGCCAGGGCGATGGCCTGGGCGCGCGTGTCCGCCCCAAGCTTGGTGAAGATCGACGCGACGTGGAACCTGACCGTGCCCTCGGAGATATACAACATCCTCGCGATCCGCTTGGTGGACAACCCCTCGGCAACCAGGCGCAGCACGTCCCGTTCACGCGGACTCAGGGGACCATCCGGCGACCGGCGCGGCGTCGGCGCTTCCGGAGACGCGGGGACAGCAGCGGCCGCGCCCGCTTGCGGGACTGCCTGGTCCAGGGGCAGCGCGCGGCCGTCCGCCCAGATCGCCGCAAAGCGGTCGGCGCCGAGAGCGGCACGCACGGTCGCGACATCGCGATCATACTCGGCATGGCCGTCGGGCGGCGCGGGACGCCCGCTGGCCGCGCGCCAGGCATCGGCCATCCCATACAGGTGGGCGGCCTCCTCCACCTCTCCACGCGCCTTGGCAAGGCCAGCCAGCGCCTCCAGGCTCGACGCCACGCCCGCGGCGTCGCCGACCTCACGGAACAAGCCCAGGCTCTCCTCTGCCAGCGCCGTCGCCCGCCCGAGGTCACCCCGGTCGCGCGCCGTGGCCCCCAGGGTGGTGAGCGCCTGGGCGACGCTCCAGGCGTTCCCCGCCCCCCGTGCCAGCGCGAGGCCCTCCCCTGCCAGCGCCGCCGCCCGTCCGAGATCGCCTCGATCGCGCGACAGGGCAGCCAGATTGTTCAGGGAGTAGGCGATGGCGCGCGGGTCGCCCAGGGAGCGGCGCACGGCCAGCCCCTCGTCGAACAAGCGCCAGGCCCGCTCGTCGTCCCCTTGCACACGCGCGACAAGGCCAAGATTGTTCAGCGCGAACGCCACACCGCCGTCCTCACCGCGGGCGCGGTACAGGGCCAGACTCTGTTCGTGCAGGCCCGCGGCCCGCTCATAGTCGCCCAGGGTGAACGCCAGGACCCCAGCCCCGGCGAGGGCGTAGGCGTGGAGCGGCGCATCCTCTCGCACGTCCCCGATGTCCTCCGTCAGGGGCAGGAACCGCTCGATCCAGGCGCGCCCTTCGGAGAGGTATCCCCGCGTGACCCAGAAGCGCCACAGCGCCGTCGCCAGCCGCAACCCCAGCGCGGGCGCATCGGCCTCCCGCGCCCACTCCAGCGCCGCCCGCAGGTTGCCGTACTCCCGGTCCAGCCGCGCGAACCATTCCCCCTGCGTCGGGCCCGTCAGCGCGAGTTCCGCCTTTCTCGCCAGGGCAGCGTAGTACGCGGCGTGCCTCCCGCGGGTGGTGTCCATTTCCCCGCTCGCCGCCAAGCGCTCCAGTCCGTATGCCCGCAACGATTCCAGCATCTCGAAGCGCATCTCGTCGCCCACCACCCGTGACCGCACCAGGTTCTGGTCGACCAGCCCCCCCACGGTCGTCAAGACGTCTCCCCATGAGGCCCGGCTCGCGGATGCCTCGGTCAGCGTATCGTTCGTGACGTCGAGCAGCGCTTCGAGCGTGGCCCCGCCCGTGAAAATCGCCAGCAGCCGGAACGCGGCCTGCTCCACCAGCGTGAGCAGGTCGTAGCTCCAGGCGATGGCGTCGCGCAGCGTCCGGTGCCGCGCCGGTTGGTCGCGCGGGCCGCCCGTCAGCACGTCGAAGCGCCCTGTACCCTCCAGGCGCGCGAGCAGGGCCGCCGGCGTCAACAGCGTGACCCGCGCCGCCGCCAGTTCGATAGCCAGCGGGAGTCCGTCCAGGCGCTCCACGATCGCGGCCACGAGGGGTGCGTTGCCCGTGGTTAGCCGGAAGGCAGGTGCGACCTCCCGCGCGCGTTGGAGGAACAGGGACACGGCAGGGGATGTCTCCAGGTCTTCCAGCGGCGGCAGGCGGGCAAGGTCGGGTGTGACGAGTGGCGGCACGGGGTAGGTGTGCTCGCCGTGCATCCGCAACGGCGCCCGGCTCGTCGCCACGACCGTCAGGCCGTGCGAACTGCTGAGCAGACGCGCCACGATGGGCGCGGCCACCGCGACTTGCTCGGCGTTGTCGAGGACCAGCAGCAGCGTCTTGTCGCGCAGCAACCGGCGCAAGGCCTCCTCCCAAGGCAGCGAACCACCCTCGGGCAGCCCGAGGGCCTGCGCGATCGCGGACGTGACGAGGTCCGGGTCGCGCAGGTCGGCGAGGGGGATGACGAACACCCCGTCGGGGTAGAGGTCGCGCACGTCCGTCGCGACCGCGAGACCCAGGCGCGTCTTCCCGACGCCGGCTGGGCCGATCAGCGTGAGCAAGCGCACGTGCCTTTGGTGCAGCAGGTTGGCGATGGCCACCACGTCCCGCTCGCGACCGACGAGCGGGGTGAGCGCGACGGGAAGAGGGTGGTGGGGGGAAAGCACCGGGGTTACTGGGACGAGGGCAGGTGTCCACTCCTCCTGGCGGACACCGTCGTCGTGCCTCCTCTCAGGAACCAGAGGCTTATAGGACACAGGGCTCATCCTCCAAAATCAAGCATTTCGTCGCGCGCGACAGCATCTGCTGTACGGCTCAATAGGTTAGCAGGCCGCCGTCGACGTTGAGCGCCTGGCCCGTCAGATAGTGGGCGTCGGAACTCAGCAGGAACGAGACCATCGCCGCCACGTCGTCCGGTAGGCCGATGCTGCCCAGCGGGATGCGCCCGACACGGTCCGCCCGGATGTCCGCCGGCTCCCGGGCGGTGACGCGGGCGATCTCGCGATCCACCACGTCCTGCATCGGCGTGTCGATGACGCCCGGGCACACCGCGTTGACGCGGATGCCGTCGGCGGCGTGGGCCAGGGCCAGCGTCTTGGTCAGTGCCAGGACGCCGGCCTTGCTGATGTTGTAGACGGGGTGGTAGACGGTGCTGGCCATCTTGCCGGCGATGGAGGCCACGTTGACGATCTGGCCGCGTCGCCGCGCCGCCATGTGCGCGAGCGCCCGCTGGCAGGTGAAGTACACCGCCTTGGTGTTGACGTTCATCACCGCGTCCCAGTGGTCCTCGGTCACTTCAGCCGGCAGGGCGATGCGCTGGATGCCCGCGTTGTTGACCAGTGCGTCGAGCCGCCCGAAAGCCTCCAGCGTCGCCGCGATCAGCCGATCGCGGTCCGCGGCAACGGTCACGTCGATCGCCAGCGGCAGCGCGAGGCGTCCGGTCGCGCGCACCTCGTCGGCGACCGCGCCGAGGTCGTCCGCGCGCAGGTCCGCGACGACGACGTCCATGCCGTCGCGCGCCAGCCTGCGCGCGACCGCCCGTCCGATGCCCTGCGCGGCCCCGGTGACGATCACCGCGCGCGCCTCGCTCCCCTCCTCTGTTATCATCGTCCTCGTCCTCTCCTCCCCGCTCGTCCTCCTGGTAAGGGTACCGCACCCCGCGTCGCGTGTCACGCGCGGCGCCCCTGCGCCGGGGGCCGTGAATTGTCGGCTTGTCCGTTGCACCGGCGCGCCGGGTGTGCTACAGTACCACTAACGCGGCGCGCCATCCCCGTGCCCCGTGTCGAGAGATACGCGGGGATAGCGGATGTCGGGCAGGTCGCGGGCGTCACGCGGCCAGGCGCCGCGGCGGCGATGTCCGGGGGCCCGACAGGCGAGGAGGATGAGTGCATGGGCGGCTATGAGCGCCACGAGGGGTCGGAGCACGAGCGGCCCGGCCCCTCCGCGCGCCGCATCCCCGCGCGGCAGGCGCAGGACGCCTATGACCAGGCGCCCGCGCCGCCGCACCCGGAGGCGGGGAGCCAGTTCACCTCGATCATCCGGCGGCAGGTGGCGGCGGAGCGCGCCGCGAAGGGGGAGCCGAAGCCGGAGTTGCTGCCGACGAACATGCCGGCGCACCTACGGCAGGGGCCGGGGAGCCAGACCGCGAACGCGTTCTACCAGGAGGCGGCGCGGCGGCAACAGGCGCGCGAGGCGGGGCAGGCGCCCCACGACGGCGCGGGAGAGGCGCACGACCACGGCCCTCACGTGGCGCACCCCGTACATGCCGCCCACCAGTCCCTTACCCATCCCCACCCTGTCGAGCACCACTCCCTCGCGCATCCCTCTCACCCCTCTGTTGCCCACCACGCGCATGCTGCCGTACCGCACGCGGCGTCGCACCAGGCGGCTGCCCTGGCGCACGGGGTGGACCCGGAGTTGCTGGCGGCGGTCCTGGCGGGGCTGGGCGCGCTGCTGGACGCGCCTCTGCAGGAGGCGGTGGAGCGGCATCTGGGAGTGGATCTGGGCGCGGTGCGTATACACACCGGGCTCGAGGCCGACCTGCTGAGCGAGCAGGCCGGGCGCATGGCCTTCGCGGTGGGCGAGAGCCTGATCTTTGGGCGGGGGGCCTACCGCCCCGCGACGCCGGAGGGGCAGCGCCTGCTGGCGGACGGGCTGGCGGAGGCGCTGGACCATGGGCACGGCATGCCCCAACCGCTGTCACGCACGACGACCGTCACAGGCGGCGGAGGGGGGCGCCACGGGGAGGGCGTCGGGGCGCCGACCTCCTTCTCGGCCGCGTCCTTGTTTGCCGGGACTGAGGCGACGACGGGTGGACAAGCGGCCACGGCTGGGCGCCTCCTGCCCCTCATCCACCAGGTGTACGCGCGCCAACGTCGGACGGGCGCGCATCCGCACGCGCTGGTTGGCAACGTGCTGGTAGCGGACGGGCACGATCTGGCGCCCGCGCACGACGGCATCGCGGACGCCTACGATGTCGCGCCGCTCTCCCTGTACGCTGGCGTGCGCGGCGACGCCTCGGGCAAGCCTCTCAACGTCCACGCCACGCCCGGCGGGCTCGCCTTCACCACCCTGGCTCTCTGCTCCGTCGTCTACGTCGACCAGAAGCTCACCAACAAGCGCCTGGACCAGCACGCCCTCGACCGGCATACCCGCGACCGGTACGCCAACGACATCTGGTACCGCGTCGCGCTGCCCGGCGCCGCCCAGGGCCACGGCTACGTGGTCGGCTGGGGCAACCCGTCCGACCCCGCCGCGTCCTCCCTGCCCTCCTACCTGGACTTCCGCACGCCCGACCCCGCCAGCACGCTGTACCACTGCACGACGCCGGGCGAGGGCGCGCTGGGCATCGTGGCCCGCCACTACCGCGTCTCCGACGACGTGCGGCGCCTGAGCGGCGACGCCTACGCCGACCTGCGCTTCTACGTCAACGTGCTCTCCTACCTCAACCCCCGCAGCGTGCCCAGCCCCGACCCCGGCGGCCTGAACACCGCCAACTGGGAGCAGACCAGGGTCATGCGCGAGGATTACATCTGGGTCCCCAGCAAGACGTTCGCCGACAGGCTCAAGGGCAAGGTGGGCAGCGGGTCGTACACCCACGGGGGCTGGGGGCGCTTCAGCGCGGACATGCGCGCTAACTGGAACGCGGCGGAGGCGGAGGCGGGCGAGGCGCTGGACGGCCTGGGCGCCCTCGTCGCACTGCCGGTGCTCGGGGCGGGCATCGTGGCGGGCGCGGCCAGGGAGCTGTGGGACACGCTGACAGGCCTGATCGAGGCGCCCGCGGCGGTGGTAGGGCTCGTCCAGGAGTTGTTCTCGGGGCAGCTCTTCGGCCTGCTCGGCTCCCTGTGGGATGAGCTGACCCACAAGGGGGGCGTCGAGGCGCTGGTGGGGACCCTATTCGGGTCGCTGGAGCGGGAGTGGAACGACGCGGACTTCTTCAAGCGGTGGTTCTTCCGCGGCACGGTCATCGGGGGCGCGGTGGCCTTTCTGGCCCTGACCTTCTTCAGCGACGGCCTCGTGGCCGCGCTCAAGGGCCTCTCGCTCACAGCGAAGCTGGCCGACGCCATCCGGGGGCTCGACGCGGCACAAGGCTTCGTGGCGGCGGCCAAGGCGGCGCGGGAGACGGCGGCGGGCCGGGCGGTGTGGCAGGCCTTCACCCTGCGCAGCCTGACCGGCTCGCTTGGCGCGCGCACGCTCGGCCTCCTGCTCAAGCAGCGGATGGCCCTACAGGACATCAAGGCCCTCGTCGACGGCATCGGCCCCGCCGCCGTTAAGGCCCTCGTCAGGCAGAAAGTTCCGGGCGCGACCATCGCCGGTCTGATGCACAGCTTGGGCGGCCCCGCCGTCAAGGCGCTCGTCGCGGCCAAGGTCACGGGCGCCGACATCGCCTATCTCAATGCCCGGCTCGGCCCCGCACTGGTCACCCGCCTCTTGGGCGAGTTGACCCCCGCCGCCGTGGCCGACGTGCGCTTTATCTTCGCGCAGATGGCGGCGCGGCACGCGATGGCGCTCTTGCACGACCTGACCATCGCGGAAGCCAGACATATCGCCGGCCAGCTCGGGCGTAACGGCGTCAAGAGGCTCTTCGACGCCGGACTCAGCCCGCGCCAGATCGGCGACTACGTGGTCACGGTCGTCGATAAGCTCAGCCCGAGCCAGGTCGGAAAGCTGGGCAAAGCCTTGAGCGCGACCGACGCCACCGATCTCGTCGCCAAGCTAGGGACGCCCGTGGTGCAACGGCTATTCGCGGACGGAGTAGCGCCCGCACGGATGCAGGCCCTGCTACACAGCCTGCTGTCGATGACCGACGACGTACCGCAGATGAAGCGGCTGCTCGCCCTGGTGAGCGACGACGCGGTCAAACTAGAAAAGTTCCTGAAGCTGGCGGGCGGGAAGGGGCAGGCGGCGCGGCTGGAGACGCTCATCAACCTCGCCGTGCGCAAGGAGGCTGACCGCGTGGCCGACCTACTGAACCTGCCGGAGTGCCGCACCGTCGCCGAGTTCGAGCGCCTCGCCGACGCCGTGCCGCTGTTCAAGCAGACGCCCGTCGGCACGCCGCCGATGCCCCGCAACCTGACGCCCCCGTCGATGACAGGGGCGCAGGCGTTCAGCGGGGCCAACATGCCTCACTTCCTGGATGAGCATACCTACGAGTACTACGACTTCGCCAATATCAGCGCGCAGCAATCCTTTTGGCCTGCTGGTACAAGCGCTCAGGATGTAGCCGGTGCCCTGGAAGAAACAATTGATTCCTTGAGGCGCAGCCACACTATTGTCCATCCAGGCTTCCCGGATACTAGCACCGCTACCTCGAAGGGAATTAGCGTTCAGTTTGGTGTGCGTGGGGCGCCACCCTATCAAATCGGACAGTTTTTCCCTCTAAATGGGTCAGGCGTCGAGACGTTTGTCAGAGCGCAGTTAAAAGCATTTCGTCGCATTGTCGTTCCTTGACAACATTCGGGAGGACATCATGGCTGTTGATGTATCGTTCTGTATGAATCTTACCTGGGACACCCCCATTGGCGAGGACGAATTAGCTTCGGACATCAAGCGGTTTCACGCCGATATCCTTGCTGCAGCAGATAGGTTTGGAGCCTTGAACGGCACGATTATCGTCCGTGCCCCCAACGTCCCCGACGTGCGGGTCGAGGACGAAATTGAACCCGCCATTCAAAACATTTGTTTTCTTGCCATCCCTACTCTCCTGGCTAAGCAGCATGTTGTCGTGCGGTACTTCAGTCATCCCGGATACTTCCGGCTCGATCCAGAGGGGCTGAAGGTTCTTATCTCCGGGGACAATATTCCGTCAGTCAGAGTTGACTACCAGGAGTTTGTCACTGCTCTCTTCGCTTGCGGAGAGCGGTTTGTCGCTTTCTTACGCGAGTTGGTAGGAGAGACGCCCGAGGGTATGGACCGCGTACAGTATCTGGAGACGTACGCGGACGCCGCGCGTCAAGCACTCCTAACACAGGAGTTGCTGCCATCCGGGTCGTGAGGAATGAGGCACACATGCCTGTTTTTGTGACGTTTCGTGCCAACGTCAGCCGCGATACATGTATCCCTGAAATAGAGATCGAGGAGCAATTCGACGCTTACCACGCCGCGCTGCGTGCGGAACAACAGCGGCTTGGCGCACCGAACGGCGCGATCATCATCGATGCCGTTGGTCAACCAGAGATACGTATCGAAGATGAGTTAGACTACTGGATATATAATCTGTGCTTTGATGCTTTACCCGACCTCCTAGCAGGCGCTCGCGTCGAGCGCGTGTACTCCCGCTACTCACAGTCCCTTGTGTTGGATGCCACCGGCCACGATCTCGTCCTTTCCGGCGATGCGATCCCGACAGTCCATCTCGATCTCAAGGAGGCAGTGCAATCTCTTTATGCGTGTGGGATGAGAGGCTTGCGCTTCCTCAAACGCCTAAATGAGGGAACAGTCTATGCTGGAGACTTCGACCCCATTAGTCGTCGCGCCGAAGCAGTTCGCCGGGAGCTTGACTCCACCTTCCTCGACGCGACGACGCCTTGAGCATAGTGAGCATAGACTGTTGCGCGGGGAGGTCATGCCCGCTACCGTAACCTTTTGTATCAACATCAGCAGCGATGTCTGCGTCGGCGAAGACGAGCTTGCCACGGACCTCGAACGCTACCGTGTCGCCATCCTAGCTGACGAAGAGCGGCACGGAGCGATGAATGGCGCTCTCATTATTCGTGCTCCCGATGTGCCTGACGTTCGCGTCGAGGATGAAATTGAGTATCTCGTTCACCAAGTTTGCTTCCTTGCTATCCCCGACCTGCTCGCCAACAAACACATCGTCGTGCGCCGTTTCCGCTACCCAGGCTACTTTCGTCTCGATCCGGAAGCCATGCAGGAACTGATCTCTGGTGACGACATCCCGTCAGTCAGGGTCACCTATCATGAGTTCGTTCCAGCCCTCGTCGCCTGTGGGGAACGCTTTATCCTCTTCTTGCAACGGCTAGCAGGGGAGACCCCCGAGGGAGAAGACCGCGTGCATCTACTAGATAGGAACGCGGTTATCGCCCACGAAGCAATCCAGGCTGTGGGAGGAGAGGTTAAGCCTCGTTTTGTCAGCTGAGCAGTTTATTGGGGACTGATTGTAGAATGGATGATAAGAACGAGCTTGCTGACGGGTCATATCTTTGAACAATTGCACCTTCGATTCCAACTGGCCATCTACGATAGGGAAACAGGTAACGTGCTGACACCTATTAGCGAGTATCTGCACCTTTATCAAGAGAACATCGTTACGTGGCAACCTGACACCGAACATTGTGGCGTCTTTCTCGCTGTCGATGGGAAAGAGTTGATGGCCGATGATTGGAGCCTCGGGGACTTAAAGCTGATTGTCCTGCAATGCGAAGCGGCGTATCGCCGGCTGGTAAAAGGGCAGGAGGCGATCATCCGCTCGGGTGTCCTCGAATTGTCCGTACCATTTCTGCTGCTTGAACCGCAAGACAACCACGCTACATTGCTCTCGCTCTTTCTAATCGAGGACTCTAAAGCTGGTTTCGCGTTCCCCATCGACCACATCACCGGCGATAGCCAGGATCTGTGGTCCTACGTGCACGAACACCGCGAGCAGTTGCTGTCCCCACCCACTGCTGCCCTCGATTACTTCACGCGCGTTCCTTGTCCGTCCGACGAACTCGTCGCTGCCCTGGAGCGCGAAACTGCCCTCGGCCAGCAACTTCTCAACCTTTTCGACAAGCCAATCTCGTGAAACGTGGCCAAGTCCGGGTAGGATGTCAGCCCGGGCGCCGCCGTGCAAACGTACCGTTTCGCAAAGAGGTTCGGTCTTGACCGGCGCACGTCGGCGTCGTTCTGGAGAGGGACATGGCCGTTATGGTCGAGTTCTGTGTCAACCTCGGCAATGATACCTGCGTCGGCGAGGATCGCATCAACGCGGACCTTGGACATTATTATCTTGAGCTTGCGGCTGTCGAAGAGCGGGACGGGGCCATCGACGGCGCCGTGCTGATACGCGTACCAGGAGAGCCGGAGGTTAAGGTGGAAGACGAGTTCGAAGCAATCGTCGAAAACCTTTGCAGCCGCGCCATCCCGGACTTGGTTGCCGGGCGGCGTGTCGTGGTCCGTTATTTCCAGTATTGCGGCTACCTACGTCTCGATCCGGAGGATCAAAACATGCTTATCTCAGGCGATTTTGTGCCCAAGGTCCGCACAAATCTGCGCGAGACGGCCCTTGGCTTCTATGAATGTGGTCAGCGATTCCTGGAGTTCTGGTTGCGTTATAAAGAGAACGATCCGGCATACGTCGCCAGCGTACAAGACATGATGGGAGAAGCCGACAAATCGCGCAAAGCGATTGACACGGCGGAGATAGCTGGATGGGGTGGCCGTCGTAGACCAAACGAATGGCGACGCGACGGCGCTGCCCGACGCTCCAACAGCCGTGGTGGCCCGAGTTCGTGGCCGCCGTCGGGCAGATCGAGCAACGCGTGGCGTCCCAGGCGTAGCCCCTCTAAGTAGGTGTTGCTAAGTTCGTGTAACCTGAACAGGCTGCGCGAGGCACGCATCCAAGCGTACGAGCCGTGCAAGAACTTACCAGTGTCTACTTAGCCTGCATTATTCATGAGGAGCCCTTCCTGGGAGCGCCGGCTTCCAGCCGGCAGGCCTCCGCGGCAGGCGCGTTGGCCGCTCGCGGGTGCGCGTCAGGCGACCGGGGCCGGCTGGAAGCTGGCGCTCCCGGGGGGACGGTCACGGCCACCGCACCCATCATGAATAATCCAGGCTAAGTAGGTGTTGCTAAGTTCGTGCGGATTATGCGCCCTGATTGAGCGTCGATCAGGCGCGCTAACCGTGCAAGAACTTCCCAACTCATACTTAGGCGTACCGCAGCGCCCAGTAGTGACCGGGACCAAGGAAAACTTTAAGCATGCTTGCCGGTTGCCGGCTCAAGCCGAATTGGGGCCACGAGCGGCCCGCTTGTTGCACCATGCGGCGACGAGCAGCAAGCAGCGATCGGCCGGAGAATGTGGGGACGGGAAGGGGTGGGCCGGATGGTGGGGACGATAGGCGACGAGGAGCGGGACAGGGTGCGGCGCTTCCTGCTGGAGGCCGCGGCGGTCGTACCGCACATCGACGCCGACGGCCTCGCGGCCGGGGCCATGGCCCTGCGCGCGCGAGGCGAGCCAGCCGCGGCAGCGGTGCTGCTGGGACGCGGCCAGACGCCGTTTGGTCCCGATGCCCCGCTGCCGCCCGGCCCGCTGGTCATCCTCGACTGGGGGGTGCGTCCCCTCGATCGACCCGCCCTGCTGATCGATCACCATGCTCCCGAGGCGCAGCCCGGCGCGGGACAGATCGTGATCTCGGCCTATGGTGAGCGGCCGGAGGTGTCGACGGCGCCGCTGCTGCGCCGCCTCCTGCCCGACGCCCCCGCCTGGCTCGCCGCCGTCGGCGCGGTGGGCGACCTCGGCGCCGACGGCTTTGCCCTGCCGGAGTGCGCGGGCGCGCCCAAGACCGCCGTGCGCAAGCTCGTCCCGCTGGTTAACGCGCCGCGCCGCCTGCGCGCGGGTCCGGTGCGCGAGGCGCTGGCCCTGCTCGTCGAACATGACGACCCGCGCGCGGCGTTGCAGGACCCGCGCGTCGCGCTATTAGAGGAGAGCCGCGCCGCCTGGCGCGCTGCCTACGAGCGGGCCATGAAGGTTGCCCCGCTGGTGCGCGGCGGCGTGGCCGTCATCCGCTTCGCGGAGCCGTACCAGATCCATCCGCTCGTGGCCACCGCCTGGAGCAAGCGTCTGGCGCCGCGCGCGGTGCTGGCGGCGAACGACGACTACCTGCCCGACCGCGTCGCCTTCGCCGTGCGCGGCGGCGCGGGCGACCTGCGCCGCCTGCTGCGCGACGCCCTGCCGGACCTCGGGGGCGAGTTTGCGCACGGCCACGACGGGGCCACGGGCGGCCAGATCGCCCCGCGGGACTTCGAGCGCCTGCTCGCCGCCCTGGGAGTGCAAGGATAAACGCGCCCCGCTCCCCCGCTCGGGCCGCCTCTTGGTAAACGCCCGTTCGCTATATACTATAAGTAGCGGGACACTTCACCCGCTGTCGAGGTCTCGGCAGCTCGGCGATCGGCCTGGCCCACGCGGCGTAGACGTAGACGTGCAGCCGTTTTGCCACCGTCGGTACGGCGGATCGCGCTGGCGCTGGCCCTGCATATCTGTCTATGCTATCCTCTAGCACGCGCGGTTTGCGCGTGGCGGCCCGGCGGATCTCCTCCGTTGCATCTTCCTGACCGCAGACGTGAAGGAGGAGACTATATGCAGTGGTGGCTATGGGTTATCCTGGGGATCGCCGCGATCGCCGGCGAGACGGTGAACATGGCGTTGTTCCTGCTCTACGTTGGAGTCGCCGCGTTCGTCGCCGCCGTGCTATCGCTGGCGGGAGTTGCCGCTGCCGCCCAAATCGGCGTGTTCCTCGTCCTGTCCGTTCTCTTGATCGCTTTGGTGCGCCCGCGCATGCTGCACGCGCTGGTGGGCCGGGTGTCAACCCAGTCCCTGACCAATCAGGGCCGTATGGTCGACCGCGTGGCCGTGGTCACGCAAACGGTGACGCCCGACGGCGGCATGATCCGCGTCGGCAACGCCGAGTTCTGGACGGCCCGCACTAACCCGCCGACCAGGAGCATCGAGGCTGGTCAGCAAGTCCGCATCGTCTACGTCGACGGGCTGACCGCCTACGTCGACCCCACTCCGCTCCCCGTCGAGGCGCCGCGCGCGCCGGGTCTCTCGACGGTCAACGAACTGGCGCGCGAGGAGAGGTAGTAGTATGGACCCCGTTATCGCCCCCCTTATCATCGTGGTGTTCGCGCTGTTCGTCATCGTCACGGGTATCCGCACCATCCGCATCATCCCGCAGGCGCGGGTGGGCATCATCCAGCGCCTGGGCAACTACCACAAAGCCGCGCCCAGCGGCGTGGCCGTGGTCATCCCCTTCATCGACCGCATGCTGCCCCTGCTCGACATGCGCGAGCAGGTCGTCTCCTTCCCGCCCCAGCCGGTCATCACCTCCGACAACGTGACCATCAACGTCACCTCCGTCATCTACTACCAGATCCTCGACCCCAAGAACGCGACGTACCAGGTGGCCAACCGCCTCGCGGCGATGGAGCAGTTGACCCAGACCA
>JAABUZ0100003931.1_pt1 | contig 21167 bp, 18 predicted proteins | sample 5562091 | NCBI WGS metagenome assembly JAABUZ01 (sample SAMN12813069, study PRJNA571459) | rock metagenome | isolation source: Antarctica rocks | place: Antarctica: Victoria Land, Linnaeus Terrace sud | collected 2015-12-21
CGCGCCGCCCACTCTTCGCCGACCCCTCACTCGCGGTGTACGCCGTCACGGCGGGCCGGCGTCGTCGCCTGCTCGACAATCCCGAGGCGGCCATCGTGATCAGCTCGTCGGGCATGATGACCGGCGGTCCCGCCCCGCTCTACGCGCGCGCCTTCGCGGCGGACGAGAAGAACGCCATCGTCTTTAGCGGCTACCAAGACGACGAGAGTCCGGGGGCGGCCCTGCTGCGGGCGCGGCAGGGCACGACCGTCGCGCTGGGCAAGGAGGAGCTTGCCCTACACTGTGCGGTGGAGCGCTACAGCCTGTCGGCGCACGCGGACGCCGGCCAGATCGAGGTAGCCGTCGCGCGCGCCCATCCGCGCGTGACGGTGCTCGTGCACGGGGAGCCAGACACGCTGCGCGCCCTGGCCAAGCGCGTCGCCCGTCATCACCCCCAGATCGCGGTGAATGGGGAGGCGATCACGCTGATCGACGCGCCGGCCCGGGTTGCGTCGGCGACGTCAGGGCATCCGGTGACCGCCGCGCCGTCGGGAGGGGTGGCGCGCCCCCCGTCCCCCGCGGGCGCGACACCGGGAGACCCGCACGGGGCGGACGGCACCGCGCCTCCCGTCGACCTCGCCGCGATGCACCGCGCGGCGTTGGCGACGGGAGGGCTCCACCGCCCCTGGACGACGGTCGAGCTAGCGCGTTTGGCAACCGGTGCGCGCTACACCCCGGCCACGCGGGTCCAGGTCCAGGGGCTGCTCGACGCCGACGTGGCCTACTTCGCGCGCAAGCGCCTGGGGGCGCAGGACGTCTACCTCCCTCGTGCGCCCGAGGACGTGGCGAAACGCCAGGCCACGCACGTCGCCCTAGCACCCGGCGATATCGTGATCGCGCGCATGAACGAGGGCCAGGGCGAGGCGCGTCTCGGCGTCATCACCAGCGTCGTGGAGCAGGGGACCGTGGAGGCGACGATCGCGGGGTGGAAAGGGGAGCGCTTCCCGCTGGCGGTGATCCAGCTCCCGACGGGGGTGCGCCGGCCGGCCTACGTCGCGCTCCCGCGCGACGAGCGGCGGGCGACGCTGGCCACGGACCAGGAACGCCTCACCACCGCCACGCGCTCCGGGGCGATCGTGCACGACCTGATGGCGCTCTGGGCCGACGCCGGCGACGGCCGGACGACGGGGGACCTCCTCGGGACGCAGGACACGGACGACGGGCGCCTCGCGCTGGCGCGCGATCTCGTCATGCGCGGCGGCGTCCTCTTCGCGCGTCACGGCGATGTGTGGGAACCGAAGGCGGAGGCGGACCTCGCGGCCCCGGAGGCGGTGACACGCCACCTGGCGCTCCTCGCGCGGGGTGCCGGAGCGCGCGTCGCGTACAGGGACGGCCGCGGCGGCGTCCTGTCCGGCCGTGGCCGCTGGGGGCAGGTCGAGGTCGTGCTCGACGACGGGACGCGGATGTGGTGGCAGGATAAGGACGCGCGGATCGTCGACGAGGCGTCCACGCCTGAGCGTGCCGCCGGGGATGGGTCCGGCAGCGCGGCGGATGCCGCCGCTGCTGCCGTCGATGGCGACGCACGGGCGGGGTGATGCCGCCTTTTCCGCGCGGCGCGCGCGCCTGTGTGTCCGGCCCGGTCGCGGTCTCGCCCGTTCAGCGCACGGCACGGACGACGCGGGGCACACAGCGCCGGCCGGGCGGCCGCGAGAAATGGGAGAGAGGGACTGGCGCCGCGCGCGTGAGATGATAGGCGGTAGATTTGGCGACGGAGGTCTATCGCTTACCGCACATACAAATTCAGTTCCAACAAACCGGTTGTCGTAGAGGGTGCGCCGTTATTCGATAGCCGTCGGAGTGGGGTCATTGCCAGTAGTCGAACACATCACTATGGTAGGGTCTGGACCTGCTTGTGCACTCCGTTCCTCCCGTGATTGTCGGGGTGCGGGTAGGACGCGCCGATGCGCCGGAGGGCGATCGCGCCCGGGCGTGCACACCCGCAGGCCCCGGCGGCGCGCGGGCCGACCACCGCGTGGCGCTCGGCTTGCTATGATCCTCGTGTGGGCCACACCGCTCACAGGCGACGATTGTGTAGGAGGGGTCTTGTGGTCTCGTCGGATGGCGCGCGTCGCCGGTCGGATGGCCGGTTCAAGCGCTGGTTGTTGCAGGGGTACGCGCCCGAGGAGCGCGAGGGTCCCTACGAGCAGGCCACGCCGCACCAGCACCCCTGGTGGCGCGTGATGTGCCTGACCGGCGTCGATTACTTCTCCTCGCTGGGCTACGCGCCGGGCATCGCGGCCGTCGCCGCCGGCGTCCTGTCCCCCGTCGCCACGTTGATCCTCGTGTTGGTCACGCTCTGCGGCGCGCTGCCGATGTACCGCCGGGTCGCCGCGGCGAGCCCGCACGGCGACGGCTCCATCTCCATGCTCGAACGCCTGCTCCCCTGGTGGCAGGGCAAGCTCTTCGTGCTCGTTCTGATTGGCTTCGTGGCCACCGGCTTCGTGATCACGATCACGCTCTCGGCGGCGGACGCGGCGGCGCACCTCGCCGAGAACCCGTACACGGGCTTCCTGCGCGGGGATAACGTCGTGGTGACCCTGGCCCTGATCGCGCTGCTGGGCGCGGTCTTCCTGCGGGGCTTCAGCGAGGCCATCGGCATCGCCGTCGCGCTCGTCGGCGTCTATCTCGTGCTCAACCTCGTGGTCGTCGCCGTGGGCCTGGGCGAGATCGCGCGCCACCCGCACCTGGTGGCGGACTGGCGGGGCCGCCTCTTCCATCTCTACGGCAGCCCGCTGCCGATGCTCGGCCTCGCCGTGCTCCTGTTCCCCAAACTCGCGCTGGGCCTCTCCGGCTTCGAGACGGGCGTCCTGGTCATGCCGCTCGTGCGCGGCGACCCCACGGACGACCCGCGGCGCCCCGCCGGGCGTATCCGCAACGGGCGCCGGCTGCTCACCGCGGCGGCCGCGATCATGAGCTTCTTCCTGCTCGCGAGCAGCATCGTCACGACGCTGCTCATCCCGCAGGCGGCCTTCCAGGCGGGCGGCCCGGCCAACGGCCGCGCGCTCGCCTACCTCGCGCACCGCCTCCTGGGCGACGGCTTCGGGACGCTCTACGACGCGAGCACCATCTGCATCCTGTGGTTCGCCGGCGCCTCGGCCATGGCGGGGCTGCTCAACATCGTGCCGCGCTACCTGCCGCGCTACGGCATGGCCCCGGACTGGGCGCGCGCGTCGCGCCCGCTCGCCGTCCTCGTGACCGCGATCTGTGTCGTCGTCACCCTCGTCTTCCGCGCCAGCGTCGACGCGCAGGCGGGGGCGTACGCGACGGGCGTGCTGGCCCTGCTCACCTCGGCCACCATCGCCGTCACGCTCGCGGCGCGGCGCAAGCGGCAGCGGGGCGCCACGATCTTTTTCAGCATTGTATCGGTCATCTTCGTCTACACAATCGGGAGCACCATCATCACCCAGCCCTCGGGCATCACGATCGCGGCGGCGTTCATCGTCGTCATCGTCCTCGTGTCGCTGGTCTCGCGCGTGTTCCGCTCGACCGAGCTACGCGCGAGCGGCGTGGAGCTGGACGAGGCCGCGCGGCGGTTCGTCGCCGAGGCGAGCCACGAGGGTACGGCTATTCGCATCATCGCCAATCACCCCGACGAGCGCAATCCGCGCGAGTACCTGCTCAAGGAGCGGGAGGAGCGCGCGGTCAACGGCATCCCGCCGGGCGAGCCGGTGCTCTTCCTGGAAGTCACGGTGACGGACGCCTCGGAGTTCGCGCCGACCCTGCATGTGCGGGGCCAGGAGATCGGGGGGTACCATGTATTGCGCGCGGAGGGCGTGTCCGTGCCGAACGCCATCGCCGCCATCCTGCTGCACCTGCGCGACACGACCGGCCGCCGCCCGCACGTCTACTTCGAGTGGACCGAGGGCAATCCGCTCAAGTTCCTGGCCAAGTACATCCTGTTCGGCGAGGGGGACATCGCGCCGGTGACGCACGAGGTGCTGCGCCAGGCCGAGCCCGACCCCGCGCGCCGCCCCGCCATCCACGTCGGGTGACGGGGCGACGCCGATCGGCACGCGGGCCAGTCCGGCGCCCGTCACCACCCCAGAGGCGGGGGCGTCAACCTTTATGACACAACGGCGCACGGTTTGTGGCACATGGCGCAACCTTTACGACAACCGACAGCGAGACAGGGCCTTGCCCTCCAGCCCACTTCGGGACATATAGAACGGGACGACCATGCTCCTCTACAGTTGTAGTTTCTGTTTTGCCGATCAAGAAGCATCTCGAAGTGTCACCAGTACCTTGAGAAAGCGTAATGGCCGACGTCGAGAAGCGAAACCGTGCAACGGTTTTTCGAGAAACTACAACTGTAGAGGGGGCGGGGAGTCTCATTCTAGATGCGTAACGGAGGCGTGTTGCGTGCGACCCTGATCAACGTTTAATGATTGGCGTGGCTCTTTCCACCACAGAGTAGATAGCAGGCGTGAGGGTCGGGGAACGCCAACAGGGACGACTTGACGCGCGTCACCATTCACACGCGCAGCCCCATTGCCTTTCTTTAGGCATTCTGTGCAAAGCTAGATACCTGTCCATGCCTCTGGCGCACGCAGGTTCGTCCGGCTATCATCATGACATGGCGCAGTACACTACCGAAGTGCTGGCGTAGATCATTCAGAATTCATAATGTCAAATTGCGCCGGCCCGACTTATTGTCTCCCCCGTGAGCGTTGGCCCCAACAACACGCGGGTGTGAGAATTGGCAGGCACAATCCAAGAACTGTTCAGGCAACGAGTGGGAGGGGGTGAGCCACCCGGCCAGTAAAAGGCGGATAGCGGTTCTTGCCGCAACTTACGTGATGAGTTGGCTGAATAAGTTGTCAGTCAGCCAGCTGCCAGTTGGGCCCCTAACTCAGTCTTGCTAGATAGCTGTATTAGAGGAAAAGGAAGAGGGTGGTCGTTCCCTAGTAGAAGTAACGAGTTTATCTCGGACAAAATATTGTTACGTTCCACGTCTATTGAGTCCATCTTATCGAGTGCTGGTTGAATGGAATTGTCTAGCCTTTTTAGCTCCAAAGCCATCGCACAGAAGGTGCGAGGATAATCGCTGTTGGACGGGCTCCTCCCTAATTCACTGCCAAAATTTACAATGAGCTGATGCAGTTGGGACAATAGACGGGAAACAGTGGATACACTTGCAATGAACTGTGGCGTTTTGTAATTACCTTTTGGAGCCATGTTAGCTAGCATTCTGCCTTTACGAGAGTACAAGCTTCCCGTATTCAAAGCTGTCTGTGCATCAGTAACGGCCTCATCTAACTCAGCTAGAAATAGTTCGTAGATACATGGGGTACTAAAAGCTGGTCGGTCAAATATAGGGCGGTGCTGCCTAATAAGAGAGCAGTCGTGATCAAATGGTATTTCTTGGTGTTTAACCTGCTGTTGGGTCGCTTTGATTTGGATGAGATAGTCAACCGAATATGTCGTTGTGTCCGCGTCGATCACGTCGTGACGTATAGGGCACATGAGAATGAGGTTTTGAAAACCGTGCCTTTCCTCTTCACTCTGATTAGCGTCATATCGGGGTCCTCCCACGCTTCGCCCTTTGATATGACAGATCCTCCCTGTCACCTTGCCACTAGCAGGATCGACGAGCGGGGTTGTGCACTTGGGGAACGCACACACACCGCCTGAGACAGCGAACAACCACTTAATCGTTGGCAGACTCGGCTCTGACAATGGATCTCTTCCTGTCGGTGATCTGTGTTCCTACTGTACGACTGGAGTGCAGCGGCTCAACAGGCGCAGCTGCCCCTACCTCACGCGTTTACTATAACATGGAGCGTAGGCCTGTATTTGCTATCTCAGACCGATGAACCGGTTGTCTCGCATGAATCGCGCCTAATAGGTGTCGGCGCATAGACCGTAAACCGGCAAGTCGACGAACGCTGCTATGTGCTCGTGCGTTTTCAAACGGAGGATCAGGGTCGCACGCAACACGCCTCCGTTACGCATCTAGAATGAGACTCCCCGCCCCCTCTACAGTTGTAGTTTCTGTTTTGCCGATCAAGAAGCATCTCGAAGTGTCACCAGTACCTTGAGAAAGCGTAATGGCCGACGTCGAGAAGCGAAACCGTGCAACGGTTTTTCGAGAAACTACAACTGTAGAGCGCTCACAATCCCGTTCTATATGTCCCGACTGGTCACGAAGCGCGGAGCCCTGCGAGACTATCGCCCAACTGGCTTACCGTGGCCGGATAGGCAGCTAACAACAGTATCACCCGGTTACCCAATAGGGCAATCGCATTTAAATTCGCTTTGGCGCCACAATGTTCCGCACTAAATAAGAATGATGCGGCTCATCCGGTCGAACATCTCGCAATTGGCCCATTCGACCCCCCAACCGCAATTCTACGTGTAACAGGAACGCAATGCATGATGCGTTACTGTCGCACGACGTCCTGGATTTGGGCCTCCCAATGCCATAATTATGACATAGTTATGTCATAATTTAAATGCGATTGCCCTGGGTTACCCAATATCTATCTGGACATGGCAAGACCGGAGATGGTATACTGAAAAGGTAGCGAGTTCGACGGGGATAGACAAGCCCGGCGGCTCGTTTTCTTTTGGGGCAAGCGCTTATCCTAAGTGTCATTAGGTTGATTACTTGCCCGGCGTGCTACACTGGTTACAGATAGTGCCACGTCCTTACTACTGATGGAGAGGCGTGGGAAAAACCTGTCGAGCTGATAGTCGATAGAGGTAGGCCCCCATGCCTGAGCCGTTTTGGCAACGATCGCTCCCCGATCTCACCTACACGGATGTTGGCGCGTTCGTCGAGAACCGCATCCCCGAGGGCGACCACATCGAGTACAAGAAGGCCTCACTCAACCAAGACGGCAAGTTCTACGTGGGCAAGGAGTTGTTAGAAACGGTCGTCGCCTTCGCGAACACGGGCGGAGGGATGCTGTTCATCGGCGTGGAGGAGGATGGCCAAAAGCGTCCCACCTCCATCGAAGGCATCCCGGTCACCAACCCGAGGAAACCCATGGCTCCTCGGCGCGACCTAGAGGAGTCCGTGCGATCCGCCTGCTCGGATCAGATCGAGCCGGCCGTTTTGTTGGAGGTCAAGCCTCTGGACATACCGGACGATGGCGGTGATGCCGAGAAGCAGGTGCTCCTCGTGCGCGTGCGCCATGGTCGGCAGACGCCCTACAACTTGCGGAAGGTCGGCATGTATGTCCGCGACGCCGACGCCGATCGCATCGCGAGCGTCCGCGAGGTCGCGGAGCTTTTCGCCCGACGCGGCGAGACCGCAGGCCTGGCACCTACATTGTGGTCGCGGACCTGGCAGCGCACGTTCACGCATGAGACAATGCCGCCGGCCCCGACTGTCGCCCCTTTCTTGATGATTGCGCTCGCCCCCGCCTTCCCCTTAGAACCGATCACCCTCGACGCGAAGACCGACTGGGAGTTCCAGAGTATCTGCGCGATCCTGTTTGGCGAAGGGCACTACCTCTTCAGGGAACCCGATGGCATTATCCTCGATTTCCTAGCGCACGGTCACGGAGGAGAACACCCCCCGTATGCGTGTGCCACGGCCGACGGGTCGATCAGCGTCAGGGACAGCATCGCGCCGTTTTTTCAGGGGGACACGGAGCGGCCTAAGCCGTTAGGGGTCGATCTCGTCGGGCTGTGGAAGAGTATGCGCCACATCCTCACTATCGCGCAGCGGTGGCCCCGAGACGTCTGCGGATATGGAGGACCATTGCTCTGCCGCCTTGCATTGGGCAATCTTTATGACACGATCGCGGCGGTCCCGACCGATGTGTTCCATAGTTTAGCCTTTACCTCATCCGGCCCGATCATCCCTAATCGTGCGCCAAGCTGGAGTGTCGATGTGGAGTGGGACCGGGGTCAGGACTGTGACGATGTGATCGGGCAGCATCTCGCCTCCCTGTCACGTCAATTGCAGTTCGGGCACTACCCTTCTCTGAAGGACCGCATCCGCGCCGAAGCGACGAGGTGATCACGGTGAACAACACGTCTATGACAAGGCTTCAAGGGATAGCGCGAGATGGCGCACTCGTTCCAACGTTGCATGCCCTTCCCGACGAACTCCCCCAACGACCGCTCGTCGATCCGCTTGCGGCCTATCTGGCGACGCTCGCCCCCAAGAGTCAGACGGTGGTGAACGAGCGCTTGGCGACCGTGGCGCGGCTCATCGGCGTCGATCCCGCCACCATGCCCTGGCATGAGTTGCGCGCTCATCACCTCGATTACATCAAGGGTCGCTTGGCCGAGAAGGACCCCATTACCGATAAGAAGCGTGCGCCGGCGACGATCAACCTGACGCTGGCCGCGCTGCGCGGCGTGCTCAAGCAGGCGCGCAACCAGAACCTGCTGACCGACGAGGAGTACCGCCGCATCGCCGAGGTCAAAGGCGCGCGCGGCTCCCGGCTCCCGGCCGGCCGCGCCGTGCCCGGCGGCGAGCTCAAGGCGCTCGTCGAGGCCTGCCGCCGCGACCCGAGCCCGGCCGGCGCCCGCGACGCCGCGATCCTGGCCGTTCTTTATATAGGAGGGGTGCGCCGCACCGAGCTGGTAGACCTCGACGTGGCCGACTACACGGCGGACCCGCCCACGCTGCGCGTCCGGCACGGCAAGGGCGACAAGGAGCGCCTGGTCCCCCTAACGGTCACCGCCGGCGCGGCCCTCGCCGCCTGGCTCGCCCGCCGCGGCGACCGCCCCGGCAAGCTGTTCCTCCCGGTCTCGCAGGTCGGGGAGGTCCACGGTGACGGCCTCAGCTCCATCGCCGTCTACAACATGCTCCAGAAGCGCGCCGCGCAGGCCGGCGTCCCGCACGTCTCGCCACACGACCTACGGCGCTCGTTTGTGTCCGACCTGCTCGACGCCGGCGTGGACCTCTCGGCCGCCCAGCAACTCGCCGGCCACGCCTCCGTCGTCACCACCGCCCGCTACGACCGCCGCGGCGAGACCGCCAAGCGCCAGGGCGTCGAGAAACTTCACTTCCCCTTTAGGTGAGCGGGGCACCCCCTCCTTTCCCCGCGCCTCTGTGTGCGGCCTACGCGATGGCGGGGGTGACGCGGGGCACACAGCGCCGGCCGGGGGCCGGGAGAAACGACACGCCGCGCGGATGACCGCACCTCCCTACGCGGGTCCACCCACGGGGCAGCGCGGCGCATCTGGTATCATGCGCCCATATGGCGTCGTTTCTTTCGAGGCGTGCGCCCGCGTGGCGATCCGGCCCGTGGAGCATGAAAGCCTTCTACCTGTGCTACTTCGTCGCCGTCGCCACCTACACGCCCTACCTCAGCCTCTACCTCCGCGCCATCCACCTCAACGGCTCTCAGATCGGGCTCATCGCCTCGCTCGCGCCGCTCGTCGGCGTGGTGTTGCCCCCGCTCTGGGGCACGCTCAGTGACCGCTTTGGCTGGCGCAAGCGCCTACTGAGCCTCTCGCTCCTGGTCGTGGCCCTCGTCGCGCCCACCGTCGCGCTCGCGCACACGTTCGGTGCGCTGCTCGCCCTGGTCGGGGTCCTGGCCATCGCCCTGAGCCCCGCCGCGCCGCTCGCCGACGCCACGACCCTGGACTGGTTGCGGCGCCACGGCGACAGCGGCGGCTATGGGGCCGTGCGCGTCTACGGCTCGTTTGGGTACACGGTGGCCTCCTTCGTTGTCGGCGTCGTCTACGCCGGGCGTGGCCTCCTGCGGCTGTTCCCGCTCTACGGAGCCCTGATATTCGTCGCGTTCCTGGCGAGTCTGACCGCCCCACGCCAGCGCCTGGAGGTCCTGCTGGCGCAAGGAGCGGGCGTGGGCGACCTGGTACGGGACCGCGCGCTGTGGGTCTTCCTGCCGCTGTGCGCGCTTGGCTACGCGACCTACGCGTCCTACAACACCTTCTTCGCGCTCTACCTCACGGGGCTGGGGGCGAGCACCCCCGTTGTGGGCGGCGCGACGGCGCTGGCCGCGCTGGCCGAGATGCCGATGATGCTGCTGGCCGGCCCGCTGATGGCGCGCCTCGGCGTCAAGCGCCTGCTCCTGCTCGGACTAGGCGCGGCGTCCGTGCGCTGGGCCGCCTATGGGCTGCTCCACGACTATCGCGCGGCGGTGGCGGTCGGGCTCCTCAACGGCGTCTCCTTCGCCGGCTTCTACGTCGCGGCCGTCACCTACGTCGATCGGCGCGTGCCGGCACGCCTGCGCGCGACGGGGCAGACGCTCTTCAACGCCGCCGTCCCCGGCCTGGGCGCCGTGGTCGGGACGAACCTGTGCGGCGCGCTCTACGACCACCTGCACGCCAATGGGATGTACCTGGTTGCCGCCGGCATCTGCGCGGTTGCCGTCGGCGGGCTCGCGCTGCTTCTCCCTGAGGGCGGCGCGCCGCTGGCTGACACCGGGCTCCGGTAAGGGCGGGTGGCACCCGCCCTCGGTGGGGGCCACGCCAACGCGCCTGCATGATGAGCCGTGATCGCCAGCCGGTGGGCGGACCTCGGACAGGCGCGTCACTCTTTCTTTGTCAAAGCACACGTCCCCACCCCGCACCACCGACCGTGAACCGCCCTTTCCCCCGCGCCCGGCGCGGTTCTGTGTCGCGGGTGTCCGCGCCGACGGGGGCGACACAGGGCCGGCCCTGGGGCCGGGAGAAACGAGCAGGCCACGTCCTCCGCCACGCGGCGTGAGCGACGGCGGGCAACGGCGTACACTTGAGTAGGAGGGGGACGCGAGACGATGGCGCAGTGGGGCGAGACTGAGGAGGTCGATTGGGGTGCGCCGCGCCGGCCCCGGCTGTGGGAACGCCTCATCCGGGCGATCCTGGCGCTCGTCGGCGTGGCCGGTCTCGGCCTGCTGGGCTGGAGCCTAACGGGGGGCGGCACGCCGATGAGCGATGCGCGTGCAGCCCTCGTCGCTCTCATCGTCTACGTGACGCTGTGCACAATGATTATCCGGGGCGACCGCGCCATGAAAGGGCGGGAGCGGGCCGCGCGTGCGGCGGGCGAGGAGCGCCGCCGGCGGCTCAGGCGGCGGCCGTACAGTGTCGTGGTCGAGGCCGAAGCGGTGCTGGCCCGTGCGCACAGGCAGGGGACGCGGTGAGCGTCGGCGAGGGCGCGGCGGAGCGCGTCACCGTGACAGCGGATGACGCCACGCTGCCGGCCGTGGAGGGCATCGCGGCGATCTTGCACGCCCACGGCTTCGTCGTCGAGCGGCGCGTGTTTGTCCGTGCGGCGGCCGAGGAGCCGCGCCGCGTCGTATTGCTCGCCCTGGAGCGCCCCCTGCCCGCGCTCGTCGCCCTGGTGGCCCCGCCGACGGCGTTGCCCGGTCTTGGCGCGGCGCTTGCCGCCGTGCTCTATCCGGAGGGAGAGGCGCATGCCAGGGCCGCGACGCTGCAATGCAAGGGGGTGGGCGCGTTCGCCAGCGTGACGGCGGGATCGGGGGCGGAGCTGGCCGACGCGCTGCGCCTGCTGGCCGGGCGGGTGCGCGCGGTGTCGTGGTGGACGCGGCCGGCAGACGGCGGCGAGCGCCGGATCGCCTACGTGGGGCGTCGGTGGTACGTCGAGTAACGGTCGCCCCGCGGGCCGTGCGGCCATCGACGGACAGTGGCGAGGGGTGAGGGATAGTCCGAGGGGCATCCCGGCCGGCGTCCCCACAACGGCCCGGATGCCCCCCATCCGTCTGTAGCGTAACAGGGGTCTGCGTGGCCGCGCATGATGCGGAACTCACAAAGATGCGCGCCGACGGCCACGCCCTTCTCCATGCAGCCGGCGGCGTCCGCCAGCGCGGTACTATGGAGGTATGAGTATGGTCCCCCTCGCAAGGGCCGTGACGAACGGGAGGGTTGGGTGATGCCAGAGGTGTTCACGGGCAAGGTGCTGATTCCCGGCGACCAGATCGACGCCTACCTCGCCGCCCTCAAAGAGGCCGAGGAGGCGCGCGCTCCGTTCCGGCGCTCCCTCGACGAGCTCAATGCCGCGTTCGCGGCCTCCCTTAAAAAGAAATATAGCCGGCGCACCGTCCTCAAGCACACGAGCATCGTCGACCTGTTCATCATCTTCCTGTGCGACTACACGGATGTGGCGCGGCTGGAGGACGTGACGCGCGGCATGGTCAACAGCCACTTCCACCGTTGGTATCAGCGCAAGGTGCTCGACCGCATGGACCCCGACGAGATCCGCGTCGCGCTCAGAAAGTTCTTCCAGTTCTTCGACCAGGAGAGCGGCATCCATAACCCCAAAGCGTTGGAGGCCCAGCGGTAATGGCACCGGCAAGCCTCGGCATGGAGCGTTAGCGGAACACCTCAGGTGCGGTGCGAGCGAGGTGGTGGACGCGTGCGATAGCCGTACTCAGGCCGTGTGCGAGCGTGGGTGGCCCCCAGCCCTCGGTGACGAGTGTACGCGCCACGGTCAGATGGACCAGCAAGGTTGTCAGGTCGACGGGCGTGATCTCGATCACACGCAGGGCCTTAGCGAGCTGCTCTGTCACGCGGGGAGCCTGCTCAGAGGCGACGCGACCTGCAACGACGGCGCGATCGGCCCCGGCGGCGAGCGCCTCTAGGGCGGTAAGAAGGGTAGCGCGATCAAAGGCGTCCAGGACGTCGAGGGTCTCCGCGATCATGCACGTCTCCTTGGGTGGGCCGGATCAGCGAGCGTCCCGCTGTCGAAGGGGCTACGTGATAGTTATAGCACAGGGGTTCTACTACTATTTTAATCTATATCTCGATGTGGCAAGTACTCTATGTCGTCGCGCCCAGGCGTCGCTTGCTAATTGCCTCTATGAGTTGATGACACGTCCACTGGCGCTTCGCACCGTAGGAGACTACTGCGTCTAGCATGGCGCTATCGAGCGCGCTGACGGCGCGTGCAAGCTCATCCACGCTCGACTGCGTCGGTGTCACAGCGTTTGCAGCATTATACGCTGATGCGCCAGCAAACAATGTTTGCTCACCAACGGTCTTTGTCGCGCCTTCTGGAGCGATTTTAAGAGCTTCCTTGCGCGACGAACGGCCACCTCCCGTGGCGCGCGGATTGATAATGCCCTCGGTCGCATTACGTGTGCGCACCTTCTGTACGTCGGCATGGCTCACAGGCTCCCCGGCGTCGATACGGGCGCGTAGCTTGGCCCGGCTCTCGTTAGGCAAGCGTAAGATCTCCCGGGCCACCGTCGGCGCGACCTGCTGACGCTGAACGGCATCAGCCATGACGGTGTCGGACAGTAAGAGGAGACGGTCGCGGACATGCTGCCCCGTGATATGCAATCGCTTGCCCAGCGCTACCGAGTCCAGCCCTTCCGCGTCCATGAGTTCCTTAAAGGCGCGAGCCTCTTCCAATGGGGCGAGGTCCTGCCTCTGGACGTTCTCGATGAGTTGCGTGACGCGCAGCGCAGCGCCCTCGCTATCATGCACCACCACCGGCAAGCGCGTCAGGCCAGCCTGTTGCGCGGCGGCGTACCGCCGGCCACCAGCAACGATCATGTAGCGTGTACGGCCGTCCTCTAGATAGCCATGCTCTCGCACGAGCAACGGCTGCAGCACGTCGTACTCCTTGAGAGAGGCGGCAAGCTCGGCGAGGCGTTCACCGCCCATGTCGCGGCGCGGCTGGTCAGGATCGGGCACGATCTGCTCGATAGGCACCAACATGGCGCTGGGAAGCGCGCGCTCGGCGTCGATGGGCGTGACGGCCGTCAACGGGGGTCGGTCGTCTTGGCGGCGGCCGCTGACGGTTGGCAGGACGGTCGTTTTACGCGACATCGTAGCCCTCCGTCCAGGTGCGCTCTGCAAGGGCGCGGTAGGCGGCTGACGCCGGCGAGGTGGGGTCATACAACACGACCGAGCGGCCACTGTTGAGCGCGGCCTTGACGCTTTCGGATAGCGGGATCGGCGCCGCGACCAGTTCGCCCCACCGTTCCGTGAGCAAGGCGATGGCCCCTTTATCGTGTCGATAGGGGCGTACGGCGTTGGGGAGAATCGCCGCGATGCGCGCGGCCCCAAACTCCGCGAGTTCGTCGCGCAAGCCGATGGTGTCGTCCAGAGCGTCGAGGTCCTGCTGCACCAGGGCTGTGGGCAGGATGGCGATGTCGGCGGCCAGGAGTGCCGTATTGAGGCTAAACCCCAGGCTGGGCGGCGTGTCGAGCAGGATGGCATCATAGTCGTCCACGCCACGCAGCAAGCGGCGCAGGCGCAGGAGACCAGCTGGGTTGTCGGCAAAGGTCATAGCGGCCGTCTCCACGGAGCGGTCACCGGGGTACAAGGCAACCCCGATCTCTGTCTGGAGCGCCAGGTCATCCAGGGCGCGTTGCGGGTTCAGGATGCGCGCGCCGATCCCCTCCGTAGGTTGTTCGGCGCCCAGGAGTACGCGCGTTAGGGATGCCTGAGGGTCGAGGTCTACCAAAGCCACGCGCAGTCCGCGCTCCGTCAGCGCTCCGGCGAGGTTGATAGCGGTGGTGGTCTTACCGCTACCTCCCTTACGGCCGGCGATCGCGATGATCCGTGTCATGTCTCTTTTCTCCTCCGCATTGTGCGGACGGCATCCGCACAATCGTCCCCGCCTGTCGACTCGCCATGCGCGCGCGCATTGTGCGGATGCCGTCCGCACAATTCACGGCCGCTCGTCGCCGTCGCCGGTCTCACGCAGCCCTTTCTTGATGTCGTCCTCGCTCGGCAGCTTGACCCGATACTCGGCCACGAAGATCTTCTCCTCCAGGCCGCCCAGCGCGTAGCGCACCTCCTCCTGACCGGCCCGCGCGCAGATGATGAGGCCGATGGGCGGCTTCTCCCACTCGTACCGCGGCACGCGCTCACGGTAGTAGGTGACGTATTTATTCATCTGGCCGACATCGCGATCCTGGAAGGCGTCGAGCTTGAGGTCGCAGACGACGATCGCGGGGATGGCCCGGCAATAGAGCTCCAGATCGATGCGGTGGACCCGACCGTCGATCGTGAGCGGCTGCTGGCGACGGCGGATATAGAAGTCCGGTCCCAACTCGGCCACGAAGCGCTCGAAGTTGGACAGCAAGGCACCCTCCAACTGCGCCTCGTCGTAGCCGGCCGGCAGGCCGGGCACCTCGAAGTGAAAGACGCTCCGGAAGGCATCCTCCGGGCGTAACGCGGGCACCGTCGTCGCCAGGGCCGACGGGGGCAGACCCTCGCGCAGCGTGCGGGCGTAGAGGCCTGCCCGAATCTGATCCTCCAGGTCATGCACGCTCCAGACGTTGCGCGCCGCTTGCGCCTCGTAGAAGGCGCGCTCGCGCGCATCGCCCACGCGGACAAGCACCACGTACTGGCTCCAGCTTAGGTCGGCGCGCAGCGTATGAACCAACGGATACGCCCGGTAGAACTGTACGATCTCGTACAGGGTGCGCTTGGCGATGCCGAGATCACGGGCGAGGTGCTCGATGACGCGCGCGCCGTAATCGGCCCGCTCCTTGTGCTCCAACTCGGCGCGCACGATGCGCTCGCCGACCTGCCAGTACGCCTGGACCTTGATGTTATCGACGGCCTGATACGCGCGGTTGCGCGCCGTTTGCAACAGGCCGCGTATCTCGCCTAGGAGCACCGTATAGTCGCCTGGCATGACGGAGCGATCACGAGCCATGCAACGTTCCACCCTCCCACGGGCGGCGCGTGTCGCGTGCCGCCCCCTCTACTCTATCCTAGTACTATCCCATATCGATCGCTACGTCCGGTCGTCAGGATGGCGTGCCCCAGCGGACAAGCGACCTCACCCCGCATCAGTCACTTTTATAGAACCCGTGTCCTATTTTAGCATGCGACAGCGTGCGGTGCGGCGTGTCATCCGTGGACGAGAGCACGCTACGGCGGGAGTCACGACGGAGCCTAAATACCATAAGCGTTCGCGGTGGGGCTGCGGGGCGGGGATGGTCGGAGATTGCGCACCACGGGTTGTAGACTGGGCGTAGAGTGCCGATTTGACACTCAGGAGACGAGCGTGGATGTCTCGGCTTCGACCCACTCCAGGTAGCCCAGATTGGCGGCAACGACAGACGTTGCCACGATACTGGGTGTCTCGTAGGGATGAAGTTCACGGATTGCCCGCTCCAATGGGCCGTAAAGGTCCCGTCGCGTCTTGGCGGTACACGCCCATTCCTCGGCGTGCTCGATTTGCCCCTTCCACCAGTAGGTGCTCGAGATCGGGCCGGAAACCTGCGCGGCGGCGGCGAGTCGGCGCTCGACAAGCACCTGCGCGATTTGGTGTGCGCCATCCCGCGAGTCGATTTTCGTTTCAACGATGATCACGTCGGCCATGATAGCTATCCTCTCTTACCTGAAAGCTTTCCGGAGAACTCTTTCGTTAGCACCTTGATTGGCTGTTCTTTCAGCCACGGCTCAGGCGTCTTCTGGTAGAGTTCGACCGCTTCATTGTAGCGTTTGCGACTCCCTAGACTCCTAATACAGGCAAACATGATGCGATTGAGTCAAGTTTGCGCGTCATGTCTCGTCGGTCTGAGGCGGAGCCTCGCTAGGGTTAGAGCCATCTGTAGACCATCACGTATGTAGTCGGTGTAAGTTGTTAAATCTCCTTGCAAGCGCGCCGCGTCGGCCTGACATAGCACTGTTTCGCTGATGGACCGTCCATTGATGGATTGAGTGTCTGCACTAAGCGCCAGCGCATCCCAGGCGCGTTGCGCATAGCCGCGTTGTGGGTATCGCTCGGCTAGTTCCAGATACATCTTGCCCTCCCACTGGTAGAGAACATTGAGCCCACACTCGGCATAGATGTAGCTCGGATCGGCCTGGGGGTAGGTCGGGAAATAGTTTTGCGCCAACGTCATATTCTTCAGGGCCTTGGCGTCATCGTGCCGTTGCGCATAGACCTCCGCTAGTCCCATGAGGATGTCGCTCTTGAGTAGTGAATCCTCAGTGCCAAGGACTTGTAACGCCTCTTGGAAGGCGCGGATAGCCTGAGCAGGCTGACGCGGACGGACATTGAACGAGTAGGTGTACCCCAAATACATTAAAGCGGCGGCTGTCAAGCTGCTGTCGCGAGAGAGGTAGCCACACCGAATGGCCTCCCGGCAGTATCTCTCGCGCTCGGTGAATTTAAGCTGGTGCATGGCAGCGATGGCTTGAAGGATGTTACCTTGTGTCGCTAGGGCTGCCGCCGCTTGTTGATACGGCGAGGGCTGGACGGCCAAAGCGGTCAGTGTCGGCATATATTGGGGGAGGAGCGAGGCGACAGCAACCAAATCGTCCCCTTTTAACAAGTGCCAGCAGGCTGTAACACTGGCCGCGCATGGGGGGAGAAAGTCCGCCGGGTTTACGCTCACCCGCTGCTGTGTTAGCTGAACAGGAAACTTCCGCACGAGTAGCGCCGTGGGTAGCGCGGCCAGCGTCATCAATGCCTGCCGACGGGAGATTAAGTACTCGTCTCGGCGTGGCTGTTGTAGTAGCATTTCATCAAGCACGCTAACTTCCTCGTTGACCATTGCCTGAATCTCACACCAGAAAAGTCCCTGCGCACTCCGCGCCCCTATCGTGTGCATGATTTGAGCGAGGATCATGCTAATCCTAATTGAGAGATCCGGCATGTCGTTGGCGATTGGTAGCGGCGCGAGCGTGGCAGGGCCAGGGTGTAGACTTTGCGCCATGGCCTGGCTGCCACTTTGCTGTGCGCCTCCAAATCCTAATTCTGGGGCTGGCAAGTCAAATGCTTTGCAAATAAGGTCGAGCGTTCCAGGCTGCGGGTAGGTTTGTCCCGTTTCCAACCGCAAGTATGTCTTCCGGTCGATGCCTATCTTTTCCGCAGCTTTCTGTTGCGACCAATGTTTTTGCTCCCGCGCCGCGCGGAGCCCTTCATTTGGTGCCGGCATCTCGATCCCTCACCTGTTCAATCGTACTATTTCCAGCACGCCAGGACCGGCCTTGCCCCCCCGCACCGGAGATTTGGTACACGTTTGGTACATTGTCGAGTTTTGGTATATCCATCAGCTGCGGTTTGGTACTGTCAGCAGGCACGCTGTTCGTTATGGTAGAAGTGGCTAGCAATTGGCCAATTGGCAGAGACAGCTTAGACGGAGGATAGTCGCTATGCAACGGCCTGTATTACGTCGCCTTGTGCGTAAACGGCGCTGGGGCCGTACCTGCGCGTGCTACGTTTGCGGTGCGCCGGTCTTCCCCCTCCCGCTGCGCGTGAACCCGGATGCCAACATCCTGCGTGGCTATGCGCGGGGCTTGGCGGTTACGGACATGTACACGGGACAGCCTCGCTGCTATGCCATACTCTTCTGCGCCGCGCACGCCGATCCAGAGGACGTGCAGGACTACGCGCAGTTCGAGCCTGCCCCGACCCACAAGGCGGCCGCGCACGCCGCACGCACCGCAGCCGCCCAGCGCACATCTCAATTATAGAACCCACGTCCTATAGTTGTGTGAGGTTACGGGATGTTGCACACGCACAAGGCGATGCGTTATGATTCCCATCATGGAGAAGTTTGCTATGTTCTAGCGCGCTCGTGCTAAATGCACGAAGCCCACCGGGTTTCCCCAATGGGCTACGTCCATTAACTATAGATGCGGTTCTGGCGCTTGTTGTTGAAAGCGGGCGCTACCAGGGCCGCTAGATCGGGTCCGAAAACTCGACCGGGCTACCACCCCCAATAGAGCTTTCGGGACTCACAGGGGAGCTTTACGCTTCCGAGGAGTACCTATGACCAATCATACGGGAACGGCGCATCCATGTCAAGATCACGCCCATTCTCCGAGGCCGGAAAGTACACCACCGCCCTCAGCCCCATCGGCCGACACCATCGACCGGCGCCTGGTCCAGCGGTACGGCTCACTGCTGCTGACGGGTGGCTACACGGCGCTGCCGACCTACGCCTGGGTCTACTACGCGCGGCTGGACGTCAGCGAGGCCGAGATGGTCTGCCTTGCGCAACTCTGCACCTACTGGTGGTCGTCACGCGATCCGTTCCCCGGCGAGGCGGCGCTGGCGATACGCATGGGCAAGACGGTGCGCACGATCCAGGGCTACCTCCGTTCGCTGGAGGGGAAGGGGCTACTGCACATACAGATTCGGCTATCCACTAACGGGCGGCAGTCCACCAACGCCTACGACCTGCGCCCGTTCTTCGCGGCCGTCGAGGGGCTCGCCCGGCTGGACGGCCTGCTCCCCGCCGCCGCCGCGGCCCCCTCGACGCCGGCGACGGAGACCCGCGACACCGATGCATGTAATTATGGGCCATGTGACCATAACAACGTGACACAGGGGGATGCGGAACGGAAGCCGCTATGTGCAGAGAGGGAGAGCACCGGACCCACACACACCGCGACGGACGGCGCATCGGCCAGCTCGCTTAGGGGCGAAGAATCCATCGTGGGAGGGGTGAAAAATCCTTCACCCCAAGTAAACCCAGTCGAAGTAGACACTTTCGACTACGATTCGATACCCCCTACCCCCGCTAACACGATACGGACGACGGGCGTTGGCGACAGCTATGCACAAGACCACAAGACCGTGGAAGACCAGACACTCGCGGTCAAGATCGCCGCCCTGAGCGCCGAGCTGGGCGACGATGCGCCGCGCTCGAGTCTCGGTCGTGCCCGCAACCTGTGCCGCGACGCCGGCGTGTCGCCCGCACGCTTCTTGCGCCTGCTCGACGAGGCGGCGGCCCGGACACGCGATCGTCAGGCGAGTATCGTGAAGCGCCGACGCGCCGACGACCAGGCCCCCAATGGCATGCCCTACCTGTTCGCGGTCCTGGCTGACCTGCTACACCCTGCACCACCACGGACAGCCAACGGTGGACCGGACGGGGATCGCCATCGGGCTGGCCAGCCCGGTCATCGACGACGCCGGCGCGCTGACGGCCGCAGCGAACCCGCCAGTTCCTACGCCGCGTGGTCGGACAGCCCGGCACCCCTACCCATCGTCGAAAAGCATCCGGTATGGCGCGCGGCCCTCGACGAGCTGGTCCAGGTCGTGACCGCCGAGAACTTCAACGCCTGGCTGGCATCGACGCGCGCCCTCGACCAGGACGGCGAAGTGCTGCGCGTGGCTGTCCCCGCAGCCTTCAACAAGACGTGGTTGGAGCAGAAGTTGCGTGGCAAGGTGATGGGCGTGTTGGGGCGGATAGACTACGAGCGGCTGGGCTATGCTGGTGAACGTGTGACGCTGGTGGAGTACGTCGTGGGGGCAGCAGCGTAATGTAGGAGCGTCGGAGATTAAATGCCCAAAGCAGGCATATGCTACAAGCATATTTTTCGACCGTTCTATAATCCTGAAGCATCTATGATGGGATATGGGGTATCCAGTGCACGAAAGTAAAGGGATTGTCACTTGGTTCGCTTTCTTGCATGGTTTTTTGGTCGATAATTTGCACCCTAGTGTGATCGTTTCACTAGACAGAACAGTCCTTCTGGGAAGTGAATAGGGCCAGGGTGCAGCCAGATGCGGTCGATAACGGCCCCGGATCGCCGCCGAGACACTTCACGGAAGGGCGCCGCAACCCGCGCGTGGATGCAAGTTAGCTCCCAAAGATCGCGGCAAACAAGCTGCCAAAGTGACAATCCCCCTGCTCCGGAAGATGCAACGGCGCATGGACGACGCCCATTTCACCCACCTCAGCCCTTTCTTGCGCGACCCGCTGTGGGAGGGCACGAATAACGGCGCCGAGCGCATGGGGCGTACATTCCGCCATCTCCAAACGCCGCGGTTCGGCTTGCGGACGGACGATGCGCGCGAGGGGGCGCTGGTCGCGCATGCGATGCACCGAGGCGACGACGTGCGGACGGACGGGGCGGGCGCGACTCGATGCACGCGCGGCCGAAAGCCCGCAGAGACAACACGGCAACTTCCCCGAGCCGCATGATGGGGGTGTACGCCCAAACCCCAGAAATTTCCGTCAGGCCTTCCCGCCGTGTGAACTTTCCGGAAAAGAACCGCTATTCGGAAAGATCGGGGGTCTCTCTGGGCAAATAACCAGAGACGAAGTCTGCAGAGGCCCTCGTGTCACCTATCAAAAACGGGACTGTTCCCGTGTGGAAGAGTGCGCTTGCCGTAGCACCCACCATGGTGAGCCAGCGTACAGGGACTGCGTGGGGTACCGTGCCTCGGGTACGCTGATGCCGACCTGCCTATGGGCAGCTGGGCTCTTCGCTTGCCCACTACTGCACATGATTTCTCACGGACAGAAATTTCTGAGGTTTGGGCGTACACCCCC
>JAABUZ0100003932.1_pt1 | contig 21161 bp, 23 predicted proteins | sample 5562091 | NCBI WGS metagenome assembly JAABUZ01 (sample SAMN12813069, study PRJNA571459) | rock metagenome | isolation source: Antarctica rocks | place: Antarctica: Victoria Land, Linnaeus Terrace sud | collected 2015-12-21
CTAACTACGCCCCGCCGCATACCCCGCCCAAGCCTCAAGCGCCGCCCTCCGCTCAGCCAGAAACTCCGCCCGCTGATACACTGCTGCCACGCCCTGAATTGCCCCGGTCACGTGATTTAGCAGCCGATCGCACACATGCGGCGGGAAGCCGGCATCAGCGAGCGCAGTCACGCCAGCCCGGCGGAAATCGTGGAACACCCAACCGGGCATCTCGGCCACCTCAGCCCCCTCACCCGCGGCTTTGGTTCGCGCCGCAGCTATCTCCGACACCAGCTCGCGCTTCATCACCGAGAACGAGGAAAGCTTGCGCCCGCCCGGTATCGCGAAGATCAGCTCGCCCTCTGCCCCTCGCGGCAGCCCCTTGAGCACGGCCCTCGCCGCGGGTGCCAAGTGTACGAGATGCGCCCGGCCGTTCTTCGCCCGGTCGGCCGGGACCGTCCACGTCTCGCCGTCGTCAGAGATCTCTGACCAGGTCGCGCCGGCCACCTCCTCTCGTCTCTGTAGCGTGAGCATCAGAAACCGCACGTAGGCGCGCTGGACAGCCCCCAGCTCATCCGTGGCGGCCCATATCTCGCGCAGCTCGGCTTTCGATAGCACCCGGTGCCGTGGCTTCTCCCGGCCCGGCGCGGCGAGGTTGGCGAACGGGTTGGACTCGAGGAGGCTGGCCTTGATCGCCCACCCGTAGCAGGCCCGGCCGTAAGCCATCACCCGGTTCGCCGCGATCGGCCCGCGGGTGTCGGCGATCTCCTGCAGCATCCCGGCCGCCTCCGCCCGGGTGATGCCGGCCGCGGACCGCGGTAGCCAGTCGGGCAGGCTGCGCCGGAGCTTGCTGACGGCCTCCTCCCGATAAGACTGGCGGCGGTTCACCAGGGCCCGGCTCTCCCAAGCCTTGATCAGCTTTTCGAAGGTGAACGCGTCGACCGCGGCGGCCAGCCTCGCCTCAGCCGCGGCAACCCGGCGAGCCGCAGCAGCCGCCTTCCGCTCGGCCACCGGGTCTCGCCGATCGCGAACCTGGCCACGTAGCGCCTCTGCCCGGCGGCGTGCCTGCGCCGTGGTGAGCTCGGTGCCCCAGTCCCCCAGCGTCTCGCGCTGGACCTTCCCATCCGCCCGGTATTGGACGAGGAAAACCTTACGCGGCAGTCCGTCAGCTCGAGCCGGCATCACTCGAATGCCGAAGCCCTTCAGCTGATCGTCGAAGAACATGACGTCCTTCTTCCCCTCCGGACAGAGCAGCCCGGCGATCGCGGCATCGGTCAGTTTCAAGCACAAGATGCCCAAATGGGCCCTCTCATGCGGACTCTCTGCGGACTCATTTGCATGGTATGGTTCTGACGCTTGCTGGCGACCAATGGCAAGAGCCAACTCGCCGAACGAGCAATATCAGCCGACTAAGGTGATTTCTGTCGCCCCGTGGCAATCCGTGGCGACCCAAAATGCGGGACTTTTAATCTTGTGGTCGTGGGTTCGAGTCCCACCGGGCCCACCAAACCATCTGGAACCCCCGTGCGGAACCCAGTCGGGTTCCACTCGAGGGTTTTTCAGGTCAGCGCGGCAATCCAGTTAAGCAGGACGCAGGCGCCGAGGGCGGAGCCCGCTTCGGCTGCGACGAGCAGAAGGTCCGCAGCGGTCATCTTTTCGTCGTCTAGGGGCACGCAGGTCTGAACGACACGGCGCGCAGGTACCATCTTTCCCGAAGCGGGGAAGGCGGCGATGGACATGGTTCTCAAAGCGATGCTCCTGACTTTGGTCCGTCAGGTGGCGGGCCGGCGTATCGCCCCGATGTCAGGGACGGAGTGTAGTTAAGATTCCGAGACATCGAGGAGAATAGGCGTGCAAGCTTGGTGAGCCATGCTCCGATTGCATGGATCTGTCCGCTCGCATGCCTTGCGCGCAGACCCGTTGAGTGCGCTATCACTTTGGTGCGCGCTGAACCATGCCACCAAGCCGGGCCAAAATTCGGCTTTCCGTGCTATAGCGGCGGACATACGCCGCGAGAGCACCGCGATGACCGAATACGCGTTCGAGGGTGCCAAGCGCGCCAGCACCACCATCAGCTGGAGCTTCGGGACGCAGACGTACCTTGCCGACGCCCGTTATGCCTATTCGGATCCGATCGATGCGATCTACCAGAGCACCGTACGTGCGGCTTTTGCACGGTGGTCATCCGTATCCTCCCTGAATTTCGTGGAGGTCGGCGACGCCCCGAGCAACGCGATCCGCATCGGCTTCGGGCGGTTTTCGAGTGCGGCGGTCGTGGGCGAGACCGCATTTTCCTATGGCGCAGGTCTGCTGCGGCCCGACACCATCCTGCGTCTACTCGACCCGGCGATCACGCCCCTGACGCTCAATGGGCAAGGCGGCTGGGTGTATGACACGACCGCCATCACGCTTTACCAGGTCGCGCTGCACGAGATCGGCCATGCGCTCGGCCTGGGCCACACCACGGACCCGCTCACCAACATGTACCCGGTGGCGACCGCCGCGAACACCGATCTGGCGCTCGGCGATATCCAGGGCATCAACTCGCTCTATCCCCTCTACACCGTCACGGCCCTCGACCCGGTGCAGATCGAAGGCAATCGCGGCGTCACCGCCTATCATTTCGCCATCACTCGCTACAGCGACCCGGCACAGGCGCTCAGCATCACCTATTCGGTTAAGGGGACCCCCTACCCCGCACTCGCCGGCACATCCGCGGCGTCGGCAGACGAGTTCGTCGGCGGGAGTTTGCCCTCCGGCCAGGTCTCGTTCGCCGCTGGCGCCCGGACGACGACGTTGACCGTCGCGGTGGCCGCGAACACGGTCGCGCAGCCGGACCTGGGCTTTGCGATCACGCTCGGCAGCACGTTCGCGACCGATCAGGTCACCACGCGCGGCACGGTCAGCGCGTTGATCCTGGATGACGACAACTCTGCGTCGGTGAACGGTGTCACCGTTGGCGTGTATCGGTTCTTCAGCCAAGCCGATGGCGCCCATTTCTATACCGCCAGCGAGCTGGAGCGGAACACGCTCGTGCTGTCGCGTGCGGATCTGGTCTACGAAGGCGCGGGGCTCAACGCGATTGCGAACCCGACCACCGACGCCAGCGCTTCGGCCGTCTATCGCTTCTTCGACACCCAGTATGGCACGCACTTCTACACCGTGAGCACGGTCGAGCGGGATGCCACGCAACTGGGCCGCCCGGACCTGGTCTATGAGGGCATCGGCTTCTATGAGCACGCCAGCCCCCGGCCCGGCGATGCGCCGGTGTTCCGCTTCTTCAATGCGGAGCTCGGTACCCATTTTTATACGGCCAGCGTGTCCGAACGGGCCACGACGATGGCGACACGGTCGGATCTGATCGACGAAGGCGTCGGTTTCTATGAGCCGGCGTAATCAGGCTTCGGGCAGATTCTTGCCGCTTCTCGCAGCCGGCCTGGGTCTCTAGCACCGGTTCGGCGTTCTTTGCTGTAACCCGCACTCCGCGGCTGAGGATCTCTGGTCATGCCGAATCCATCTGACGAAATCCCTCAGAAACTGAAGCGTCTGACCGAACTTGAAGCCGTGGCGTCGTCTCTACGGCACGACGTTCGCGGGATGCTGGCGCCGGCCCTGCTGGTGGCCGACCGGTTGCTCGCCCATGCCGACCCGAAAGTGGTCCGGGCGGGCGAGACAGTCGTCAAATCGGTTCGCCGGGTCGAGCAACGCTTGCAGGAGACCAAGAGCACCGACATTCCCTGATCCCGCATTGTCAGCATCGTCAGCCACGCTTGCGCCACAATAGGACGCGACTACAGCGCGTCCAAGCCAAACGGCTATGGAAATTACTCGGCTATGGCGACAGTCGCAGATCAATCGATCTTGGATATTTGATCGGATCTGCTCTTATGGTCTACAAAAAAAGGCTACTGCTGTGCGAATTGTCGTTCTGATTTTTGCAACGAGCATCGTTGCATGGACTACGGCTGTAGCCATGCATATTCAGTAGCAGGAGGATTTGAGCTTATGCGGCCTCGTCAGCTTCCGGCGGAGGCGGCACTGGGACGGCTTGACCATCGCGGGCGAGCCGTTCGTTGGCGGTGGACACCGCTGCGTTGAGGTCGGACTGGCTACAGAGGCCCAGGATCACCGGGTCACGCGGCTTGATGTTGGGGCTGTTCCAATGGGTGCGCTCGCGCACTTTCTGGATGGTGTCCTTGGTGGTGCCGAGCAGCTTGATGACCTGGGCCTCGGTCAATTGCGGGAAGTTCCGCAGCAGAAAGGCGATCGCGTCCGGCCGGTCATTGCGCTTGGCCACTGGGGTATAGCGCGCGCCGCGCTTGACCTTCGAGGCGTTGGCGGGTGGGATCAGCTTCAAGCGCGCCTCGGAATTGCCCTCACAGCGCTTGATGTCATCCGCCGTGACTTGCTGGTTGGCGACCGGGTCGTAGCCGACGATGCCCTGCGCGACTTCGCCATCGGCGATGGCTTGCACCTCGAGCGGGTGCATTCCGCAGAAATCCGCGATCTGCGTAAAGGTGAGCGCGGTTTTTTCGATCAACCACACTGCGGTGGCTTTCGGCATCAGGGGCAAGCTCATGGTGTGTCCTTCGCCCGCTGCCACTACTCTGGAGGGCCGGGCGGCTTCATTACAGGGAATGCGCGATATGGTACGCGGCCGGGTTTGGGGTCAAGCCCACAAAGCCTGATCTGCTATGCAGTTTGGCATCCCTGCGACGGAGCATCCATGTTCAGCGACGAAGAGGCGGCCAATCCACAGGTCCATCTCACGCCCACCCGGCTCGACCGCCTCGGCGTCGACGAATTGGCGTCCTATATTGCCGAGATGCGCAAGGAGATCGCGCGGGCCCAGGCCGAGATTGAACTGAAGCGTCACGTCCGCAGCGCGGCAGACAGCATCTTCAAGTTTCAATAGCTGGCCACCACACGCCAAATGGGCCAGGCACATGCCTGGCCCATCGTTGTCGAGGTTCAGGCCGCCTGCGCGGTCTGGTCCTGGCTGTCGTTCGCGATCGCCTGCGGTGCAGCGGCACCGATGCTGATACGCCGCGGCTTCAACGCCTCGGGCACCACCCGCTTCAGGCCGACGTGCAGAAGTCCATTCCGCAGGTCTGCGCCCTCGACAACGATGTGGTCGGCGAGCACGAAGCGGCGCTCGAACGCACGGCCGGCGATGCCGCGATAGAGCACCTCACCCTTGTTCTCCTCGGCCTTCACGCGGCCGGTGATCACGAGCGTGTTCTCGCGGACAACCAGTTCGAGTTCATCGTCGCTGAACCCGGCCACCGCCATCGTCAAGCGATAGCTGTCGTCACCGGTGCGCTCGATGTTGTAGGGCGGATAGGATTGCACGCTGGTCGCGTCCTGTGCGGAGCTTGCCAGGCGAGCCATACGGTCGAAGCCGATGGCGGTACGGAAAAGGGGTGCAAAGTCGAGAGTGGTCACGGAAAACCTCCAAGAAGCAAGGTCACAGCAGGGGTGCCCGGACGGGCCAACCGGTTCAGTCCCCAAGACCCCAAATGGGCGTCTCGGACAGCGCAGATATAAAGAAAGGCCGCCCCTGTTTCAAGAGGGCGGCCGCCTGAGCGCTGCGATCGGAGGGTCGTGCTACTTCTTGAGGCCGAGCCCGGCGAACTTCTTGTTGAATTTCGCGACCTGTCCGCCCGTGTCCATGATGCGCTGGACGCCGGTCCATGCGGGGTGGGATTTGGGATCGATGTCGAGGCGCATCGTGTCACCAGCCTTGCCAGCGCAGGAGCGCGTCTTGAACGTCGTCCCATCGGTCATGATGATGTTGATTTCGTGATACTCGGGATGGATGCCGGGCTTCATGGGGTGATCCTGCGCGATGAGCCGCCGATACCGACCGGCGGCGAAGCCCGGCTGTATAAGCAGCGTTGCCGCGCTCGGCAAGACATCAGCCGCGACGCTGGCCCGGGCCGCGATGCATCATCCTCGTGATTTCCTGGTCGGCCACCTGCCGCTGCTCCGGCGAGAGTGCCGCGTAGAGGGTGTCGACCGGCCCGATCATGCGCTGCATGGCCTCAGCCCGCTGCCGCTGCAGGTCGGCTGCCGCACGGAGTTCCTCGGGCGCGTTCATCTGCCCGGTGCGAAGCGCGCGGCCGGCCGGGCTGGCCCGCAAGGCCTGCGCGTTGTCCCGCAAAGTGGCGACCACGGCATCCCATTGCGGCCGCTGCGCCGGGGTGATGGCCAGCCGGTCATGCAGTTGCTGTAGTCGCTGCTGCATCGCGCCCGGGCCGCGGCGCGAGTCCCCGCTCGGGGCTGACTGGTATCCATCCTGCGGCTGCGCGGCAACCTGAGCAAAAGCAACAGTCGAGAGCAGAACTGCGGCCGCTAAGGTAGGGAAAAAGGTCCGTTTAAACATGAGCGCCTCCTGGGTGCATGCACGTCATACGAACCAGGCCGGCCAATCCTCACGCCGTCGCGCGCTGATATTGCGGAACCAACTCGGGCTTGACGCCAAGCGCTGCGGCGGGGCGCAACGGCCAGGCGGGGTCGGCCAGCACGGCCCGGCCAATGAACACCAGGTCGGCCCGGCCGTTGGCGACGATCTCGGCCGCCATGTCCGGCGCGCGGATCATCCCCACCGCCCCGGTCGCCATGCCCGTTTCCGCCCGGACCCGCTCGGCGAACGGGACCTGATAGCCAGGATGCACGGAAGGAATCTGGATGGTCGGCAAGATCCCGCCGCTCGAGCAATCGATCAGGTCGACCTGCCCCTTCGCCTTCAGCCATCGCGCCAGCTCGACCGTGTCTTCGAGCGTCAGGCCGCCCTCGGCCCAGTCGGTGCAGGACAGGCGCAGGAACAGCGGCAGATCGTCCGGCCACTCGGCCCGGATCGCGTCGATGGTCTCCATCAGCATGCTCGCCCGGCCCCGCAGATCGCCGCCATAGGCATCGTTGCGGCGGTTGCTCAGCGGTGACAGCATGGAGTGCAGCAGGTAGCCGTGAGCGCCGTGCAGCTCGATCACCTTGAAGCCGGCCTCGCGCGCCAGGCGGGCGGTGGCGGCGAACTCGCCGATCACGCTGTGGATCTCGTCGACGCTCATGGCGTGCGGCTCGACCGAGTTGTCGTGGAAGCCGATGCTGCTCGGCGCCCACGGCACCCAGCCGCCGTCCTCGGGGCGCAGCGCCTTGCCGCCCTCCCAGGGGCGCTGGCTGCTGGCTTTCCGGCCGGCATGGGCGACCTGGATGCCCGGCACGCCGCCACCCTGGGAGATCAGCGCGACGAGACGCTTGAGGAAGACCATCTGCTCCGGCGTCCACAGGCCGAGGCAGCCGCGCGTGATGCGGCCGGGCGCGGACACATGGGTGGCCTCGGTGAACACGAAGCCCGGGCCGCCCATCGCCTTGGCGCCGATCGTCTGGATGTGCCAGTCGTCGCCGACGCCGTCCGTCGCGCTATACTGGCACATTGGCGAGATGGCGATCCGATTGGGCGCCGTGACGCCGCGGAAGGTGATCGGCTGGAACAGGAGCGGTGTCGTCATGCCGCCTCCCTTGCCGCGTCTCCTGACCGGAGTCTAGCTTCGCGCGCTTTGAACATCCTTTCGATCCAGTCCTGGGTGGCCTACGGCCATGTCGGCAATGCGGCGGCAGCATTCGCGCTGCAACGGCTCGGCGTCGAGGTCTGGCCGGTTCACACCGTGCAATTCAGCAACCATCCGGGCTATGGCGACCGCGGCGGCCGGGTGGCGAGCGGGGCCGAGGTCACCGATGTTGTGGCCGGCATCGAGCGGCGCGGCGTGTTCGGCGGCTGTGACGCCGTGCTGTCGGGCTACATGGGCGACGCGTCGGTGGCCGAGGCGGTGCTGGATGCGGTGCGCTGGGTGCGCGCGGCCAACCCGGCCGCGCTGTTTTGCTGCGACCCGGTGATCGGCGATGGCGGCCAGGTCTATGTCCAGCCCGCGATTCCGGGGCTGATCGCCGACCGGGTGGTGCCGCAGGCGGACCTGCTGACGCCGAACCAGTTCGAGCTGGAGCGGCTGACCGGGATCACCTGCACCACGGCGGCGGCGGTCCGGCAGGCGATCACGCAGTTGCGCGGGCGGATGCGTCCGGACGGGCCGCGGGCCGTATTGTTGACGAGCGCAGTGCTGGACGAAACGCCCGAGGGCACCCTCGATGTGGTCGCGGCCGACGATCACGGCCTGAGTGCGCTCCGGGTCGAGCGGCTCGACGTGGCGGCCAGCGGCGCCGGCGACGTGACGGCGGCGCTGTTCCTGTATCACTACCTGGCCAAGGGCCAGGCCGGGCCGGCGATGGCGGCGGCGGCGGCCTCGGTGCATGGCTTGCTGCGGCGAACGGCGGCGGCCGGGTCGCGCGAGCTGCTGTTGATCGCGGCGCAGGACGAATTGGTCGCCCCCACATCGGTGTTCGCGACCAGCCATTTTTGAACTTTCACGATCGAGTGCGGCTTTTGCCGTGTTCCTGCCGCGATTTCGCGGTTGGATGAATCAAGCTTCTCCGCGATCGGTGACTTGATGCGCATTTTCAGTATTTATCGGCGGGTTCTGACCTCGCTCGGCTCCGACACGCGGCTGGCGATCATGCTGGCGGTCGCCAACGTCATCGTCGCGTCGTTGCAGTTCCTCGATCCCGTGCTGTTCGGGCGGGTGATCGGGATGTTATCGAATTCGGACGGCATGTCGCGCGACGCGGTCTGGGGCGAGGCGGCGCAGTTGCTGCTCGTGTGGTTCGCGGTGGGCGCGGCCTCGATCCTGACCAACGTGGCCGTCGCGATCCACGCCGAGCGGATGGCGCACCGCAACCGGCTGTCCATCATGAGCCGCTATTTCGGCCATGTGCTGTCCTTGCCGCTCTCGTTCCATGGCGACATCCACTCCGGCCGGCTGATGAAGGTGATGCTCGGGGGCGCGGACTCGCTGTTCGGGCTGTGGCTGACCTTCTTCCGCGAGCAGTTTTCAACCTATGTCGCCGTCGTGGCGTTGCTGCCGCTGACGTTCATGATGAATTGGCGGCTGGCGCTGACCCTGGTCGTACTGGTCGTGGTGTTCATCGTGTTTACCACCTGGGTCGTGCGCAAGACCGAGGATGGGCAGCGCCGGGTGGAGTATTTCCAGTCCAACCTGGCCGGCACGGCGCAGGACGCGCTGTCCAACGTGATGGTGGTGCAGAGCTTCACGCGGCTGGCGGCCGAGAGCCGGATTTTCTCGCAGATCATCGACGACGTGCTCCGCAACCAGTTCCCGGTGCTGAACTGGTGGGCGGTGGTCAACGTGCTGACGCGCGGCGCGAGTACGATCGCGGTGATCGCCATCGTCGTCATCGGCACGCTGCTGCATCTGGACGGCAAGGCGAGCGTCGGCGAGATCGTGAGCTTCATGGGGTTCGCGACGCTGCTGATCGGCCGGTTGGAATCGGCGGTGCAGTTCACCTCGCGGGTCTTCTTCCAGCTTCCCATCCTGGAGGACTTCTTCGCCGTGCTGGACGCCAAGTCGTCGGTGCCGGAGAAGCCCAATGCGGCAACGCTGGCAGCGCCGCGCGGCGAGGTCGAGTTCAACAATGTCAGCTTCGCCTATCCGGGCGGGCCGAACATCCTGAGCAACGTCGCTTTCGTGGCCAAGCCGGGGACGGCGGTGGCACTCGTCGGCCAGACCGGCGCGGGCAAGTCGACGGCGATGAACCTGCTGCAGCGGTTGTGGGATCCGGTCGATGGCGCCATCACGGTCGACGGCGAGGACCTCCGCGACGTGAGCCTGGAGAGCCTGCGCAGCTCGATCGGCGTGGTGTTCCAGGAAAGCATGCTGTTCAACCGGCCCATCCGCGAGAACCTCAAGATCGGCCGACCCGATGCGTCCGACGAGGAGATCGAGCGCGCCTGCCGCCTGGCCGACGCGCACGAGTTCATCATCCGCCAGCCGCGCGGCTACGACACGGTGGTGGGTGAGCGGGGGTCGACCCTCTCGGTCGGCCAGCGCCAGCGCTTGGCGATCGCGCGGGCGCTGCTGAAGGATCCGCCGATCCTGATCCTCGACGAGGCCACCAGCGCGCTGGACGCGGCGACGGAATCGCGGGTGTCGCGCGCGATGGCGACGCTGATGAGGGGCCGCACGACGTTCATCATCGCCCACCGGCTCAGCACGATCCGCGACGCCGACATGATCCTGGTGTTCGACAACGGACGGATCGTCGAGCGCGGCAGCTTCGAAGAGCTGATCGCACTGAAGGGCCGGTTTGCCGCCCTGGTTGAAACGCAGCTCGCGCCGCAGATGGCCGCGCCGGCGGAATAAGCCGCTTCCCCTGCTCGGTTCGCTTGCTAGAGCACTTTCCGAGCCACTTGGCTCGGGAGTAGTGCTCTAGAACGTTGATAAGCGAGCAACTTGATCTGACCAAACGATTCCGTTTGGTCAGATGTTGCTCTAGGGTAAGTTTTTCAACGGTGCTGCCGAGTCGGGCGCCGGGTTGATTGGGGACGCAAGCGGGATGGATTGGGACAAGCTCCGGGTGTTCCACGCGGTGGCGGAGGCGGGCAGTTTCACCCATGCCGGCGAAACGCTTAACCTGAGCCAATCTGCGGTCTCGCGCCAGATCTCCGCCCTCGAGGAGAACCTGCAGGTCCCGTTGTTCCATCGCCACGCCCGGGGCCTGATCCTGACCGAGCAGGGCGAGAGTCTGAACCGCACCGTGCGCGAAGTGTTCGCCAAGCTCGCCATGACCGAGGCGTTGCTGACCGAGAGCAAGGAAAAACCGGCCGGGCGCATCAAGGTGACGACCACGGTGGGCTTCGGCACGAGCTGGCTGGCGCCGCGATTGCGCGAGTTCCTAGAACGCTTCCCTGAGATCACGATGTCGTTGCTGCTCGATGATAGCGAGCTGGACCTGGCGATGCGCGAGGCCGACGTGGCGATCCGCATGCATGCGCCCAAGCAGCCCGACCTGGTGCAACGGCACCTCTTCCAGATCAACTGGGTCACGGTCGCGGCGCCGGACTACATTGCCAAGTACGGGACGCCAGAGCGGGCGGAAGACCTGGACAATCATCGCCTGATCCTGTTCGGCGACTACCGCGCGCCGGTGCCGGACATCAACTGGCTGGCCGAGGCCGGCCGCCGCGCCGGCACGCCCCGGCGCGCGCTGCTCGAGGTCAACAGCCTGTACGGGATGGCGACCGCGATCCGGCTGGGTCTGGGGATCGGCGCGCTGCCGAACTGGATGACCGAGGAGATCTCCGGGATGGTGCGCCTGCTGTCGGAGCTGAAGCCGCCCAAGGTCGACGTCTTCTTCGTTTACCCCGAGGAACTTAGGAATTCGAAACGCGTTGCCGTCTTCAGGGACTACCTTCTAGCCCGGCTGCAGGAGCTGCATTGATGGCACGGAGTTATGGAGGGTCGTTCTTTGGCCAGATGATGCTTGCGATGGAGGCTCAGCAGGTGATCGGCCTGCGGATGGCAAAGCTCGCCTTTGGCGGGCCGGACGCAGTGCTCGAAGCAAACCGGATGGTCGCGGAGAAGATGAACGCCACCGTCAGCGCGGCGACGATGATGGGCGCGGCCATTGCCAGCGGAGCGCCCGATGGCGGCACCGGCAAGGTGGTGCAGATGCTGCGCCGGCACGTGCGCACTAACCGCAAGCGGTTGATGCGCTGATGCTAGTGCAGCGACCCAACGGATGCTTCACATCCGTTTGGGTCAAAGCTGCACGTCGTCAATAGGATAGTGCACCTTTGAAGCAAACGAAGCTGCTTGCTTCGTTTGCTTCGTTGCACTAGTGCAACTTGACCTGCGTGGGGGAACGGTTGCCGGTGCCGAACGCGGTTCGCATGGCGACCTGGCTGCCGCCATGCAAGGCCACCTGGTGCATCTTATAGAGCGAACGATACATCATCCGGGCGAATAGCCCTTCGACGAACACGGATCGCCCGACGGCGAAACCCATGAGGCTGCCGACGGTGCTGTATTTCCCCAAGGAGACCAGCGAGCCGAAGTCACGGTAGCGGAACGGCTCCAGCGCCCGGCCGTCGAGCAGGCGCACGATCTGCTTGACCATGTGGGAGGCCATCTGGTGCGCTGCCTGCGCGCGCGGGGGGATCGGCGGGCCGCCGCCTTCTCGCGGGCAGGAGGCGCAGTCGCCGATGGCGAACACGGCCGGGTCGCGCGTGGTCTGCAGGGTGGGCAATACCATAAGCTGGTTGGAACGATTGGTCTCCAGGCCGCCGATCTCCCGCAGCACATCCGGCGCCTTGACGCCGGCGGCCCAGACGACGAGTTCGGCCGCAATCACCTCGCCGCCCTCGAGCACGACCCCGTCCGCCCGGACCTCGGCGACCTTCGAGCCGGCGCGGACATCGATGTCGAGCGAATGCAGCAACTCGCTGATCGAGGTGGAGATCCGTTCCGGCAGCGCCGGCAGGATCCTCGGCGCGGCCTCGATCAGCACGATGCGGATGTCGCGGGCCGGGTCGATGCGGTCCATGCCGTAGGCCACGACGGCGCGGACCGTGCGGTGCAGCTCGGCGGCGAGCTCCGTGCCGGTGGCGCCGGCACCGATGATGGCGACATGCAGCTGGCCGGGCCGGACCGGGCCCTCCTGGGCATTGGCGCGCAGGCAGGCGTTGACGAGGCGGCGGTTGAAGCGGCTGGCCTGCTCGGCGGTCTCGAGCGGGACAGCGAACTCGCCCGCTCCTGGAGTGCCGAAATCGTTGGTCACACTGCCGATCGCCATTACCAGCGTATCGTAGTCCAGGCTGATCGCCGGGGTGATCTCGCGCCCGTCCTCGTCGGTGGTCGCGCCGAGCAGCAGGCGTTTGTTGGCGCGATCGAGCCCGGCGACCTCGCCGTATCGGTAGGTGAAATGATGCCAATGCGCCTGGGCGAGGTAGTTCAGCTCATGCTCGGCGCGGGACAGGCTGCCAGCCGCGACCGAGTGCAGCAGCGGCTTCCACAAATGCGCACGGTTCCGTTCTACCAGGGTGATGCGCGCCTTCTTCTTGCGCCCCAGCGTGTTGCCGAGCTTGGTGACCAGCTCGAGCCCGGCGGCACCGCCGCCAGCGACGACGATGTGTTGCATGCGGTCCATCGGCTCGGCTCCTGTTCGTGGCTCAGCGTATCAGTCGGGCACGGCCAGGCCGAGCAAGGATCTTGCCTGGGCTGCATCGCTGGCGATCTGGCCGCGTAGCTGGTCGAATGACTCGAATTTGCGCTCGGCCCGCAGGAACGATTGCAGCGCGACCGAGAGCTCCTGGCCGTAGAGGTCGCCCGCCCAGTCGAACAGATGCGCCTCGACGCGGCTCTCGAGGCCCTCGTTGACGGTCGGGCGGCGGCCGATATTGGCCACGCCCGGGACGCTGGAGCCATCAGCGAGTCGGGCGGTCACGGCGTAGACGCCGCGGGCGGGCTCGAGATGGGCGCCGAGCGGCAGATTGGCGGTCGGGAAGCCGATGGTGCGGCCGCGCTGGTCGCCATGGGCGACGATGCCGCGCACCGTCCACGGCCGGCCGAGGTCGGCGGTCGCACGCTCGGGGTAGCCATCCTGCAGCAGGCGGCGGATCCGGGTGGAGCTGACCGGGCCCTGCGCATCGGCCAGTTTGGGCACCACCGTCAGGCCGATGCCGAGTGCCTCGGCCCGCTCTGCGAGGTAAGCGATGTCGCCGCCGCGGCGATGGCCGAAGGCGAAGTCCGCGCCGCAGGCGAGGTGGGCGGCGCCGAGGTCGCGATGCAGCACGTCGTCGACGAAGGCTTGGGCGGGCAGTAGCGAAAACGCGCGGTCGAACGGGATCTCGTAGAGGAGCTGCACGCCCAGCCCGGCCAGCGCTTCGGCCCGCTCCGCCGCCAGCGTGAGCCGGAAGGGCGGGTCCTCGGCCCGGAACAGCTCGCGCGGGTGCGGCTCGAAGGTCAGCACCGCGAGCTTGGCGCCCGGCCGGGCCGCGTGGGCGGCGCGCAGCAGGTGCGCGTGCCCGCGGTGGACCCCATCGAAATTGCCGAGTGCCACCGTGGCGCCGCGCAGCGCGTCGGACAGCCCGGCTCGGGAGCGGACGACGTCCATTCAGCCGCGATTGCGCGGCATGACGGTGGCCTCGCCGTCGATCACGACCCGGCCGCCGACGATGCAGGGGGCACTCGGCACCTTCGTGCCCAGGACCGCGCTGATCAGCCCGGCCGAGAGCATGCCATGGGCCACGCGCTCCTTGAACACGGACGCTTTCGCCGCCTCGGCGTCGAGATGGACCGGGTTGGTGTCGGTGCTCACGGCTGCGAACAGCAGGATGTCGGCGTCGGTGATGGTCCTGCCCACGCTGGCACGCTGGCCGATCTCGAGATCCTCGAATGCGTATCCGTCCAACCCGTCCTCCGTGCGCGTGCTGCGAGCAGAAACGCGCACGGGAGCGCGGTCAAGCGCCGCAGCGGACGGCATGCCCCTATTTTGTTGTACGCGACTCTATGCAATCAAGGCCGCCCGCACTTCGAGCCAGCGCAGGAAAGGCCTCATGGACCGTCACCGGGACGCTGCAGACTTTTTGATCCGCGCACGGCGGAACCATGCGGCGCGGCCGGAGGCGTTTCCGGACGCGATCAGGCCGACCACGGCCGAGCAGGCCTACCTGATCCAACGCGAAGCCATCGCCCAGTTGGGCGCGATCGGCGGGTGGAAAGTGGGCTCGCCGAGCGCTGCCTCCGACAGTTTTACCTGCGCGCCGCTGCCCGCGTCCCTTATCCTCGAAAGCCCGGCCGACATCGCCGGCAGCGATCGGGCGGTGGAAGCGGAGATCGCGGTCCGGCTCGGCGCCGACCTGCCGACGCGCGAGAGGCCCTACGACAACGACGAAATCCGCGCCGCGGTCGTCTCGGCGCATCCGGCCATCGAGGTGCTCGAAAGCCGGTTCAGCTTCGGTGCGGCCGACCCGCTCTCGGCGCTGGCCGACAGCCTGGCGAACCACAGCTTGGTACTGGGCGAACCGATCCAAGGCTGGCCGAACGTCGATCTCGGGCGCGAGACGGTCCGGGTGCTGCTCAACGGCCGGGAGGTCAAGCGCGGCACCGGCAATCCCGGCGGCGACATGCTTCGCCTGCTGGGCTGGCTGGCCAATATCGGCGCACGCTGGGCGGGCGGGCTGCGGGCGGGCCAGGTGGTGACGACCGGGTCATGGACGGGAAAGGACGTGGCCGGCCTCGGGCAGGAGATGCAGATCCAGTTCGAGCATTGCGGCGTGGCGGCGGTGCGGTTTCGATGACGGAGCAGGTCCAACCGACCGCCTATACCGGGATCGCCAAGGCGCTGCACTGGCTGATCGTCGGGCTGGTGCTGATCCAGTATTTCACCAAGCTGGCCTCCCCGGCTTCGTTCGCGGGCGTGAGCGAGGCAGGGCTCAACGCCTGGCACCTGGCGGTCGGGCCGACGATCCTGTTGCTGATGCTGGTGCGGCTGGGATGGCGGTTGACCCACCGGCCGCCGCCCTCGCCAGCGGACCTGGCCCCTGCCCTGCGGCTGCTTTCGAGGGCGACGCATTGGGCGTTCTATGCGCTGCTGATCGTCCTGCCGGTCCTCGGCTGGCTGTCGGCCTCCGGCTACGGCGTGCCGGCAACGCTGCTCGGCTTGGTCAAGCTGCCAGCGCTGACCGGCGCCGGCAAGGGCATCGGCGAGGCATGGGGCGATCTGCACGGGTCCGTCGCCTGGGTGGTGCTGGCGCTGATCGGGCTGCACGTGGCGGGGGCGATCTACCACGGGCTGGCCAAGGAAGACGGCGTGTTCGCGCGGATGCTGCCGTTCGGCCGACCGTAAGCGGTTGGCCCGACGCGACGGACTTTGCTATAGCGGCTCGCCTGCGCCGGGTTAGCACAACGGCAGTGCAAGACTTTTGTAAAGTCGAGGCTGGGGGTTCGAATCCCTCACCCGGCAGGCTTCTCTAGTAGCCCGTCCGCGCGTTCACGTTGTTGATCTCCAGTTCGGGAACTGTCTCGCACGGCTGGCCGCGATGCAGAACGCACATGTCCCATTTGCATCGGACCACATCGTAGTCCTGCAGCTCCGGAATGTCCGCGGTGCGCGCGAGAAGATAGTTGAAGCCGGTCTTGGAGCGGGCGAGTTCGTCGGGGCCAAGGATAAGGTAAATCGGCACAGAGCGGTTCAGGCCGCTATATCCGCTCGTGTAGGCCCAGGGGAACGGAAACAAGCGGCCATACAAGCCGAGACCGCACATGTCGGGCCGCGCGCGCACATTGTTCCAGGCCGTGCGAAGGCTAGCCATCATCATGCTCTCGTCGTAAGGCGCCGAAGCGAGCCCGGTCAGGAGCAAGACGAGGCACCATGCAGCCGTGACCGCGACCGTCACCGTCCGCGTGGGCAGCGGCGCACGTAGCAGGCCCGGCACTGCTTCGATCAGGCGGGCGCTGCCGAGGCCGGCGACGACGATCGCGGGGGGGAGCGCGGCGTAGATGAAGCTGATCTCCTTATGGGTGATTAGCGAATGGAAGCCGACCACGACGGCAGCAAGCAGCGCGAGCAACGGCGCCCGGCGCGCGCCGATCACGAACAGCACCATCAGCGGCAGCAACGCGGCCCCATAGCGCCGGGCCAGCTCCGCCGCATACCAGGCGGCCGGCTGCGCGCCGTATGTATTGGCCCGGCCCTCGAAGAAGTTGACCTGGACGTTCTTCCAGATCGACTGGAACGGGCTGCCCCAAGTCGCGAAGTCGATGATGCCGAGAAGCGCCAGCGGGATCGCCGCGCCGCCCACGAGCGGCAGCCAACGGCGCCAATCCGCGCGGGCGGCCCAGAGCGCGACCAGGCCCAGGGCCAGAGCCAGCTGGAAGCGCAGGGCGAAGGCGAGGCCGAGCGTCAGACCGATCGCGGCCATGCGCCAGGGCAGGCGCCGCTTGCCGCCGATCGCGTCCACGCCTGCCAATCCGGCGGCGATGATCAACAGGTTGCCCGCCTGCACCTCGACCAGCGTCTTCGGGCCGAAATACACCAGGTCCGGCCAGAACGCGCACAGCGTGCCGCACAACACCGCGCCGACCACGCCAGACCGCCGCCACCCCAGCTCGACGCCCACGACCACGACGCCGATCGATAGGGCCGACATCACCGCCCAGACAGCCGGCACGGCCCAGTCCTGCGGCCAATGCAGCAGGCTGGTCGCCTGCATGATGCCGTACAGGATGTCGGGGTAGAACCACGAGCGGATCCCGTCGCGCCACTCCCAGGTCACGATGCCCCAACCGGTCCAAAGCCGATGCGCCGGCTCGAGATTCTGGAACAGCTCGTCCGGCCGGTGCATGGTCGGCCACAGCACCGCCAGCCCGAAGCGGAGCAGCAGCCCGGCAGACCCGAACACGGCGAGACACGCCCAGAGCCAGCGCCGCCCAGGGCGCAGGATGGGATCGGAGCCAACCGTCTGCTCGACGGTCGAAGAAGGAAAGGTCAACGGCTGCAATGTCCTCGGTCGATGCGCGCGACTTAACACAAGCGGCTGATCAGTTCAGCCGTGTTCGCAAATCGTCCATCGTCGCCCGCGCTCGCGCCGCGGCGTCTCCGGTGGGGACGAGGTCCAGGAAGCGGGCCAGGCTTTTCAGCGCGGCGGCGACGTGGTCCAGCCGCTGGTGCATCGCCGCGGCCTCGCGCCAGAGTGCAGCAGTGTCGGGCGCGATGCGGAGCATGTCCTCGGTGCACGCCAGCGCACCTTCGTAATCCTCGTGCCGCAACCGCCGCACGCGGACGTTCTCCTGTAGCCGGAGCAGGACGCGGCGGGCCGACATCGGCTGCAGCACGCCGGGTTTCAGCTCCACGCTGGGGCCCGCCACGTGCTTGAGCAGGGTTCGCAGCTCCCGTGCCTCGAGCGGGACGCCGCCGGCGAAGACGTCGAGCACGACTTGTTGGGCGGTGGCCTGGCGATGCCGACGATTGGTCGATTCGGCTTCCAGCGCGATCAGGAAGTGGCCGGGAAAGTCGATCCCATGCGCCCCCCAGCCGATCGCACGCGCGCAATGCAGCCAGAGCACGCCAAGCGCCACCGGCAGCCCGCGGCGCCGCTCGACGACGTGGATCAGGTTGGCATTGGCCGGGTCGTCGTAGGTCTCGCTGTCGCCGCGGTAACGGTGACGGCCCGTCAGCAACCCCGCCAGCGCCCCCGCCCGCGCCGGCAAGTCGCCGGGTGCAACGCCTCGGGCGAGTTCGATAGCCTCGCGCGCCAGCTCCGATAGATGCCGCTCGACCGCGCCCCAATCGCCCTCGGGCGCATCGATCCGGGCGAATTGCAGGGCGGCGCCGGCGATGTCGATCTCGACGTCCGGCAACTGGCCGATCGCCTCGAGCGCACCGCGCGGCCCCAGCATCGCGCCCCTGCCCTACTCGGCGGCCGGCACGTAGACCTGGCCGCCGCGCTCGCGGAACTCGACGCTCTTGGCCTCCAGCCCGGCCGCCCGCTCGGCATCGGCGCGAATATCCTGGCTGATCTTCATCGAGCAGAATTTCGGACCGCACATCGAGCAGAAATGCGCCACCTTGTGCGCGTCCTTGGGCAGCGTCTCGTCGTGGAACTTGCGCGCCGTGTCGGGGTCCAGGCCGAGGTTGAACTGGTCCTCCCAGCGGAAATCGAAGCGCGCGCGGCTGATCGCGTCGTCGCGCAGCTTGGCCGCCGGGTGGCCCTTGGCGAGATCGGCGGCATGGGCGGCGATGCGGTAGGTGATCACGCCGGTCTTGACGTCGTCGCGGTTGGGCAGGCCGAGATGCTCCTTCGGCGTCACGTAGCAGAGCATGGCGGTGCCGAACCAGCCGATCATGGCGGCGCCGATGGCCGAGGTGATGTGGTCGTAGCCCGGCGCGATGTCGGTCGTCAGCGGACCCAGCGTATAGAACGGCGCCTCGCCGCACTCGCGCAGCTGCTTGTCCATGTTGACCTTGATCTTGTGCATCGGCACGTGGCCGGGCCCTTCGATCATGACCTGGCAGCCCTTGTTCCAGGCCACCTTGGTCAGCTCGCCCAACGTCTCCAACTCGGCGAACTGCGCCGCGTCGTTGGCGTCCGCGTTGCAGCCCGGCCGCAGACCGTCGCCCAACGAGAACGAAACGTCGTATTTGCGCATGATGTCGCAAATCTCGTCGAACCGCTCATAAAGGAAGCTCTCGCGATGATGCGCGAGACACCAGCGTGCCATGATGCTGCCGCCGCGCGAGACGATGCCGGTGACGCGCTTGGCGGTTAGCGGCACATGGGCGAGGCGGACGCCGGCGTGGATGGTGAAGTAGTCGACACCCTGCTCGGCCTGCTCGATGAGGGTGTCCTTGAACACCTCCCAATCGAGCTTGTCGGCATCGCCGCCGACCTTTTCGAGCGCCTGGTAGATCGGCACGGTGCCGATCGGCACCGGCGAGTTGCGCAGGATCCAGCCGCGGATGTTGTGGATGTTGCGCCCGGTCGACAGGTCCATGACGGTGTCCGCGCCCCAGCGGATCGACCAGACCAGCTTCTCGACCTCCTCGGCCGCGCCCGAAGTGACGGCGGAGTTGCCGATATTGGCGTTGATCTTGACCAGGAAGTTGCGGCCGATGATGACCGGCTCCAGCTCCGGGTGATTGATGTTGGCCGGGATGATGGCGCGGCCGCGGGCGATCTCGGAGCGGACGAACTCGGGCGTCACGAAGGCGGGGATCTCGGCGCCGAAGCTCTCGCCGTCCTCGATCCGCGCCGCGGCCTCGGCGAGCGCCTCGGCGCGGCCGAGGTTCTCGCGATGGGCGACGTAGATCATCTCCTCGGTGATCAGGCCGGCGCGAGCGAACTCGTATTGCGTCACGGGCTGGCCGGGACGGCCTTCGCGCACCGTCCGCGGCGCCGGACAGGCCGGCACCAGGCGGTCGGCGGGCACATAGCCGTTGTCTTCCGGGCGCACGGCGCGCGTGCTGGCGCCGACGAAGCCGCGCCGCTCGATCCACGGTGTGCGAACCTGCGGCAGCCCGGCCGCCAAATCGATCGCCGGGCCATCCTCGGTGTATGGGCCCGAGGTGTCGTAGAGCCGGACCGGCTCCTCGCGCGCGGACGGGTCCAGCGCGATCTCACGGAACGGGACGACGATGTCCGCCCGCCCGGCCGGACTGTTGTAAATCTTGCGCGAGCCGTAGATGGGCCCCGTCGTCACCGAGCTCGGCTTCTGTTGATAGGTCATACGCGCCTCCCGCAATGGATCAACGCAGACGTGAGACGGACCAAGCGCGACCCGTCCCTACGCCGGCATGACCCGGATCAGGTTCTCTAGGGTCATCGTGCTGCCACTGCACACAGTGGCCGACGAACTCTCAGTCCCCTGACGGGACCCCCCTCGGATAACTGCTACGTTCGGCGCACCGCTCGCCCGTGTCAATCGCGGCGATCACGCCGGCCGGGCGAGCATCGGCCCGAGCGGGGCACCACCGAACAGGTGGATATGCAGGTGTGGCACCTCCTGGCCGGCGTCCATGCCCATGTTGGACAGAATGCGGAAACCGGGCGTCTCCAGCTCGAGTTGCCGGGCCACATGGGCAACGGCGCGGACCAGCCCGGCGATCTCGGCCTCGGTCGCGGTCGCGGCGAAGTCGGACCAGGAGACATATCTCCCGCGTGGGATCACGAGGACATGAACCGGCGCCTGCGGGCTGATATCGTGGAACGCGACCGCCCACTCGTCTTCGTAGATGCGGCGCGACGGGATTTCGTCGCGCAGGATGCGGGCGAAGATGTTGTCCCTATCATAAGGGCCACGGCCACTGACGGGCATGATCGTTCTCCCGGGTCCTGCGTTATGCCCCGATTGGGCCATGGTTTGCGGCCATAACGTGTGTTCGGCGGCGACGGAAGCCCCACGCCGCTCCGAGGAGGTCTCCATGCGCCTGGCATCGTTCGCCCTGGCATCGTCCATGCTCGCATCGCTGGCGGCACTGTCCGCATGCGCTCCTTACGCCAGCACCTATGGCTTTGCCTACCAGACCGGCCCCGTAGTCGAAGACTACGGCTACGCCGAGCCGGCCTATGCCCAACCCTACTACGCTCAGCCCTACGCCACGCCTTACTACGCGCCCCCGCCCGTTGCAGGCGCCGTCATCATCGGCGGCGAGGGTTATGGCCATCGGCGCGAGGGGTGGCTCGACAATCGCAGGTACGAACGCCGATACGACGGGCGGTATGACGGTCGCTACGATCAGCGCGAGAACATCGGCCGCGAAGGCTTCCGTGG
>JAABUZ0100003934.1_pt1 | contig 21152 bp, 21 predicted proteins | sample 5562091 | NCBI WGS metagenome assembly JAABUZ01 (sample SAMN12813069, study PRJNA571459) | rock metagenome | isolation source: Antarctica rocks | place: Antarctica: Victoria Land, Linnaeus Terrace sud | collected 2015-12-21
CCATGGACGTCGTGCGCTCGGCGCTGGTGGCCGATCCGCCGAGCAGCGGGCAGGCCTCTCCCCCGGGCTCGCGTCAGCGCACCGCGCGTCGCCACCGCGCGCGTGCCCACCGCCCGGGCCGGCGCCGTCGAGCAGGCCACCGCCGCTGAGCGGGTAGCGCATCCGCGCTAATGCAGACCGGTTCCAGGGAGACTATTTCAACTTACTTCTATCCTCGGTCCGAACGTCTGGTGCTTGGTCTCCGACCGAGACGACCGCTAGCGCACGACGAAGTTGACGAGCCGGCCCGGGACCACTACCTCCTTGACCACCTCGCGCCCGTCGAGATGGGCACGCACGTTCGGCGCCTGGCGGCAGAGGTCTGAGAGCTCGACTGCGGACGCATCGCTGCTCGCCGTCACCCGGTCGCGCACCTTGCCGTTGACCTGACACACCAGCTCATACTCCGGGGTCTGCAGCAGCGCCGGGTCCGCCTGGGGCCAGGGCGTCTCCCACACCCGCTCGCCGGTGAGCAGGTGGTAGGCGTCGGCGGCGGTGTGGGGGGCAAAGCCGAACAGCAGCGAGTTGGCGGTGGCGAGGGCGAAGCGCAGCGTTCCCGCGTCGACGTCCTCGCGCAGGCGTGAGATCGAGTTGGTCAGCTCCATGATGGCGGCGATGGCGGTGTTGAAGGCAAAGCGTCCCGCCATGTCGCCGGTGACCTTCTCGATGGCCCAGTGGGCCTTGCGCATGAGAACGAGGTCGTCTCCCTGCGGTGAGACCGGCCGGTCGGCGGCCGCGACCTCCCGGGCGGTCTGCTCCGACAGGCGCCACAGGCGCGCCAGGAAGCGATGCACGCCCTCCATCCCCTCGTCTGACCAGTCGGCGTCCTGGTCGGGCGCCCCGATGAACAGGATGTAACAGCGCGCCGTGTCGGCCCCGTAGCGCTCGACGATGCTCGTCGGGGAGACGACGTTGCCCCGCGACTTGGACATCTTGGCGCCGTCCTTGGTGATCATCCCCTGGGTGAACAGGGCCCTGAAGGGCTCCTGGAAGTCCAGGTGGCCGAGGTCGGCCAGCGCCTTGGTGAAGAAGCGCGCGTACATCAGGTGCAGGATCGCGTGCTCGACCCCGCCGATGTACTGATCGACGGCCATCCATTGACCCAACACCGAGGGATCCCACGCCGCCTGTTCGTTGCCCGCGTCGCAGTAGCGCAGGAAGTACCAGGAGGAGTCCACGAAGGTGTCCATGGTGTCGGTCTCCCGGCGGGCGGGCCCGCCACAGCTCGGACAGCGGGTGGCCACCCACTCCTCGTCGGCGGCCAGCGGCGAGCGCCCGCGGGGGGCATAGTCGGCCACCTCGGGCAACAGCACGGGAAGATCTGAGTCGGGGACGGCGACGATTGCGCAGCGCTCGCAGTAGACGATGGGCAAAGGACAGCCCCAGTAGCGCTGGCGCGAGATCAGCCAGTCGCGCAGGCGATAGCTCACCGACGCGTGGCCCTTGCCCTCCCGGTCAAGCCATCCCACGATGCGCGCGAGAGCCTCGCGGTTGGCCAGCCCGTCGAAGTCGGGATGGGAGTTGACCAGCGGTCCGTCGCCGGAGTAGGGCAGCGTCGCGGGATCGGTGTCGCCGTCGGGACCGGCCACCACCCGGCGCACGGGCAGATCGTGGGCGCGCGCAAAGGCGAAGTCGCGCTCGTCGTGGCCGGGAACAGCCATCACCGCCCCGGTCCCGTACTCCATGAGCACGTAGTCGGCGACGTAGACGGGGATGCGCTCGCCGTTGACCGGGTTGGTCACCGTGCGCCCGAGGGCCACGCCGGTCTTGGGGCGATCGGCGGCTCCGCGATCCTCATTGGGCCCGGCCAGGGCCCCATTTATGTAGTCATCGACGGCGTGCTCGTTGCCCGTGTCCGCGGCCAGGCGGCGCACGTCGGGATGCTCGGGGGCGATGACGAAGAAGGTGGCGCCGAACAGGGTGTCGGGCCGCGTGGTGAACACCGGGTAGTCGATGCCCAGCTCCTCGCAGGTGAAGACGACCTCGGCACCCTCGGAGCGCCCGATCCAGTTGCGCTGCATGGTCTTCACATGCTCGGGCCAGTCGACGGCGTCGAGGTCGTCGAGCAGGCGATCGGCGTAGTCGGTGATGCGCAGGAACCACTGCTCGAGCTGGCGCACCTGGACCTCTGAACCGCAGCGCTCGCAGTGTCCGTCGATGACCTGCTCGTTGGCCAGCACGGTGGCGTCCTGGGGGCACCACTTCACCGCCGCCTCCTTGCGGTAGGCCAGACCGGCGCGGAACAGCTCGGCGAAGATCCACTGTGTCCAGCGGTAGTAACGCGGGTCGTGGGTGGCCAGCTCGCGCGACCAGTCGATCGAGATCCCCCACCGGCGAAACTGGCTCTGGAAGGCGGCGATGGCCCGCTCGGTGGACTCGCGCGGGGGCTGGCCGGTCCTGATCGCGTGATTCTCGGCGGGCAGCCCGAAGGAGTCATAGCCCATGGGATGCAGCACCCGGCGCCCGGTGCGGCGGTGAAAATGAGCGATGGCGTCGCCCACCGAGTAGACCTTGAGGTGGCCTATGTGGGGCTCGCCGCTGGGGTAGGGCAGCATCTCCAGCACGTAGGACTTGGTCGAGGCCTCGGTCACCGTGTGGCCGTCGGGTGGAGGAGGTGGGGACTGGCTCTGGTTCTCGGGGGGGTCATTGCTCACCTCCCACGTGCCCTCCCGCGCCCACACCTCCTGCCAGCGCGGCTCGATCTCCGAAGGGTCATAACGCACGTCGGCCATGGGGCCGGAGGGTAGCGAGAGGCGGCCGTGGCCCGGATGGCGCGCTGTCTGACGCCTTTGTTGCGTGATTCCCGCAAATAGCGGGTTACCATTGCGGGCATGGGCGCCTCCCCTGCAGACTCCGCGGCCGGTGAGGCCTCAGACCGCGGCGGGGTGGCCGACTCACCCGCGACGGTCGCGGCGCTCGTCCCCGTCTCGGCCCGGGTGGCCCGCATCCTCGAGGCAGCCGAGAAGGCCGCCGAGGAGATGCGCGACCACGCCGAGCGCCGGGTGCGCGAGCGCATCGGCGAGGCCGACCGCGCCGGAGCCCACCGGGTGGCGGCGGCCGAGGCCGAAGCCGACGCCATCTTGTCGGCCGCGCGCCAACGGGCCGAGGCCGACGTCACGGGCATCCGCCAGGAGGCCGAGCGTACGCTCCTCGCCGCCCGGGAGGAGGTCCGCCAGGCACTCGACAGCGCCACCCGGGAGGCCGAGCAGGTCCGCAGCGAAGGCGATGCCCACGCCCAAGGGGTGCGCGCCGATGCTCGACACGACGCCCGGGAGATCGTGGGTGAGGCCCACGATGTCGCTCGTGAGGTCCTCGGGGAAGGCACCAGTCTGAGCACTGACCTCCATGACCTGGGCAACTCACTGCGCGTCAACGCCGAGCGCCTGCTGCGCGACGTGCGCCTGGCCCACTCCCGCCTCACCGCCGAGCTCGAGCAGGCGGTGCCTCCGGGGGAGACCGAGGCCGCGGGAACGCCCGAAGGTGGGCCACGGGGGAAAGCGGAGCGAGAGACACCGGGTGGCGCTCGACGCTCGGCGGGGACCGAGACCAAGGACATGGCCACGGGCGAATTTCACGTACGTGAGTTCCTGCCCTGGAGGTAGCCCCGATAACATGGGGGCGCAGTAGGCGTTCGGGGCTGTAGCTCAGCTGGGAGAGCGCTGCCATGGCATGGCAGAGGTCGAGGGTTCGAGCCCCTCCAGCTCCATCGAAGACCGTTGCGCCCCGCGGCCAGAGCTCGCGCTCTCAGGCCCCCTCCCCCACCGCCTCGACCTCCGCCTCCTGGAGGGCGATCGTGCGGGAGGGCACCTCGCCCCACAGCTGCTCCAAGCGGTAGAAGTCGCGGGTCTCGGGAGTGAACACGTGGACCACCACGTCGAGGTAGTCCAACAGGACCCATCGTGCCTGGGCGAGGCCCTCGACGCGGGTGGGCAGCACACCGTGATCGCGCTTGAGGCCCAGGTGGATGGCGTCGTGGATAGCCTTGACCTGGCGCTCGGTGTTGCCCGAGCACACCACGAAGAAGTCGGTGTAGCCGAGCACCTCGCTCACGTCGAGCTCTGAGATGTCGATCGCCTTGCGGTCGGCGGCGTAGGCGACGATGTGGCGGGCGAGCTGCGCGGGGGTCATACCGGCGCCGTGTCCGGCGAGCTGCGCCGGGGTCATACCGGCGCCGCGTCGGGGCGAGGGTGGGCTTGTGGTTCTCCGGGGGCCGCGGTCGAGTCGTCTTCTTCGCAACGGTAGAGCCCGTGCTCGCCGATGTAGCGGTCGACCGCGTCGGTCACCAGGTAGCGCACGGGCAGGCCGGCGGCCACGCGCTCGCGCACCAGCGAGGAGGAGATGTCGACGCGGGGCATGGCCAGGAAGCGCAGGCGCGCGGGTGCCCGCGCCAACTGCCCCACCTGCTCGAGGATGCGTTCGCGCCGGGCCTCGGCGCGCTCGGCCACCGCCATCGTCGCCAGCTCGAGGATCGCCTCGGGGTCCTGCCACGCCGGCAGGGTCTCGGCCATGTCGCCCCCCACGATGAAGGTCAGCTCGTCGGCCGGCTCACGCGCATGTATGTCGCGCAGCGTATCGACGGTGTAGGACGCGCCACCGCGCTTGAGCTCGAGGTCAGAGACCCCGAGACGCTCGTCGTCGCCCACCGCCAGGCGACACATCGCCAGCCGATGCTCGGCCCCCGGATCCTCGGGGGCCTCCTTGTGGGGTGCGATCCCCAGGGGCATGAGCACGACCCGGTCCAGGGGCAGCTCACCGAGGGCCTGCTGGGCGCATAGGAGGTGGCCGAGGTGAGGCGGGTTGAAGCTGCCACCCAGGATCCCGATGCGCGCCACCGGCAAGCTCAGGGGCGCACGTGGCCGTCGCCCTCGACCACGTACTTGGTGGCGCACAGCTCACGCAGGCCGATCGGTCCGCGGGCGTGCAGCTTCTGAGTCGAGTTGCCGATCTCGGCCCCCATCCCGAACTCGCCACCGTCGGTGAAGCGCGTCGAGGCGTTGACGTAGACGCAGGCGGCGTCGACGCTGCGGGTGAAGGCCCGGGCGGCCACGGTGTCGCGGGTGAGGATGGCCTCGGAGTGCCCGCTGCCGTGGCGGTTGACGTGCTCGATGGCCTGCTCGACGGAGTCGACGACGCCGACGGCGAGGACGAGGGCGAGGTACTCAGTGTCCCAGTCCTCGTCGGTCGCAGCTGAGACGTTCGCTGCCTGGGCTCCCGCCAGGGCGCGGGCGCGCCCGTCGGCGCGAATCTCCACGCCGGCCTCGATGAGGGCCTGAAGCGCTCCGGGCAGGAAGGCGGGCGCGGCCTGTGAGTGGACGAGCAGCGTCTCGGCGGCGTTGCACATCCCGGGGCGCTGGGTCTTGGCGTTGAGGATGATCGCCTGGGCGGCGTCGAGATCGGCGCTTGAGTCGACGTAGACGTGACAGTTGCCCGAGGCGGCGTAGATCACCGGCACGGTGGCCACCGCCGACAGAGCGGCCTTGAGGCCCGCTCCTCCCCGGGGGATGATGAGGTCGACCACGCCGGCCTGGGTGGCGAGCTCTGCGAGCTCCTCGCGACCTCCTGTGGCGACCAGCGAGATGGCCCCGTCGGGCACCCCCGCCTCGGTGGCGGCGGCCGCGGCCAGCGCGGCCAGGGCGACGTTTGAGTGCGCGGCGATCGAGGAGCCTCGCAGGACGATGGCGTTGCCGGACTTCAGGCACAGGGCGGCGGCGTCGATGGTCACGTTGGGCCGAGCCTCGTAGACCACGGCGATGACCCCCAGGGGGACGCGTACCCGGCGCACGTCCAGGCCGTTGGGCCGGCGAAAGCCCTCGACGACCTCGCCCACGGGGTCGGCCAGGGCGGCGATGGCGCGCACGCCCGCCGCCATGCCGGCGACGCGCGCCTCGGTGAGGGCGAGGCGATCGAGCAGGGAGGCCGACAGGCCGTTTTCCCTTCCCACCTCCAGATCGCGGGCGTTTGCCTCCAGCAGCTCGGGGATGGACGCCATGAGGGCGCCGGCCATGGCCTCCAGCGCCGCGTCCTTGACGGCGGTGTCGAGCTGGGCCAGCTCGCGTCCCGCCCGACGCGCGGCGGCGCAGACGTCGGGCACCGATTGAGTGGTGACGGCCACCCTCACAGGGTAAGGGGTAGGGCCGGGCATGCCCACCACAACCTGACAGGCGAGCGAGCGTCCGGCGCGCGCCTCGTCCTTATTCGAGGACGAGGTAGTCGCGGTGCACGGCCTCCTCGGGGGCACGGGGGACCACCTCGCGCGCGGCCGCGGACTTCAGCCCCCGGACCCGCCGCAGGTCACCGGCGGAGTAATTGCAGATGCCCTTGCCCAGCCGGGACCCGGTCGCCGAACCGGTGGCGGCGGCGATGATGTCGACCGCGTCGCCGGGTCCGAACGCCCCGTCGACCTCGACGACGCCGACCGGCAGCAGGCTCGTGCCCGCCTCACGCAGCGCCCGCACCGCTCCGGCATCGACGGTCAGCGTTCCGAGGCTGGGCTTTGCGTACTTCAGCCACAGCTTGAAGCTCGAGTAGCGTGCGGATCGCGGACGAAAGCGGGTTCCCGCCCGCCCGCCGGTGAGCACTGCCTCCAGGGCTCCCGCCTCCAGGCCGTTGCAGATCACGGTGGGGATCCCCGCCGCGGTGGCCATGTCGGCCGCCACCACCTTGGAGCGCATGCCCCCCGAGCCCAGCGCCGAGGTGGTGGGAGCGATGTCCAGCGACTCGAGCTCGGCGAAGTCAGCTACCTCATCGACGAGGCGGGCGCTCTGGTCGTGATGCGGGTCGGCGCTGTAGAGGCCGTCGAGGTGGGTGAGCAGGACGAGCAGGTCGGCTCCCACGAGGATCGCCACCTGGGCGGCGAGGAAGTCGTTGTCGCCAAAGGAGATCTCGTCGGTGGCAGTGGTGTCGTTCTCGTTGATGACGGGGACCACGCGCCAGTCCAGCAGCTTGCGCAGGGTGCGCCGGGCGTTGAGGTAATGCCCGCGCACGCTGAGGTCTGAGAAGGTGAGCAGCACCTGGGCGCCGAGCACGTCGTGCTCGCCCAGCAGCTCGTCGTAGGCCCGGTACAGGCTGCCCTGGCCCACCGCACTGGAGGCCTGAAGCTCCTCGATGGCACGGGGACGAGCGGCCAGGCCCATGACCCGCATGCCCCGGGCGATGGCGCCGCTGGAGACGATGAGCACCTCGTCACCGGCGTGGTGGCGCGCGGCGGCGGCAGCGCAGACGCGGGTCAGCACGTCGGCGCGCAGCTCTCCCGTGTCCCGGGCGACGATGCTCGAGCCCAGCTTGATGACGGTCCGGGGCATGGCGTGGCCAGCTTAGGGCGCCAGGCGCCCAGGCTCTCAGACGCACGTGGACCCAGCAGCGCCAATATAGTCCGATCATCGCTTGGCGCAAGACCATGCTGACCATCGCCGCCGGGCTCGGCGCCGCAGCGTGGTGGCGAACCCATCCGAGTGCGATGCCCTACTGGCAGAGGGCCTTCGTCGAGCTGCCCCATCCCCTCATCACGCGTGCCCGATTACGCCGGGCGCTCGCCGTTTCACCGGGCTCCCGCGTGCTCGAGATCGGTCCCGGGACCGGCTACTACAGCCTGCCCGTGGCGGAGTGGTTGGGCCCGACCGGACGGCTCGAGCTCCTTGACCTCGAGTCCAAGATGCTCGAGCACATCGGTGGCCGCGCGCGCAAGCGGGGCCTTGACGCCCGGATCGGGCTGACCCGGGCCGATGCGCGGACCCTCCCGTTTGCCGACGAGAGCTTCGACGCTGGCTACGTGGTCATGGCGCTCGGTGAGATACCCGACCAGGACGCCGTCCTGCGCGAGCTGGCCCGCGTGGTGCGCGTAGGTGGACGCGTGGTGGTGGGCGAGCTGGCGCTTGACCCGCATGTCGTGCTTCCCGCCGCGTTGGCGCGGCGTGCCCATGGCGCCGGACTCAGGGTCGAGCGTCGCCTGGGCCCGCGGTTCGGCGGCTTCACCGTGCTCACACACACGCGCTGAGCGCGCGATTGATCAGCAACCCGGTTGCCGGCGACCCAGAGGCTCCCAGGCGTCAGGGCTCGAGCGGTACAGGCCCGGATCATTACCGAGACCTACCCAGGGTCGAGCTCGAAGGCGACCCCGGCGATCTCCACGTCGTCGCCGGGCGCAAAGCCCTGCTCCTCCAGGGCCCGGATCACCCCCAGGCGCCGCAGGCGGGCCTCGATCAGGGCCAGAGCCTCCTCGTTGTCGAGGTGGTGGCGGGCGAGCAGGCGCTCCACCCGCGGGCCGCTGACCCGGAAGGCGTGCTCGGCGCAGCGCTCCACGGTGAAGCCCGGGCCGCCACCGGGGCGAAACACGCGATGCTCGGCCAGCACCTCCTCCCCCGGGCCGAGAGCGAGCGCCGGGGCGGTGGGTGCGACGCCGACGCGGTGAAAGAGCTCGGCCACCAGCTCGTCGAGCCCGCGACGGGTGGCGCTTGAGGTGACGACGACGGGGACGGCGTTCCCCAGGCGCGCGATCCAGCGGCGCGCCTCGGTCTCGGCGTCCTCGGCGGTGACGAGGTCGGCCTTGGACAGCGCGAGCACCCGGGGCAGGCTCGCCAGGCGCTGGTCGTGGAGGGCGAGCTCGCGCTCGACGGTCAGGTGGTTCTCGGCGGGGTCGGAGCCGTCCAGGGGGGCGAGGTCGAGCACGTGGACGAGCAGGCGGGTGCGCTCGACGTGGGCGAGGAACTCGTGGCCCAGCCCCGCCCCGGCACTGGCCCCTTCAATCAGGCCGGGGATGTCGGCGATGATGAGCTGACGTCCGTCGCGCTCGACGGTGCCGAGGATGGGCTCGAGGGTGGTGAACGGGTAGCCGGCGACCTTGGGCGCCGCCCGGGTCAGACGATCGAGCAGCGAGGACTTTCCCGCGTTGGGAAGGCCGACGAGCCCCACGTCGGCCAGCAGCTTCAGGCGCAGCTCCAGCCAGCCCTCCGCGCCCGCCAGCCCGCGCTCGGCCAGTCGGGGGGCCTGGTGGGTGGCGGTGGCAAAGCGCTTGTTGCCGCGCCCGCCCGACCCGCCGCGAGCGACGGTGACGCGCTGGCCGGGGATCAGGAGGTCGTGGACGACGCCGTCGTCGGTCCTGACCTGGGTTCCGGGAGCCACCCCCACGATCAGGTCCTCACCCTCGGCGCCGTGGCGCTGGGAGCCCTGTCCGTGGCGCCCGCGCGCGGCGCGGTAGTGGGCCCGGCGCTTGAAGGACTGAAGGTCGCGCAGCGAGTCGTCGCACTCGAGCACCACCGCCCCGCCGCGCCCGCCGTCGCCGCCGTCGGGGCCGCCGTGGGGCACGTGGGCCTCGCGGCGAAAGCTCTGACAGCCGTCACCGCCGGGCCCGGCGGCCACGAACACCCGCGCTCGGTCATAGAGCATGCGAGGATGCTGGCATGCCGGACAGCTTGCCGCCCCCGGAGGGGGCCATATTCCTCATCACCGGCGCCTCGTCGGGCATCGGCGCCGCGACCGCCCGCCGGGCCTCGCAGGCCGGCTACCGAGTGGTGCTCGCCGCGCGCTCGACCGATCGCCTGCAGGCGCTGGCCTCAGAGCTCGGGGGTCCCGAGCGGGCGCTGGCGGTGCGCTGTGACGTGACCGAGTGGGAGGACCAGCAGGCCCTCGTCACCCAGGCGCTGGAGGCCTTCGGGCGCCTGGACGTGGTGTTTGCCAACGCCGGCTTCGGCGCCAAGCGGGGCTTTCTGGAGGAGAGCGTCGAGCACTGGAAGGCGATGGTGCTCACCAACGTCTACGGAGTGGCGCTCACCGTACGGGCGGCCATCCCCGCGCTGCGCGAGTCGCGCGGGCACTTCCTGCTCACGAGCTCGGTGGCGGGACGCCGGCCCCTGGCGGGATCGCTTTACTCGGCCACCAAGTTCGCCGTCTCGGCGATGGGGGAATCGCTGCGCCAGGACCTCAACGGCAGCGGGGTGCGGGTCACCCTGATCGAGCCCGGGATGGTGGACACCCCGTTCTTCTCCTCGGCCCCCCGCGACGCCCTGGAGGGCGACGACATCGCTCGAGCGGTCATGTACGCCGTCAGCCAGCCGCCCCACGTGGACGTCAACGAGATCCTCGTGCGTCCCGTCGCCCAGGACGGCTGACCGGAGCTTCCGAGCAGTCTCGGCAACCCCCTTCACGCGCTGCTTTCTCAGGCGACGAGCGTGGTGGTAGTAGGCGGAGTGCGAGCGTTTCAGGGCCATTCGATCCGCTGGGCCAGCCCGCTCGCCCCAAGATCGATCAACCGGCTTTGCTCGATCGGGCGGTACTCGCCGCTCTCAAGCGCCTGCCAGTGGATCTTGCGCTGCTGTGGATCCACGATCAGGACCTCGTCCACCTGGCGGGAGGCGTAGAACGGGAGCTTGTCCCAGGTCTCGTCGTTCGGGGAGACGATCTCGGCTACAAGCGCGGCGGTGGGATGCCACTGCGCCGCGGCGCCCAGGCGGTGCAGCGCGAGGTCGGGCACGCGGTAGCTCTCCTTGCCGGTTCCGATCCCGACGCCGCCAGTCAGCTCCAGTCCCGCCTTATCGGCGTAGGGGCCGAGCAGGCGCACGAGGTGCGTGGCCAGCAGCTCATGCGCATGGCTGGGCGGAGGGATCACGTGCAGCACACCGTCCCACACCTCGTCGTGTCGATCGAGGTCCAGGCGGGTGCGCTCTAAAAGCAGCTGCTCGAGCACGGTCGGCTGCGGGTCGAGCACAAGCGTGGGCATCCAAGGAGGCTAGCGCCGCTGTCCGGGATTGACCACTCATCCGGCGCGAGGTCAACGGCACGTGGCCGTCCGACGGAACGCCGCGCGAGGGTGAGCTGATCGGGCGGGCCCTACTCGGCCGAAGCGGTGAGGGCGCCCGCGTCTGAGTCCACGGAGATCGTGCGACCCCGGCGCCCGACGGAGAACACCACCGTCCCGGCGGCGCGGGCGAACAGGGTGTCGTCCTTGCCCATCCCCACTCCCTCGCCTGCCCGGAAGCGGCTGCCGCGCTGGCGCACGATGATCTCTCCGCCGTTGACGGTCTGGCCGGCGAAGACCTTGACCCCCAGGCGCTGGGCGGCGGAGTCGCGGCCGTTGCGGCTGGAGCCGAGACCCTTCTTATGAGCCATCGCTTGAGGCCTCCTCGGTCTTCTGGGTGGCGACCCGACGCCTGGACGCGGCCTTCAGGCCGATGTCGGTGACCTCCAGCAGCGTCAGCTCCTGGCGGTGGCCGGTGCGCCGGCGATAGCCGCGCTTGGGCTTGAACTTGGCCACCCGCAGCTTGGGGCCGCGCTCATGTCCGACGATGCGCGCCGAGACCGTCACCCGACCGAGGCCGTCGGCGTCCATGACCGTCTCCTCGGAGCGGTAGAGCAGAGGCTGGAGGGCCACGGTGGCCCCCTCCTCCTCGGGCAGGCGCTCGACGAGCAGGGTCTGGCCCCGCTCGACGCGGTACTGCTTGCCTCCGGTCTTGATGATCGCGTACATGGGCTGGCTCGTCAGGGATTATCAGGGGGGTGTCAGCGAGCAGCGCGGCGCTGTCGCGACCGATTACTCGGGAGTCGACTCGGCCTTGGCGGCCGACCGACGCCGTCCGCCCCTGCGGCCGCGGCGTCGAGGCTTGGATTCTAGGGCATCCTCGGCCGAGGACTCCTCCCGGGGGGCGGCCTCACTCATCTTGGGCTCCGCGGGCGGGCGGGCGGGACGGGCCTGGGCGCCCGCGCGCGAGCGCAGGGACCGCCGGGGCTTGGGCTCCGGCGCCGACGGCTGGGGATCGCCGATGAGCGAGGCGATGGCCGAGGTGCGCCCGGCGTCCTCGATGCGCACCAGGCGCTTGTCGCCCACGAACTGGCCGCCCCCGGTCACCGAGATGATGTAGCCGTCGATCTTGGCGACCGCGTCGTCGACGTCGTACATGTGGGGCTCGACGATGTGGACCAGGACCTCCTCGCCCTCGCGGAAGGGGACGGAGCGCTCCTGGACCTCGGCGCGGGTGCCCTCCATGGTGATCGCCATGTGCCCGAGACCCAGGCCCTCGGAGCCCTCGAAGTGAAACCACTTGCCGGTCTCTGACTCCAGGGCGTGCAGCACCCGCGAGGCGCTGCCGGTGAACTGGGCGGTGACCCGCGGGTGGATCTGGACGAGGAAGGCCTCGACGTCGGGGCGCTCGCGGGCCAGCTCGCGCAGGCGACGCTCGAACTCGATGGCGTAGGTCTCCTCGGAGCGGATCACCCCCTCGCCGTCACAGGTGGGGCACGGGCGGCTCATGATCTCGCGCACCCCCTCGGTGACGTTCTGGCGCGTCATCTCCACCAGGCCGAGCTTTGAGATCTCGGCGGTGAAGGTCTTGGTGCGATCCTGATCCAGTGAGCGACGCAGGACCTTGAGCACCGCTTCGCGATTGCGCGCCCGGGCCATGTCGATGAAGTCGATGACGATGATGCCCCCGATGTCGCGCAGGCGCAGCTGGTTGACCACCTCCTCGGCGGACTCGAGGTTGGTCTTGGTGATGGTGTCCTCCAGGCGGGCACCCTTGCCGCGCCCGATGAACGACCCCGAGTTGACGTCGATGACGGTCAGCGCTTCGGCGTAGTCGATCATCAGATAGCCGCCGCTGGGCAGGTCCACCCGGCGCGACATCAAGCCGTCGATGACGGCGTCGACCCCGTAGGCCTCAAACAGCGACCCCCCTCCGTCATAGACCTCGACGCGGTCGACGAGCTCGGGGGCGGTGCGCGCGAAGAAGGAGACCAGGCGGTGCTGCTGCTGCTCGTCGTCGACGATGGCACGCTCGAAGTGGGCGGAGAAGATGTCGCGCACCACCCGCACCGACAGGTCGGCCTCCTGAAAGACCAGGTTGGGCGCCGGGGTGCTCTCCACGCGCTTGAGGAGCACCTCGTGAAGCTTGAACAGGTACTGCAGCTCGCGCTCGAAATCCGCGCGCTTGGCCCCGTGGGCGGCGGTGCGGATGATCGCCCCTCCGCCCTCGAGGTCAAGCCCCGTGGTCTCTCGACGCAGGCGGGTGCGCTCGGAGTCCTCCAGCCGCCGCGAGACCCCCACCCCTTCACCGGTGGGGGCGTAGACCATGTAGCGCCCGGCCACCGTGAGCTCCATGGACAGACGGGCGCCCTTGGTCTTCAGCGGGTCCTTGACCACCTGCACGACTATCTCCTGGCCGGGCTTGAGCAGATCGGTGATCTTGGGGCCGTCCTTGCCCGAGCCTCGACCCCGCCGGGGGGCGTCGACGCCGGGGAGGACGATCTCGTCCACGTGCAGGAAGCCGTTCTTCTCCAGGCCGATGTCGACGAACGCGGCCTCCAGCCCGGCGAGCACGTTGTCCACGCGCCCCTTGTAGATGTTTCCCACGATGGAGCGCGCGCCCCGACGCTCGAGGTAGAGCTCGGCGATGCGGTAGCCCTGGCCGCGGCCTCGGGCCTGCTGGCCGGCGGCGGGGCCGACGGCCTTGGTGGTGGCGGCGGTGGGGGTGGAAGTCTGTTCGAGCAGCGCCACCCGGGTCTCCCCGCGGTCCACGCTGACGAGCACTTGCTTTTTCACGAGAATCTTTCCGTCCTTGCCTAGTAGCGGAGGACGCGGTTCTTCAGGGCAGCCGAGGCGCGCGCCTGCGCGAAGATCGACTGCAGAAGGCCCACGGCCATCAGAGTGGTGAGTACCGACGAGCCGCCGTAGCTCATGAGGGGCAGGGTGACGCCGGTGATGGGCATGATCCCGATGGTCATGCCGACGTTTACGAAGACCTGGAACATGAGCATGGCCACGATGCCGCCGGCGACCAACGCGCCGTAGAGGTTCTTGGCCATGGTCAGGATGCGCAGCGATCTCCAGATAAGCAGCGCGTAGAGAGAGAGCACCAGGGCGGCGCCCACGAACCCGTACTGCTCGCCGACCACCGCGAAGATGAAGTCGGTGCGATGCTCGGGCAGGAAGTCCAGTCGCGTCTGGGTGGACTGCTTGCCCCGGCCGGTCTTCTGACCGGATCCGATGGCTATCTTCGACTGGTGCTGCTGATAGCCCTGCTTGCCCGGGTTGGCGGTGGGGTTCAGAAAGGCGGTCAGACGTGCCGCCTGGTAGGGCTTGAGCACCGTGACCCCGGCCACCGGGGCGGCCACCATGACGAGCACCACGGCCACCGCGCCCACGCCGATGAGCGCGGCGAAATGACGCCAGCTCGTCCCGGCCACGAACAGCACGGCCAGGGCGATGACCACGTAGACCATGCCCGAGCCCAGGTCGGGCTGGACGATCACCAGCAGCGCGGGAAACAGCGCCAGGAGCATGATCCGGGCGGTGCTGTCGCGCTCTCCCAGACGCCGTGAGCGGTCCACGACGAAGGCGGCCAGGGCGAGCACCAGCAGCACCTTGCCCACCTCGGAGGCCTGAAAGGAGAAGAAGGGAAGGGTGATCGCCCGGGTGGAGCCGCGGGCGGCGCGGCCGAGGAAGAGGACGAGCAGGATGGAGCCCAGCAGGAGACCGTAGACGCCGAGCTTGAGCTCGCGCAGACGCGAGTAGTCGATGCGCGACAGCACGGCCATCACTACCAGGCCCACTCCGAAGTAGATGCCCTGGCGGTCGACGTAGAAGTGCGGCTGTCCGGGGACGTCGTGGGCGCTGCCCTGGGCCAGGGTGATCAGCGAGCAGGCACACAGGGCCACCGTGGCCAGCGTGAGCAGGGGATCGAAGGAGAGCAGTCCCAGCGTACGCTCGGTCGCTCCCGCCTCGGCGGAGGCCTGGATGGGCGTGACCCCCCGCGACACGGGGAAGCTGCTCATCGACGGGCCATCTTCTGAGCCTGGGTCATCGCGTCTTGGAGGACCCGGCGACGAGCTTCCTGGGCAGGTGATACCACTGGGAGAGGATGAGCCGGGCGGCGGGGGCGGCCGCCTGGGCGCCGAAGCCGCCCTTCTCGATAGTGACCGCCACCACGATCGGCCGGCTGGGGTCCGGCGCGATGCACACATACCAGGACTGATCGTCTTGATTTCCGCGCTGGGCGGTGCCGGTCTTGCCGTAGACAGTGTGACCAAACCCGTTGAACACGTCATAGGACGTGCCGCCCGGCTCGCTGGCGGCGGCGTGCAAGCCGTCGAGAATGGCCTGCTGGTTTACGGGGTCAAAGGACACGTGGCGCGTTGACCCCGGCTCGATGCGCTGGATCAGGCCGCCCGAGGGGTCGTCGACCTCCTCGCCCAGGTGGGGCTTGAGCACGCTGCCGCCGTTGTAGATCGCCGAATAGGCGACCGCCATCTGCAGGGGGCTGGCCTGCAGGTCGCCCTGGCCCACGGCCAGGTTGACGTTGTCGCCGATGCTCCACGGGCGCTCGTCAGAGATCCCGCAGGAGGCCTTGTGCAGGCGCGCCCGGCAGCGGGCCTCCTTGAGGCCGATCTGATAGCGCCAGGCCCGATCGGGGATGAGGCCCGCCACCTCACCGGGAAGGTCGATGCCGGTGGGTCGGCCCAGACCCAGGTTGTGGGCCCAGCTCTGGATGGGCTCGCCGCGGACGGGGTTGGCGTACTCGCCCAGCGTGTAGAAGAAGACGTCTGAGGACACGCGCAGGGCGTCACGCAGATTGACGGTGCCGTAGTCGGCCATGCCCGAGGAGCAGAACTGCTGACCGGCGCCCCCCACGGTGATGCAGCCCGGGCTGGCGATCGGGGTGTCGGGAGTGATGAGATGGCTCTGCAACGAGGCCATCGCGGTGATCGGCTTGAACGTCGAGCCGGTGGGATACAGGCCCGAGATGGCGCGGTCATAGAGGGGGGCGCCGTTGGCGGTGCTGTTGAGCCGGGCGTAGGCCGCCTGGCTGATGGGCTTGGCGAACACCGAGGGATCAAAGGACGGATAGGAGCCCATCGCCAGCACCTGGCCGTTGCGCGGGTCCATGGCCACGAAGGCGCCCGCCTGGGCGGGATGGCCGTTGGCCTGGGCCAGGCCGATGCCCTTGGCCACCGCGTCCTGGCCCTCCTTCTGCAGTCCCAGGTCAAGGGACAGGCGCAGCTGGTGTCCGGGCACCGGGGGCAGGGGCGCCAGCGTGCCGGCGGTCAGGCCCTGGGCGTTTATCTGATAGCGGGTGGCCCCGTCGCGTCCGCGCAGGTAGCGGTCATAGCTGTACTCGATGCCCCCCTTGCCCACGATCGAGCCCTGGTGGACCCCCCGGTAGCGGGGCAGCTTGAGCTCGGGGGCGGTGATCTCTCCCACCGTCCCCAGCAGCTGGGCGGCGAGCTGATGCTCGGGATACCGGCGCAGGAAGACCTGCGGCGTGTCCACCGCGGGGCCGAACTCGTTCTTTCGCTCGCTGAGGTAGTCCAACACGGCGCGGCCGGCGTCGGTCTTGACGGTGACGTTGGCGTAGGGCAGCAGGTAGGTCTGGCGGCGCACGCGGGCGTCGATGCGCGCGGCGCTCATGTTGAGCACGCGTCCCAGGCGCCGGTAGAGGACCATCCGCTGCGCCTGGCCCGCCGGCAGCTGGCCGGGGATGAGGACCACGTCGGTGGCCGCCCGGTTGGTGACGATCGGGGTCCCGTTACGGTCGACGATGTCGCCGCGGGGGGCCTGGATGGGAAGGTCGCGCACCCGGTTGGCGTTGGCCTGAGCGATGTACTGGTCGCCGGAGAGGACCTGCAGGTACCAGAGCCGGAAGAAGATGATCCCGAACAGGATCAGTGCCACGGCGCCGAAGGCGGCCACCCGGATGGCCAGCTGGGGCGTGATCGGAGGACGGCGCTCCTCGCCGGAGGTGATGGGATCGATCACGGACGCCTCACGAGCGCGATAGCGGGCTCAGGCCGCCGGTGGTGTAGGCCCGGCGCCGGCGACGGCGCGGGTCGTCGGGCAGAGCGGGCTCCAACCACCGGCGCACGAGGGCGAACACGGGCAGGGCGATCAGCGTATTGACCACGATGGTGGCGACGATCTGGCGTACGAGCTCAAAGCTCACGGGGGCGTCGACGCCCAGCAGGAACTGGATCAGGGAGAAGCCGATGGTGGCTGCCGCGGTGGCCAGGGCCCCGATGGCCAGGGGCACGAGGGCGGCCTGGGGATCGCGCAGCTCGCGCAGGCGTCCGGCCCAGAAGCCGACGAGCAGATAGATCAGCGAGGAGATCCCAAGGGTCTGCACGAGCAGGAGATCGAGGAACAGTCCCACCCCGAAGCCCACGATCGCTCCGGGCAGCGATCCGATGAGCAGGCCGATACCCGCCACCACCAGGGGCGAGAGGTCGGCGTTGATGCCCAGCACCGAGATCTGGGAGACGGCGGCCACCTGGACGATGACCGCCACCACCGCCAGCGCGGCCACCCGGGCGCTCAGAGCGGGCGACGGGGCGTTCACGCGCGGGCCCCGTTGTGGCGGCGGATGAGGATCTGCACGTCGTCGAGGTGGCGCAGGCTGGCGAAGGGACGCACGTGGACCCCCTTGAAGCTGTCCTGGGTGTCGTCGACGCTGGTCACCTGGCCGATGGGGATGCCGGGGGGAAAGACGGAGTCCAGGCGACCGGAGACGGTGCCCGAGGTGACCACCATGTCTGACACCTTGACCTTGTCGCCGTGCAGGACGTACTGCAGCTGCAGGTCGTTGGGGCTGCCCACCGCCGGCTGGACCACGCCCGTGGCACCGGTGCCACTGACCTTGGCCGAGACCCCGCTGGTGTGATCGGTTATCAGGGTGACGATCGAGGCTCCGGGGGTCACGGTGGTCACCTTGCCCACCAGGCCGTCGCCGTCGATCACCGGGTCGTCGAGGTGCACGCCGTCGGAGCTGCCCCGATCGACCTGGAGATAGGCGTACCACAGGCTGGGGTCGCGCCCGGTGACCCGGGCGGTCTGGGTGTCGTAGTCCTTCAGGCCCAGCTCCTTGTCCAGGCCCAGGAGCTTGCGCAGCTGGGCGTCGTCTGAGACCGCGGCGGTGTCCTGGACGCTGGCCGACCGCAGCCGGTCGACCTCCTGGCGCAGGCGGTCGCGCTGGCCCTTGGCGCGCAGGGTGTCTCCAAACCAGCCGAACAGGTCGCGCACCGGCTTCAGGGCCCGGCTGGCGCCGTCCTGGATGGGAGCGACGACCTCCACCACACCCCGCTGGGCGGAGTGCAGACCGCCGCCGGCGGCCTCGCCGAAGTAGGCGGTGAGCAGGATCAGGGAGAGGGCGATGAGCGCGACGAGGACCGCTCGTCGGCGACGCACCGTCTTGTCATACACAGAGTGAAGCCTTCCGAAGTCATGTGCGAAGAGCTTACGCGCACGGCCCGGGCCCTAGTGGCGCCGACGGCGGTTGCGCGTGTGCTTGTTGGTGCGATGGATCACCTCGAACTCCTCCAGCGAACGTCCCGAGCCCACCGCCACGCAGGTCAGCGGCGACTCCGCCAGGTGGGCGGGCATCTGGGTCTCCTCGCGCAGGCGCTCGTCGAGCCCCTGCAACAGCGACCCTCCGCCGGCGAGCATGATGCCCCGGTCCATGATGTCAGACGCCAGCTCGGGTGGCGTGCGGTCCAGGGTCTCCTTGACGGCATCGACGATCTGGGAGATCGGGTCCTCCAGAGCAGCGCGGATCTCCTCGCTGGTGAGCACCACCGTCTTGGGCAGCCCCGAGACCATGTCGCGCCCGCGGATCTCGGCCTGGACCTCCTCGGCCATCGGGAAGGCCGAGCCGATCTCCAGCTTGAGCTCCTCCGCCGTCTGCTGGCCGATCATCAGCTTGTACTCCTTCTTGGCGTAGTTGATGATCGCCTCGTCGAGCTCGTCGCCGCCGATGCGGATGGACTGGGAGACGACGATCCCCCCCAGCGATATCACCGCGACCTCCGAGGTTCCGCCGCCGATGTCGACGACCATCGAGCCGGTGGGCTCGCCCACGGGCAGGCCGGCACCGATGGCCGCGGCCATCGGCTCCTCGATCAGGTAGGCGGTGCGGGCACCCGCCGACAGGCACGCCTCCTCCACCGCGCGCTTCTCCACCCCGGTGACACCGGAGGGCACGCACACCACCACCCGGGGATGGGCCCACCGGTTCTGGTGGACCTTCTGGATGAAGTGGCGCAGCATCTCCTCGGTGACGTCGAAGTCGGCGATCACCCCGTCTTTGAGGGGGCGGATGGCCGAGATCGTCCCCGGAGTGCGTCCGAGCATCCGCTTGGCCTCGATGCCCACCGCATGGACCTCGCCGCTGCGGGAGTCGATGGCCACCACGCTGGGCTCGGAGAGCACGATGCCCCGTCCGCGCACGTAGACCAGGGTGTTGGCGGTGCCGAGATCGACCGCCATGTCGCGGCCACCAAAACCGGTGAGGTAGCTGAAGAAGCCCATGTCCCTGATGCTGGAGAGGAGACGGCCGCACCAGGATTCGGGCGCCCTGCGGGAGGGGAGCCGGTGGGCCGGGGGCCGCGTGGCAGGAGTGTAGCGGAAGGCCACCGCCGGCCCGAGGCCGCATGGGCTCGTTCACAACCAGGTGAAAGGGCTGCAAAGCGGCGTGGATTGCAACAGATCGTGCAGGGCCTTGAGGGGCAGGCCCACCACGTTTGGATAGTCGCCGTGGAGGTCTGCGATCAGCAGCGCCCCACGTCCCTGGATGGCATAGCCCCCAGCCCGATCGCGCCACTCCCCGGTGGCCAGGTAGGCCTCCAGCAGGACGTCGGAGAGGGGGCGCATGGTGACCAGGGTGGACACGGTGGCGCTGTGCAGGCCTGCCGGGCCCTGGAGGGCCAGACCGCTGATCACCTCGTGCACGGCCCCGCCGAGTCGGCCCAGGGTCTCGCGGGCGGCGGCCTCGTCGGGGGGCTTGCCGTAGATCACCCCCTCCCGGGTGACCAGGGTGTCCACGCCGAGCACCAGCTCCGGGCGGGCCGAGTCCGGTCCTCGGGGGGCGCTGACCGTGCCGGCGAGGGCCTTGCGCTGCGCGTTCTCGGCGGCGACCGCGGCCGGGTCGCCGGCCTGGAGCTCCTCGACGTCCACTGGGCGCACCACAAACGAGAGCCCGACCTGCTCGAGCAGGGCCCGGCGCTGGGGGGAGCGCGAGGCGAGGACGAGGCGAGGGTCCGGGCCGCCACTGCCGGCGAGCGCCGGCGCTGTCTGGGGCGACCCCGTCGGGCTCGCGGCGGGGCTCAGGCCAGGTCGGGGAAGAACAGCGCGGCCTCGCGCTGGGCAGACTCGGGGGCGTCTGAGCCGTGAACCATGTTCTGCCCGGTCTGGAGGGCGAAGTCCCCGCGGATCGAGCCGGGCGCGGCCTCCAGGGGGTTGGTGGCGCCGATGACCTGGCGGGCGGCGGTCACCGCCTCATGGCCTTCGAGGACCATGGCCACCAGGGGGCCCGAGGTGATGAACTCCACGAGCTCGCCGAAGAACGGGCGCTGTGCGTGCTCGGCGTAGTGGCGCTCGGCAAGATCGCGGGTCATCGTCATGTGGCGCAGGGCGAGCAGGCGCAACCCCTTGGCCTCGAAGCGGGCGATGATCTCTCCGGTCAGTCCCCGTGCGAAGGCGTCAGGCTTGACGAGGATGAGGGTCTGACCGGCTCCAGGCGGGGTCATGCTCGCGGATCAGAGACGGCGGTGGACTCGGGCGACTCGGTGGTCTCGCGCCGGCGCCGGCGCCGGGGCGCAGGGGCCGCGCCGGGCACCGAAGTCTCACAGTAGGGGCAGATCCCCCAGGCCTGCTCCAAGGGGCGGCTGCAATTCACACAGGGGTCCTTGAGCTTGCGCAGGCAGTGGGGGCAGACCCGGAAGTCGCGCTCGACCTCGTGGTCACAGTGAGGGCACAGGCGGTAGTTGAACTCGTGCAGGCGGGCCTCGGCGGCCTGCATCTCAAGCTCGCGCTCGCGCACGTCATCGATGTACTCGGGCGGGCGCACGATCATGTAGACGATCGTGCCCACGAAGGGAAACAGGGAGGCGGCCGTGGCGCACGCCACCAGCATCGGGTCGAGGATGCGCCGACGGGCGTCGGCGTAGGTCCAGAAGATCAACGCGAAGTAGATCACGACCAGGAAGAGGATCAGCAGGTTGATCGCCAGGTTGACGCCGCTGTTGTTGATGCCGAAGTAGGCGAGGACGGGCATGGGTGGCGCGAGTGTAAACGGTCGGGTCACAGGAACAGGCGACCGAACAGGTAACCGGCGGCGAAGAACACGAGGATGACCAGCGCGACG
>JAABUZ0100003935.1_pt1 | contig 21151 bp, 21 predicted proteins | sample 5562091 | NCBI WGS metagenome assembly JAABUZ01 (sample SAMN12813069, study PRJNA571459) | rock metagenome | isolation source: Antarctica rocks | place: Antarctica: Victoria Land, Linnaeus Terrace sud | collected 2015-12-21
AGGCGGCCGAGGGGCGTCGCGGTGTGACGGACGCGGAGTCGGAGAGCGGGCCGGGGGTCTTGATCTCGTCGGGGCTCATCGCGGGCGGGGCGATCACGGGGATCGCGCTCGCGGCGCTCGCGGCGTACGACGTGGCCGGCGGGATCAACCTCGAAGATCGGCTGGGTGCGGCGGCGACGAACCCGGGGTTGGCGTTCGCGATCTTCGTGGCGGCGATTCTCGTGCCGGTGTACCTGACGGCGCGGAAGCCGGCGGCGGAGCGTTAGGCACCGCCGACGCCGGGGCTGTTCAGCGTTTCGACGTCCGCGAGATCCTTCGTCCGGGCCGAGGCGAGCTTGTTCGCCACGAGGGCGTCCCGCCCGATGAACGCGACGCCCTCGACCGGACCCACGCGTTCGACGACACGCTGCGACCACGCGTCGTCGAACGCCGCGATCCCGCTCACCGACGTCGTTACGTCGATGCGTCGGGGTGGTAGCCCGAACTGCGCCACGGTGTCCGGACGGCTAAAGTCGTCGCGCGAAACTCCGAGCGCCGCGGCGGGGGCGCCGAACTCGGCGAGTGCGCGCATGACGCGGTCGGCGTTGTCCGGCGTCGGATCCACCCACACGCCAAGATCGACGGTCGCGCGCGGGACACCGTGGACGGCGAGCGCGTGCGCGCCGACGACCAAATAGCGAACGCCGGCCGCCTGCAGTTCGGCCAGGAACTCCAGCCAGTCCTGATTCACCGGCGGCGTACCGCCGGAGCCCGCGACATCCGGATCGGCATGTCCGAGCGCGCGTAGGTGGGCACCGGACGCCCGCTGAGCAGCCATCCACTGTGGCTCATCTCCGCGAGGAGCGAGAGACGCTCGACGGCGGTGGTCGGACCCCAGAGCCCGTTTGCCCCCGCGGGATCTCGCAAAGTCGTCTTCCGCACCTGCATCGTCGCCCGGCGGTGCGCCCTGCGGGCCTCGCGTTCGGCGTCGGTATCCATGCCTGAAAATTACCGCTCGGCGAGCCCACACGCGACGCGGGGCCGGTCGCATGATGCGACCGGCCCCGCGTCCTCCACCTACCAACGGATGCCGCTCAGAGCCCCGTCGTGTCCGCCGGGACGAGCGCGCGGATGTTCGCGCCGATGGCGCCGTACTTCGCGTTGATCGCCGTGATCAGCGCGTTGGCGAGCACGAAGTGGGCGGTCGTGCTGGGGTGGACGCCGTCGTTGGTGATGTACCGGACCTGCTGCGACGTTCCGGCGCCGACCGCGAACGGGGCCGTGGGGTGCCCGAGGTCCGGGAAGAGGGGAATCGCGCCCTGCTGCTTCAGCGTGATGAACAGCGGGTTCGGGTCGAGGTACGCGAAGCCGAGGCTGTCAGCCTTCGCCTTGATGTAGCCGTTGTACGCGACGACCCGGTTCTGATAGAACGTCCGCTCGGCGTCGGTCACGAAGAACAGCGATTGCGGCGTGTTGGCCGCCAGCAGGGTCGTGCCGCTGCAGTCGATGGTGAAGCTGGGCGCGGCCGCGGGGATGAGGCGGTTCAGCTGCACGAGCGCCGGGAACGCGATGGCCGCGGCGGAGGTGGTGCAGCTGGCGTTGAACAGCAGGCGGAACGTCGCCGGGCGCGTGGTGCCGACGCCGAACACGCCGAGCACCGCCTGGTACGCCGCGGCGCTGGACCCCGTCACGTTCGGGTTGAACACCGCGAACGGGATCAGGAGTGGCACGTTCGTCGGGTCGACGACGCCGATCAGCACGGCGCCCTTGAGGTTCGGGCTGCCGGTGGTGAGGCCGTTGATCAGCGTGCTGTAGTTGCTGACGAAGTTGGCGTAGGTGGTCGCCTTCGTGCTGTCGCCCGCGCTGCTGAGCGCGCCCGCGAGCACGTCGTTGTTGCCGATCCAGACCGTGGCGAACGTCGGGTCGAGCTGCACGGCGCGCTGCAGCTGCGTCTGCCCACCGAGGATGAGCGTGGTGAGAACGCTGTAGCCGCCGGTGGTGAGCGAGCCGGCGGCGCCCGCCGTGAGGCCGCGGCCGACGGCGTCGAACGAGTTGGCGCCCGGGACGGCGACGTTGTTGAGCGACGCGGTGACCGAGGACTGCGCGCGCAGGCCGCAGACGCTCGTCGTGTCGCCGGCCGTGGTGCGCGCCCCGGTCAGGAAGTTCAGAACCGGTGCCGGGCAGCCCGGCGCGTTAAACGCGGGGTAGTTGAACGCCGACCCCGCCCCTGCCGCGATGGCGAGCATGCGCGCGTAGCTGCGGCGCTGGGTGGAGTCGCTGATGCCGCCGGACTGGTAGCCGGCGGTGATGCTGTTGCCGATCGCGACGTAGCGCGCCATGAAGGGCGCGGAGGTCGGGGGCGTGGTGCCGACGAGGACGGGGTCCTTGCTGCAGGCGGCCGCGGCGAGGGCGGCGCCCGCGGCGACGACGGCGGCCGCGCGGAGGGTGTGGCGCGAAGTCATGGATGGTGGCGCGGCAGAGGCGTCAGAAGGTGGCCCGGAGGCTGGCCGAGAAGACGTTCGCGTTCAGGTTGTAGAAGCCGTTGTTGACGTCGACGGTGCGACCGCGGCGGCCTTCGGTCTCGACGCGGAAGTACGTGACGTCGAGCATGTAGCGGCCGCCGCGGAGGGCGCCGAGCCGGCCGCCGAGCGGGACGCCGAGGCCGCCGCCGAAGTTGTAGCGGTTCATGTCGGGGAGGAGCGGCGTCACGGTCTGGGCGGGCGCGGCCGCTTCCGAGTAGGCGAAGCCGAGCCGGCCGGCGACGCCGCCGTCCCCGCCGAAGCGGTGCTCGAGGCCGAAGCGGTACGAGTTCGAATTCTTGTAGTCCTCGATCTGCACGCGCGAGAGCGCCGTGTTAGGCACGCCGTTGTAGAACGCGAAGTTGATCGGCAGCCGCTGGAACGACGACCACTGGAGCTGGGCGTAGTCGGCCGAGATCGTCGTGTTGGGCAGGCCCGTGAAGCCGATCCCGACCTGGATCTGGGCGGGGTTGGTGATCACCGTGGTGGCGGTCTGCAGCGGCGCGAGCGCGGCGCCCTGCTGGAACTGCGGCTGGACGACCTGCTGGAGCGAGGTACCGTTAGGCACGCCGAGCGGGTTGCCGGTGGCGAAGGTGATGCTGTCGGCCGCGGCGGCGGTCGAGAAGTTGACGTCGGCGTTGCGGTACTCGACGCGGACGCGGCTCAGGTAGCGCGCGCCGATCGAGATCGACGGGATGGGGCGGGCGTGGATGCCGAGCGTGTAGCCGCCGCCCTCGCCGGTGGCATTCACCCGCACGCGGCCGAACTCGGTGCCGGGCTGGATGCCGAGTGCGGCGAAGGTGGCGCCGGCCGGAAGGCCGGCGCTCGCGGGCACCGGGCTTTGCGAAAAGTCGAGCGACTGGCGCAGCTCGATGCTCGAGAAGTCGACGATCGCGCCCGCGCCGATCGAGAGGCGCCCGGGCACGAGTTCGTAGGCGATCGTGGGCTGGACGTAGATGTTCTGCAGCGCGGACTTCTGGGCGGAGAAGCGGCCGGGGAAGTCGTCGTTCCACTGCGACGTGAGGCCGTAGGGCACGTAGGCCGCGATGCCGAGCATGAGGCGCGGCGTGGTGCGGACGGCGAGGCCGAGGTAGGGCGGGATCGCGGTCGGCACGTTCGAGTTGTACCGCCGGCCGCTGTTGTCGGCGGTGAACTTGCCCTTGATGCCGATGGCGGTGGTGCCCGCGTAGACCGAGACGCCCATCGGCAGGTTGCTGACCGCGCCCGGGTTCCAGTAGAGCGACGACGCGTCGGCGCAGGGCGCGCCGGTGACCGCGAAGCCGCGTCCGATCGCACAGCTGCCGATCTCGTTCAGTCCGAATCCCTGCGCGAGGGCGGCGGGGGCCGCGGCCGTCACACCGGTGGCGGCCGCACCGACGGCGGCGAGGGCGGGCCACCACCGGCGGGCGTGCGCACGAAGCCTCATGTGCTGATCTCCTACGGGCGAGCGTTGAGTAGGGGGCGTGCGAGAGTGGCGGGGCTCGTGCGCCTGGCCCCGCCGCCCGGGACGGTCACACCATGCTCGCCGGAAGGCAAGACCCCGCGACGAACGGCGACGGTCACCGTGGCGCCGCCGTTACCTTGCCGCCATGTCCGTTCTTGCTCTCCTTCGCGGCACTGCGGCCGCCGTCGCGCTGCTGATCGCGGGCGCGACCGTCGCCGCGCAGCCCGCGCCCGCCGTGCCGGCGCGCGTGCCGGCGCCGGTACCGGCGCCGCCGGCCGACCTCGTCGTCGTCAACGCGCGCGTCTACACCGCCGACGCCGGGCGCCCACTCGCGACCGCGCTCGCCGTGCGCGGCGGGCGGCTCGCCTTCGTCGGCGACGACGGCGGCGCGCGCGCGCTCCGCGGCCCCGCGACGCGCGTCGTCGACCTCGGCGGGCGCACCGTGCTTCCGGGCCTCGTCGACGCGCACGGCCACCTGCTCAACCTCGGCCTCGTGCTGCACCAGATCGACGTCGCGGGGACGCGCTCGTACGCGGAGGTCGTGCGCCGCGTGGCCGAGCACGCGCGGGCGCACCCGGCGGGCGCGGGGAACGCGTGGGTGTTGGGCCGCGGGTGGGACCAGAACGCGTGGGGCGATACGCGCTTTCCGACGCACGAGGCGCTGTCGGCCGCCCTGCCCGACCGGCCGACGTGGATCGAGCGCGTGGACGGCCACGCGGGGCTCGCGAACGCGGCCGCGATGCGCGCGGCGGGCGTCACGCGCGAGACACCCGACCCGGCGGGCGGGCGCATCGAGCGCGACGCGCAGGGGAACCCGACGGGCGTGTTCGTCGACAAAGCGACAGAGCTCGTCGCGCGCGTGATCCCGCCGCCGTCGCGGGACGAGGTGCGCACCGCGCTGCGCGACGCGACCGCGGAGTTGCACCGCTACGGGCTCACCGGCGTGCACGACCCGGGCGAGCCGCGCCCGGTGATCGAGCTGATGGAAGAGATGGCCGGCCGCGGCGAGCTGGAGTTGCGCACGTACGCGATGGTCGCCGACGACTCCGCCGCGCTCGCCTACTACTTCGCGCGCGGGCCGCGCTCGGCGCTCGCCGGCGGGCGGCTGTGGGTGCGCGCGGTCAAGCTCTACGCCGACGGCGCGTTAGGCAGTCGCGGCGCGGCGCTGCTCGAGCCGTACAGCGACGACCCGAAGAACACGGGGCTCCTGCTGAGCGCCCCCGCGCACATCCGCGACGTCGCGGTGCGCGCGCTGCGGGCCGGGTTCCAGGTGAACACGCACGCGATCGGCGACCGCGGCAACCGCCTGGTCCTCGACGCGTACGAGGCCGCGCTCCGCGAGGTGCCCACGGCCGACCACCGCTTCCGCATCGAGCACGCGCAGATCCTCCACCACGACGACGTGCCACGCTTCGCGGCGTTAGGCGTGATCCCGAGCATGCAGACGAGCCACCAGACGAGCGACATGTACTGGGCGGGCGCGCGGCTCGGCGAGACGCGGCTGCTCGGCGCGTACGCGTGGCGCTCGCTGCTCGACGCGGGAAGCATCGTGCCTAACGGTACCGACTTCCCCGTGGAGCGCGTGAACCCGCTCATCTCCTTCCACGCCGCGGTGACCCGGCAGGACGCGGCCGGGTGGCCGGCGGGGGGCTGGCACCCCGAGGAGCGCATGACCCGGGACGAGGCGCTCCGCTCGGTCACGCTCTGGCCGGCGATGGCCGCGTTCCAGGAGCACGACCTGGGCTCGCTCACCGCGGGCAAGTACGCCGACTTCGTCGTGCTCGACCGCGACGTGATGCGCGCCGCGCCAGAGGAGATCCTCGCCACGCGCGTGCTCGCGACCTACGTCGGCGGGCGCGCGGTGTACGAGGCGCCGGCCTCGCGGTGACGGAGGCGGCCCCGGCGGCCCGGCTCGACCGCGTCGGCCTCGCCGCGGCGGGCGCGACGGCGCTCGCCTGGGGGTTGGTCGGGACGCTCGTGCGCGAGATCCCGGCGCTCTCGCCGCGCGAGCTCGTCGCAGGACGGCTCGCGTTCGCGCTCGCGGCGTCGGTGCCGATGGTCGTCGCCGCGCGCGCGCGGCGCGAGGTCGCGGCGGCGGTGCGCGCGCCGGCGGCGTGGGTGCTCGCGGCGACGCTCACGGCCTACTACCTCGTCGCGGTCATAGCGTTTCGCCTCGCGCCGGTGGCGGAGGTGGCGCTGCTCATCGCGACGGCGCCGCTGTGCACGCTCGGGTTCCGGCGGCTCCGCGGGGAGCGGACCGCGGCGCACGAGCGGCAGGGCGCGACGATCGCGCTCGCGGGCGTGGCGGTGACACTCGTGCCCGCGCTCCGCGCGGGGCTCCGCGGCGGGCCCGGGGGCACGACGCCCGCGCACGCGCTCGGCGACGTGCTCGCCCTCGGCTCCGCGGCGCTCTCGGCGGGGTACGCGCTGACCTTCCGGGCGGCCCAGCGGCGCGCGGGGGCGGCGGGGCGGGCGGCCCCGGCGCCGCTCGGCGTGGCGGTGCTCACGTTCGTCGTCGGATGCGGGGCGCTCGCCTTACATGCGGGCCTCGCGCGCGTGCCGTTCGTCGCGGGCGGGGCGCTCGACGGGCGCGGGTGGGCGCTGCTCGCGCTCTTCGGCGTGGCGTGCACGTTCGTGCCGACGGTGGGGTTCGCGACGGCGTCGCGGCGGCTGTCGCCGGTGCTCGCGAGCGCGTCGCTGCTGCTCGTGCCTGTCGTGTCGGCGGTGGTCGCGGCGGCCGCGCTGGGCGAGGTGCCGTCAGCGTGGCTCGCGCCGGGCGGCGCGCTCGTGCTGGCGGGGATCCTCCGCATGTTAGGCGTGGTCGGCTGACGTGCGCGTCGTTTCCCTCCTCCCCGCCGCGACCGAGATCTGCGCCGCGTTAGGCGCGTTCGACGCCGTCGCCGGGGTCACGCACGAGTGCGACTTCCCGCCCGAGGCCGCCCGGCTGCCGCGCGTGACGGGCAGCGCGGTCCCGACGCACGCGCCCCCCGCCGAGGTCGACGCGGCCGTGCGCGAGGCGGCCACGGCGGGCGCGCCCGTGTTCACGCTCGACGAGACCGCGATCGCCGCGCTCCGCCCCGACGTGCTGCTCACGCAGGCACTCTGCGACGTGTGCGCCGTCTCGGAGGACGACGTGTGCGCGATCGCGGCGCGGCTCGGCGGCGCGACCGGCCGCGCGCCCGCCGTCGTCACCCTCGGCGGGACCACGCTCGCCGGCGTCTGCGACGACGTGCGCCGCGTCGCGGCCGCGCTCGACCGCCCCGCCGCGGGCGAGGCGCTCGCCGCCGCGCTCGACGCGCGCCTCGCGGCCGTGCACGAAGCGCTCAAGGCGGCCCGCGCGCCGCGGCCGCGCGTGGCCGTGGTCGAGTGGACGGCCCCCGTATTCCTTGCCGGCCACTGGGGCCCCGAGATGGTGCGCCGAGCGGGCGGCGTCGACGTGCTCGGGGTCGCGGGCGCGCACTCGACGACCGTGCCGATCGGCGCCCTCGCCGCGGCCGAGCCCGAGATCGTCGTCGTCGCCCCGTGCGGCTACGACCTGCCGCGCGCCGCGGACGAGGCGCGGGCGTTGCTCGTGCACGACGGCTGGGACTGGCTCCGCGGCCGCGCCGTCTGGGCGGTGGACGCGAACGCGTACGTCAGCCGGCCGGGGCCGCGGCTCGTCGACGGGGTGGAGCTGTTCGCGCGCATCGTCCACCCGCGACGGTTCGGCGAGCCCGACCCGGCGCGCGCGGCCCGCATCGCCTAACGGACGCGTCCGCCACGCGGCGGCCGGCGGCTCCGACCCCGGGGGGCCAACGCGTTCGCGTGCGATGCCGTACACTTCGCGTACACTTCGGTGGTGTCCAACGACTCGGCGGCGCCAGGCGTGTCGCCGGGGTGCCAGGAGGAGTCCGAGATGCCCATCGGCCCGATCGACCTCGTCACCGTCTCCCGCGAGTTCGGCAGCGGCGGGAGTGAATTCGCCCACGCGCTCGGCGAGCGCCTCGACTGGCCGGTGCTCGACCGCACGCTCGTGTACCAGGTCGCCGAACGGCTCGAACTGGACGCGCGGGTGGTCGAGCGGCTCGACGAACACCCGCCCACGCGCCTGTCGCGCCTCGCCGCGGCGCTGTTCGTCCTGCCGCCCGAACTGCCGTCCACGTACGTCGCGCCGCGCGAGCAGCTCGGCCCCGACGACGTCGCGCATGCGGTGCAGGAGGTGATCGCCGAGGCCGTGCGGACGCCGCCGCTCGTCGTCGTCGGCCACGGCGCGCAGTGCGCGTTCCACCAGCGGCCGGGCGCGCTCCACGTGCGGCTCGTGGCGCCGATCGAGGACCGCGTGCGGCGCCTCGCGCCCCGGCTCGGCTGCGACGCAGCCCGGGCGACCACGGAGGCGCGGCGCATGGACGAGGAGCGCGCCCGCTACATCCAGCGCTACCACCACCGCGACTGGCGCGACCCGCTCCTCTACGACCTCGAGTTCAACACCGGACGCATCGCCGTCGACGAGGCCGCCGAGTTCGTGGCCGCGGTCGTGCGCGGGCGGGCCACGGCGCAGGGGACGCCGCAGGGGACGCGGGCCGCGGCCGTCCAGTGACGAGCGTCGCGGCGGCCGCCCCGCGCGACGCCGCGCCCGCCGGTGCCTACAAGACAAGTGGGTCATCGCGGGCACGGTGATGACCGGCTCGGTGATGGCGGCGCTCGACTCGAGCATCGTCAACGTCGCGCTGCCCAACATGAGCGGCACGCTCGGCGCGACGATCGAGGAGATCACCTGGGTGGTGACGGGCTACATCCTCGCCAACGTCATCGTCATGCCGATCGTCGCGCTCCTGAGTGCGCGCTTCGGCCGCAAGAACTTCTACATGGCGAGCGTGCTGCTCTTCACGGCCGCCTCGATGGCCTGCGGGCTCGCCCGCGACCTCTGGACGATGGTCGGCTTCCGCGCCGTGCAGGGCCTCGGCGGCGGCGTGCTGCTCACCGTGTCGCAGGCCATCCTGCGCGAGACCTTCCCGCCCGACGAGCAGGGGGTCGCGATGGGCGTCTACGGCCTCGGCGTGATGCTCGCGCCCGCCGTCGGTCCCACGTTAGGCGGTTGGCTCACGGACAACTATTCGTGGCCGTGGATCTTCTACATCAACGTGCCGATCGGCGTGCTGAACCTGGTGCTCGTCAGCCGGTTCATCGAGGACCCGCCGTACCTCGTGCGCGAGAAGGGGTCGATCGACTTCCTCGGGCTCGGCCTGCTCGTCGCGGGGCTCGGCGCGCTGCAGCTGATGCTCGAGGAGGGCGAGCGCGAGAACTGGTTCGAGTCGGGCTACATCATCCGCCTCGCGGCGGTCGCGGCGGTCGGGGTCGCGCTCTTCGTCTGGCGCGAGCTGACGGCGCGCCGCCCGGCGGTCGACCTGCGCCTCATGGCGAACCTCGCCTTCAGCTCGGCCACCGCGTTAGGCGGCGTGCTCGGGCTCGCGCTCAACGGCAGCCTCTTCCTCCTCCCGCTCTTCCTGCAGAACCTGCTCGGCTTCGACGCCACGCAGTCGGGACTGGCGATGATGCCGCGGAGCCTCGCGCTCGCGGTGCTGATGCCCGTGGGCGGGCGACTCTACAACCGCGTGGGGCCACGGCTCATGGTCGGCGTCGGGCTCGCGCTCACGGCGTTCGGCTTCTGGCAGCTCGCCCACCTGACGAGCGACGTCGGCACGCGGGACCTCGTCTGGCCGCAGATCTGGCAGGGGGTGGGGTTCAGCCTGATCTTCGTCTCGCTCTCGACGGCGGCGCTCGCGACGATCCCCAAGCCGCAGATGACGCAGGCCACGGGGCTCTACAACGTGGTGCGGCAAGTGATGGGGAGCGTCGGGATCGCCGTCGCGGCCACGCAGCTGACGACCGGCACGTCGCGCTACCACGACCTGATCGCGACCGACGCGGGCCAGGGGAACGCGAGCGTGATGCAGTTCCTGCGCGGCGCGGCGGCCGAGATGCAGCGCGCGGGCGCCGACCCCGGGGCGGCGCGGCAGCGCGCGCTCGACCTGTTGAACGCGACCGTCGAACGGCAGGCGGCGGTGCTCGCCTACAACCGGGTGTTCATGCTCGTCGCGTGCCTGTTCGTGCTGGGGCTGCCGCTCGTGCTCCTGCTCCGGCGCGGCGAGGCGTCGGGGCACCACGAGGTCGCGGCGGACTAAGATCCCTTCGCCGTCACCCACAGCCGCACGGCCACGGCGGCCAGGAACACCGCGAACGCGCGCTTCGCCTGCACGGGCGACAGCAGGTGGTTGAGGCGCGCCCCGAAGTACGCCCCCACCGTAAGCCCCGCCGCGATGAGCAGCGACGCGCGCACGTCGAGGCTGCCGTTCTTGTAGTACTCCCACGCGCCGAGCAGGCCGACCGGAAGGAGGAGCGCGCCGAGCGAGGTGCCGGTGGCCGTTGCCGGCTGCATGCGCGCGAAGTAGAGGAGCGCCGGCACGATGACGATGCCGCCGCCGATCCCGAACAGCCCCGAGAGGACGCCCGCGGCGAGGCCGATGGCCAAAAAGATGAGAAGCATGCGGCAACTTTCCCTACCGCGTCGGGGTTGACAAGGCCGGCGGGTCCCCGCGTTCGTGCGCTCCATGCTCAGCGACCTCTCGACCGCTTTCCTCAAGCGCCTGCTCGACAGCCCCGGCCCGTCCGGCTTCGAGCGGGCCCCGGCCCGCGTCTGGCGCGAGTACGCCCGCGGCTTCGCCGACGTCTCCGCCGACGTGCTCGGCAACAGCTACGCGGCCGCTGGCGGCTCGGCGGCCGGCACCCCCACCATCCTCCTCGCCGGCCACGTCGACGAGATCGGGCTCATCGTCACGCACGTCGACGACCAGGGCTACGTCTACGTCGGCGCGATCGGCGGGTGGGACCCGCAGGTGCTCGTCGGGCAGCGGGTCCGCTTCGAGGGGCGCGACGGCGCCGTGCTCGGCGTGGTCGGCAAGAAGCCGATCCACCTCATCAAGCCCGAGGAGCGCGAGAAGGCGTCAAAGCTCAGCGACCTGTGGATCGACGTGGGCGCGGCGAACAAGACCGAGACGCTCGCGCGGCTCGAGGTCGGGGACGCGGGGGTGCTCGACACGCCGCTGCTGGAGTTGCCTAACGGCCGGATCGTGTCGCGCTCGATCGACAACCGGGTGGGGGCGTTCGTCGTCGTCGAGGCGCTCCGGCGTTACGCCGAGCGGCCGGGCGCGGCTCGCGTGGTCGCGGTGGCGACGACGCAGGAGGAGATCGCCTGGCGCGGGGGCGGCGCGCTGCCGAGCGCGGTGCGCGTGCGGCCGGCGATGGCGGTCGTCGTCGACGTGACGTTCGCGACCGACCACCCGGGCGTCGAGAAGAAGGAGGTCGGCGAGGCCACGCTCGGCGGCGGGCCGGTGTTCACGCGCGGGTCGGTGGTCTCGCCCGTGGCGTACCGGTTCCTGCGCGAGGCGGCGGAGCGGCTGTCGATCCCCTTCCAGATGCACGCCGCGGGGCGGGAGAGCTTCACCGACGCGGACGCGATCCACAACGCGGCGTCGGGGGCGGCGACGGCGATCCTTTCGATCCCCAACCGCTACATGCACTCGCCGAACGAAATGGTCGCGCTCGACGACCTGGACCGCGCGGCGGAGGTGATCGCCGAGGCGTGCCGCGCGGTCACGGCGGAGACGGACTTCACGGACCGCTGACGCGGCATTCGGATCATGTTGCACCGTGCACGATTCGGCCGCCTCGCGGCCGCCCTGCTGGCGCTCCCCGCCGCGCTCGCGGCGCAGCACCCGGGGCACGGGCGGTACGAGGCGCCGCGCCCCGACCGCGCCCGGACGCGCGGGGTGGACACGGCGACCGCCGCGGTGGCCGAGCGCGTGCGCGCGGACGTGGCGTACCTCGCCAGCCCGCGGCTGGAGGGGCGGTACACCGGCTCGCCGGGCGCGGACACGGCCGCCGCGTACGTGGCGCGCCGTTTCGCCGCGCTCGGGCTCCGGCCCGTGGTCGTCGACGCGGCCGACGCCGAGCGGTGCGCGGCGCGGGTGTCGCTCGCGCCTGCCGGGTTCGCGCCCGTTGGGCACGGCCCGGCGGCGGACGTCGCCGCCGACAGCGTGCCGTGCGCCGGCTACTACCAGCGCTTCGCTGCGCGCTCGGCGGCGCTCGCGCACGCGGGCAAGCCGTTCGCGCTCGCGGCGGAGAACGTGGTCGGTTTGGTCGAGGGGACCGACCCCGCGCTCCGCGGCGAGGCGGTCGTGGTCGGCGCGCACTACGACCACCTCGGGCGCGAGACGATGTTCGCGATGGACCCGAAGGCGGGCGCGGTGGTCCATCCCGGCGCGGACGACAACGCGTCGGGGGTGGCGGCGGTGCTGGAGCTGGCGCGGCGCGTGGCCGCGCGCCCGGCGCGGCGCTCCGTCCTCTTCGTCGCGTTCAGCGGCGAGGAGCTGGGCGTGCTCGGTTCGAAGTACTTCGTCGAGCACAGTCCGCTGCCGCTCGACAGCGCGGACGCGATGCTCAACTTCGACATGGTCGGGCGGCTGGCGGACGACCGGCTGCTCGTCTACGGCGTCGCCACGGCCGACGCGATGCCCGGGATCGTCGATTCGGCGAACGCGGCGGGGCCGCGGCTGCGGGTGAAGGCGTTGGGCGACGGCTTCGGGCCGAGCGACCACGCGTCGTTCTACGCGGCGGGCGTCCCGGTGCTGCACTTCTTCACCGACCAGCATGCCGACTACCACGCCGCGACCGACGTGGCCGCGAAGATCAACGCGCCCGGGGAGGCGCGGGTGATCGCGCTGGCCGAGGGCGTGCTGCGGCGCGTGGCCGACCGTCCGGCGCGGCTCACCTTCCGCCGCGCGCCGAGCGCGCCGCAGGCGATGGCGGCGGGGCCCAGCGGGGATCCGGCCAGCACGAGTGGGCCGCAGCCGTACCTCGGCTCGATCCCCGACATGGCGGCCGACGACGTGAAGGGGCTCCGGCTGCAGGGCGTGACGCCGGGGAGCCCGGCCGACAAGGGCGGCCTGAAGGCGGGCGACGTGGTCGTCGAGTTCGCCGGCAAGCCGGTGACCGACCTCTACACGTACAGCGGCGCGCTCTACGGCCACGCGCCCGGCGACGTGGTCGAGGTCGTCGTCGTGCGCGGGGGCGAGCGGGTGCGGGCGAGCGTCACGTTAGGCAGGCGCGGGGAGTGAGGCGGGGATGACGGCACCGGGGCGGCCGCGCGGCGCCGCGCTCTGGCTGCGGCGGGCGGGGGCGTTCGTGCTGTGGGGGACGGTGCAGGGCGTCTTTCTCGCGCCGCGTACGCTGTTCCAGGGCGGCCCGGTCCGCTTCCTCTTTCCGCCCGCGGTCGGCGTCGTGGGCAACGCGATCATCGCGGCGGCGTTCGTGTGGTGGTTCGCGGTGCGCGTGGTGCGGCGGCGCGAGTGGTGGCGGGCGGCGCACTTCCGCCTGCGCCCGGTGCCCGCGGGCGCGTGGCCGTGGGTGGGCGTGACCGCCGCGGCCGTGGTCGCGGGCGTGCAGTGCGCGCTCGTCGTGCTGCCGCGCGTGCTCCCCGTGCCGCGCTCGGCGGACGGGTTCACGGACGCGTACCTGCGGCAGCCGTTCGGGGCGGTCGCGCTGCTCGTGCTCGTGACGGCCGTGGCGCCGCTCCTGGAGGAGTTCCTCTTCCGCGGCTGGATGCAGCGCGGGCTCGAGCGGCGATTGCCGGCGTGGGGCGCGATCGTCGCGACCGCGTTCGTCTTCGCGGCGGTGCACGCGCAGCTGTTCGGCTTCCCGCTCCGCTTCGGCTTCGCGCTCGCCTCGGGCTACGCCGCGTGGGCGACGCGGTCGATCTGGCCGAGCGTGGTGCTGCACGGCGCGTACAACGGGTCGCTCATCGTGCTCGGCGCGCTCGCGCCGCGGCTGGACGAGGGGGCGCTCGCGCGGTACGCACACGACGCGCGGGTGTTCTGGCCGGCGGTGGGTGGCGTCGTGCTCTGCGTGGTGGTGGCGGCGTTCGCGCTGCGGGAACTGCGGCGCGCGGCGGAGGCGGCCCGCGCGGGGCGGGGCACGCCGGTCGCGGGGCGCGAGGCGATGCAGGCCGCGTAACTTCGGACGCCCGCCCGCCTGCTTCCTCTGCCCGCACCTGCCATGCGCCGCCTCCCGCTCGCCTCGCTCGCGCTGTTCGGCCTGCCCGCCCTCGCCCGCCCCGCCGCGGCGCAGTTCCCCGCCGCCACGCCCGAGGTGGCGCGGCAGACCGTCGTGCTCCGCGCCGCGCGCCTGCTCGACGGCACCGGCGCGGCCGCCCTGCGCGACGCGGCGGTCGTCGTCACCGGCGACCGGATCACCGCGGCCGGCCCCGCGGCCTCGGTCGCGGTGCCGGCCGGCGCGCGCGTGATCGACCTGGGCGACGTGACGCTCATGCCCGGCTTCATCGACGCGCACACGCACATCATCGGGCGCTCGTTAGGCCAGCCCGGCGGGGACGACGCGCCCGTGCGCGACTTCCAGGGCTACAACGCGATCCTCGGCGTCGAGAACGCGCGCAAGACGCTCATGGCCGGGTTCACGAGCATCCGGAACGTGGGCTCGCCGGACTTCGACGACATGGCGCTGCGCAAGGCGGTCGACGAGGGGCACGCGGTCGGCCCGCGGATGGAGAACGCGGGGCACTCGTTCGGGATCACCGGCGGCCACTGCGACGAGAACGGCTTCAAGCCCGGGCTCGAGGACGCCGACTACCGCACGGGGGTGGCCGACGGCGCCGCGGAGGGGCGGAAGGCGGTGCGCTACCAGGTGAAGTACGGCGCGGACGTGATCAAGATCTGCGCGACCGGCGGCGTGCTCTCCGAGGGCGACGCCGTCGGCGCGACGCAGTACACGCTCGAAGAGATGCAGGCGATCGTCGGCGAGGCGAAGAAGCTGGACCGCCCGGTCGCGGCGCACGCGCACGGCGCGGAGGGGATCAAGCTCGCGGTGCAGGCCGGCGTGACGAGCATCGAGCACGGCACCTTCCTCGACGACGAGGGCGCGCGGATGATGAAGGCGCGCGGGACGTTCCTCGTCCCGACGCTGCAGGCGAAAGAGGTGGTGAAGGCCGCCGCGGACAACGGCACGCTCAAGGGGCTGCGCGCGCAGAAGGCGCTCGCGGCGTACGCGGCGGGGCCGCGGCGGATCCGGCTCGCGCTGCAGTACGGGATCCCGGTCGCGTTAGGCACGGACGCGGGCGTGGGGCCGCACGGGAAGAACGCGGAGGAGTTCGCGCTGATGGTGCGCGCGGGGCTCACGCCCGCGCAGGCGGTCGTCGCGGGGACGTCGACCGCGGCGCGGCTGCTCGGCTGGCAGGACCGGGTGGGCACGCTCGCGGCGGGGCGGCTGGCCGACGTGGTCGCGGTCCCGGGGGACCCGCTGCAGGACATCACGGCGACGCAGCGGGTGAGCTTCGTAATGAAGGGGGGCGTGGTCTACGTGCAGAACGGGGCGGCGACGGCGGTGGCGACGCGGTAGGCGGGAGGGCGATACGACCGGTCCCGCCGCTCCGTAGCCCCGGCCCCGACGTGCCCCTCCACCTCTGGTCCTCCGCCGCCTACGCCATCCCGCTCCCGGACGGCCACCGCTTCCCGATGGCGAAGTACGCCCTGCTCCGCGACGGCGTCCTCGCCGCGGGGCTCGTCCCGCCGGAGCGGCTGCACGACCCGCCGCGCGCGGCGCGCGACGACCTGCTGCTCGTCCACACGCCGGAATACGTTCGGCGCATCACCGACGGCAGCCTACCCCCGGCCGAGCAGCGGCGCATCGGGCTGCCGTGGTCGCCCGCGTTCGTCGAGCGCGCCTACCGCGTGGTGCGCGGCACGTGTGAGGCCGCGGAGGCCGCGCTGCAGTACGGCGTGGCGATGAACCTCGCTGGCGGCACGCACCACGCCTTCCCGGACCGGGGCGAGGGGTTCTGCACGTTCAACGACGTGGCCGTCGCGATCCGCCAGCTGCAGCGCGCGAGGCACGTCCGCCGCGCGTGCGTCGTCGACCTCGACGTGCACCAGGGGAACGGCACGCACGCGTGCTTCGCGGGCGACCCGGACGTGTACACGTTCTCGATGCACGGGGCCAAGAACTTCCCGTTCCACAAGGTGCCGGGCGCGCGCGACGTCGAGCTCGCGGACGGCACGGGGGACGCGGAGTACCTGGCCCTGTTAGGCGCGCACCTGCCGCGCGTGCTCCGCGACGCCGCGCCCGACCTCGTCGTCTACCTCGCGGGCGCGGACCCGCACGAGGGGGACCGGCTGGGGCGGTTGAAGCTGACGTTCGAGGGGCTCGTGCGGCGCGACTGGATGGTGCTGGAGGCGTGCCGCGAGGTCGGGATCCCGGTGTGCGCGACGATCGCCGGCGGGTACGGGCGCGACGTGCGCGACACGGTCGCGGTGCACGTGAACACGGTGGGGGTGGTCGCGCGGTTCGCGTGAGGGCGCCGGCGAGCCGAGTAGCGCAGCGCGCCGAGCCGAGGGTAAAATGCGTGTGGACCCGCGCGGGAGGTACGGATGGCGACGGCAGCGAAAGCAGAGGTTCGCGCTCCCGGACCGACGACAGTCGAGGAGCTACTCGCGTGGCCCGACGCCCCGGCCGGCGAGATCGTAGACGGGGTGTGGGTGCCGAGGGACCGCGACGGGGTGACTGGGACTAGCTTCAAGCACGGGCTCGTCGCCGGCGAGATTCTGTGGCTGCTGTCGAGTCATGCCAGGCAGGGCAGGCTCGGCAAGGTGGTCGCCGCCGAGACAGGGTTTACTCTCCGCCGCCGCCCCGATCTCATGCGGTGCCCCGATGTCGCATTCATCGCGGCGGCCCGGCTCGTCGGCGGACTCACCGACGGCATCTTCGAAGGCGCCCCGGACCTGGCCGTCGAGGTGCTGTCGCCGTCGAACGCGCCGACCGACGTTCGCCGCAAGATCGACGACTACCTGCGCCACGGCACCAGGCTGGCGTGGGTGGTCGACACGGCAGCTCGCACCGTCACCGTGCAAACGCGTGGCGGCCTCCCGCGCGTACTCCGAGGTGACGACGTGCTCGACGGCGGCGACGTGCTACCCGGGTTCCGGGTCGTGACAAGTGCCGTGTTCGCCGACCTAGACCTGACGGCTTGACCGAGGGATGCACGATGACCACAGCGGTTGAGATCGACGTCGAGGTGAACGTCCCACCCGACGGGACGCGAATGACGCTTGAGGAGTTCCTGTCGCTTCCTGATGCGCCGCGGGCTGAACTCGAAGACGGGGTATTCGAGATGGTACCGCCCGCCGGTGGCCCGCACGGGTCCGTCAACACCCGCCTGGCGATACGCCTCGGGGCGTACGTCCTCGAGCGCGGCCTCGGCGAGGTGTACGATTCGTCGACGGCGTTCGTGCTCCGCACCGGGCCGCGACCGCTCGTTCGGTCACCGGACGTGTCGTTCGTCCGCCGCGGCAAGGACGACCCCGCAACGGCGCCCGGCTCGGTCCCTCTCGCCCCGGACCTCGCGGTCGAAACGCTCTCGCCGTCCGACCGGGCAGGGAAAGTTCAGCGGAAGATCGAAGAGTACTTCGAGCACGGCACCACCCTCGTCTGGCTCATCGACCCCCAACACCGCACGGCCGCGGTCTACACGCGCGACGGCAGCGTGCGGTGGCTCCACGAGGGCGACGCCCTGGACGGGGGCGACGTGATCCCCGGCTTCTCGGTCCCCCTCGCGTTCCTCTTCGCCGGGCTCGCCCCGCCACGCTGACCGGGGTCGGGCGGCGGCTATCTTCGCCGCATGCCGCTCCCCATCCCCGCCCCGCGCGCCGCGGGCGAGACGCGCACCACCACCCGCCCCCTCTACTGGGCCGCGTGGGGCCCCGACTCGGCGACCTCCGACGCGCCCCGCCTGCTCGTCCTCCACGGCGGCCCCGGCGCGGACCACCAGTACCTGCTCCCGCAGCTGCTCCGCCTCGCCGACGCGTACGACTGCGTCTTCTACGACCAGCGCGGCGGAGGGCGCTCGAAGTCGGCGGCCGACGACGTCGGCCCGGTCACCTGGCGCACGCACGTCGACGACCTCGCGCACGTCGCGGCCGAGCTGGTCGGCGACCGCCCGCTGCACCTGGTCGGGTACTCGTGGGGCGGGCTGCTCGCGCTGCTCTACGCGCTCGACGCGGCCGGCGTCGCGCTCCCCACGTTAGGCGCGCCCGTCGGCGGCGGCGGCGCGCACGCCCGCGTCGCGCCCGCGTCGCTCACCCTGATCGACCCCGCGCCCGCCACGCGCCGGCTGCGCGAGCGGTTCGAGGCCGACTTCGCACGCCGCGCGGCCGACCCGCGGATCGCCGCGATGCGCGCCGAGCTCGCCGCGAGCGGGCTGCGCGAGCGCGACCCGGACGCGCACCGGCAGCGTGCGTTCGAGCTCTCGGTCGCCGGCTACTTCTTCGACCCGGAGAAGGCGCGCGACCTCACGCCGTTCCGCGTCGCCGGGCGCGTGCAGCAGAGCGTCTGGGAGTCGTTAGGCGACTTCGACCTCCTCCCGCACGTCGGCCGGATCGCCTGCCCGACGCTCGTCGTCCACGGGCGCGAGGACCCGATCCCGCTGGCGTCGAGCGAGGCGCTCGTGGCGGCGCTGCCGGACGCGCGGGTGACGGTGTTGGACCAGTGCGGGCACGTGCCGTACGTGGAGCAGCCGGAGGCACTGTTCGCGGCTGTGCTCCCCTTCCTCGCCGCGGCGACCCGCCGGGCCGCACGAGGGTAGATCACGGGCGTGATAGGATCGGGCGTGTTCCTGCGCGTTGGAGGGTGACCGCCCGTCCACCCTCCACGCACAGGACTTCCCGCATGACGCCCACGTCGCTGCACCGCCGCCGGCCGGCCCTCGCCGCCTCCGCGGTTACCCACTGTCAACTGGCGGCGTACGCCGCCCCGGCACTCGCGCTGTCCGCACTGATCGCGCTGTCGGCGTGCGGGAAAGACCAGCCGACGCAACCCGTGACGCTCGCGCACGACACGACTGTTCCCGCCGCCACCTCGGGGAACGTCGAGGCCAGGACGTCGCAGATCGTGACGGACGGATCGTCGCCCTCTCAGGTCTTCGACGACTTCATCGTCGCCCAAGGTGGGACAGTCCGCACGGTCGGCTGGCAGGGCATCTACTGCGTCCAGCAGGCGAACGCCCCCGCCCCCACTCCCACGGCGACGAGCTTCACCGTGTCATTCTATTCCGACGTGTCCGGGCGCCCGAATACCGCGGCACCACTGCAGACGTCAACGTACACCGTCGCCCAGGCGGGCCAGGTCTTCGAAAAGACCGTCGCGGGCCTGACGTGTGGCACGGCGACGAATACGACGTGGCCATTCTACAGGTACTCGGTCGCGCTGGCCACGCCGTTCACTGCGGCCGCGGGCACGAAATACTGGATCAGCATCCAGGCCACCACGCCGTCGTATAGCGTGTACTGGGGCTGGCGCGACGGCTTGGTGGACAACAGCCTGTCGCTCCAGCTCTACCAGGGGACGTACACGACGTACAACGTCGACCGCGCGTATTCCCTCGCGCCGTAGTGGGCGCGATTGCGGCCCCGAATCGGACCGCCGTGCGTGGGGGCACACGATTGCCACCGCGCCGACGTTGCCGGGGCGACGGTCGGCAGCGCGCGTTCGAGCAGTCGGCGGCGGGACACCTCCTCGATCCGGAGAAGGCGCGCGATTTCACGCCCTTCCGCGTCACGGAACGCGTGCAGCAGCGCGTGTGGGGATCGTTAGGCGATTACGACCGCCTGCCGCACGCGGGTCGGATCACCGGCCCGACGCTCGTCGTGCACGGGCGCGAGGACCCGATCCCGCCCCCGTCGAGCGGGGCGCTCGTCGCGGCGATGCCCGACGCATGGCCGGCCGTGCCGGAGTAATGCGGCCACGTGCCGTACGTCGAGCAGACGGCCGGATTGCTCGACGCAGTGCTCCCGTTCCTCGGGGACGTGACGTCGCGCTGACCCGCGGCAGACGCACTGGTAGCGGGGCCGCTACGTCGCGGCGCGGCGGTACGTGGCAGGATTCCGGAGGCTCGTCGTCGCCGTTTCCGGAATGACAAGATCGGCGACGAAATCGCGCGTGGTGTGATACGCGCGCACCGGATCGCCCGGAGGTCGTGCACGCGATGTGTGTGTGACGCCGCATCGCTCACCGTATGGAATGTGGAGACGAACGATGCGAGCAGGATTTGGAGCAACGTTGCGACACGGCGCGCGCGTGATCGCGGGGGTCGGGCTCGTGGCCGGTCCGACCCTGGCCGGCGCGCAGGTGCTGACCTTCGAGGGGATCACGACGGGAGTGGCTTCGGTCCCGATTGGGAACTACTACAACGGCAGCGGTGGGCCGAACTACGGCATCACGTTCTCGGACAACGCCACGACGCTGTGTCTGAACACGGCGACGCGCTCGTGCTCGAACACGTCGCGTGGCGGACGCGGCGACCCCGCATCACAGGGCTACGCCATGTTCTTCCAGCAGGGTGCGAACGCGTATATGAACCGGGCGGCCGGGTTCACGAACGGCTTCTCGTTCTTCTACTCGGACGTCGCGGGCACGGGGGGGTTCAACGTCTACTCGGGTCTGAATGGCACGGGGACGCTTCTCGCCAGCCTCATCCTCCCACAGACCGCCATCGGTCCGGAGCCGTGCTATTCCGCCCAGTTCTGCCCGTTCATTGCGGCCGGGGTCAGCTTCACGGGCATGGCCGAGTCCGTGGTCTTCACCGGCACGAACGCGCTGGTGTTAGACGACGTCACGTTCGGCAGTGCGACGGCGGGCATGGCCACGACCGCGCCCGAACCGGGGACGTGGGCGCTCGTCGCGGGCGGCCTCGCGGGTCTCGGCGTTGTCGCGCGCCGACGCCGGAGCTGACCACGGAATGATGGGATTCGGCCGCGGATCGCGCGTCGCCGAGTTTTCTTCGCCAGCCTCACGCTCGACGTCTCACCCGTCACGGTGTCGCGCGAGTGGGCGGTGGCCCGCACGTGGCTGCACGCCGAACTCTCGCGCGACTGACGGCCGGGGGGGCCCCCCGTGAGGCACGGCGTGCCCCCCCGTCACCGGGCACCCCCCACGGCCGGGCCTACGGCCGGGCCTACGGCCGTGACGCCGCCCCGCGCGCCACCCGCCGCGGACACGGAGTGGGCCGCCGTCACGGCGCTCTTCTGGGCAGCCCAGCCCGAAGGGCCCGCGGCGCGCGAGCGCCTGCTGCAGGAGCGGACCACGAACGGGCGCGTGCGCGACGCGGTGCGCC
>JAABUZ0100003937.1_pt1 | contig 21146 bp, 23 predicted proteins | sample 5562091 | NCBI WGS metagenome assembly JAABUZ01 (sample SAMN12813069, study PRJNA571459) | rock metagenome | isolation source: Antarctica rocks | place: Antarctica: Victoria Land, Linnaeus Terrace sud | collected 2015-12-21
GGGGGCCGGGGCGCATAGGGAGAGCGTTGGGGATGCGCAGCGATGTACCCACGCCGCCACCCCCGCGGAAGCGGGGGTGACGGCTCATCCGCCTCCGTTAGGCCGGTACGGGCTCCGCGACCGGCTCCGCGTAGACGCCGGGGCGGCCGGGGCCGGGGGCGCGGCGCAGTTGCATGAGCGTCGCTCCGACAACGATCACGAGGACCGAGACGGCCTGGGCCGTCGTGAACGGGCCGAGGAAGCGGTCGTCCTTGGCGCGGAAAAACTCGACGATGAACCGCTCCACGCCGGCGAGGACGCAGTAGAAGCCGAACAACCACCCCTCGGCGTGGCGGTGCCCGCGGAAGCGCCAGAGCACGGCGAACATCGCGAGGCCCATCACGACTTCGTAGAGCTGGGTTGGGTGCACGGCGATGATCGCGTCGGGGGGCGTGCCCGCGGGCAGCTTCGCGCCGAACATCTGCGTGAGTGTGGCCGCCGTCGTCGGCGGCGCGCCGTTCGGGAAGGTCACCGCGAGCGGGCCGTCCCACGGGCGGCCGTAGTCGTCGCCGACGGCCCAGCAGCCCGTGCGGCCGACCGCGTAGCCAGCCGCGATCGCGATGCCGGCCACGTCGGCGTAGCGCGCGAACGAGAGCCGCTTGTAGCGCGTCGTGGCGTAGCACAGCGCGACCGAACCGATGAAGCCGCCCCAGTACACGAAGCCGCCGCGCGTGAATACGAGGTGCCAGTCGCGCATGAGGATGACGTAGTAGAGCTTGGCGCCGATCATCGTGCCGAGGAGTGCGGCGAGCACGATGTCGGGGGCGCCGGCCGCATGATCGAGGTGGCCGCGGCGTGTGAGCTCGCGGACGACGACGACTTGCGCGATCGCGAAGGCGGCGAGGACGGCGAGGCCGAAGCCCGTGAACTGCAGCGGGCCGACCGAGAACTGGAACGGCTGGGCGACGATCGGATGGGGCATGGCGGACAAGCTATTGCCGAGGTGGCTTCAATGATCGCGCGGCCAAAGGCTGCGGCCGCAGACCCGGGATGGGGAGCGACGCGCGCGCGGCGAGTCCGAGGTCCGCGACGTCGCCGCGGGCGAGGTGGAAGAGCCCCGCACGCGCGATCATCGCGGCGTTGTCGGTCGCGAGGCGGACGGAGGGGGCGTACACGTCGGCGCCGCGCGGCCCGAGGCGCGCGCGCATCGCCGCCACGAGCGCGCCGTTGCAGGCCACGCCGCCGCCGAGCACGACGCGCGTGCGGCCGAACGCGCGGGCGGCGCGGGAGGTCTTCTCGACGAGCGTGTCGACGAGCGCGTCCTGAAAGCCTCGCGCGATCCCGGCGCGCTCCGCGTCGAGCGTTCCCCGCGACTCGGCCGCGCGCACGGCGTGGAGCACGGCCGTCTTCAGGCCGCTGAACGACACGTCGTAGTAGTCCGGGTCGTCGGGGCGCTGGTTGGCGCGGAGCATCGGGCGCGGGAAGCGCGGCACGGCGTCGTCCGCCTGGACGGCTTCGGCGGCGAGCCGTTCGACGTGCCGGCCGCCGGGGTAGGGCAGGCCGAGCAGCTTGGCGACCTTGTCGAACGCTTCGCCGGCCGCGTCGTCGCGCGTCGCGCCGAGCAGGGTGTACTCGCCCCACGCCGCGACGTCGAGCAGCAGCGTATGGCCCCCCGAGACGAGGAGCGCCGTGAACGGCGGCGCGGCCTCGGGGTGTTCGAGCGCGGTCGCGAACAGGTGCCCTTCCATGTGGTGCACCGGGACGAGCGGGACGCCTAACGCGAAGGCGAGCGCCTTGGCGTAGCTCACGCCGACGAGCAGCGCGCCGACGAGGCCCGGGGCGTGGGTGACCGCGACGGCGTCCACATCCCGCATCGCGAGGCCGGCGTCGGCGAGGGCGCGCTCGACCACCGGGACGACCGCCGTCAGGTGGGCGCGGCTCGCCAGCTCCGGCACGACGCCGCCGAAGATGCGGTGCACGTCCTGCGAGTAAATGACGAGCGAGCGGAGCGCGGCGCCGTCGTCCGCGTCGTCCCCGCCCTCGACCACCGCGGCCGAGGTCTCGTCGCACGACGTCTCGACGCCGAGGAGGCGCACGGGGCCGGCGCCGGCGGTCACGGCCGATCGCCGACGACCACGCCGCGCACGTTGAGGCCGCCGAGTCCGCGGGGGAGGATCACGTCCTCGGGGCGCGGCGCGGCGCCGCCGGGCGTGACGGCGGCCGCGCGGGCGCGGAGCACGGGCGGCCGGACGGCGAGGAGCGCGAGCGCCCCGGCCGAGCCGTCGACGAGCGCGTAGACGCCGCCCGCGGCCGCGTAGGCGCCCGCCGTGCGGCCGAACACGTGCACGGGCACGTACGCGCGCGCGGGCTCCTGCGCGCGCACGAACAGCCAGAGCGCGACGGCGACCACCGCGCCCGCGAGCTTCTGCGGCAGGTGGTGCGCGTACCAGGCGTTCGGCGGGGGCGCCATCGGCCGCTCAGCGCGCGGCCGGCTCGTCGAGCAGCCGGCCGATCAGGGCGCGGTTCTCCGGCGAGTTCCAGTCCTGCGCGTAGGCCTTCTTGCGCACGACGCCGTCGGCCCCGATGACGAAGTTTTCCGGCACGCCGGTCGACTGGTACGTCTTCTGGATGGCGCCGGCCGAGTCGTGCAGGACGTCGTAGGTGACGTGGTAGGGCGCGAGGAACTCGCGGATCTTGCGCGGCGCGTCGGCGCCCTCATCGACGCTTACCGCGACGACCTTGAAGCCGCGCGGCGCGAAGTCGCGGTAGAGCGCCTGGATGCTCGGGATCTCCTCGCGGCAGGGCGCGCACCACGTCGCCCAGATGTTCACGAGCACGACCTGTCCGCGGTAGTCGGCGAGGCTGCGGACGCCGGACGCGGGCCGCGCCGCGGCGCCGGGCGGGCCGCCGCGGGGGGCAGTCTGGACCACGTTCGCGGCGAACGCCGGGGCCCGGCTGCCCGGGTTCACCGAGGTGAGTTCATCGCCTAACGTGCGCGTGGCGACCCACGCGCCGCCGCCGAGGAGCGCGACGACGGCCCCGATGACCGTCCACTGCTGGCGCGCGGTCACGCGACGACCTCCGTCGCGCGCTCGGCCGCCTCGCGCAGGGCGCGCACCGCGGCCGCCGGGTCGGGCGCGGCGAAGACTGCGTTGCCGGCGACGAAGGTGTCCGCGCCGGCGCGGCGGCAGCGCGCGATCGTGTCGGTCGCGACGCCGCCGTCGACTTCCAGGTGCGCCGCGCTCCGCGCCGCGTCGAGCATCTGCCGGGCGCGCGAGATCTTGCCTTCGGTATACGAGATGAACGTTTGGCCGCCGAACCCCGGGTTCACGGTCATCACGAGCAGCAGGTCGAGCTCGCCGACGACCTCGCGCACGTGCGCGAGCGGCGTCGCGGGGTTGAGCGCGACGCCCGCGCGGCACCCGGCCTCGTGGATGTGCGCGAGCTGCCGGTCGAGGTGCGGCACCGCCTCGGCGTGGATCGTCATCCCCGTCGCGCCCGCGGCCGCGAAGTCGTCGAAGTAGCGCTCCGGGTGCTCGACCATCATGTGCACGTCGATCGGCAGCGCGGTCGACCGGCGCACGGCGTCGATGACCTTCGTGCCGAAGGTCAGGTTCGGGACGAAGTGGCCGTCCATGACGTCCACGTGGATCTGGTCCGCGCCGCCGGCCTCCGCGCGCGCGAGGTCGTCGGCCAGGCGCGCGAAGTCGGCGGAGAGGATGGAGGGGGCGATGCGGATGGGCACGAGGGGCGTGATAGTGCGACTAACGACTGGATGTGATTGCGATGGCGGCGTATGTCATCCTGAGCGTAGCGAAGGATCTTGCGTGCGGTACGCGGAGCCTCGCGTCATGGGAACGGACCGCCCCGGCATGCTATGCCCCTCGCTGCTCACAGAAGATCCTTCGCTACGCTCAGGATGACACGCCGCGCGCGACACTCGATATACACCGACGGGCTCACGGCTGCGCCGCCACGACGATCGTCACCATCGCCCCGCGCGGCTTCTGTGTCGCGGGCGCGGGCGACTGGTCGAGCACCGTCCCCGCGGGCACCGACGCGTTCACGCGCCGCGCGCCGCTCTGCGCGTCGAACCCCGCCGCACGCAGCGTCCGCTCCGCGTCGTCCGCGAGCTGGCCGCGCACGTCGGGCACGGGTCGGTCGTCGGGGACGAGGCGCGTCGGGAACACGAACAGATACACGAGCACATAGGCGAGCAGGAACCCCGACGCCCCGGCGACCGCATACGGGATCGACCCGCGGGCCGCGGTGCGCCAGCGCCCGCTCACGCGGCCGTCTCCGCCCGGCGCAGCCGCGCCGCGAACGCGCCGTCCACGCCGTGCCGCTGCGGCAGCACGCGCAGCCGCCCGCCGTCGAGCACCGCGTCCGGCACCGTCCCGGACGGCGGCGGCTCGAGCGTCCACTCGCCGTCGTGCTCGGCCAGGAACCGGTCGACCACGCCGTCGTTCTCCTCCGTCTCGATCGAGCACGTCGAGTAGACGAGGAGCCCGCCGGGGCGCACGAGCTCGGCCGCCGCGCGCAGGATCCCGTGCTGGGTCGCGCTCATCACCGCGACGTCCGACGGCTTCAAGCGCCAGCGCGCGTCGGGGTGGCGGCGCAAGGTGCCCGTCCCGGTGCACGGGGCGTCGACGAGCACCGCGTCCACGGGGCGCAGCGGCGCGTGGAGCACGTCGCCCGCGTACGGGAACACGTTAGGCGCGCGGAGCCGCGCGACGTTGGCCCGCACGCGGGCGAGGCGTGCGGGCGAGCGGTCGCCGGCGTACACGGCGCCCGCGGTGCGCGCGAGTTCGAGCGCCTTGCCGCCGGGGGCCGCGCACACGTCGGCGACCGTCGCGCCGGCCGGGAACGCCGTGTAGAGCGTGACGAAGGTCGACGCCGGGTCCTGCACGTGCATGTGTTGGCCGACGACGGGACCTTCCGTGGACGCGGCGCGGCCGAAGAGCGTCCCCAGCGCCGCCCCGCGCGCGAGGCGCACGCTGTCCGCCGGCCACGCCGCGCCCTCGGGCGGCGGCTCCGTCGCGACGCCAGACCCTTTCAGTTCCTCGACGAGCGCGGCCGCGCTCACGCCGTAAGGCCGCGCGACGACCGGTGCCTCCGCGTTGTTGGCGCGGAGCAGGACCGCCGTAGACTCCATCCCCCACCGCTCCGCCCAACGCGTGACGAGCCAGAGCGGGTGCGACTGTTCGAGTGCGAGGCGTTCGAGCGGGTCGTCGGGGAGCGCGACGGCGGGCGCGCCCTCCGCGCCGCGCTCGCGGTCGACGCGTCGGAGCACCGCGTTCGTGAGCGCTCCGGCGCCGTGCCCTGCGCGCGTCTTCGCCAGCTCGACCGTCTCGCCGATGGCCGCGTACGCGGGCACGCTCGCCATCACGACCAGCTGGTACGCGCCGAGCCGCAGCAGGTCGACGACGTCGGCGTCGAGGCGGAGCAGGCCGCCGCGCACGCGGTCGGCGAGCATCGCGTCGAGCCACGCGCGGCGGCGGAGGGTGCCCCACACGAGTTCCTGCAGCCAGCGGCGGTCGCGCGGGTCGAGCGCGGCGGCGCGGCGCTCGAACGCGCCGTCGAGGAGCGCGCCGCCCCGCAGGTCGGCGAGCACCGCCGCCGCGGCCGCGCGCGCCGGCGTGACCGCGAGGCCGCGCCCCGGCCGGGGGCGGCCCGCCGCGCCCCGCCCGGCCGGCGCGCGCGCGGTCACGGGGCCGCGCCTAACGTGCCGAGCCAGATGCCGACCGCGAACACGATGCCGCCGCCCACGATCACCTGCGCGAACGTGCGGCCGAGCGGGCTGTCCATGAAGTGGAACCGGATGTAGGCGATCACGAGCAGCTCGACGACGACGACCACGTACGCCACCCAGAGCGCCGTGTGCAGGTCGTTGATGAGGAACGGGAACGTGTGCCCCATCCCGCCTAACAACGTGCCGCCGCCGGTGACGAGCCCGCGCGTGATCGGGCTCCCGCGTCCGGAGACCTTGCCGTCGTCGGAGAGCGCCTCGGCGAGGCCCATCGAGATCGCCGCGCCCACCGAGGCCGCGAGGCCGACGAAGAACGCGTCGTGCGCGCTGTTCGTGAGGCGGGCCGTCGCGAAGATCGGCGCGAGTGTGGACACCGACCCGTCCATGAGCCCGAGCAGCCCGGGCTGCACGGTCTGGAGCACGAACTTGTGCTCCTCCGGCGGCGTCGGGATCGGGGGCGTGTCGGCCGGGACGGGGACGGCCGTTCCAGGGACGGCCGTTCCAGGGACAGCCGTCCCAGGGACGGCGTCGACGAGGGTCTCAGACATTGGGGGTCGCCGCAGGAAGGGAGTCGAACAGGTCGCCGAGTTCGACGCCGCGGCCGCGCACCCACTCGGCCGCGGTGAGCCGCGCGCGCCCCGCGGGCTGGACGTGGGTGACGCGGACGGCGTCTTCGCCGCACCGGACGACGAGGCCGTCGTCGCCGAACGCGATCACCTCCCCGGGGGCGACCGCGGGGCGCTCCTCGACGGGCACCGGCCGCGCCCCGAACAGCTTCACGTCCGAGCCGCGCAGCACGCCGTACGCGCCCGGGCGCGGGTCGTAGGCGCGCACCGCGCGGGCGACGTCTTCCGCGGGGCGCGTCCAGTCGAGGCGCGCGTCCGCGCGCTCGGCCTTGGGCGCGTAGGTCGCCCGCGCGTCGTCCTGCGGCACCTCGCGCGCCGCGCCGACTTCGATCAGCGTGAGCGCTTCGACGAGCGCCTGCGCGCCGAGTTCGGCGAGCCGCTCCCGGAGTTCGCCGTACGTCTCGTCGTCGGCGATCGGCGTGTCGAGCGTGTGGAGCACCGGGCCGGCGTCGAGCGCCGGGACCATGCGCATGATCGACACGCCGGTGGTCGCGAGGCCGTGCAGGAGCGCGGCGCGGATCGGGTCGGCGCCGCGGAACGCGGGGAGGAGCGAGGCGTGAATATTCAGCGTGCCGAGCGGCGGCAGGTCGATCACGGCCTTCGGCAGGATGTGGCCGTAGGCGACCACCACCGAGAGGTCGGGCGCGAGCGCCGCGACCTCGGCCAGCAACGCGTCGCCGCGCGGCTTCTCCGGCTGCAGCACCGGCAGCCCTTCCGCGAGCGCGAGTGCCTTCACCGGCGACGGGTCGAGCCGCGAGCGCGAGCGGCCGCGCGGCTTGTCGACGCCCGTCACGGCGCCGACCACGTCGTACCCCTCGCCTAACAGAGCGCGGAGCGGCGGGACCGCGAAGTCGGGGGTGCCCCAGAAGAGGACGCGCACGGTCGCCGGCCTAGGACTCGGTCACGCGGCGGCGCTCAGAGCGCCTCGTCGTGGTGCTGCGCGGCGAGGTCCTTCGCCTCGACGGTGAGCGCGCGGCGGAGCGCGGGGTACTTCTGCTTCTCCCGTTCCCACTTGGCGAGCGCGGAGCGGCGCTTGAACGGGCTGAGGTAGTCGAGGAAGAGCCGGCCGTGCAGGTGGTCGATCTCGTGCTGCAGGCAGCGCCCGAACAGCTCCGTCCCTTCGAGCTCGACCGCCTCGCCGTCGCGGCCGAGTCCGCGCACGACCACGCGCGCCGCGCGCTCGACGTCGGCGTACACGTCGGGGATCGACAGGCATCCCTCTTCCCCCTTGGCCTTCCCCTCGGCCGTGACGACCTCGGGGTTGAACAGGGTGACGACGCGCCCGTCGACTTCGGCGACGAACAGCCGCTCGCCGCGCCCGACTTGCGGCGCGGCGAGGCCGATCCCGCGCGCGGCGTGCATCGTCTCGTGCATCTGGTCCGCGAGCGCGCGCAGCTCGTCGGTCACCGCGCGCACGGCGACCGTGGGCTGCCGCAGCGCGGGCGCGCCGAGCACGTAGATGTCGAGCAGGGCCATCGCGCGCCGTCGTTAGGCGCCCGCGCGCCCGGCCGGGGCCGCGGCGGCCGGCCCGCCGACGCGGACGATGCGCCCGCGCTCGACGATCAGGCGCGACTCGGCGCTCTTGATCGTGACGCGGTCGTCGTCCCCGGGCTGGCCGGAGGTGCGCTCGGCGATGTGCACGACGTTCCCGACGATGCCGCCCGCGGTGAGCACCTCGTCCCCCGTACGGAGCTTGCGCACGGTGTCCTGCTGCTGCTTGCGCTGCTGCGCGCTCGGGCGCCAGACGATGAAGTAGAAGATCGCCGCGATCGCGATCGGCGGCAGCAGGTTCGCGAAGATCGCGTTCGGGTTGCCGCCGAACTGAAGCAGGGCGAGCGACGCGAGGATTGGGGCGGGCGCGGACATGCCCCGAATCTAATGCCGCCCGGGCACGCTCCGGCCGTCGCTCCGGCCCGCGTGGGGGCGTGCCGGCTGCGGGCGGGCCGTGTGGGGGAGGACGGGCCGGGCGCGCCCGCCGCGGGCCCACTCGCCGGCCAGGTACCGCTCGAGCCACGCCGCGCTCCACGCGTCGAACCCGCCGCCGGCGAGCTGCTCGCGCGCCTCGCGCATGAGGTCGACGAGAAAGAACACGTTGTGGAGCGAGAGGAGGCGGAGGCCGAGCATCTCGTCCGTTACGACGAGGTGCCGAAGGTAGGCGCGCGAGAACCGGCGGCACGCCGCGCAGCCGCATTCCGGGTCCAGCGGGCCGGGGTCGTCGCGGAAGCGCGCGTTGCGCAGGTTGATCCGCCCGTCGCGCGTGTGCGCCGCCCCGTTGCGGCCCATGCGCGTGGGCGCGACGCAGTCGAACAGGTCGACGCCGCGCCGCACGCCTTCGAGCAGGTCCTCGGGGTAGCCGACGCCCATGAGGTAGCGCGGCCGGTCGGGAGGGAGCTCGCCGTCGACGACCTCGATCATCGCATACATGTCCGGCTTGGCCTCGCCCACGCTCAGCCCGCCGACGCCGTAGCCGACCCAGTCGCCCCCGCCGGCGATCGCGCGGGCCGATGCGCGGCGCAACTCAGCGTGGATGCCGCCCTGCACGATCGGGAAGAGGGCCTGCACGGGCGTCGGCGCGTCGGGGTCCTCGGCCGCGAGCCGCGCGAACTCGCGCTGGCAGCGGTCGAGCCAGCGGAGCGAGCGCTCCATCGCCTCGCGCGCGAGCGGCTCGGCGCTCTGCCCCGGCGCGACGTGGTCGAATTGCATGACGACGTCGGCGCCGAGGTTGCGCTCGATCTGCATCACGGATTCGGGCGTGAGGCGCAGGCGACGCCCGTCGACGTGGCTCTGGAACTCGACGCCGTCCTCGTCGATCTGGCGCAGCCCTTCGAGGGAGAACACCTGGAAGCCGCCGGAGTCGGTGAGGACGGGGCCGCCCCAGGCCATGAAGCGGTGCAGGCCGCCGAGCCGGCGGACGAGGGCGTCGCCGGGGCGGAGGTGGAGGTGGTAGGCGTTGGCGAGGACCATCGTCGCGCCTAACGCGTGCAGGTCGTCGGGGTCGAGGCCCTTCACGCTCGCGAGCGTGCCGACGGGCATGAAGGCCGGCGTGGTGACGGGGCCGTGGGGCGTCGTGAAGGCGCCCGCGCGGGCGCGGCCGGCGGCGTGCGTGACCGCGAAGGAGAACGGGCCGCTCATACGATTACCATCGCGTCCCCGTACGAGTAGAACCGGTACCCCTCCCGCACCGCCTCCGCGTACGCCCGCATCGTCAGCTCGTACCCCGCCAGCGCCGCGACGAGCATGAGCAGCGTCGAGCGCGGCAGGTGGAAGTTGGTCACGAGCCGGTCGACCGCGCGGAACGCGTACCCCGGCCGGACGAACAGCCGCGTCTCGCCAACGCCGGGGCGCACGCGCCCGTCCGGCCCCGCCGCGCTCTCCAGTGTGCGGGCCGTGGTGGTGCCTAACGCCCACACCGCGCCGCCGGCCGCCCGCGCCGCGTTCACGGTGCCCGCGCTATCCGCCGGCACGTCGTACCACTCCTCGTGCATCACGTGCTCGGCCGGGTCCTCGACCTCGATCGGCTTGAACGTTCCCGCGCCGACGTGCAGCACGACGTCCGCCCGCCGCACGCCACGCGCGGCGACCGCGCCGAGGAGTTCGGGGGTGACGTGCAACCCCGCGGTGGGCGCGGCCACCGAGCCGGCCTCGCGCGCGTAGACCGTCTGGTAGCGCTCGGCGTCCGCGGCCTCGTCCGCGCGCCGGATGTAGGGCGGGAGCGGAACGTGCCCGTGCCGCTCGATCGCGCCCGCGACGTCGCCGTCCGCGGCGTGCAGGCGGACGACGCGCGTGCGTCGCTCGGGGAGGACGTCGAGGACCTCGACCGCGAAGTCGTCGGCGATCTGGAGCCGGCGGCCTGGCTTGAGCTTGCCGCCCGGGCTCACCATCGCCTCGTAGGCGTCCGGGCCGTGCGGGCCCGCGGGGTCGAGGGCGCGCAAGACGAGCGCCTCGCCGCGCGCGCCGTTCTGCCGCGTGCCTAACAGCCGCGCCCGGAACACGCGCGTCGTGTTGAGCGCGAGCACGTCGCCCGCGCGCATGAGCGACGGCAGGTCGGCGAAGGTGCGGTGCGCGAGCGTCCCCGCGGCGCGGTCGACGACCATGAGCCGGCTCGCGTCGCGGCGGGCGAGCGGGGCCTGGGCGACCAGCGCGGGGGGAAGGTCGAAGTCGTAGTCGGCGGTGCGGAGGCCGGGCGGTGCAGCGTCGGACATGAAGGAAAACGTAGCGCCGGCCCTCAGCGGCGACGAAAGCGCGACGGTAAGCATTGCGCACCCCCCTCGAGGACCCGTGACTTGGCGTGCAACCGGGAGCGGTTACGCCACCTCCGCCGTCAGTCGCTCCGGCGCCGTCCCGGACCTCCGGGCAAGCGCGGTGTCGAGTCGGTCGGTCGGGCGTGGCGGATCGGCCGCGGCGGCCTTTGGTCCCGCACGGAACGTCACGGTGCGCGCCGGGTTGCGCCCGCGGGGTCCCGGTCCGTAGCGTCGCGGCATGCCGCTGGCCGCGATCGGGTCCCGCCGCGCGCCGCGCGCCGCGCGCCGCGCGCCGCGCCGCCGGACGAGCCCCACGTCGACGTGCCGACGTCCGCCGAACCGTGTGTGACGTGCGGCGGGCCGGCGGGTACGCCGTTCTGCCCGCGCTGCGGCGCGCGGCGCGCGGCGGACCGTCGGTACGCGCTGCGTGGGATCGCGACGGCGCGGGTTGGCTTCCACGGTACCGTCACCCCGTCGTACGACGACGACGTTACCTCGGCCGTCCTCGTCGCCACGGTGTGGCTGTGGATTGCGAGCGGCCTGCGGACGGCCTACGGCGACGGCCGCGTCGCGAGCGTCCTGAAGGCGGTGGGCTCGTCGTCGCGCTCAACGTCTATCGCGTGCTTCTGTTCTTCACGGCGTTCTGGGTGACGTGAGGCGCCGCGTGCGCCCGCGCCGGGGTGCGGACCCCGCCGGGGCGCCCGCACCCGACCACTCGCGTCGGAGCCGGCGTTAGAACAGCGTCGGTTGCCCGTCCCCGGCCGCCTGCGCCGCGTTAGGCGGCGTGTACCCGAAGTGCCGGTACGCCTGCCCCGTCGCGACGCGCCCCCGCGGCGTCCGCTGTAGGAACCCGTGCTGCACGAGGAACGGCTCGTACACCTCCTCGATCGTCCCCGGGTCGTCGCCCACCGCGGCCGCGATCGTCGAGATGCCGACCGGCCCGCCGTCGAACTTCTCGATGATCGCCTTCAGCACGCGCGCGTCCATGTCGTCGAGCCCGAACTCGTCGACGTCCAAGCGCCGGAGCGCGAGGTCGGCCACCTCGCGCGTGATGGCGCCCTGTGCCTCGACCTCGGCGTAGTCGCGCACGCGGCGGAGTAAGCGGTTCGCGATGCGCGGCGTGCCGCGCGAGCGGCGCGCGATCTCGTGCGCGCCCTCGACGTCGCACGCGACCTTGATCACCTCGGCCGTGCGCCGTACGATCAGCTCGAGCGCGTCCTCGGGGTAGTAGTTGAGCCGCTCGACGAGGCCGAAGCGCGCGCGCATCGGCGAGGTCAGCATGCCGAAGCGCGTCGTCGCGCCGACGAGCGTGAACCGCTCGATCGGCATCGTGATCGTCTGCGCCTTGGGCCCGTCGCTCAGGCGGATGTCGATCTTGTAGTCCTCCATCGCGGGGTAGAGGAACTCCTCGACGACGGGGCGCAGGCGGTGGATCTCGTCGATGAACAGGACGTCGCCGCGACGCATGTTCGTCAGCCGCCCGACGAGGTCGCCCGGCTTTTCGATCGCGGGTCCGCTCGTCGTGTGGATGTTCACGCCGAGCTCGCGCGCGATCAGCTCGGCCAGCGTCGTCTTGCCGAGCCCGGGTGGGCCGTGGAAGAGCGCGTGGTCGAGCGGCTCGCCGCGGCCGAGCGCGGCGGCGATGGCGATGCGGAGGTTGTCCTTGACCTTCTGCTGGCCGATGAACTCCGCGAGCCGCTGCGGGCGGAGCGACAGCTCGACGACGCTCTCCTCAGAGAGCGCCTCGGGCGTGGTGATCTCGGCGCGGGGAGCCGGCGCGGGCTCGGGCGTCGCGCCCGGCGTGCGGGGCTTGCGCGGGGCGCGCTTGCGGTCCGCGGGGTAGCGGGAGGGCTCGTTGATCTCAGACATGGGCGCGTGGGGTCGTCCGGCCGTTACGGGCAGCTTGCAATATACCCCGAAGATATGCCGAAGTGGCGCGCCGGCGCGGGTCAGGCACTCGTCGGCGGCCACTCGCCGCGCTCGGCGGCGACCGCCTCGAGTTCGGGCAACGCCATGCGGTCCTTCGGGCGGTTTGCAAAGCGCTTGGCCGGCACGACGGCGCCAATCCGGAGCGTCGGGACCGCGACGCTGAGCGCGGGTACGGGGTCCGCTGCCGCGTAACACGCCGCGTAGTCGCCGATGGGTTCGACTCGGTGCAGCAAGCGGCGACGTACCGCTTGATGACGCACTCAGCGTTGCACCACATCCTCCAACGTCGCGCGCCCGCGCACGCGCGTGCGGATCCGGTCCGCCCGGCCCACGCGCACCTCCGCCGTGAGCGCGCTCGGGCGCGCCATCGCGTGCCCCTGCTCGATACGCACGGCCGCCCACCCGTCCGCGCCCTGCGCGCGCGGCAGCCGCCCGTGCCGCACGAGGTACGCGCCGAGCGCCGCCGCGGCGACCCCCGTGGCGGGGTCCTCCGGGTAGCCCGCCCGACGCGGGAACTGCCGTGCCTCGGCGTCCGCCCGCCCCGGCGCGCGCGGGCGCAGCGTGAACGGGTAAAAGCCCGTCACGTCCAGCCGGTCGCACGCCGCCCACAGCGCCTCCCAGTCGGGGCGGAGCGCGTCGAGCACGCCCCAGTCCTGCAGCGGCACCATCAGCTTGGCGCGCGAGACCGACGCCGCCTGCAGCGGGCCCTTGGCGACGTCGAGCGCGTCCGGCGTTAGGCCGAGCGCGTCGAGCACCGCCGCGGCGTCCGTGCCGGCCGGGTCGAGCGCGGGGCCGAACGTCGGCGCGAACTGTTCGACCGTCACGGCGAGCCCGGCGTCGTCCGGCTCGCAGGTCGCCGCGACCGGCCCGAGCGGCGTCTCGACGCGGAGCGCCCCGCCGGCGATCATCCCCCGTGCGGCGAGCACGGTCACCGCCGCGACGGTCCCGTGCACGCACATCTCCATCTCGTGCCGCGGCACGAAGTAGCGCAGGCGGACGGCACACCCGTCGTGCGCGGCCGGCAGCACGAACGCGGTCTCCGCGCCTAACCGCTCCGCCTCGCCGCGCATCGCGTCGTTGGTGAGGGCCTCCCCGCCGAGGACGACGGGCCCGGGGGTGCCGCCTCCGGGCGCGAGCGCGAAGACGACGGTCTGGACTACGGTCGGCGACATCGAGCCCCCCGGTGTAATGGACGCGCGGGCGCCCGCGCCTACGCGGCCGAGCGCGCGCAGCACGGCGAGGTCGGGCTCCCCGCGCACGCGCGCCGGCCCGGCTGCCTAACTCCGCCCCGCCACCGCCAGCCCCGCCAGCCGCTCGACCGCCGCGTCCAGCGTCTCCCGCCGCTTGCAGAACGCGAAGCGCACCATGCGCGCCTCCTCCCCCGCCGGCAGGAAGCTCGACGCCGGCACCGTCGCCACGCCCGCCTCGCGCGCGAGCCAGTGCGCGAACGTGCGGTCGTCGTCGTCCGAGTGCGCGTCGTAGCCCGCGAGCACGTAGTACGCCCCCGCGGGCGGCGTGAGCGTGAAGCCGGCGTCGAGGAGCGCGCCGCAGAGCACGTCGCGCCGCGCGCGGTAGTCGGCCGCGAGGTGGTTGTAGTAGTCCGCGTCGAACGCCATCCCCACCGCGCCCGCGGCCTGCAGCGGCGCGGGCGCGCCGACCGTGAGGAAGTCGTGCACCTTGCGGATCGCGTTCGTCGCCGCGGCCGGGGCGATCGCGTAGCCGAGCCGCCAGCCGGTGCAGCTGAACGTCTTCGAGAGGCCCGAGATGGTCACCGTGCGCTCGCGCATCCCCGGCCACGTCGCGATCGGGTGGTGGTGCCCCGCGTAGACGATGTGCTCGTAGATCTCGTCCGTGAACACCCACGGCACGTCGTACGCCTGCACCAGCCGGGCGACGAGGTCCACCTCCGCGCGCGTGAACACCTTCCCCGTCGGGTTGTGCGGCGTGTTGAGCACGAGCGCCTTCGGCCGGCGCGCGAGCGCGTCCGTTAGGCGCGCCTCGTCGAGCCGCCACGCGCCCATCCCGTCCGCCGGCGGGACGAGCGGCACGTACACCGGGCGCGCGCCGGCGAGGATCGCGTCCGGGCCGTAGTTCTCGTAGTACGGCGTCAACACGACGACCTCGTCCCCCGGGTCGACGAGGGCGAGGAATACCGACGCCATCGCCTCGGTCGCGCCGCAGGTCACCGTCACCTCGCGGTCCGGGTCGACCTCCATCCCGTACCACCGCCGGTACTTCTCCGCGATCGCGAGCCGCAGCGCGGGCGAGCCCCACGTCACCGCGTACTGGTTGACGTCGCCGTGGATGGCCGCGCACGCCGCGTCCTTCATCGGCGCGGGCATCGGGAAGTCGGGGAAGCCCTGCGCGAGGTTGATCGCGCCGTGCTGCTGCGCGACGCGGGTCATCTCGCGGATGACGCTCTCGGTGAAAGTCGAGGCGCGGAGTGAGGTCACGGCATGCGGGGTGAAGGGGCGGGGAACGACGGCGGGAAGCGATCCCGCGAACACCGCGCCGTCAAGCACACCCCCGCCCCCTCATCCTTGGTGCCATGACACTCCCCACTCGCCCGCTCGGCCGGAGCGGCCTCCAGATCACCACCGTCGGCTTCGGCTCCTGGGCCGCGGGCGGCGGCGGCTGGGCCTACGGCTGGGGCCCGCAGGACGACGAGGCGTCGCTCGCCGCGATGCGCCACGCGGTCGCGCGCGGCGTCAACTGGATCGACACCGCGGCGGTTTACGGACTCGGCCATTCCGAAGAGGTCGTCGGCCGCCTCCTGCGCGCACTGCCCGCCGCCGACCGCCCGCTCGTCTTCACCAAGTGCGGGCTCACGTGGGACGAGGCGAACCCGATGGCCGACGCCACGCGCGACCTGCGCCCCGAGAACATCCGCCGCGAGTGCGACGCCTCGCTCCGCCGGCTCGGCGTCGAGGCGATCGACCTCTACCAGTTCCACTGGCCCGACAGCACCGGCACACCGGTCGAGGACTCGTGGGGCGAGATGCTCCGCCTCGTCGAGGTGGGCAAGGTGCGCCATCCCGCGGTGTCGAACTTCGGCGTCGACCTCCTCGCGCGCTGCGAGCGACTCGGCCACGTCGATTCGCTCCAGCCGCCGTTCTCGCTCATCCGGCGTGGCGTGGCCGAGCGCGATCTGCCGTGGTGCGCCGAGCACGGGACGGGGGTGATCGTCTACAGCCCGATGCAGTCGGGCATCCTGACGGACCGCTTCTCGGTCGAGCGCGTCCGCGACCTGGCCGACGACGACTGGCGGAAGCGCACGCCCGAGTTCCAGTCGCCGCAGGCGGAGAAAAATGTCGCGCTCCGCGACGCGCTGCGGCCGATCGCCGAACGGCACGGGGCGACGGTGAGCGCGGTGGCGGTCGCGTGGACGACGCACTGGCCGGGCGTCACGGCCGCGATCGTCGGCGCGCGCTCGCCCGAACAGGTCGACGGCTGGATCGGCGCGGCGACCGTGCAGCTGACGGCCGAGGACGTCGAGGAGATCGAGGCGGCGGTCGAGCGCACGGGCGCGGGGCGCGGGCCGGTGCGCCCCGCGGCGCCCGCGTAACAAGGGGGTCGACGAATGCTCGCACTCCCACTCCCGCTGTTGCTCCTCGTCTTCGCCGCGGCGGCCGCAGCGGTCTGGGTCGCCGGCGTCCACCTCTCGAACACGACCGACGTGCTCTCCTCGCGCTTCGGGCTCGGGCAGGCACTCGGCGGCGTCATCCTGCTCGCGATCGTCACGAACCTGCCCGAAATCGCGATCACGGTCAGCGCCGCCTTGCAGCACAACCTCGGCATCGCGATCGGCAACCTGCTCGGCGGGATCGCCGCGCAGACGGTCGTCCTCGTCGTGCTCGACGCGGTCGGCGTCGGCCGCGAGGGCCCGCTCACCTACCGCGCGGCGTCGCTCACGCTGGTGCTCGAGGGCGTGCTCGTCATGGCTTCGCTCGGCGTTTCCGTGCTCGGCACGCAGCTCCCCCGTTCGCTGATCGCGGCGCGCGTGACGCCGCAGGGCGTGCTGCTCGCCGCGCTCTGGATCGTCGGCGTGTGGCTCGTCGGGAAGGCGCGCAGCGCGCTGCCGTGGAAGGACGGCGGGACCGCCCCCGACGCGCAGGCCGAGCCGCGCGGCGTGGCCGAACGCAAGAAGGAGCAGGCGGCGCGCGAGGCGGGCGTGAGCACCGCGCGGACCGTCGCCGTGTTCGCCGTGTCGGCGCTCGTCACGCTCATTGGCGGCGTCGCGCTCGAGCTGAGCGGCGAGGGGATTGCCGGCCACATCGGGATGAGCGGGGTGCTGTTCGGCGCGACGGTGCTCGCGGTCGCGACGTCACTGCCCGAGATCTCGACGGGCCTCGCCTCGGTCAAGCTCGGCGACTACCAGCTCGCGATCAGCGACATCTTCGGCGGGAACGCGTTCCTGCCGGTGCTCTTCCTCGTCGCCTCGCTCGTCTCGGGGGAGGCCGTGCTGCCGCAGGCGCAGCACACCGACATCTACCTCACCGCGTTAGGCGTGCTCCTCACGGCCGTGTACGTGTACGGCCTGATCTTCCGCCCGCGGCGGCGGGTCGTGGGCATGGGGGTCGACTCGCTCGTCGTGCTCGTGCTGTACGCGTTCGGGATCGCGGGGTTGGTCGCGGTGGCGCGCGGGGGTTAGGCGGGCGCCTACTCGCGGACGGCGGGGCCCGTGGCGAAGATGCGCTCGACCCCCGCTCTCAGCGCTGGTATGTCGTGCGTGGCGGCATGCCAGACCGCGTCCAGCTTCAGCCCGAAGTAGTTATGGCTGATGGCGTCACGCATGGCGGCCGCGTCGCGCCACGCGACATCGAGGTGCCGCGCCCGAAACGCGGCCGACAGCCCCTTCACGGACTCGCCGACTCCCGCGATCCAGTAGGCGATGTACGTATGAATGAGCTCCTCTGCGAAGAATGCGTCGCGCCCGCGCGCGGCGTAGCGCTCGACGCGTTCGATCCCTTCTAGAATCTGCAGCAGTTGTTCGCGGTCGCGGTTGAGCGGCTTCACAGCTCGACCGCGTCCGCGAGTACGTACGGCCGGATCCGCTCCCGGAGTTCGTCCGCCGCACCGACGTCCACCCGGACTCCGAGTAAGTCCTGCAGATCGTGCTTCAATCCGGCGCGATCAAACAAGCTGTGGCCGGGGAGCGAGTCGATCAGAAAATCGATATCGCTCTCCGCGGTTGCCTCCCCGCGCGCCACCGACCCGAACACGCGCACGTTGGTCGCGCGGTTCTCCGCGGCGATCCGCAGGATCTCCTCGCGCCGGGCCCGCAGGTCGGCAAGGGTGACCGGCGCGACGAGCGCCGCGGGGCGCGCCACGGCCTACCGCCCCCCGAGCTTCGCCAGCGCCGCCCGGATGAGCTCCGTCGCGCTCATCTTCCCGCCGCCGTCGTCGATCGCCGCCTTGACCCCGCGCTCCGCGTCGGCCGTCGTGTAGCCGAGCGAGACGAGCGCCCGGATCGCGTCGTCCGCCGCCCCGCCGCCGGCCCCGCCCGCGGGCCGCCCGCCCGGCGCGCCCGTGTCGACCTGCACGTCGCCGAGCTTGTCGGCGAGGTCGAGGACGATCTGCTCCGCCTTCTTCTTGCCGACGCGCGGCACGCTCTGCAGCGTCGCGACGTCGCGCTCGCGGATCGCGCGCGACAGCCGCTCGGCCGTGAGCGCCGAGAGCATGCCTAACGCGAGCGCCGGCCCGACGCCCTTGGCCGTCATCACCCGCTGGAACACGCGCCGCTCGAACGCGCTCGAGAAGCCGAACAGCTGCCAGCCGTCCTCGCGGACGACGAGGTGCGTGTGCAGCGCCGCGTCCTCGCCGAGCTTGGGCAGCGTCTCGTAGACGGAGAGCGGGATCGACAGCTCGTAGCCCACGCCGCCCTTCGTCAGGAGCTCGACGCGGTCGAGCTCCTTCGCGACCACGCGCCCCGCGACGTGCGCGATCATCGGAGCGCCCCGAGCCGCGTCGCCCCGAGCCCGCCGCCCGCCGCGGCCGTCATCGGCGGTAGCTGCGGCGCCATGCAGTAGGTGAGCGCGGCCGCGACCCCGTCGGCGGCGTCGGAGGGGGTCGGGACGGACTTGAGCCGCAGCAGCCGCGTGAGCATGAACTGCACCTGCTCCTTGGTGGCCGCGCCGGTGCCGACGACGGCCTTTTTGATCTCGGCGGGCGGATATTCGTGCACGGTGAGCCCCGCCAACTCGCCCGCGAGGAGGATGACCCCGCGCGCGTGGCCGAGCGTCACCGTGGTGCGGACGTTCTTGGCGTAGAACACGCTCTCCACCGCCATCGCGTCCGGGCGGTGGCGCGCGATCAGTTCGGCGACGCCTTCGTACACCTCGCGCAGCCGCGCCGGGAGCGGGTCGCGCGCGCGCGTCCGCACGACGCCACACTCGACGAGGCGCGCGAGGCCGCTCCGGTCGCGGGCGACCACGCCGTAGCCCGTGGCCGCCGTGCCGGGGTCGATGCCGAGGACGAGCACCGCGCTACGCCTCGGCCATCGCGTCCGCGTCGATGTCGAAGTTGCCTTCCACCTTTTGAACGTCGTCGAGGTCCTCGAGCGCCTCGAGCAGCTTCACGAGCTGCTGCGCGTCGGTGCCCGCGACGTGGACCGTGCTCTTCGGGACCATCGCGATCTGCGCTTCGGTCGTCGGCATGCCCTTCGCCTCGAGCCCCTCGCGCACCGCGTGCAGCGACGCCGGGTCGGTGGTCACGACGAACACGTCCTCCTCGCGCGCGACGTCCTCGGCGCCCGCGTCGAGGGCCGCCTCCATCACCGCGTCCTCGTCGAACTTGGTCGCGTCGACCTGCATCTGCCCCTTGCGGTCGAACATCCACGACACGGAATTGGACGCGCCGAGGTTGCCGCCGCCGCGCGAGAGCTTGTGCCGCACGTCGGCCACCGTGCGCGTGGGGTTGTCGGTGAGCGCCTGGATCATGAGCGCCACGCCGCCGGGCCCGTACGCCTCGTACAGCGCCTCCTGGTAGTCAACGCCCTCGATCTCGCCGGTGCCCTTCTTGATCGCGCGCTCGATGTTCTCCTTGGGCATCGAATTGCCGCGCGCGGTCTCGATCGCGAGCCGCAGCCGCGCGTTCCCGCCCGGGTCACCCCCGCCGAACTTGGCCGCGACAGTGATCTCGCGGATGAGCTTCGTGAACAGCGCGCCGCGCTTGGCGTCGGTGGCCGCCTTGTAATGCTTGATCTGCTTCCATTTGCTGTGGCCGGCCATCGGGGCGTACTCGCTCGCTGGGGGTTGGGGTGGAGGACGCGGAAGATATAAGCCGGCCCCCTGGGAGGCCGTGCGCGGAGCGCGCCCGACCGGGACTAGATTCCGCGGCCGTGTACGCCCGCCTCCTGCGCTTCCTCCGCCCGCACCTCGGGCGGCTGGCCGGGGCCGTCCTCGCCAACGTCGGCGCGGCGGTCATGGACGTGTTCGCGTTCACGCTGCTCATCCCGTTCCTGAACGCGCTGTTCGGCCAGCCGCCGCTCGCCGGGAACAACGCCCTCAACCGCCTGCTCGGCCTCCTCGTCGGCCGCCTGCTCACGGGCACCGACGCCATGGGCGCCCTCGGCCGCGTGATCGGCGTGATCTTCGCCGCGGTCGCCGCCAAGAGCGCGCTCTCCTGGCTCGCCGGCAACCTCGGCGCGACGCTGCAGGAGTTCGTCACGCGCGACCTGCGGAACGCCGTCTACGCGCACCTACAGCGGCTGCCCCTGGCATGGTTCGGCCGCGTCAAGACCGGGCAGGTGCTCTCGCGCGTGCTCAACGACACGCAGCAGACCAAGCAGGTCATCACCGAGCTCGCCACGCGCTCGCTGCTCTCCGCCTCGACCGTGGTGACGACGATCGTCGGCCTCGTGCTAATGTCGTGGCAGCTGACGCTGGTCGCGCTCGTCGTCGCGTCGCTGTTCGTGCCGGCGCTCCAGCCGCTGCTGAGCCGGCTCCGCCGCGGCTACCGCGAGACGGGCAACCAGCAGGGTGACCTCACTTCGGTGGTGCAGGAGACGGTCACCGGCGCGCGGCTCGTCAAGGCGTTCCGCGGCGAGGCGTACGAGGAGGCGCGCTTCCGCGCGGCGAGCGACCGCCTCGCCCGCGAGAGCGTGCGCGTGGCGCGCGTCAGCTTCCTCGCGCAGCCCGTCACCGAGACGCTCGGCACCGTCATCGCGATCGTCGTCCTCTGGAGCGGCGCGCGGCAGGTGCTCGTCGCGCACACGCTCTCGGGCGCCGGGCTGATCACGTTCCTCGTGCTCGTCATGCGGCTCTTGCAGCCGCTCAAGCAGCTGTCGCAGGTGCCGACCACGGCCCAGCAATCGCTCGCCGCGGCCGACCGCGTGTTCGACATTCTCGACGCGCCCACCGAGGACGCGCTCGACCGCGGCACGCGCACCACGGCCGCGTTCACGCGCGACGTCGCCTTCGAGAAGGTCAGCTTCGCGTACCCGGTGCGCGAGGGGGAAGGCACGCCCGCGCCGGGGGAGCGCCTCGTGCTGCGCGACGTCAGCTTCACCGCGCGGCGCGGCCAGGTCGTCGCGCTCGTCGGGCCGAGCGGGGCGGGGAAGAGCACGCTCGTCGACCTGATCCCGCGCTTCATCGAGCCCACGGCCGGGCGCGTGCTGCTCGA
>JAABUZ0100003941.1_pt1 | contig 21128 bp, 25 predicted proteins | sample 5562091 | NCBI WGS metagenome assembly JAABUZ01 (sample SAMN12813069, study PRJNA571459) | rock metagenome | isolation source: Antarctica rocks | place: Antarctica: Victoria Land, Linnaeus Terrace sud | collected 2015-12-21
CTACGCGCGCCGGAGGAACCCTCCTCGGCTCCGGCCATACCTGCCTCCATGACACTCGACATGCGGACCTCCTCGTCTAATCGAGTGTCCGGTCAGAACCGGGTGCGAGGGAGAGGGTGGCGAGCAGGCGTCGCCGACGACGGCGACGACGCGGCTCGGGACGAGTCGGGGAGGACATGTCCCCAAGCGTGCCGTCTTCCCCGTGTGGAGGCTCTTTGCCTACGGCAAGCGAGTACTCGACGAAGGTCCATTCGCGTGCACGCCCCCGTGTCGTTTCCCCCGAACCTTCCTGTTGCTAGTGATTGGGCTGTTTGTCAACCCGTCGTGAGCGCCGCTTCGGCGGCGGGGGCGACGGCCCGGATCGCGGCGCGCAACCGGCGGAGATTGCGGTCGGAGTTGAGCGCGTCGAACACGAGCGCCGCCGTTCGCGCGTAGTGCACGGCGAGGCGCTCGGCGGCTCGGTCCGGGTCGCCATCCGTCGCTGCGTCGAGGATCGCGCGGTGCTCCGCACGGCGTTCGTCTGAGCTCCCGAAACCACCGAAGGCCAGCCGGTAGCGGTGGGAGTGATCGGCGAGCTCGGCGATCTCGGCGCTGCCGCGTGACCCCAATCCGGCGACGAGCCGGTGATGGAACGCGCGGTGCGGCGTTCGCAGGCCGAGTTCGTCGTCGCCTTTCGCGTAGTAGTCCATCTTCGCCATGCAGGCCTCGAGCTCGGCGAGATCGTCCGACGTGAGCGTCGGCACGGTGATCCTGATCGCGACCGTCTCGAGCGCGATCCGCACGAGGTAGATCTCCTCGAAGTCCTCGGCGGACAGCGGCGCGATCTGCACCTGCCTGTTCGGTTCGGCGACTACGAGGCCTTCGCGCTGCAGCAGCCGGAGCGCCTCCCTGAGCGGCGTGCGCCCTGCGCCGACCTCGTCGGCTAGGACGGCCTGCGAGAACGCGCCCCCGGCCTCGAGCTCGCCGGACAGGATCGCCGCTCTAAGCCGATCGTGTACGACCGCGACGTTCTCGCCGTTCTGGAAGTCGGTAGCTCTCGAGCCGGTCGTTCGTGCAGGCATTCGCGTCTCCAGCCTAAGTCGGCGCCGGGCCGAAAGACGCGCTGACGCGGAAGCGTGGTATATCGAGTAGACCAACTTGGATATATCCTATCTCGAAGGGATCGACGTCATGACCGAACAGCCCACCCCCGTCACGCTGGGGACCACCCCCGCTCCACCGATCGTCAACGGACGCCCCGAGGAAATCGCCCACGGCGTGTTCGTGGTCCCCGACGGCCGCGTTCCGCTGGTGCCCAACGTCGGCGTGATCGTCGGAGATCGCGCCGCGCTGGTCATCGACGTCGGTCTCGGGCCGCGCAACGGCGCGCTGGTGCGCGAGATCGCAACGGAGCTGGCCGGCGACCGGCCGCTGCTGCTGACCCTGACGCACTTCCACCCCGAGCACGGCTACGGCGCGCAGGCCTTCGGCGACGCGACGATCGTCTACAACCGCGAGCAGCGCGACGAGCTGCGGGAGAAGGGCGCCGGGTACCTCGACACCTTTCGTGACCTCGGCGCCGAGATCGCGCACGAGCTCGAGGACATCGAGTTCGTCGACCCGCACGTCGTCTACGACGGCACCGCCGATCTCGACCTCGGTGGGAAGGTCGTGCAGCTCCGGAGCTGGGGCGCCGCTCATTCGCGCAGCGATCAGACCATCTTCCTGCCGGCCGAGGGCGTGCTCTTCACGGGGGACCTCGTCGAGAACCGCTTCTTCCCGATCTTCCCGTTCTTCCCGCCCTACGACACCGACGTCGACGGCGGCAACTGGCTCGCCGTCCTCGAAGAGCTCCAGCGCTTCGACGCGAGGATCGTCGTGCCCGGCCACGGCGAGGTGGGAGACCCCGACCTCATCGCGACGACCCACGAGTACCTGAGCCTGCTGCGGTCCGAGACCATGCGCCTCGCCGGCGAAGGCCACGACGCCGACGCGATCTTCGCGATCCTCGAGCCGGACTTACGCGCGCGCTACGTCGGCTGGGACGCATCAGAGCCCTGGCGGATCGCCGCCGGCATCCAGAGCTTCCTCGCGCCATGAGCGCCATCGAGGCGTCGGACTACCTCCCGCCGCTCGTCCGTGGCGAACCGGGGGAGGTGTCCGCCGGCGTCTTCGTGATCCCGGATAACCGGGTTCGCTCGTCCCGAACGTCGGGATCGTCGTCGGCGAACGTTGCGCGCTGGTCGTAGACACCGGCACCGGGCCACGCAACGGCGCCTTCGTCCTCGGCCACGCGCGGCGCCTCGCCGGCGACCGCCCGCTTCACTTCGCGATCACCCAGCTTGATTCCGGCCATGGGTCCGGTGCGCAGGCATTCAAGGGCGAAGCCACGATCATGTACAGCGCGGCACAGCGCGAGCGACTGCACCGTCACGCCCGCGAGTACGTCGAGAGCTTCAAGGCGCCCAGCCCCGGGTGTCGCGGCCGAGCTCGAAGGCCTCGAGCTCGTCGAGCCCGACATCACCTACGGCGGCGAGGCGGAGATCGACCTCGGGGGCGTCCGAGCGGTACTTGCCCGTGGGGGCCCGCGCACACCGCCGACGACCAGCCGCGAAGCCCTCGGCCGCCGGGGCACGGCGCCCCTGATAAGCCTTCGCACCTCGGCACGAAGCCCCCGCCCGTCAGGAGCGAACCCGATGACCCACCCCGGCGACCGCGTCCTCAGATGGACAGCGTTGCTTCTTGCGGTCGGCCGGTTCTCACGAAGATGGCGCGACGTCTGCTCGTACGGCCGCTCGGCGTCGAGGCGCTTCAGACTCGCCGCCGGAAGTGGATGCCTGTGCCGGCTGTGGGCTGCTTGCTGTCAACGCGCCATCGACGGCGTCCCAGATATCGGCGAGTTGCTGCAGCTGAGTGTCGGAGAGTCGGTCTAGGAACAGCTCGCGCACGCGCTCGAGGTGGGTCCGGTTCGCTTTCTTCAGGCTGGCTCGGCCAGTGCGCGTCAAGACGACGTTGAAGCTCCGCGCGTCGTCTTCGCGGCGCTCGCGCACGACGAGGCGCTCGCGCTCGAGCTCGTCCACGAGTCGACTGAGGCCACTGGGGCTCATGAGAACCTGCTCGGCGAGCGTCGTGATGGGCAGCCGCCGGCCGGGGGCGGTTCCGAGCTGGATCAGGACATCGTAATCGTTGCCCGAGAGCTGATGTGAGCGTTCGAGGTCCGCATCGAGCACTCGGTCGAGCCGAGCGCTGGCCCGGAGGAAGCCCTGCCAAGCGCGAAGCTCGTCGGGCGAGAGTCTGTCGGCTGAACCACGGGATCGCATTCATGACAGCGTACGGCACTACGGTGATATATTTGTTTGCACACGCAAATGACTGGAGTTCCTGATGTCCTTTGAAACCTCGCAGCCGACGCGGCTCTCGCCGATCGACGAGCAAGCCCGGCGGTCGCTGTTCACGGAGGCGCGCACGGCGAACACCTTCACCGACGAGCCGGTCACGGACGAGCAGCTGCTGGCCATCTACGAACTGGCGAAGTTCGGCCCCACCTCGGCGAACATCAACCCCCTGCGGATCCTGTTCGTCCGCGCGGGGGAAGGGCGCGATCACCTGCTGCCGCTCATGAACGAAGGCAACCGCGCCAAGACTGCGACCGCGCCCCTCGTCGCCGTCTTGGCCAACGACCACGCGTTCCATGAGCGGATCCCCGAGCTGTTGCCGTACAAGCCCGAACTGCGTGAGGTGTTCGCGGCCGACGTGGGGATGCGTGAGAACGCGGCCCGCTACAACGGCGCGCTGCAGGCTGCGTACTTCATCATCGCCATCCGGGCAGTCGGCCTCGCCGCCGGCCCGATGATCGGCTTCGATGCCGCCGCAGTGGATGCCGAGTTCTTCGCCGCAACCACGTGGCGTTCGCAGCTCGTGGTCAACATCGGCAATCCCGGCCCCGACGCCTGGTTCGAGCGTCTGCCGCGCCTCGACTACGACGACGCCGTCCGGTTCGCCTAGCGAAGCCGCTCAAGCGTCGCCCCAAGGACCCAGGAGAAAGGGAACACCCATGAAGATCACGACCATCGGCCGAGCCACGATCGGCGGAACGCTCGCCAAGCTCTGGACGTCCGCCGGGCACGAGGTGACCCAGCTCGGGCGAGACGGTGGGGACGTCGGCGACGCCGACGTCGTGCTGCTTGCCGTGCCCTATTCGGCGGTCGCAGACGCCCTCGCGAGCGTCACCGGTTGGGAGGGCCAGGTCGTCATCGACGCCACCAACCGGCTCGGCGGCGAAACCCCGCCGGCCGGGCGTTCGTCGAACGCCGAGTTTGTCGCGGCCAACCACACCGGACCCGTGGCCAAGGCCTTTAACCTGATTTCGGCAACCTACTCGAGCAAGCCCGCAGCAGTTCGGCGCGGCCGAGCAACATCTGGACCGGCGATGAAGGCGCTCGAGCGGCCGTCGATCAGCTCAGCCGTGACGTTGGCATGGAAGCAGTCAACGGCGGCCCGCTCGAAAACGCCGCCACTCAGGAAGCCTTCGCCTTCATGCTCATGGCGATCGTCCAAGACGTCGGAGATGGCCTGCTCTTCTACCGGTTTGCGGCCCCTCAGAACTTCTGAGGGTCGATCGTCACCGGCAAGATCGACAAACGGGGTCCGGCTTGACCCGCTCGCTCTTTCACCTACTTGTAATTGCGACAGCACGATGCTGGTTGTGCAGGGCGATGGGGTGGTTGGCCTTGTCGTTGGTCAGCATGCCCCGGCGGCCCCCTGGAAGGTCACCCTGGTGCCGACGACAACCCCGTACCAGGTCATGCTCTGGGTGAGCGCCCGCCGGCGCTCCGACGTCAGCGACTCGACCGAGAAGGAGACCCGTCGTGTACATCACGCGTGCCAGCAGCGACGATGCCGAACCGCTGTGTCCTCGGTGGCGACGATGCCCTCGCCTCGGTGATGAGCAGCGCCTGATCGAAGCTGTGGGTGTGGGGCCGGTTGCGTCCGCCGATGTCGAACTGCGCGAACTGAACCCGTAGCTCGTCGCTCTGCTCGGCGCCAACGAGAGTCCGGGGGCAGACGACACCCACGACGAAGTCATGCGTCTGGTTCCTCAGCGACCGCGCCTCCTACGTCAACGGCGCTGTCCTTCCTGTCGACGTCGGCATGACTTCACAGTACGGCCGTGCCAGCGTTAGACGGCGCGGATTCGGTACGTCCCTGGGCGTCTGGCCAGACGAGCAGCCAGAACGCGGTGACGGCCCCGAGGCCGCAGGTGACGATTACGATCGCCATCGGCAGGGCGGTTCCCCTGCCCGCCACGCCGACCAGCGGAGCGCTGATCGCACCGACGGCGAATTGCGCGAGGCCCAGCAGCGCCGAGGCGCTGCCGGCCGTCGACGGGTGGCCCTCCAGCGCGATCGCCGTCCCGCTGGGAAACACGACCCCGATGCTCGACACGACCAGGAAGAGCGCCGGGAGGATTCCGACGAGCCCGATTCCGCCGAGCAGCACGACGGCCAGGAACGCGACGCCGCCGGCGGCGCCGGCGACCAGGCCGGCGCTGAGGACGGGGAGGGGCCCGAGCCGTGCGATCAGCCGTGAGCTGACCTGCCCGGCCACGATGATGCCGGTGGCGTTGGCCGCGAAGACGGCGCTGAACTGGGCCGCCGAGAGCGAGTAGATGTCCTGCAGCACGAATGGCGAGCCGGCGATGTACGCGAACATCGCCGCGAAGGCCAACCCGCTGGCCAGCGTGCAGCCCACAAAGCGCCGCTCACCGAGCAGCCCCCGGAAGACGCCCAGCGTGTCGGCCAGCCCGCCCGCGCGGCGCTTTGCGGGCGCGTGAGACTCCGGGACGAAGAGCAGCGTGCCCGCGAGGATCGGTGCGAGGATCGGCGCCAGGCCGTTGACCAGGAGCAGCCCAGCGAACACGCGCGCCGCCGCGGCGCCCGACCGCAGGTCGCGGACGACGGCGCGCGAGACGACGATCCCAGCCGCCCCGGCCAGCCCTTGGACGAAGCGCAGCGTGATCAGGGTCCCGATCGACGGCGCGACCGCACAGGCCAGCGACGCGGCGACGTAGGCCCCGACGCCGATCACCAGCGGCCGTCGACGTCCGACGGCGTCGCTCCACGGCCCGCTGAGCAGCTGCCCGGTGGCCAGCCCGAGCAGGCAGGCCGTTAGCGTCAGCTGCGCGGCCGAGGCGCTTGCGCCGAGGCCGTCGGCCAGCTCGGGGAGCCCGGGCAGGTACAGATCCAGCGACAGCGGGCCGAAGGCGCTCAGCGCGCCGAGGACCACGACCGTCGCCGGGCTGACGCGGGCGTCTCCCACGGTCTAGAGCGCGCCTGTCAGGACCTCGGCGACCGTCCGCGGCGGGTGCCCCGTGAGGTCCTGTACCGTGGTGGAGCGTTGGTCGAGGTGGCCGCCGCGGATCGCGGTCCCGAAGGAGGCTAGGAGCCCGGCGACTTCCGAGGGCAGTCCGGCGGCCTGCAGGCTGGCGACGAACGCGTCGTCGTCCAGGTTCTCTGCCGTGACGGGGGAGCCTCCGGCCGCGGCGTATGTGCGCGCGAGGTCGTCCGCACCGAGAAGCTCGGGGCCCGTGACGTCGTAGGTGCGCCCGGCGTGCTCGGCGCCTGCGGCCAGCCATGCGGCCGCGACCGCGGCGCAGTCCTCGCGGGAGACGTAGGCGCTGCGGCCGTTGCCCTGGTTGTGATGGAAGATGCCCGAGGCGAGCGCCGCCTGGGCCTCGGGGATGCGGAACTCGCTGTAGAGCGCGTTGCGCAGGAGCGTCCACTCCAGGCCGCTCGCGGTGAGCAGCGCCTCGGTCTCGCGGTGCTCGGTGGCGACGGCGGCGGGGTTCTCCGCCGTTGGATCCGGGAGCGAGGTGTAGGCGACGGCGCGGACGCCGGCGCCCTTGGCGGCGTCGATGGCGTTGTCATGCTGGGCGACGCGACCGCCGATCGCGTCCGTGGAGATGAGCAGCAGCCGCTCGCCGTCGGCGAACGCCTCGGCAAGCGGCGCGGGATTGTCGAAGTCGCCGCGGCGGGTCTCGGCGCCGCGGGCGGCGAAGTCAGCGAGCTCTTCCGGGCGGCGGGAGACGAGGACGACCGTGCTCGGCTCGACTTGGTCGAGCAGCAGCTCTGCGGTGCGCCGGCCGAGCTGGCCGCTCGCACCCGTGATGACGAGGGACATTGGGCTCCTATTCGTGTGCATGGTGATTGCGGTTACTGGTCGAACCGTAGCAGCCGTGAGTGCGATTCGGTCTAGGATGGACGGATGGCCCGCTCGACCAACACCCAGTTCGCCGTCGCCGTGCACGTGCTGACGCTGCTCGGAGGTGCTCCCGACGAGCTGCTGAGCTCCGAGGTGCTGGCGGGCAGCGCCGGCGCCAACCCGGTGCACGTCCGCCGGGTGCTCGGCGCGCTGCGTCGCGCCGGGCTCGTCGCCTCACGGCCGGGGGTGCACGGGGGCTGGCAGCTCGCACGCGCCGCCGACATCGTCACGCTCGATGACGTGTGGCGCGCGGTGCAGGGCGACGACCCGATGATCGGGCTTCACGGCGCGGCGCCGCAGTGCGCGGTGGGTCAGCGCATCCAGCGCGCGCTGAGCGACGTGGAGCGCCGCGCAACCCAGGCGGTCGAGGAGGAGCTCGCGCGCACGACGATCTGCGACCTCGCCCGCGACACGCGCGCCCGCGAGCTGGAGATCGCGCCCGCCGGATCGCGTTGAGAAACCAAGAAGGAGCCCGCCGCGATTTCACAAACCAGGAAAGCGACACTGCGCGCGCACCGTCAATTCGGCTCAGACTGGCACTCGCACCCGCACGGCAAGCCGCGACGACGCTGGCCCAGCACGCCGTGGCGCTCGCTGCACCAGCGTGAGGAAGGCGGTGCTGCAACCCTTAGATGGTCAGGACGATTTTGCCGTGAGCGTGCCCGGACGCCTGGTGTGCGAAGGCGTCTTTGAGCGCTCCGAGCGGCACAGTGCGGTCGACGAGGATCTCCGTACCACCGGCGACGCTGTCGACGACCTTCTTGAGCAGGGCCGCGTCGGAGTTGTGGACGATACCGAGGATCTTGACGTCTCGCCCTTCCCCGGTTCCCGGCTCCGGAGGCGCGGGAACGGACACCAAAACGCCGCCTGGGCGCACGACTTCGACTGACCGCTGCTGCGTCTCGCCTCCGACGGTGTCGAGCACCACGTCGACATCGGACACCATCTCCGTGAAGTCGTGCGAACGGTAGTCGATCACCTCGTCTGCCCCCAACCGCCGGGCGAGGTCAATGCCGGTGCCCGACGCCGTCGCGATCACTCGTGCGCCGGCGGCATGAGCGAACTGGATGGCAAAGCTGCCGACGCCGCCGGCCCCTGCGTGCACTAGCACAGTCTGATCCCGCTGGAGGCCCGCTACGTCGAACAGCGCCTGCCAGGCCGTACCGCCGGTGGTGGGGATGCCGGCAGCCCGCTCGATCGACACCGAAGTCGGCGCATTCACGAGGTAGGAGGCCGGCACGACGGCGAGCTCGGCCATGGCGCCACCACTCGTCGGGTCGACGCGGGCGACGACCTTGTCGTTCTCGCTCCAGCCGGTCACGTTGGAGCCGACCCGCTCGATCATCCCCGCTAGGTCGGTCCCCATCGTGTACGGAAACTCAAGGGGGAAGAAGTCGTGCAGGTAACCCTTCTGCAGCTTGACGTCGAGCGGGTTCATACTTGCGGCCGCGACACGGACGAGCACGTCGTCGGCGCCGATGTCCGGTGTCGGGATGTCCTCGATGACCGGCTCGGACTCGTAGTCGTGGATCTGCGCCGCCTTCATGATGCGTTCTCCTGCTGCGGGGGGAAGGCACCGACTTGGTTGAACCAGCCGAACCAGTCCTCCAGGTGCCACGTGTGCGTCAGTCGACCCTTCTCGAGGTGATGGAACTCGTGGATCGGCAGGACGAAGCTCGTGTTGGTGGGCGCGATCCCGAACCACTCGCCCGTGTGCGTCCCCGTGATCTCCGCCCGAATCGCTGCTCGGCCGGGGGCGCCGATGATCTCGTGAATGTTCACGTCGAGGTCGGAGAACGCTGCGTCGAACCGTTCGATCAAGGGCTTCATGCCTGCGCGTCCCGGGGCCTGACCAGGCACGAGCGGGATGTCTTGCCAGTCCTCGGTCAGCGCCTCGTCGAGCAGACTCGGGTCGCCCTCACTGAAGGCGCGGTACAGCGTCTCCACGGCAAGCCGGTCCTGGTCGCTTAGCCCGAGCGCCTCCGGGGTGGATGCGGCTCCGTTCATCGGTGGTCTCCTTTGGGTGGTGGTGGCATCATCCCCGCGGTGGGGCCGACAGTCGCACAACGATCGGCTGTCGTGCCATCGACGCGGGCTGTAGATGAGACCCCGCTGAGCTGGAAGTCGCCGTCGCCGAGCCGCTGAGTTTCACCCGGTCCGCCGAGTCGCTCCCCTTCGCCCAGCAGTCGGCGTCCAACCGGTCCGCACACGGGCGGATGGCGGACGCAGCCACTGACTCTGACGCGCGCATGGACAGTGTCGTGGTAGGCGACGGCAGTTCGACGTGATCGCGGGTCATCCGATACGTGCGGTTGTGGTCGATGCCAGCGTCCGGCCGTCGCGACCCGGGGGCTGGTCGGCGGGGCCCGTCAATTCGCTTAGCGCCGGTCGGGTGGCAACGACTGCGTGTCGTGGGCACCAAGCTCGCTCTCGGCCGTCGCGCTGGGCGTGCCCGTTCGCGTTTCAGTGGTGGGATCTGGCGATGTCACTCCCGACGGAGTTCCGGGCCGTGCGTGCGCTGATCGCCGGGAGGGTCGTCGGAGCTGGGATTGAGTCGTAGGCGGGTGAGGGCGATCGGGACGGCGAGGGCGATGATGATGGCCGCGACGCCGAAGGCCCGGGTGTAGCCGGCGGTGAGTGCGTTGGCGGTGGCGGTGCCTCGGGGTTGGTGGGCGGTGGTGGTTGCGGCGACGGTGGCGAGGATGGCCAGGCCGATTGCGCCGCCGATCTGGATCGTGGTGGTCGAGACGCCGGCGACGAGGCCGGAGTGTCGTTCGTCGACTCCGGAGACTGCGGCCAGGGTGGCGGGCACGAACGTGATTCCGAGCCCCAGGCTCAGGACCATCAGCGGCAGCATCACGCCGGTGAGGAAGCTGCTGTGCGCGCTGAGGTTGCTCATCCAGAGCAGTCCGAGGGCTGCGGTGGCGGTGCCTGCGGCGACCAGCGGACGCACTCCGGTTCGAGCGACGAGCTTTGAGACTGTTCCGGCACCAATCATCATTAGAACCGTGGACGGGACGAAGGCCGCTCCGGCCTTCAACGGGTGGTAGCCCAGGACGCGCTGCAAGTACAGGCTGCTGAGAAAGAACATCCCAAACAGCGAGGCGCCCATCAGTGCCTGGATGAGGTAGGCACCGCTGCGATTGCGATCGGCGAACACCCACAGCGGCATCAACGGCTGACCGCTACGGGTTTCAAGGCGCACGAAGGCGAGCAGTCCCAAGAGGCCGACGGCGATCGGCCCGGCCGTCAGCACAGCGCTCCAGCCGTGATCGGCGGCCCGTGACAGGCCGAAGACCAGCAGGCCGAGCGCGAAGGTGGCGGTCGCGGCGCCTGGCAGGTCGAATCCGGTGCGCGCGCGTGCCGGGGCCGGGATGAACCGTGGGGCGAGCACCGCAACCAGTACGGCGACCGGCGCGTTGACGAAGAACACCCATCGCCAACTGACGTACTGCACGATGACGCCGCCGAGCAGTAGGCCGGCGCCGGCGCCGAGCCCTTCCATGGCGGCGAACACGCCGACAGCCTGGTTGCGGGCCCTCCCTGATGGGAAGGTCGAGACGACCAGCGACAGCGCGGTGGCCTGCGCGAAGGCTGCGGCCGCGCCCTGCAGCACGCGCGAGACGATCAACATGTTTGGGCTCGAGGCGATGCCGCCGAGCATCGAGGCGAGAGCGAATGCGGCGAGCGAGGCGATGAACACGTTGCGCCGGCCGAGCATGTCGCCGCTGCGGCCGCCGAGCAGCAGCAGAGCCCCGAAGGTCAGCGCGTATCCGTTGATCACCCAGGCAACGCCGCTTGTCGTGAAGCCGACCTCCGTCTGGATGGTCGGCAGCGCGACGTTGACGATCGTGGTGTCCAGCACGACCATCAGTTGCACCGCGGCTAACAGCATCAGCGCACCGATCATCGATCTGGTCCGCGGGCGCGGCGGGTTCGCTGCCGCGCGCTTCGCCCTGTCGATTGAAACGGCACGATGTCGCGTGGTCGCAGCGCTCACAAGCTCGCCTCCCCTTGAGATCGCGCCCGGAATGCTTGGCGCATCCGGCCATGATGACATAAAGTGCCAGAAAGGCAAACAGTGCCCTACCGTGGGTATGGTGGTGATGTGGCTCGTCCTGCGCTATCCGAGCGCCGCAAAGCGCAGACGCGTCGCGAGATCGCCGAGACGGCGCTCGGTCTGTTCGCCCGTGACGGCTACGAGAGCGTGAGCGCCGAGGCGATCGCCGAGGAGGCCGGCGTCTCGCTGCGCACCTTCTACCGCTACTTCCCGACCAAAGATGCGGTCCTCTCGCCGATCATCACCGACGGCACCACAGAGTTCGTGGCAGCTGTCGCGGCGCGGCCACGGCGGGAGAGTCTCGCGACCGCCGTCGAGCGCGCCTACGCCGAACTCGCGCCGCAGCAGGGTCAAGCGGGCGTGCAGCTGCTTATCGGGCTGCTGACCGACGTGCCCGCGCTTCGCGCCCGCTGGCTAGACGACCTGCGCAGCATCGAAGTGGCGCTGCTCCCCGTCGTCCACCAACGCGCGCGCCAGCCCCTCGATGACCGGCAGGCGCGCCTCACCGCCGCCGCCGCGGTTACCGGCCTCCGGGTCGCACTCGAGTGCTCGGCGCGTACCCGATCAGCCGATCCCCTGTCGGACACTCTCGGCAGCGCCCTTCGGTACCTGCGCGACGGCGCGAAGCTCTGATGTCTGAATCAAAGGGGTTGAAGCGCGCGGCGGCGGCGGCGACGGCACACCACCTCCAAGCTCCTCAACGCCGCGACGGCGGCAGCGCTCGCATGTGAGCGCCCCGACGTGCACGTGACCTGCTTTGAGCCGGCCTCATGCTCGCCACCGGGCTGTCGCGCCAGTACCCGCCCGCCGCCCGCCGCTTGACGACTCTCCTCGCGCCGGTCCTGGCCATGGTGGTGCCCTTCGCCTCGACGCCGCAGGCTTCTGGCCGGGCGCTGGCAAGGCTCCTTTTCGAGATCCCGCCCCCCTCGGTCTCGGGCGCCTACGTCGACCACCGGCTGCGAACCGTCCCCGCCTCCGAGCGAGCGCGCGACACCAGCTTCCAAGAGCAGGTGCTCCGCGACAGCCGAGTCCTCCTGGCACACGCAAACCACCCAGCCGGCAGGTAGGGCGCCTACCTGCCGCGGCGGTACACAGCACGACGAGCGCCGACGGCCGCCGCAGCGCCGTGTCCTCGTCGTCGCCGTCTGTGACGACCTGGTCGTTCCGACGGGCGACCACATCAATTAACGCGTCAGGCTGCGCGGCTCCCGGATGCAGGAGACTTCATCGACCGGGCCGCGAGGCGTTCAGGGCCCGAGTTGATCGCGCAGCTCCTGGACGCCTTGAGGGGGTCGCCCGGCCACCCACAGCACGAGCAGGGGCATCGTGAACTCGGGGACATCCAGGTGGCAGACGCTCGGTGGCGAAACCGTGCCGGCGGGCATGGCGGCGATGGCGTCGGTTTCGGTGAGGTCGGTGAGCAGCTGGGCTCCGCCGGTCACTTGCGCTTCGACAGGGGTCACGACCGCGCCGGCTGCGGCGAAGCGTTCGAGCAGGAGGTCGGTGTAAGGCGTGCCAGCGGGGCTAGCGGTGAGCAGGCGCTCGCCGTCGAAGTCCGCGAGCGCCGCGGTCCCGGTCGTCGCGAGGCGGTGACCGGTCGGCACATGGATCTGCATCCGGGACGGTCGCAGCTCCGCGCGGCCCAGCGTGTCGTCGACGGTGCCGCTCACGCAGGCCAGGACGAGGTCGATTGAGCGGCCTCGCAGGCTCTCGCGCAGGTCGCCTGGGCGCAGGCCGCGCAGAGACACCGACCGATCGGCCGTGCGCAAGGCGCGGACGACGTCGACGCGATCCTCCGGGCCCACGGCAGGGGTGACGCCAACTCGCACGGTCCCCGAGCGGCCGGTGCCGACGGCACGCGCGGCCGAGAAGGCGGCGTCGGCGTGGGCGAGCGTGTCCCTTCCCGGTCCCAGCAGCGCCGAGCCGGCCGGCGTGAGGCGCACTTCGCGCGACGTGCGCTCGAGCAGCTCGACGCCGAGCTCGAGTTCGAGGTCGCGGACGGTTTTCGAGACGGTCTGTTGGGTGAGGTGCAGCTGCTGGGCGGCACGGGTGAAGCTCAGCCGCTCGGCTACAGCCACGAAGACCCGGAGCTCACGCAGGTCGGGCATCCACAAGCTCCTTCGATAGCTCGACTCCAGATCGTTGTTGGCCCTTGCGCCCCATCGCTCGCATGATGTCAACACCTCCGAGATGACCCACTGGAGCACCAAATGAGCACGACCAAGACCACCCCTCGCGTCGCGATCATCACCGGCGGATCGCGCGGCATCGGCCGCCAAACTGTCCGGCGGCTTGCCGCCGACGGAAACGCGCTCGTCGTCAACTACTTCGCCAACGAGGCCGAAGCGGAGGCCGCGATTGCAGAGGCGGCCGACGCCGGCGTCGAGGCCGTCGCCGCCCGAGCCGACGTGGCCGACGAGCACGCGATCACGAAGCTGTTCGGCGAGGCCGAGCGGCGGTTCGGTGGCGTCGACGTTGTGGTCCACGCCGCCGGGCGGCTGACCCTCTCGGCCGTGGCCGACTTCGATCTCGACGAACTGGACCGGCTGCACCGCACGAACATCCGCGGGACGTTCGTCGTCAACCAGCAGGCGGCGCGGCGCCTACGGCAAGGTGGGAGCATCGTCAACTTCTCCACGTCGGTGGTGGGGCTCGCGCTCCCCACGTACGCCGGCTACAGCGCCAGCAAGGGCGCCGTCGAGGCAATGACGCTGATCCTCGCCCGCGAGCTGCGCGGTCGCGACGTCACGGTCAACGCTGTAGCGCCAGGCGCGACGGCCACCGACTTCTTCTTCGAAGGAAAGGACCAGGAGACCATCTACCGGCTCGCCGCTGCGACGCCGCTGGAGCGTCTCGGCACACCGGAGGACATCGCAGAGATCGTCGCCTTCCTCGCCGGCTCAGGGGGTCATTGGGTCAACGGCCAAGTGATCCGCGCGAACGGGGGGACCATCTGATGGGCGCGAGCAAGCAAGCGGATCGTCGTGACCGGTTGGTCTGTGCCTTCGAGCCGCGGGAGGGTCGCGTCGCCTCAGATAAGGCGCGAGCGGACGTCACGAGCAGCCGTATGCCGGGCGCGTGAAGATAGGACGCCTATTGGAGCTGACGGTGGCCGTCGAGTGCTGATGGGAGGCTTATGTCGAGACCACGGCGGCCCAGGGCTTGCCGACCTCGGCGAGCGGCGTCGGGTCTCGGGTCGCTTTGGAGCCGGCAGATCCACGTGTTCCGTAGGGGGGTCACACCTCACCCGGGCTCGACGCGCGCAACACGGTCCGGCGGGCGCCACAGGGCTGGTAGGTTGCGTTCCAGTCGTCGTGGGCGAAGGAAGTTCGCGCCAAAACTGCTCGATCTGATGGCGCCGTGGTAGCGCTCGTCGCTGGGATCTGCGCCGTGCCCCTCGCCGGCCCGGCGCTCGTCCACCTGTAACGCTCGTCCGCCGCAGCCGCAGCCGCAGCCGCCGCGGCCCGGCGTCCCCGGAAACGGATGCCGGCTGCGTCTCGGGCGCGGACTGTGGCAGGCTTGGCCTCGTGACCGAGCAATCGGTGTCCCAAGGCGCTCGTCGCGGCCGTGCGCGCCGGGGAGAGGGTGAGCGGCTACGTGAGGAGCTGCTTGCGGCTGCGGCCACGCTTCTGCGCGAGGGTGGCGAGCCGGCGCTCAAGGTTCGCGCCGTGGCGGCGAAGGTCGGTGTGAGCACGCCAGCCGTCTACCTGCACTTCCGCGATAAGGCCGATCTCATCGACGCGGTCTGTCTGCGGGCGTTCGCCGGGCTAGAGCGGGAGATGCTCGACGCCGCGACAGGTTCCGAGGACCCGTTTCAGGCGTTGCGCCTGCGTGCTGCGGCTTATGCGCACTTCGCGCTCGACCACGCGGTCGAGTATCAGCTGCTGATGGCACCCCGGTCGGGCCAGGCCCACAGCGACCTCGCCGGCGACGCGGCACAGGCGCTGCTCGATCATCTCGTCGCCGCAGTCCAGCCCTGCGTCGACGCGGGCGTAATGCGAGGCGACGTGCGGGAGCTCACCTTGGGAATCTGGGCGGCGATGCACGGATGCGTCACCCTGATGCTGAGCCGGCCCGAGCTCCCCTGGGGTCGGGATCCCTCCGCCTTTGCCGAACACGTTGGGCGCATGTCGGGCCTCGGCACAGCGCTGCTCTCACGCATTGAAGGCGTCAGTGAGACGCCGCCGTCGTCGAGGACGTTCGCCCGGGTCCTCGACGCCGCAGGGCGCAAGCTCGGCTCGACCTGACGCGCTGCGAGACGCACCCACCCTTCTCGCAGCTCAGCCGTGCGGTCGCCAGAGCCTCAAGCCTTCGGCGCGGAGAGCGGCCGCCGCCCCGCCTCCCGGCACCTTCCGCGCGGGGCTCCCCGCAGCAGCGCCGACCTCGCGGAGGTCGTGCGAGGCGATCGTGCAGGCGCCGACAAGCCCGGCAACGTCGGCCGCTGTCCGGTCGATGCGCCGCCGGCGCGGGGGCTCATGAACGTTGAATCCACAGCCGGGAGCGGGGGGCCACGGACCCCGGCCGACCCCACCACCAGCGCGCGGGGCGTCAGCGACCCGGCGCAGGTCGCGCCCCGGAAGAGACTGGCCGCGAAGGCATCCGTGTCGACGGCGTTCGTCCCTAGATCCTTGCTGGCCCCCGCGTCGCCACGGGGAGGTAACGGCTTGGCGTCGGTCAGCGCACATCAGCAATCTCGTCCTTGTGCGCTAGCTGGTCGGCTCGCCCGGAGCGAGCTAGAACATGGTGTTGTCGTTGGCGGCGGTGTCGGGCACGGGCTGGATGGTGTCCCAGTGCTCGATGACCTTGCCGTTCTCGAGGCGCCAGAGGTCGAAGATCGCGGTGTCCGGGGCGCCGGGGATCGACATTCGCGAGTGGGTGACGACCATGTCGCCTTCGGCGATGGTGCGCAGCACGTCGATTCGAAGGCCGGGGTACGTCTCGAGGAAGCTCGTGGCGAAGGCGATGAACCCGTCGGTTCCATCGGGCGCGGCCGGGTTGTGCTGGATGTAGGTCGGGCCGGCGTGCGCGGCCACGGCGCCGGCCGGGTCCCGGTCGTTGAAGGCCCGCGTGTAGAAGGCGACGACGGTCTGCTTGTTCTCGGCGAGGCTCATGGGCTGGCTCCTATCGGCGTTTGGATCGAGGTCGACTTGACAAAGATAAGTTAGCGCGGTCAACTTAGCGTGGTAAATCCATGGGAGGCTGTTGATGGTCACCGCTGAGCAGATTCGGGCCGCCGCCCCGTTCACCGGCACGCTGGGCATCACCTTCACGTCGCTCGAGCCCGAGGGCGTTTGGGCCACGCTGCCGTTTGAGTCAACGTTGTCGACGATCGGCGGGGGGCTTCATGGCGGGGCGCTGATGTCGCTGGCCGACATCGCGGCCACGGTCTGCGCGGTGCTCAATGCGCCCGAGGGCTCGGTCGCGCCCACGGCGGAATCGACGACCTATTTCCTGCGGCCCGTCATGGGGGCGGCAACGGCGGTGGCCCGGCCGCTACGCGCCGGGCGGCGCTCGGTGGTCATCGAGGTCGACGTGTTCGATGAGGCGGGCGAGTTGTGCGGGCGCACCACGCAGATGCACTCGATCGCCGAGGCACGCACCTGATGCGCAGCCTCGTCTACACAGGCCCGCGTCAACTCGAGTGGCGCGAGGCGCCCGAACCCGTGCTCGATGCCGATCATCAAGCGCTCGTCCGCCCGATCGCGTCGGCGGCCTGCGACCTCGATCGCCGGATCGTCGCCGGCGCCACTCCGATGAAAGGCCCATTCGCGATCGGGCACGAGGCGGTGGGGGAGGTCCTCGAGGTGGGGGAAGTGGCGGCCGCCGGCGGGCTGCGGCCCGGCATGCGCGTGGTCATCCCATGGCATCTGAGCTGCGGCGCGTGCGCGCAGTGCCTCGCCCGGCGCCCGGGCAATTGCACCTCGACCCCGCCGCTCGCGAGCTACGGCACGCCGCTCGGCGGCCATCACGGCGGCCTCTTCGACGACGCGGTGCGCGTGCCGTGGGCGGCCTACGCCCTCGTGCCGCTGCCATCCGATCTCGCGCCCAGCCTCGCAGTGTCCTGTCCAGACCAGATGGCCGACGCCTACCGGGCCGTCGCCCCGACCCTGACCGAGCATCCGGGCGCGAGCGTCCTGGTGGTCGGTGGCACCGCGAGCCTCGGCCTATGGGTCGTCATGTTCGCCGCGGCGCTCGGCGCCGGGGAGATCGTCTACGCCGACACCGACCCCGAGGCCGCCGCACTCGCGAGAACGCTCGGGGCTACCCGGACGATCGTCGGCGAGGTCCCGGACCGCGTGAACGGGGACTTCGCCCTGGCCGTCGACGTCGGCGGCCAGGCCGAGGCGACCCTCGCCTGCGCGCTTCGGTCCGTCGCCCCGGGCGGCACCGCCGTCGGGCGCTGCATCTACTTCGGCGCTCCACCCGTCCCGTACTGGGATCTCTACACCACCGGCGTCTCGTTCGTCACCGGCCTGCCGCACGCCACCCCCTACGTCGCCGAGGTGATGGACCTGCTGCGAACCGGAGCCGCCGACCCGCGCGCAGTCTTCTCCGAGCCGCTGCCCTACGACACCGCGCCCGAGGCCCTCCTCGAGCCACCACGAAAGCCCGTCTTCGTCCGGGCCCCACGGCACCCAACCGGCGACGCCGGTCCATGATCCAGCACCTCGTCACCTTCGTGTGGAAGCGCGGCACAACACAAACCGACATCACGGCCATCACCCAGATGCTCGGCGACCTTCCAGACCTGGTACACGCACTCGCCGCCTACCACTTCGGCGCCGACCTCGGACTCACCGAAGGCACCGGCGACTTCGCCATAGTCGCGACGGTCGCGGACGAGGCCGCCCTGCGCGAATACCTCGAACATCGAGACCACGTCGCGATCGCGTCTCGACTGCGCGCCCTGGCTCAGAACCGGATCGCGGTCCAAATCAACGTAGACCACGAAGTCACCAGTTAGCCCCGGATACCGCAGCAAGCTGCACCGCAAGGCCTGCGAGGCGCTCGGCATCCGTCACATCACCGCCGAGCAGACGACCGGCATGGTCAACACCGTCACCGACTTTTACGCCGACGTCTTCGGCGAGCGCGCGCGTCCCAACACGATGGTCCTCGTCGACGAGGTCGCCGACGGCGGCTGAGGAGTGGCGGCAACGTCCTGACCCGCGAGATGCTCAGCGAGGACGACGGCGCCGAGTAGCCGTGGAGGCGCCCCTCCGCTTTGCGTCACGTCGTCGGCGTCTCCAACAGCTCGCGGAGCTTCGCGGCGGTGTCGTGATCCGGTAGCGGCGAGTAGAGGATGAGGCGTTGGTCGGGCTCGTTCGTGGGGTTGAAGACCGCGTGCTCGAAGGAGAGCGGGCCGACTACAGGGTGGCGCAGGTCCTTGCGGCCCTCGCCATCGCGGGCGACCTCGTGGCGCTTCCACGCCTTGCAGAACTCCGGGCTCGAACGCCGCAGGGCGCGAACGAGCTCGTCGAAGGCCGGGTCGCCGAGGTGGCGGGCGCTGTCGGCGCGGAACTTCGCGGTGATGAGCCTCGAACTGCGCTCCCAGTCGCAGAACAGCTCGCGGCGGCGCGGGTCCGTGAAGGTCAGCCAGACGTGATTCCGCGCGGCGCGAGGGAGGCTTCCGATGTCGCCGAGCAGCGCGGCCGCGGCGTCATTCCACGCCAGGTAATCCCATCTCCGGCCGAGGATGAACGCGGGGTTGACCCCGAGATGGTCGATCAGGCGCTTGAGCGTCGGTGAGGCCCGCTCCGCTGGAGCAGCCACCGCCGGCGGTGCCTCCGCGGCCGAGGAGCAGAAGATGGGCGCGCTCCGCGGGCGTCAGGCGGAGGGCGGCGGCGATCGGCTCGAGAACCTCGAGCGACGCCCGGACGTCGCGCGCCTGCTCGAGCCATGTGTACCAGGTGGCGCCGACCCCCGCGATCTGCGCGACCTCCTCGCGGCGGAGGCCCGGCGTTCGGCGCCGGCCGCCGGCTCTCAGGCCCACGTCCGCGGGCTGCAGGCTCGCGCGGCGCCGGCGCAGGAAGTCGGCGAGCTCGGCACGGCGATGCTCGCCGTTGGTGGCCGGCGATGAGTCGTTCCCGGGCGCCGACTCGATGGGGGGAACTGTTACTACCAGGATAACTTCCTCTCTTGTACCTGGATACTCATGCTCGCACACTGCCTGCATGACTACAAGCCGCTTCCCCAAGCCCCGTTCCAGCGCCGCGCTTCTCGCGGTCGTGTGCCTCGCGCAGTTCATGGTGCTGCTCGATGTCGCGATCGTGAACGTCGCGCTGCCGTCGATGCGCGAAGGGCTGCACTTCTCCAGCGAAGGACTTCAATGGGTCGTCAACGCCTACACGCTCACTTTCGCGGGCCTACTCATGCTTGGAGGCCGCTCCGCCGACCTGCTGGGACGGCGCCGCGTGTTCCTCGCCGGCACCGCCCTGTTCGCTTTCTCCTCCCTCGCATGCGCCCTCGCCACCTCGCGCGGCCTGCTGCTCGGAGCAAGAGCGCTCCAGGGCGTCGGCGGCGCGGTGATCTCCCCGGCGACACTGTCGATCATCACCAGCTCCATGGACGAGGGACCCGAGCGCAACCGGGGCCTGGCCATGTGGGGCGCCATGGGCGCACTCGGCGCCTCGTCCGGAGCGCTGCTCGGCGGGATCCTCACCCAGACACTCGGCTGGCAGGCCATCTTCGCCATCAACGTCCCGCTCGGCGCCGCGCTGCTGATCGCGGGCCTGCGAGTCGTCCCGACGGCGCGGCCGGCCGAGGGGACGCGTCATTTCGACGTCGCCGGGGCGACGCTGGTGACCGGCGGGCTGGTGGCCCTCACGTTCGGCATCGTCCGCACCGACAGCCTCGGCTGGGGATCGCCCGGGGTGCTGGGGCCGCTTGCCCTCGCGGTCGCCCTGCTCGCCGCCTTCCTCTTCGTCGAGGCGCGTGTCGCGGCGGCGCCGCTCGTGCCGCTGTCCATCTTCCGGCTCGGGCAGCTAAGAGCGGCCAACATCGTCGTCGTCCTGCTCTACGCCGCGTTCTTCCCGGTGTGGTTCTTCCTCACGCTGTACCTACAGCAAGTGCTGCACTTCGGCGCGATCGAGACGGGCGTGTCGTTCCTTCCCATGACGCTCTCGATCTTCGCCGCTTCGACTCTCGCCCCACGCGCAGTCGCGCGGTTCGGGCCGCGCGCGGTGATCACCGCCGGCATGCTGATCGCCACCGCCGGCCTGAGCGTGCTGACCGGCCTCGCGCCCACCGGCAGCTACATCGGGGCACCGATGCTCGGCGGCTTCCTGACCGCGGCGGGATTCGGCTTCTCCCTCGTGCCCGCCACCATCGTCGCAGTCCGCGGGCTGCCGGCGGCCCAAGCCGGTCTCGGCTCGGGCCTGCTCAACACCTCCCGGCTGCTCGGAGGCGCCTTGGGGCTCGCGGTGCTGAGCACCATCGCGGCGGCGCGGACGCGCGGCGATCTTGGTGCCAACGCTCCCCAAGCGCTCACCGCCGGCTTCGGACTGGCGTTCACGGTCGCCGCCGCAATCTGCGCGGCGGGCGCCCTCGCCGCAGTGCTGTTGCTCCGGACCCCGGGAGAGGCCGCGGGTGTCCCCGTCGCGGTCGAAGCCGGAGATCCCACCGAGCAACTCGCGGCGTAGCGTCGCAAACACCGAACCCACGCGCCGACTTCGAGGAGTCCCGGCCGATCTTCGTCGTCTGGATTACGCCTACCGCTTCTCGTCGTGGCTGTTGCACAAAGGGGGTGCTGTCCGGCGGGTTTAAGACGATTCGGGCATGCCTCAGAACTTCATTGCGTGTGACCGTGGACAGCTGTTGATGTTGCCGC
>JAABUZ0100003943.1_pt1 | contig 21121 bp, 19 predicted proteins | sample 5562091 | NCBI WGS metagenome assembly JAABUZ01 (sample SAMN12813069, study PRJNA571459) | rock metagenome | isolation source: Antarctica rocks | place: Antarctica: Victoria Land, Linnaeus Terrace sud | collected 2015-12-21
CCCGCAGCACCCCTGACCATGATCGGCGCGTCGCGCGCACCGTCCGCGAATGGCGCACTGCCGCCCAACGACGAGTAGTGCGGCAATCGCCACGGCCCCCGCTCGCAGTCTGGGGCGGTATCGAGTCCACTGTCAACCGCGTGGGCGATCAGTATTTCGATCAACTGGAGTGGGGTGGTCATGCGACACGGGTCGGCGATCTCGACCTGATCGCCGCGCTCGGCATTCGCGCGTTGCGGTATCCAATCCTGTGGGAGCGTACCGCGCCGAATACTGTCGCGGACGCTGACTGGACCTGGCCGGACGAGCGGCTGAACCGCCTCCGCACGCTCGGCATCCGCCCGATTGTCGGTCTCGTCCACCACGGCAGCGGCCCGCTGCACACAAACCTGCTTGACCCCACGTTTCCCGATCGGCTCGCGGAGTATGCCGGTGCGGTCGCGGCGCGCTACCCGTGGGTCATGGACTACACGCCGGTCAATGAGCCACTGACGACGGCCCGGTTCAGTGGCCTCTACGGGCATTGGTATCCCCACGGGCGCGATGCCAGCACGTTCTCCCGCATCCTTCTGAACGAATGCCGCGCCATCGTGCTGGCGATGCGGGCGATCCGCCGGGTCAATCCCGCCGCTCGCTTGATTCAGACGGATGATCTTGGCAAGACCTTCAGCACCGGCCCGCTCCAGTATCAGGCGGACTTCGAGAACGAGCGGCGCTGGCTGACGTACGACTTGCTCTGTGGCCGCATCGGGCCGGGCCATCGCATGTGGGACGATCTCTGGCACAACGGCATCGAGGAGGCGGAGATCGCCTGGTTCAGTGAGAACACCTGCCCGCCGGACATCATCGGCATCAACTACTACATCACGAGCGAGCGGTTTCTCGATGAGGATCTGAGTGTCTATCCAACCTGGACACACGGCGGAAATGGGCAGGATCGTTACGCCGATGTCGAGGCGGTGCGTGTCCGCCGCAAGGGGATTGCCGGGCCGGACGAACTGCTCTTCGATGCCTGGGATCGGTACAAACGGCCAATTGCGATCACCGAGGCGCATCTCGGCGGCGAACCGGAAGAGCAGGTTCGCTGGCTCAAGGAACTATGGGAGACGGCGCAACACCTCTGGCGCATCGGCGTTGATCTGCGCGCAGTGACGGTCTGGTCATTGCTCGGCGCGCATAACTGGCACAACCTCGTCACGCGGGATGACGGCGCCTACGAACCCGGCATCTTCGATGTCCGCGTCACACCGCCGAAGCCGACAATCCTCGCGCCAATCGTCCGAGGAATGGCGATGGGCGAACCGTACGATCACCCCGCACTCGCGACGCCGGGTTGGTGGCGGGGACCGGAACGTCTCCTGTACCCGCCCCGATAGCGTGCCCTATCACCCGAGAGCAGGAACACTCAACGCATGACGCAACCGCCAATCACCGACCATGACTATCCCCGCCCGCAACTCGTCCGCGACGCGTGGCTCTCGCTCGATGGCGTGTGGAATTTCGCGTCCGAGCGAACCGCGTGCTGGCGCGGGCCATCAGAGGTGCGGTGGGATAACCAGATCATGGTACCTTTCGCGCCGGAGACCCCAGCGAGCGGCGTGCATGACACGGATTTCCACGCCGTCTGTTGGTATCAGCGCACCTTTGATGCGCCCGCGCTGGAATCCAGCGCGCGGCTCATCCTCCATTTTGGCGCGGTGGATTACGCCGCAACCGTCTGGGTGAATGGGGCAATCGTCACGCGGCACGCGGGCGGCTACACGCCGTTCAGCGCCGACATCACTGAGTATCTCGTCCCGGCCGGGCCACAGAGCGTGATCGTGCGCGCTGAGGACGACCCGCACGACCTCGCCAAGCCGCGTGGCAAGCAGGATTGGCAGCGCGAACCACACGCTATCTGGTATCCGCGCACGTCTGGCATCTGGCAGACGGTCTGGCTCGAACCGATTGCCGCCCATTCGATCAAGCGCCTGACGTGGCTCCCAAATCTTCATCGCTGGGAGATTGGCGTGGAAGCGATCATTATGGGGCCACAGCGCGACGATTTGCGATTGCAGGTGACACTGCACGTTGGGGGAAAACTGCTGGCGGACGACACCTACGCCGTTATCGGCAATGACGTGACGCGCCGTATCGCCCTCTCCGATCCCGGCATTGACGACTACCGCAATGAATTGCTTTGGAGCCCGCAACATCCGACGCTGATTGACGCGGAATTGCGTCTCTGGGATGGGCAGGGCACCTTGATTGACCATGTCTGGAGTTATACCGCGCTCCGCTCCGTGATGGTGCAGGGGGATCGTTTCCTGCTCAACGGGCGACCGTTCTGTCTGCAGATGGTTCTCGATCAGGGCTATTGGCCTACGAGCGGCCTGACCGCGCTGGATGACGCGGCGCTGAAGCGGGACGTGGAACTGGCAAAGGCGATGGGGTTCAACGGCGTGCGCAAGCACCAGCAGATCGCAGACCCACGCTATCTCGCGTGGGCGGACCGGCTCGGTTTGCTCGTTTGGGGCGAGATGCCGAGTGCATACCGTTTCACAAAGAACTCCGTCGAGCGGATCATCCACGAGTGGCTCGCTGTTATGGAGCGCGATCTCAGCCATCCTTGCATCGTCGCCTGGGTGCCGTTCAACGAGTCGTGGGGGGTGCCGGACTTGCCAAATATCGAGGCGCAGCGCGACTACGTCCGCACGCTCTATCACCTGACGAAAACGATTGACCCCGACCGCCCGGTGGTCGGCAACGACGGCTGGGAAAGCGTCGCGACCGACATTATTGCCATCCACGACTATGACGCCAATCTCGAACGGATCGAGCGCCGCTACTCCTCGCCGGAAGCAATCCCTCATCTCTTCAAGGACGCGTTGCCTGCCGGGCGACTTGTCTCACTCACCGCCGATCGTCAGGATCAGCCGATCATGCTGACCGAGTTCGGCGGCCTTACCCTCTCGAACGACCCCGGCGCATGGGGATACGCGCGCGTCGGAAGCAGCGAAGAATTCGCCGAGCGGTACACAAGCCTCCTCGCAGTCGTCCGCTCATTCTCACTCTTCGCGGGTTTCTGCTACACCCAGTTCGCGGATACTTACCAGGAGACGAATGGCCTCCTCTACGCTGACCGGACGCCGAAGTTCCCGCTGGAGCAAATCCGTGCGGCGACGAGTGGCCTGCCCTGAGGTGGCGTAGGCTGGAAACCGACGCGAGAGGCCACAGGCTGAAGCCTACACCACCAACTCCGTATTGTTTCTCCGATGTACGACGCAGTCTGTGCGATAATCCCCGCCATTGCCTGGCCACGTCGCAAGGAGGGGATCACTCTCATGATAACAAACACCGAGCGCATGACGATTACCGCTGTCGAAAACCTTACCTTTACCTACCGATCGCACGTCGGGCGGGACGACGAGGGGCATGGGCACCCGGCGCTGGAGCATGACGCGACGCAGACGCTCATGCGTGTCCGGACGAGCGCGGGTATTGACGGCTACTGCTTCGGCGGCTCTGAGGCGACAACCAACGTGGCGCGGCGCTATATCGTCGGCACAGACCCGCTCCACCGCGAGGCGACCTGGTACAAACTCCTGCAAGGTCAGCGGTTAGAGCGGCGGGCGCTGGACGACCGCAATCTCGCCGCCATTGACTGCGCGCTGTGGGACTTCGCTGGTCACCTGACAGGCCTGCCAATCTACAAACTGCTCGGCGCGGCGCGCGAAACGGTGCCAGCCTATGCCAGCACGATGTGCGGCGACGATATCCCCGGCGGCCTCGACACACCTGAGGCATACGGCGCGTTCGCCAAGGCGTGCAAGGCGCAGGGCTATCCCGCTTTCAAGTTACACACCTGGATGTCCCCGCACGGCCCCAACCTGAAGCGGGACATTGCCGCATGCGCGGCGGTGCGCGACGCGGTCGGCCCGGAGATGAAGTTGATGCTCGACCCGCACCACGACTACACGCGCGAGGAAGCGCTCTCGCTCGGCCACGCGCTGGAGGAACTGAACTACTACTGGATGGAGGAGCCGATGAACGAGCACAGTACGTCCTCATTCGTCTGGCTCACCGAAAATCTCACGCTGCCGATCTGCGGGCCGGAGACGGCGCATGGGCAGATGTACACTCGCGCGGAGTGGATCGTGCGCGGCGCGTCGGACATCTCGCGCGTCGGCGTCTTTGATGTCGGCGGCATTACGCCCGCGATGAAGACGGTTCACCTCTGTGAGTCCTTCCGCATCCGCTGCGAGATCCACGGCGGCGGCGCGCCGAACCTCCAATTGCTCGGGGCGATGGCGATCCCCGGCGAGTTCTACGAGCGCGGCCTCCTCCATCCGCACGTTGATTTCGACGCCGAGAAACCGTGGCTGAAGACGCCGATTGACGCAATTGACCGCGACGGCAATGTGTCAATGCCGCAGGGCTCGGGCCTCGGCGAAGAGATAGACTGGGACTTCATCAAGGACAATTTGGCTCAGGATTGGCATTGATTCGGTAGCGCAGGCTTCAGCCTGCGTTCTGTCCCTCCGAGGGTTTCCCAGGATAGGGCCGCAGGCTGAAGCCTAAACTACCGCTGCCTACACGGATGCGCGGACGATCAGTAGTTCACGGTGCTCGTTCGTCTCGACGCCGCGCGGGGTCATGTACTCCGTCAGCAGATAATCCACGGATCGCCAATCTTCCTCGATGTCGAAGTGGGGCGGCACGCCGACGGCCTGCATCCAGAAGAGCAGCGATGCGGCGTCCTTGAAGTAGTAGGGGACGTTGTACGTCGCGTAAGAGACGATGGCGCAGCCCCGCTCCTGGAATGCGTCGGCCAGCGTGGGGATTTCCTGTGCGGGTGTGATGCGCTGACCACCCATCCCCGGCCCGCAGCCGAAGAGCGACGTGATGTTGAAAGTGTTCTGCGCGCTAACCTGCTGCGTGATGAAATATCCACCCGGACGCACCACGCGCACGACTTCCGCCACATCCACCACCGCATGCCGGTTCAGCACGACATCGAACGATGTATCCGGTACCGGCAACGCCTCCGCCCGCCCCTCGATGAATGTCACCTTCTCCGCGAGCGCGGCAGACGTATTCTCCCGCGCTGCCTCGATCATTGCCGGATCGGGATCAATACCGATCCCCGTACCGAATGACGCCGCGAGAGCGAGGAACCGCTCGCCGCCCCCGGTGCCGACATCCAGCACCCGATCATCCGGCCGCAGATACCGGCGTACGACCTCGTCGTACTCCCATGGCGCCGGATCGCGGTCATCTCGCACCCGCGAGAAATCCCATCCCCGTCGCGGTGCGACCTCAGCGGCGATGCGCCGCAATTCATCAAGTGCCATGTCATTCCTCTTCAGCGGAGAGATTCGGTGGCCATTCGTAATCGTAGCCAGTGTAGAGGTGTGATTCCCATTCCGGCCATTCTGCCTTTACGGCCTCGATCAACCAATTGCCAGCGACGGTGATTGAACTTTCATGGGAAGCATACAGGAGCCAGTCCATCGTTCCCGCAGTCCAATACCGCTCATCCCCATCGTAATCAACGTCAAGAAACATCAGGTCTATCTCGATAATCGCACCATGTTCGTTGAACTCCCAAAGCCGGAAGATTCCATTCGCAGCCAGAATTGTCCGCATTGTGTCATTTGAAACCGCAACCTGAAACCAAGCAGACTGAAAGGCCATCACATCCAACGGCATCACTCCGGGTTTGAGAGGATACCAATAAAATTTCCCACCTGTATTCCACCTTTCATCCAATCCATGCCATAGACGTGCGCTTTCCTTCTTACCGATTACGCGGCGGAACGGCAGAGGCATAATCTCTAATAGTTTCGAGGGCGTGAGGCCACGGACGTACGTACCGTAGCGTTCCCGCGCATCGTCCATCACATCCATCGCGACACTCATGTACCGCTTCGTTTCCGTGCTTTGAGCGGTGTATCCCGCGAGCAGCAGATAATCGCGCAAGGAATCGAGTGTGGCGAAATCACTTGGAACAACGCTCTCGATATCCGTCAATACAGCATCAAGCAATTTCGCGCGCGGCATAAAGCCGTACGGCGGAGGCTCACTCTTATCATTGATGTGCGCGAAATATCGGACGCGCCAGTGTCGTGCGCGGTCTATACAGTAATGACGCACAGCGACGTGCAGCGCCTCTTGCTCGTCCATTTCACCCCTCAGTGATCGTCGCGCCGGTGTCGTCAATGGCGAGGACGAGGGCGGTTCCGGCGTAGCCACGTTCTGATGCTGTCTCGCGCATGGCGGCGGCGACCTTTTTTGCCTGCGCGGGTGCGGCGAGAGCCAGAACGCACGGCCCCGCGCCGCTCAGGCAGGCGCCATAGGCTCCGGCACGCTCACTCGCGCCGATCAGTGGTTCGAGCCACGGGATGAGCGCGGCGCGGTACGGCTCATGGAGGCGATCGCGCATGAAGCGGCTGAGGGCGTCATACTCCCGGTCAATCAGTGCGGCGACGAGCAGCGCGACGTGACCAACATTCATCACCGCGTCCCGGTGGGGAACTTCCGGCGGCAGGGCGGCACGGGCGGCGGCCGTGTGCAACGTCGTATCAGGCACAAAGAGGACGGCGCGCAGATCGGAGCCGTCCGAGAGCGAGAAGGCGATGCCGCCATCCGCCGCGACGATGCCCCCGTAGATCGCGGCGGCGACATTGTCCGCGTGCCCCTCGATAGCGGCGGCAATCGCCAGTAGCGGGTCATCAACATCGTCTGACAGGCGATCAAATGGCTCGTCGAGCAGGGTGTTCGCGGCTAGCAAACCACCGACGACTGCCGCCGCCGAGCCGCCCATCCCCCGCGCGACGGGGATACCGTTCTCCACATGCAGCGTGTGTGGCGGCAGGCGCTTGTGCGCCTCCTCCGCAAGCCGCTGCATCGCCGATTCGACGAGGTTCGGCGCGCCCGCGAGCAGGTGTGCGTCCAATCCGCTCACCGTTGCCGCACCCGCTGCGCCCGTTGTCACCGTGATCGTCGTGTACTGCGCCAGCGCCAGCCCGAGATGATCGAACCCCGGCCCAAGATTCGCACTCGATGCCGGTACCCGCACGCTAATCTGCCGCCGCTTCGGAGAGGAAACCGATTGAATCGCAGAGGCGCAGAGAGCGCAGAGGACACAGAGAGAAGAAAAAAGAGGGGAGATTACATCATGCATCGTTGAGCGAAGAGAGTTGGCGCGATCTTCTGACTCTTTTCTCCTCATTCTCTTTATCTTCTCTTCCCTCTCTGCGTTCTCTGCGTCTCTGCGGTTCAATCGGTTTGTCTGTCTAGCCATTGGCGAGGACCTGTTGGACGGCGGCGAGGGTCGGGGCGATGACGATGGGCGGGCGGGCGTCGGGGCCGGTGATGTGGATGCGCTCGGTCGCCTCGGTATCCTTGAGAACATGGCCGGTGAGGATGCCGACAATGTCATCGCCCGGCTGGATGATGCCGCGCTCCCGCAGCGCCTTGATCCCCGCGAGCGAGGCGGCCGAAGCAGGCTCGCACCCGATGCCCGCGCGGTCAATCTGCCATTTCGCCGCCAGCAACTCCGCGTCCGGCAATGCGAGGACGACACCACCTGTCCGCTGAATGATGCGGCGGGCGCGATGGCGCGAGACCGGGTTGCCGATGCGGATCGCGGAGGCGATCGTCTCGGCTTGCATCGGCTCGTAGTGGTCGAAGCTGCGCTCAAACCACTGCGCGAAGGGCGACGCGCCCGCCGCCTGAATCGTCGCGATGCGCGGCAGTTTCGAAATCAGTCCCAGTTCGTATGCCTCGATCAGCGCCTTGCCGAGGGCGGAGGTATTGCCAAGATTGCCGCCGGGTAGGACAAGCCAGTCCGGCGCGACCCAGTGGCGCTGCTGGAGCATCTCGAAGACGATGGACTTCTGCCCCTCCAAGCGGAACGGGTTGATGTTGTTGGCGAGGAAGACGGGTTCCGTCGCCGCGACTTCCTGCACGAGTGTCATTGCCGCATCGAAATCGCCCTGTACCTGCACGACCTGCGCACCGTACGCCAATGTCTGGCCGAGTTTGCCTGCGGTGATCTTCCCTTCCGGAATAAACGTCAGGGCGCGCATGCCCGCTTTCGACGCGTAGGCCGCGAGCGAGGCGGAAGTATTACCGCTGGAGGCGCAGGCGACGGTCGTCGCTCCAGCATAGCGCGCGTGGGAAATCGCGGCAGTCATTCCCCGATCCTTGAAGGAGGCGGTTGGGTTCTCTCCCTCGTGCTTCAGCGCCAGCCGTTCGACGCCTGCCCAATGTGCCAGGCGGCAGCCACCCGCGCGGCAACCGGGGCAGCGATTCTCGCCCTCGCCACAATACAGGTTTGTGTTCCCTTCGGGTGCGGAGACAATCGCATCATCTGGAAAGGGCGCGATCAGTTCGCGGTAGCGCCAGACGCCGGAGCGATAGGGGAATTCCCGGTCGCCGAGGCGCGCGTCCCACGTCGCCTTGAGCGTAGCGCCGTCCACGCCGGATAGGTCGCGCTCGACCGCGAGCAGACCACCCGCGCTGTCTGCGTTGCGCGGCGGCAGGATCGGATAGGCCGCGCCGTCCATATCACCCCGCAGTACAGCGGGAAGGAGCACTGGTTCCGTGGAAGCAGCCATCTAGAGCCACCCTTCGGCGAGGGCGAGTTCGGCGTTGAGGATACTTGCGCCCGCCGCGCCCCGGATCGTGTTGTGACCGAGGACGACAAACTTCCAATCGAGGATTGGGCACGGGCGCAACCGCCCGACGACCGACGCCATGCCGTTCTCCGCCATCCGGTCACGGTTTGGCTGCGGGCGATCCTGCTCGTCGCGGAAGAGGACGGGGTGCTGCGGTGCGGAGGGCAGGTTCAACTCCTGCGGACGACCCTTGAACGAACGCCACGCTTCGATCATCTCGTCCGCCGTGGCTTTCGTCGCAAGCCGGACGCTGACGGACTCCATGTGCCCGTCGCGCACGGGGACGCGCGTGCAGGTCGCGCTGATTGGGATGGAGAGTGGGTGAAAATTCCTCCCTTTCCACACGCCGAGCATCTTCGCTGTCTCGGCCTGCAACTTCTCCTCTTCGCCGCCGATATACGGCACGACATTGTCAATCAGGTCAAGCGACGGCACACCCGGATAGCCCGCACCGGATGCCGCCTGCAAACTCGTCACGATCACCGCTTCGATGCCAAAGGCGCGATGCAGCGGCGCGAGCGGCAAGACGAGCGTGATCGTTGTGCAGTTGCCGTTCGTGACGATGAACCCCTCAGAGCCGAGTCGTTTACGTTGCACATGCAACGCCTCCGCGTGGTCGGGATTCACCTCCGCGACGATGAGCGGCACATCCGCACCCATGCGGTGATTGGAGGCGTTCGAGAAGATACGATGTCCCTCTTTCGCCAGCCGCAACTCGACCTCGCCCGCCACATCGGACGGCAGCGACGAGACGACGACGGGCGATTCGAGCCGCGCGACCACCCCCTTGACTGGCAACCCGGCGACAGCGGATGGAATATCGGGCGAGACAAGCCAGTTCGCCGCTTCCGCGTAGCGCTTCCCGACCGAGCGATCCGACGCGACCAGTTCGCGCACTTCAAACCACGGGTGTCCTTCGAGCAATTGGATGAATCGCTGCCCGACCGCCCCCGTCGCACCAAGCACCGCGACGCCGATTTTCTCCCCACCTGCTGGCGGAACCGCAATGCTGTGACTACTCATGCGCCCTCCCTCGCTTCCTCTTCACTCAAGGTACTTAACCGTTCCTGCCAGTGTGCCGGGACGACGTAGACGGGTGGTGTCTGCCGCTCCGCATACGATGCATCTTTATGGCGGAACCACCAGCGGGCACGAGCGACATCCTGCCGTCGCACCGCAATCGTCGCGTCGGTACTTGCCTGCTCGTCAATCGCTAATACGCCTTCCCGCACGAGCGTCACCGCCGCCGCAAAAGTGATGCCGAGGAAGCGCGCCCCCTCCGCGACGGGAATCGCGTCCGATTCACTCCGCGTGCCGCGCAATGTGGCGATACCCGTGCGGCCATGCGCCCGCTCCCAGACGTATTCGTCGCCCAGCCCGACAATCGGCTCCCGCCGACGAAGCAGGAGACCTGCATCACGGAACCGTTCGAGATCGTAGTGCGCGACGCGGAGGGGCAGGTTGCATTCCGCTGCCACTTCCGCTGCCGTGAAGCGGGCGAGGTGTTCACTGTCCGGGTCCTGCGTCACGTAGCGGCGAACGCGGGCGAGCGTCTCGTCCGACGGCTCATCGCGCGCCGGGCCCCACCACGCCGCGCGGTACTCCGCCGCCGCGACGAGATTCGAGCGCCGGGCAATTCCTTTCGGCTTCCCGCGTGGCATCAGGCGACCTCCTCGATAATCGGGATCGGAATCGGGACGGGCTGGCTGTATCGTCGCAGCCAGGCATCCACAGTATCCTCGTCCCAGCGACCTTCCGCGACTGCGTAGCCGAGTTCGACGACTGCGTCCTCCGGCGCGACGATTGCCAGCCCATTGACCCGCGCAAACGTAAAGGCGATATGTAGCCCCGCCCGCTTGTTGCCGTCCGCGAACGGGTGATTGTGAATCATCCCCCAGAGCAGGCTCGCCGTCTGCCGCGCCAGATCGGCCTCCGCGTAGAGCGCGAGATTCCGGGGCCGCGCCAGCGTCGAGGCGAGGATGTCGAGTCGGTTCGCCAGGTCGCCAGCGTCATCCGTGACGCCCATCGCATCGTTGTACAAGGCGAACGCTTCCACGATATTTGGATAGCGGATCGCGTCAGGGTCGCGCATGCCACGCTCCATCAAGCCAGAGTTCGTCCAAGTGCTCCATGTATTCGGTCAGCGTCTTCCGGTATTGCCCGATCTGCGGATCGGCGCTCGATGCGAGAATGACGCGCAGGAATTCCTGCGTCGCCCGCGTTTGCTCGCCCGCGCTGTGGAGCGCGAGGGCGTAGAACGTCCGCATCGCGCCATCGTCCGAGAATCGCGCGACACCCTCCGCGAGCGTGCGCACCGCGTCCGCATCGCGGCCAATCACACGATATGTGCTGCCGAGACCGAGGAACGCGCCGCGCAAATCGTCTCCCGCAAGCCCGGTGGCAATCGCGCGCTCGTAGTAGGGCGCGGCTTCGGTTTCTACTCCCATCCGATCCAAGGTCCAAGCCAACTGATAGGTGACGAGCGGATGGTCGCGATTTCCGCATTCAAGGAGTGAGATCAGGAGCCGCCGGGCCGCATCTACATCACCCGCTTCGCGCAGTTGCACCGCATCGGCTACTTTCTTTTCGATGTATGCAGTATCGCTCATGTTTTTATGCTCACGATCAGCGTAACCGCGCGTATGCGCCTGCATAGCGCTCACCGATTTCCCGCGATGCCGAGGCCCACGGCTCCGGCAGTGATGGGACAACATCGGCGCGGTGATGGAGATAGACCGCGACTTCCGCGCGCGAGACGTACTGTACGCCGCCATCCGTCCAGCCATTGATGATGCCGCGTCGCGCCGCCTGTTGCAGCACCGCTATTGGCACATTTTCGGCAGCGGCCGCCTCCACGAGTGGGATCGCGTCTTCCTCCATCGCCATCACCCTTCATGCCACGGACTCCGCAGCGGCTGGGACACAGAACTCGGCGTGCAGTTGGCGGGTGGCATCGTCCGCGTGGATGCCGGGCACCGTAACGATCAACGAGCGGCCCGCCGGATCGCCGCCAACCGCGTACATCGGCACCCCCGCCGCGCCGAGTACCCGCCCGACGCGCGCGGCGACCTCTGGCTCCGCGCCGACGCCCTCCCCGACAATCGCGACACACGCCGTGTCGTCCTGCATCGCCAGCCGCCGCACCATATCTGTGATGATGTCGTCCCGCAGCGTCGAGCGGAGGTGAGCAAGCATCTCCGCCAGCGCTGCACCCGTCGCACCAACGCCGACGTGGCAACTCGTGCCCGTCGTCGTCGTAAAAATCAGGCGGGCATTGAGGTCGCCGAGCGCCCCCCGGATCGCGGTAACAAAGCGGGCGAGATGCGAGCGCCCCGCCACCTGTACGGTAATCAAGCCGAGCGGGCGGAGGGTCGCGATCCCCTTGACGACCGTCTCACCGTCTGGGTCGCCCGCGTCCGCCGCGATCAGCGTGCCCGCGAACTCAGGATGGAAGGTGTTTTTGATGCGGAGCGGGATTGCATGCGGCAAGAGCGGTTGGATGGCGCGCGGATGGATCACTTTCGCTCCATAGTGCGCCAGTTCGCCTGCCTCGTCATAACTGAGGGCAGCGAGGGGTACCGCCTGCGGGACGATGCGCGGGTCCGTCGTCATGATACCGTCCACGTCCGTCCAAATCCATACCTCGGAGGCGACGAGCGCCGCGCCGATCACCGTCGCGCTGTAGTCGGAGCCACCGCGCCCGCCGAGCGTGACAGTCTGGCCGTCCGTACTGCGCCCGATAAAGCCGGTAACGACGGGAATTACTCCGTCCACGATCAGCGGCATGAGCACATTCTCGCACGCGATCCGCGTCGGCTCGACGAGCGGGTCCGCGTTGCTGAAAATGCCGTTCGTGACGATACACTGCTCCGCCGAGACCGAGACGGCGCGGATATTCATACCACGCAACGCCGCCGCCATAATCGGCGCGGAACATTTCTCGCCGCACGCCGCCACGCGGTCCACGAGCGCGGGCACCGGCTCGCCCATTGCGCCGATGGCGACATAAAAACGGCTCAGGGCTTCGAGTGTTGTCTCGACATCGGCGAGCGCGGCGGCACGGTCGTCCGGGTCGTCAATGCAGGTGGCGACGCGGATATGGATGGCGCGGAGTTTGGCGAGCACCCCCTGCACATCTGGGTCCCGCCCGGCAGCGGCGTGCTCGACGCCTTCAAGAAGCGTGTTCGTCACACCGGAAACAGCAGAAACGACGACGACAATCGGAGAGCGATCCCGCTCCATCGCGACGAGTTGCACCGCATCCCGGATGCGCTCCGCACTGCCGACGGATGTGCCGCCGAACTTCATCACGAGCGGCCCGACCGGCAGCGCCTTTTCCTCTTCCGACTGTGACTCGTCCATCCCAATCTACTCCGCTGACAAACAAAAACAGCGTGGCAAGCGCCCGCTGTCTCCCCGGTTTTCCTGGTGTGAGTCGCGCTCAGGCCAACTCCCCACCCGGCCAACCGGGGGTAATAGTCGTCGTCATACTAATGATCGCCATATGCAGCATAAGGTAACTCCCGCGTGCGTCAACTGGGATGATCGTACAAGCGGAAGCGGGTATCGTCAAGTGCCATGGAGTGAGGTTCAGGGCATCGGTGTGCCCGGCGGCGCTGGTTCTGCTACGTTCTCACGGCGTATCGGCGCGGTAGGAACGATCGGCGAACCACTCTCATCGGGCGTACCGGCTGTCCATTGGGCAGGATACACCCCGGCCGCTCCTCCTTTCCCCGTGGGAAAGGAGGCTGGGGGGTTCGGGCTTCGCTCTGGCCGCGTGATGACGTAGCCGAGAATGAGAGCGAGACCAACAAAGAGCGGCACGAATCCGGCGAGCATCCACGGGCCAAGGCCGAGCGGGAAGGTGACGCTGTTGCCGCTGGCGCTGTTGGCGATGAAGCCGATTGGCCAGAGGGCAAGGGTCAGCGCGATGCCGATCCCCACCAGCACGAGGCCCCAGATCAACATCGCGCGGCTCCCGCCGCTGTTCCCCTGCGGCACCACAACCGGCGGACGCGGCATCATGGGCGGCACAGGTATCATCCTTGGCGGCATCGGCTGCGGTGGTGTGATGCCGTGCTGAATCATCGTCAACGTTTCCCGGTACTTCAGATAGCGGGAGAGCAGGATGAAGCCGAGGATCACACCGGGGAAAAGGACGAAGATAATAAACGCCGTCAGCACACCATCCATTGCATGATCCTCCTACGTTCCCTGTTTGATCAGTGTAATTGAACCATTGCCGGTATGTACGGTGAGATCGGCGTCTGGCCTGTTAATTACGCCCTGGACGGCGTTGCGCTTATTCTGGCCATTCGCCGTGACCAGGAAGCCGACATTAACGCTGCCGTTGCCGCTCCGCAGGTCCACAGTGAGCGCGCTGTCCGGCGGCAACACCATCGAAACGGTGCCGTTGCTTGTCTCGACGCTGTTTTTCGAGCCGGGCGCGAGCGATCCCGTGAAACTGACCCGGCCGTTCGACGTAGAGAGATCGAGACCCGTCGCTTGGACGTTCTGCACCTCAACAATGCCGTTACTCGAATTCAGTCGCAACATGCCGCGCCCACCTGTGACACTCACGCGACCATTCGCTGTCTGCGCTGAGACCGTACCGTCCACGTCCTGCGCGGTGATGATGCCGTTCGATGTGCTTAGGTCGAACTGCCCGGCGATGCCGGTGATGTGTATCCGGCCGTTACTACTCCGAATCGGTCCAAGATCGGCGTGTGCGGGGACTTGAATCTGATAATCCACCATCATCCCGTTGTGTCCGAAGAAGCCGAAGCCTGAAAAATTGTCGCCGGTCGTGTCGATGGTGATGCGGTTACCATCCTGCTGGATGTTCACCTGGAGTTTCGCCAGCAGATCATCCGTCGCGGCGCGCTTTGTGGCGTGGACGACGACGCTGTTCTCCGCACCGCGCGTGACGGTGATCGTGCCGTTGTGATCCTGGAGGCTGATCGTTGGCGCGCCAGTTACCGCGAACGTCTGATCGGTGGTCGCCATTTTGTTCACGTCGCCGATGTGGCCGACGATGCCGCCCGCCGCGACGACCGAGACGACCATCCCGACCGCGACCAGGACGAGTGTGAATGATAAAAGAATGATCGTGATTCGTTTCTTCACTGCCCGATGTCTCCAACTCGTCCACGCAACACGCGTGTTTCCGGTATGACAGACCCGTGTGCACAAATGTTTCACGGGATCAGTGCCGAGCGAGACAGACGAGATTGTGTTCGGGCGCGTGCAAACACCCGCAGTTTGTATCGTTCGATCCCAGGCAGATGATGAAACATCCCCGTTGTATCGGGCATCAAAGGAGGCGGGAACGCGCCGCGTTCTTTCTGGTAAAGTCCGCTATGTACGCGCGGCGCGTGCATCGTGCAAAACGGAGAGGATGCAATCGTGTTCGCAACCTGGGGACGAGTCGTCTATCGCTGGCGGTGGCTCACACTCCTCTTTTCCGTGCTGGTGCTCGCTGCCTCAATCGGCGTGCTCGCGCAGGGTGGGACGCTCGGCCGCGTGAACGGCGGGACGACCGAGGCGGATCGTGCCGCGCACCTGATTGACAAGGAACTGCCGAAGAATCCCGGCTTCTCGATCACCCTCGTCTTTGGCGGCCACTCCGTGAACGCGACGGATCCGCGCTTCCGTGCCGCCATGCTGGACGCGCTCGCTCCCCTGCGCAACGATCCACGCGTCGTGAGCATCCGCACGCCGTTCGACACTCCGGAAACGAACACTGCGCTCATTGGACGGGACGGCACGCATGCGCTTGCCTTCGTCTCCGCTCTGAAGGAGTACCCAAGTGTGCGTGCGCTCGTCCACTCGGAAACGCTCGACATCAACGCGACCGGCGATACCGCGATCAACCACGATTTCGACCGCACATTGCAAGCGGACTTGCAGCGCGCCGAACTGGTTTCGCTCCCGCTCACGCTTCTCCTGCTGCTGCTCGTCTTCGGCACATTCGTCGCCGCGCTCCTGCCGCTCGGCGTTGGCGTGTTGGCGGTGATCGGTGGCCTCGGCGGCGTTTACCTGCTCTCGCGGGTGACGAATGTCTCGCAGTACGCCTTGAACATCGTCACGCTAATCGGCCTCGGCGTCGCGATTGACTACTCGCTCTTCATCGTTAATCGCTTCCGCGAGGAACTCGAGCGCGGCGCAACGACCGAGGAGGCGCTCGCGCGCACGCTGGCAACGACGGGGCGCGCCATCGCCTTCTCCGGCCTGACGGTGGCGGTTGGGCTGTCGGGATTGCTTTTCTATCGGGGTACATTCCTCGCCTCGATGGGCATAGCGGGCGCAATTGTTGTCGGCTTCGCTGTGCTCTACGGGCTGACCTTCCTCCCCGCGCTCCTCGCCCTGCTCGGGCCGCGTGTCAACCGGGGCCGCCTCCCATTCATTCGCCCCGCGACACGAAGCCGGGTTTGGCATCAGATCGCTACTGGCGTGATGCGCCGCCCTGTGCTCGTACTCGTACCAACGCTCGTCCTCATTCTCGCGATGGGTACACCGTTCCTCCGCTTGCGCCTTGCCAATGGCGACATCACCATGCTCCCGACCCAGAGCGAGTCCCGGCAAGGATTCGCATTGCTCCAGAGTCAGTTTCCGCGCGAGGATCAATCGCAGTTCGCTGTCGTCGTGCAGTATCCGAATGGTTCGCCGCTGACGCCCAATCGCGTCGGCGCGCTCTCTGATCTCAGCCAGCGCCTCGGGCAGATTCCCGGCGTCCTGCGCGTAGAGAGCATCGTCAATCTCGATCTGTCGCTGGACCGCGCGGCGTATCAGCAGTTGTATGCACCGGGTGGAAACCCGCCCGCGCCCGCACAGGAAGCGATTAAACGGAGTATTGGCCCACACATCGCGACACTCACGATCTACTCCGCACTCCCCGGATCGAGCGACGGGGCGCGGGGAATCGTGGATCAAATCCGCTCCGAGCGATCCGTCGCGGACGGGCAGTTGCTCGTAAGCGGGCGGACGGCGAATGACATTGACACGATCGCCCAGATCCGCGCGGATACACCGGCCGCGTTACTCTTCGTGATGCTTGCAACCTACCTCGTCCTCTTCCTGCTGCTCGGCTCGGTTGTCCTGCCGCTCAAGGCGGTGCTAATGAATCTGCTCTCGATCACCGCGTCGTTTGGCGCGCTCGTCTGGGTCTTCCAGGAAGGGCATTTGAGCGGCCTGCTGCACTTTACCCCGGCGTCCCTTGATCCTTCCGTCCCAGTGTTGCTCTTCTGCATCGTTTTCGGCCTCTCGATGGACTACGAGGTCTTGCTCCTCAGCCGGATTCAGGAGGAATATCTGCGCACCGGCGACAATACCCTCGCGGTCGCGGCAGGTTTAGAGCGGAGCGGGCGACTGATCACGGGTGCGGCAGCAATCATGGTCGGTGTCTTCACCGCGTTTGGGCTGGCGGATGTCGTCATTATCAAGTCTATCGGTCTGGGGATGGCGCTCGCGGTCGCGCTTGATGCGACGATTGTCCGCGCGCTGATTGTCCCCGCGACGATGCGACTGCTCGGCGACCGGAATTGGTGGGCACCGCGCCCGCTCGCCCGCCTCTATGACCGCCTCCGGCTCGGTGAGGCCGCCACGCCAGTGCGGCACGCCGCGTCCGTCATGCTGGAGGATTGAGGGGCTGGGATAAGGTTTAGTATCTCCTTGAAACAATTTGCCGACCCTGCCACTCTTATCCGGTGGAGGTGGTGAGACGAATGAGTGCAATGGCGATCGCACGGCAACTGACGCGGAGTTGGACGCCCCAGCCCATAGTAGTGGACGATGAAAAAACGCTGGTTCGGCGCGGGCAGGCGGGGGATAATGAGGCCTTCGCGCGGTTGGTCGAACGGAACCAGACGGGCGTGTATAATCTCGCACTCCGTATGACGCGCGACCCCGAAGAAGCGGTAGATATGACGCAGGAAACGTTTCTGCGCGCATGGCGGAGCCTGCCCGGCTTCCGCGCGGAGGCAAAGTTCAGCACCTGGCTGTATCGGATCGCATACAATATCTGCCTGAGCCGTCGCATCGTTCATCCTTCGACCTTCGCTGATCCGGATGCCGCCGACTCTGTCCCCATGCCCGCAGGCGAGGAACCACCCGCGATGATCCTGCGGCAGGAGCGACGGGAATGGGTCGTGGCGGCGATGAACCGATTGACGCCTGCGTACCGGCTCGTCCTCGATCTTTATTATTGGCGGGACTGCACGTATGAGGAGATTGCCGCCATCCTCGATCTGCCGATGGGCACGGTGAAGACGCACCTCTTCCGCGCGAAGGCGGCGCTCCGTACCCTGCTGGCGGCCGAAGGGGGCACAGCGTGACCTGCACCGATCTCACCACGCTGCTCTCCGAATACATCCGCCGCCGTCTGCCCGCCACCGAGGAAGCCGCCGTGCGCGCCCACCTCTCCGCCTGCCCGGCCTGCGCCGCTGCGTACGAGGACGAACTCGTCTTCGGGGCGATGGCGGGCGGCGCCGACATGCCCGTGCCGCCCGTATTAATGGCGCGCGTGATGGCCAGTGTGCGCGCCGAGCCGCGTCAGGCGATACCATTTCGGGTGTACGCGTTCGATTTCGTGCTTGCCATCGGCACGGCGCTCGCGGCAGGTGGTTTGGTGATCGGGGTGCTCTCACTCTGGCAAATCAGCCCGCTCTTCATGGATCTGTTCGATCCCCGCGCCCTCCTCGACGATGGCTTCACGGTGCGTACAATTACTCTCGCTTCGCTCTGGGTCGTCGTTGGCCTTGCCGTCAGCCTCCCCATCACCGCTATAGTCTACGCCGCGATAGTGCAGAGCCGCCGTGCGACGATGTGGTAGAGCAGGCTGTAATGCCCTTCGTTAAAACGCCCCTCACATCCCATGTGCGTTCCGTCCCGGCCTGAACACTATGCGGACGGTCGCGCCCGCAGACGAGCAGTGAGGTAGTCCCAATCAATCTGCGTGCCGATCCATTCGAGCGTCTGATAGCGGGTCGTGCGCGGTGTCCGGGTGGCCGCCCACTGGAGCAGTTCTTCCGCGATTGCGCTGGTGCCGGGATTAGCGGTCAGAAAGTCTTCGGCTTCATCGCGGAAGCCGGTTTCTCCATACTCCGCGTACAACTCCCGCAGGCGCATCGCGTTCTCGGGATCGGTAGCGAGCCAGTGTTCCATCAGTGCCGTCGGTTCGTTCGGTTGCATCGCATCGTCTCCTGTAGATTGATTCTCCCTGCCTCTCCGGCGCGGCGTTGGATGAACCGTTGCAACGTACGTGCCGCGCGCGAATGCGGAGGCGTGGCACTCCATGTACACGGTGTCCCACCGCCTGCCGCCCATCCAGACCGATTCCCGCCGCCGCCCGCACTCCCGAAATCCTGCCTTTTCGTACGTGCGGATCGCTGCCGGGTTGTAGGCATAGACGGTCAGCATGACATTGTGCAGGCCGAGCGCGGTGAAGGCGTAGTCGAGCATCAGCCGCGCCGTTTCGGTGCCGTAGCCCTTGCCGCGCGCCATCTGCTCCCCAATGAAGATGACGAACTCCGCCGTGCGATTGCGATAGTCCACGCTCTGGAAGTTCGTCACGCCGATGGGCCGCATCGTCGCGCGCTCGTAGATGGCGAAGAGAACGAGGCTGTCATCGGTCGTGCCGGACTCATAGCGGGCGATGATCCATTCCATCGTCGTGGGCGCGGGGATTATGCCCTGCATCCGCAACGTGGCAAAGTCGCTCGTCCAGCGATGGTCGAGGGGCAGCAGATCGCGGTGTAGCGGGCCGAGCGCGACCTTCTCCCCGACGATATTCAGGATTGGGCGATGTGTTTCCATGTACAAGTGTCGAGAGTCAGTATATTCTCTCTCAACCATCCGTCCTCACTATAATTTTACTGCCGAATAGTTGCCTGTGTATCGATTGATCTGGAATTACCCCGCTTTCGGATTGCGTCCGCAAAGCTCTGTCGATTCCGCCCCGCGATCTACGCGATCAAATCCTCGTAGACACGCTGCATATCTGATACAAGATAGCCTAATTCCGGTCGTATCTCGTGACGGTAATCACTCCCTCTTGCACAGACGGGACTATGCCTTCCTCGGCATCAGGTTGTTGCCAGATGGTTACGTCCCTTTATTGGCTGACTCGAACGATTGGACGAGGCCGCGCAATCGCGGCGTATCGAGGTCGGCTTCATGGAAGCGGCCGTAAGTGTAACGACCAATCACGCGGCGCCAGAAGGCGTGAGCGCCAAAGTTAGTCGGCCACTCACTGACTTCCCAGCGGCCTGGGAAGCGATCAAAGAGCGTGCACGCGACGTACTCGCCTACCCCCTGACGCCGATACTTGCGCATAATGAAGAACTCAACCATTAGGTATGTCTCGTCGTCGCCGAGGTAAGACTGGTGACGGGTGACGAAGGCGAATCCCGCCAGCTGATCGTCGACCTTGACGAGGAAAGTGTGCCAGCCGGGCTGCCAGAGGGCTTCAATGTCCATGACCCGGTAGAGGCCATCGGGGGCGACGTCGGCACCGAAGAACTCGCTGCTATCATGTTCGTAGAGCTGCAGAAGCCGCGCGACGCGGAGATTGTCCTTGGGGGTGGCGGTGATGACTTCGATGTGCATCAGCATCATATCCTAACGCCTGAGCAGTCTTCAGTGCGAGCGCGCGAAAAGGTAACAGCAGAATAGCGCACGCTAATGATGCATCCGCTAAATACTGGTCGCTTTGAGAATGGCGGCGACCCCTTTCGCGCTCCCGTCTACATCGCACGCTATCGCCGGTAGCATGGAATGGCACTTCCGCGTACGATGCCATTATAAGCCCGGCGACTATATGGGAGCGACAATGGCTGCTTCAATCGAAATCCAGGTGCGGCGGGCGTGGGAGCGATTGTCACCGGAGACACGCCGACGGCTGGCGCTCGTGGTCGGTCGGGTTGCCCTCCGCCGCGCGCAATTGATCGTCATGATCCGTGGCAAAGTGAAAGGACGCTCGATGCCCGCACCGCACACGATCCACGAGCGGACGTTCCAGAGCGCCGCCCTCGGCCGGACGATGCCGTATACACTCCTTTTCCCCGCTGGATACGACGCGGCGGGCGAGACGCACTATCCCGTGCTCTATCTCCTGCACGGCGCGTGGAGCAACCATACCGAGTGGGCGACGCGGACAAAACTGGCCGACCACGCGGCCCACTTCCCGCTAATCATTGTCTGCCCGGAGGGGGAGAATTCCTGCTACATCAACGGCGCAAATGGCGAACAGTGGGAGGAATATATCATCGCCGATCTCCCCGGGCACATCGAGGCGACCGAGCGGACACGCGCCGAACGGAGTGGCCAGGCGATCGCGGGATTCTCGATGGGCGGCCTCGGCGCGTTCATCTGCGGCATGCGCCACCCAGAGCGCTATTGCGCCATCGCGTCGCACTCCGGTGCGTTCGACCTCACGCTCTGGGACGGCACGGAGAGTGACC
>JAABUZ0100003944.1_pt1 | contig 21120 bp, 17 predicted proteins | sample 5562091 | NCBI WGS metagenome assembly JAABUZ01 (sample SAMN12813069, study PRJNA571459) | rock metagenome | isolation source: Antarctica rocks | place: Antarctica: Victoria Land, Linnaeus Terrace sud | collected 2015-12-21
GACGTTGCCCGCGGTGTGGGCCGCCCCCTGCCGCAGGGCATAGTCGACGAGGAGGCGGCCCTTATAGCCGAGCGTGACGCGGTCCCAATTGCTCGGCTCGCCGATGACGCAGGCGTCGGGACGGTAGACCGTGGCCGCGTGACGGGCTCCGCGCGAGGTGGCGCTCTCCTCCTCGACCGCCCCGACGACGGCGAGGCGCACGCCCGCGCGCGGGCCGATCCGCGCGGCGGCGCAGATAAAGGCGGCCAGGGGCCCCTTGGCGTCGACCGCGCCGCGTCCGTACAGCAGATCGCCCTCGCGCCGTACCGGCACGTGACCGGAGGCGGTATCCATGTGCCCGAGCAGCACGACGAGCGGTCCCTCCTCGCCGAGTTCGCCGACGGCGTTGCCGGCCGCGTCGACGTATGCGCGCAGCCCGCGCCGCCCCATCTCGGCGCACACGTACTCCGCCAGCGGCCGCTCCTCGCCCGAGAGGCTGGAGATCTCCAGCATGCCCCGCAGCAACGCCGCCTCGTCGGGACGCGTTTCGCTAATCATGGTTCTCACCACACGTCGAACCATCCATTATGCCTCGAAGAGGCCGCTGTCTTTCGTGATACGGATGACTCCCCGCGCCGACATCTCCCGTGCCACGCGTTCGGCGATAGCCGTCCGCTCGGCGTCGCCCAGGTCGGACGCGGCGCGCATCGAGAGCAGGTACGCGATGAGGGGCTCGGCCTCGGGAACGACGAGCGCGTCGTCGTAGTGGCGCAATACGATGGTGGGGAACCACGGCGCGAGCTGCGCGTGGCCGTTCTCGAGGTCGAAGGGGCCATGGCTGAAGTCGAATTCACCTCCCGGCAGCAACGCCTCTAACTCCTGTAGATGTGCCGCTCCGTTTGTCGCGGCAAATAGGCGTCCGTCGGGCCGCAACACGCGGCGAATCTCGGCGAACGCGCGCGGGCGATCCGGGACGTGATAGAGCATGTGGTTGGCGATGATGGCGTCGAAGCTGTCATCCGCGAACGGGATATTTTGCGCGTCGACGACCGCGAAGGTGAAGGGTCGCCCCGTGTCACGGAGGTTATCCCGCGCCTGTTGAAGCATGCCGGGTGAGAAGTCAGATAGCGTGATGTCCCAGCCATCGGGGATACGGCCCAGGTTCTCGCGCCAGAGCAGCCCCGGCCCGCAGCCTAGCTCGAGCACACGAGCCCGTGACGGCAGTTGGAGGTGATCGAAGATCCAGCGGAACCAGCCGTACGTATTCGTGCTGAAGCGCGCGTGCAGGTCGATGCGCGCCTGTAGGTTCGAGGAGTTCCGGTACTGCTTGTTCAGCAGATACGCTTGGTCCGCTATCCCTGACATAATGTCTTCTCTCGCTCCCAGTATACTATCCGGCCAAGGCTTCCCGACCGTCGACTAACACATCATGCAGCGCCGCTACCACGTCGTCACACTGTGCCTGCGTGATGACGAGCGGCGGGAGCAGGCGCAGCACGCCGAGCCCGGCTGTCAGCGCGAGTACGCCGCGCTCGCGCAGCGCCGCGACGACGGGCCGCGCCCGCCCACGCAGTTCGATCCCGATCATCAGCCCGCGTCCGCGCACCACGCGCACCCCCGGTGCGTCGAGCGCGCGCAACCGCTCCATGAGGTAGGAGCCATGGGTAGCCGCGCGCGCCGGCAAGTCCTCGTCGAGGAGCGCGCCGATGGCCGCGACCGCGGCGGCGCAGGCGAGCGGATTGCCGCCGAAGGTCGAGCCGTGCGCGCCGGGTGGGAACATCCGGGCGCGCGGCCCGACGGCGAGCGCGCCCATGGGCAGGCCGCCGGCCATCGATTTGGCCATGCACAGCAGATCCGGCGCGACGTCATCCCCTTCGCACGCGAACACTGTACCGGTGCGGCCAAAGCCGGTCTGGACCTCGTCGAGCGCCAGGAGCGCGCCGCGCGCGTGACACACCGCGGAGGCCGCGCGCAGGTAGCCGGGAGAGGCGGGGTGGACGCCTCCCTCGCCCTGCACCGGTTCGAGCAGGACGAGGCCGACTGTCTCGTCGATGGCCTCGTCCAGGGCCGCGAGGTCGTCGAAGGGGACGAAGCGCACCCCCCCTACGAGCGGCTCGAACGGCGCGCGGTAGGCCAGTTCCCAGGTGGCGGAGAGGGCGCCGAGCGTGCGGCCGTGGAAGCCACGCCGGGCCGCGACGATCCCCGGCCGCCCCGTGGTGAGCCGCGCCGCCTTGATCGCGGCCTCGACCGCCTCGGTCCCGCTGTTACATAAGAAGAACGAGTCCAGCCCCGGCGGCGTGATCGCGGCGAGCCGTCGCAGCAGCGCCGCGCGCGCATCGTTACCCAGCGAGGCCGGGCAGGTAATCAGCCGGGCCGCCTGCTCCTGGATCGCGCGCACGACCTTTGGGTGGCAATGGCCCAGGTTGGCGCTGCCCTGTCCCGCCACACAATCGATATAGCGGCGCCCCATGTCGTCCCACACCTCGGCTCCGGCCCCGCGCACGATCGTCAGCTCGTCCATAGCTCCCCCCAAATGGATCCGTGACCGCGGTTGCATGGCACAGCGCGTCGGCCGCGGCCCGATGTAGATTAGGATTGTGCTCCCGCGTATGCGAGGGCGAGGCCCGCGTTTGCGGGCGCGGGCCGACGGACTATCGTCGTGCCTCCCCCCTCCAGCGCGCGCGCGACGGGGCGATCGCGGCGGCCATCGGCGATGATGACGCGCGCGACGCCGCCGCCGACGGCCGCGCGCGCGGCCAGGAGCTTGACGCGCATGCGGCCGGCCGCAACGTTCATCGCATCGTCTATGTCGTGTTCGGCCACGCGCTCGATCAGCGACGCCGGGTCGTCCCGGTCGCGCAGCAGGCCGGGCACGTTGGTCAGCAGCACGAGCGTCTCCGCGTCGAGGGCGCGCGCGACGAGCGCGGCGGCGCGGTCGGCGTCGACGTTGATGGGGCCATCGGGGCTCCAGGCCGGCGGCGAGACGACTGGGACATACCCCGCGTCGAGCAGGGCGCGCAACAGGGACGCGTTGACCGCCTCGACCGTCCCGGAGCGGTCGTCGCGCACGACGCGCCGCCGCCCGTCCTCCACCGTGACGACGGCCTCTTTGCGGCGCCCCACCAGGATCCGGCCGTCGAGGCCGCTCAATCCCACCGCGCGGACGTCGAGTCCTTGCAGTCCCGCCACGAGCCGCGCGTTGAGCCGGGCGCAAGCCATCGTGAAGATGTCGAGGGTGCGCGCGTCGGTGTAACGGCTGCGCACGCCGGACGGCGCGGTGAGGAAGTGGGGCGGATGCCCCAGCGCCTCGCCTAGCGCCGTCGCCCCCTCCGACCCGCCGTGGACGACCACGACAGCCTCGCCCGCAGCCCGCAGCCGCGCCACGTCGGCGCGGCACGCCGCCAGGTCGAGCCCGCCCCCGCCGCCTATTTTAATGACGATCACAGCCTCCTCCTTGTCATAAGTGTCCGCGTGATAAGTGTCCGCGTCATAGGGGTCCGCGACGCTTGTTAGACCGGGTGCAGCCCCGCGACGTCGAGCCCGCACGTCTCGGGGAAGCCGCACATGAGGTTCATGCACTGCACGGCGCTGCCGGCCGCGCCCTTCATTAGGTTGTCGATCGCGGCGAGGGCGACGACGCGCCCGCGCGCCGTGTCGACCGCGAAGCCGACGTCGCAGTAGTTCGAGCCGGCCAGGATCTTGGGCTCGGGGTAGCGGTACAGCCCCGTTCGCTCCTTGACGACGCGCACGAACGGCTCGCCGGCGTACGCGGCGCGGTAAAGCCGCCACACGTCGCGCTCCTCCAACGGCTCGGCCAGGAAACCGTGGGCCGTGGCGAGCACGCCGCGCACCGTCCCGACCGCAGTGGCCGAGAGGTGTACCGTCGGTCTGCCGTTACCGTCCCCCCTGGAAAGTTCCTGCTCCACCTCGGCGGTGTGCCGATGCCCGACCGGCATGAACGAGCGCAGCACGCCCGCGCGCTCAGGGTGGTGGTCGGCAGGGTTGGCCTTGGCGCCGGCCGCCGAGGAGCCGACCTTGGCCTCGACGACGATCGGATCGGGCCGGATCGCGCCGGCGCGGACGAGCGGAAGGAGCGCCAGGATCGTGGCCGTGGCCAGGCAGCCCACGCCGCTGACGCGCGTCGCCGTCCTCAACCTCTCACGGTGCAACTCGGGCAGCCCGTAGACGAAGTCGGACAGCAGGGCGGGGGCGGCGTGCGGGTGGCCGTACCAGCGCTCGTAGTCGATGGGATCGCGCAGGCGGAAGTCGGCGCTGAGGTCGATCGTGCGCGGCGCGACGTCGAGGAGACCCGGATGGGCCATGGCCGCGCCGTGGGGCAGGCAGAGGTACAGCAGGTCACACGGCGCGAGTTCGTCGGGCGCGGTGAAGCGCAACGCGGTGCGACCGCGCAGGTTGGGGTGAGCGGCGTGGACGTACTCCCCCCGCCGGCTCTCGCTCGTGACCGCCGCGACCTCGACCTCGGGGTGCGCCAGCAGCAGGCGCAGGAGTTCGCCTCCGGTGTAGCCCGATCCTCCTACGATCGACACCCTCATCGGTGTGTCTCTTCCGCCGCGGGGATCGCCGCCAGCATGTAGTCGATCACGCGCGCGGGGATATCGACCCCCGTCGTGTCGATGCTGTTGCGAAACTCCATCGTATCGTTGACCTCGGCCACGAGCAGCCCGTCGTCCGACTCCAACACATCGACCGCCAGCACTCCCCCGCCGACGGCGCGCGCGGCGGCGCGGCACAGGCGATCGAGTTCGGGCGTGACCGGACAGTTCTCGGCGCGGCCGCCGCGCGCCGTGTTGGTGATCCAGTGGGGCGAGTAGCGGTAGATCGCGCAGATCGTCTCGTCGCCGACGACGAAGGCGCGAATATCGCGCTCGGGTTTGCGCACGTGCTCCTGCACGTAGAAGACCGCGTGCTGCGGCGAGCCGAGTGTCTCTTTGTGTTCCAGGATCGCCTCGGCCGCGTCGCGGTCGTTGACGCGCGCCAGCAGCCGCCCCCATGAGCCCACCACGGGCTTGAGCACGGCGGGGTAGCCGCTCTCCTCAATCGCGTCGAGGGCCGACGCGGCCGTGAACGCCAGGTGCGTGCGCGGGGTGGGGACGCCGTGCTCCAGCAAGGCCATCGTCGTGAGCAGCTTGTCGCCGCAGGTCGCGACGACCCCATGATGGTTGACGGTGGGGACGCCCCATCCTTCGAGCACGCGCAGGGCGTACAGCGTGCGCGAGTGCGAGACGGAGCGCGCCAGCACGACGTCCCAGTCGCGCCGCGGCCGCGCCAGGTCGAAGACGAGCGCGCGATCGTCGACGACGTCGACCGCGACGTCGCGCCGCGCGAGCTCGGCCAGCAACAGCTTTTCTTCCACGCGCACCCGTGAGAGCAGAACCCCCACCCGCGGCCGGGAGTGCAAGGCGGTGATCATGGGCATGCCTCCCGGAGATAGCCCGCGCTCTCGACCCGCGGGCCGGCATTGGGACCGGCTCTCCCGGCGCCTGAGAGAGGGGAGAGCGACGGCGCGGCCATCCTCCCCTCTCCACCTTTGAGGGGTAGGTTTGTCACGCGCGAGGGAGGGTCGGAGGGCGTCGCCCTCCGGGTTCCCTCTTGGGTGGAGGGGTGAGCAGCGTCGCCGGGCGCCCCTCCACACAAAAAATCTACCCTTGTAAGCCCCTCTCCATGTGGAGGAAGAGAGGGGCGCCAGGTGAGGGGATGTGTGAGCGCGGCGATGACGGCCCGCGTGACCTCCTGAGTCGTGGCCGCGCCGCCCAGGTCGGGGGTGCGGACAGGGCTGGCGATGGTGGCGGCGACAGCGGAGCGAACCGCGCGGGCGGCGTCGCGCGCGCCGATATGGTCGAGCAACATCGCCCCGGCCAGGATGGCGGCAAGCGGGTTGGCGATGCCGCGCCCCGCGATGTCGGGCGCCGAGCCGTGGACCGGCTCGAAGACGGCGGCGCGGTCGCCGATATTGGCCGAGGGCGCTAGACCCAGGCCGCCGCCGTGCATCGACGCCACGTCGGAGAGGATGTCGCCGAACAGGTTGGTGGTCACGACGATGTCGATATCCTCGGGGTGGGCGGCCAGGCGCAGCGCGGCGTTGTCGACGAGCATTTCGTCGACGGCGATCTCCGGGTAGCCGCGCGCCACCTCGAACGCGGTCGCGCGGAAGAGGCCGCAGGTCTGGGGGAGCACGGTGGCCTTGTGGACGATCGTCACGCGCTTCCGTCCGAGCCGCCGCGCCGTGTCGAAGGCCAGGCGCGCGATGCGGAGTGAGGCCACGCGCGTGACCACGCGCCGCGCCACGGCCCGCTCGCCGTCGGATTCCTCACCCCCCCCGTAGAGTCCCTCGGTGTTCTCACGCACGACGATGAGGTCGACGGGACTCCCCTCACCCGCGGCCAGCGCCGCGCGACGGCCCCGTTGCTCGGCCCGCGGGTCGACGGCGGGGCCAGCTCTCTCATCGTGCCGCGGAGGGGAGACGGCGCGCCGGTGGCCGATCTCCCCTCCCTCCATGGCAGGAGAGGGGCCGGGGGTGAGGGAACGTACCGGTCGAACACAGGCGTAGAGGTCGAGCCGGCGGCGCAGCAGGAGAATGGCGCTCTGGTAGCCGGGCGTGGGCTGTAGGGGCGATGAGACCGCCCCAAAAAGCGTGGCCGCCGCGCTTGTGGCGAGGTGTTGCGCGTGGGCCGGCAAGGCTTCGCCGGTGCGGCTCCATGTCTCGTAGCCGGCCTCGGCCCACGCGACCTCTAGGTCGGGGACGGCCGCACGCAGCACCGCGACCGCCGCCGGCACGACCTCGCGCCCGATCCCATCGCCGGGGATGGCACAGATCGTCGTCCTCATGCGCTCACCGCCCGACCCTCAAGCCGCTCTAGTCCTTCCAGCGCGGGCTCGCCGGGGAAGCGTCCGTGTGCGCGGATATACGGCACGAGGCCGCCGGCGGCGATAATCGCGCGCTGGAACGGGGGCAGCGGCGGCACATCGTACGAGCGGCCGTCGACGACGAGGCGATTCTCGTCCTGGTAAAGCTCGGCTTCGGCTCCGTCGGGGAGGCTGCTCGCGAACGGGGCCTCGAAGACGGGCAGCCCCAGGTTGATGGCGTTGCGGTAGAAGATGCGCGCGAACGAGCGCGCCACGAGGGCGGTCAGCCCGCAACCTACGAGGGCTTCCATCGCGTACTCGCGCGAGGAGCCGCAGCCGAAGTTGTCGCCCGCCACGAGAATATCGCCCGGCCGCACCCCGCTCGCGAACTCAGGTCGTCGCTCCACGAAAGCGTAGCGCGTGGGCGGCTCGCCCGTCATGTAGGGGGCGTAGCGCCCCGGCACGATCTGATCGGTGTCGACGTTGTCCCCGAAAGCCCAGATTCTGGCCATCATATTCTCCTTAAGAGTTGTGTTGTTAGGTTTGTGACGGTGATCGCAATCCTGTTTACAACGCCTCGCTCGGCGCGGCGATCCTGCCGGCGACGGCCGTCGCCGCGGCGACGGCGGGCGAGCCGAGGTAGATGCGCGCGTTGGCCGAGCCCATGCGGCCAGCGAAGTTGCGATTGCCGGTCGAGAAACACGTCTCGCCCGCGGCGAGCACGCCCTGGTGGCGGCCCAGGCAGGGGCCGCAGCCGGGAGTTCCGATCGTCGCGCCCGCGGCGAGCAACACCGAGAGTGTCCCATCGGCCGCCGCGTCGCTGAGGATCTGATGCGAGGCCGGCACGATCATCATGCGCGTCCCCGTGTGGACGCGGCGGCCGCGCAACACCTCCGCCGCCGCGTGCAGATCGTCCAGGCGGCCGTTAGTGCAGGTGCCCAGGAACACGACGTCGATCGGGACCTCGCCGGTCGCCGAGACGGGCGTCACGCGGTCGACGGTCCCCGGCTCGGCCACGAGCGGCTCGATCGTGGCGAGGTCTATCGTCTCGCGGCGGGCGTAGACGGCGTCGGGGTCCGGGTAGAGCCACGCGGGCGCCGGGGCATACGCCGCCGTCACCGCGTCGGGGACGACGATGCCGGCCTTGGCGCCGATCTCGGTCGTCATGCCGCACAGCGTCATGCGCGCGGGCAGATCGAGCGTCGTGGGCAGGGCGAACTCGACCGCCATGTAGCGCGCCCCGGCCGCGCCGAGCCGCCCCGTCAGGTGCAGCGAGGCGTCCTTGGCGCTGACGCCGGGCGGGAGCGCGCCCCGCACGTCGACGCGCACGGTCTCGGGGACGCGTAACCAGGTCTGCCCCGTCGCCATGGCCACGGCGACGTCGGTCGAGCCCATGCCCGTGCCGAAGACCCCGACGCAGCCGTAGAGCGTCGAGTGCGAGTCGGAGCCGACGACGACGGTTCCGGGCCGGACCAGGTGTTGTTCGATCATGACCTGATGGCAGATCCCCGATCCGGCGTCGTAGAGCCCGGTGATGCCCTGCTCGCGCGCGAAGCGGCGGAGGGCCGCCTGACCCTCCGCGACCTGCACCGACGAGGCGGGGGCCACGTGGTCCACGAACAGGGCCACGCGCTCGGGGTCCCGCACCCGCGCGACCCCCATCTCACTCATAGCGCGGAAGACGCTCGCCGCGACCGAGTCGACGGTCATAGCCATGTCCACGTCCACGACCATCAGGTCTCCCGCTATAGCGGCGCGGCCAGCGGCGTGCGAGAGGATGCGTCCGGCCAGGGTTTGCGGGACGCGGCGAGCGGTGTTTGTGTCGATCATAATAATCCTCCTCGTTCTAACCTCACCCAAGGTTTTGGTAGATGATCCCGTGCGCGGGCCTCCGTGCCCGCGCCCCATCACGCATACTGGGCCAATAGCGCGTCGACCTCCTCCTCGCGGAGCGGTTGGGAGCCGGCGGCGTCCTTCAGGGCGGTCGTCGCGCGTTCGAGGGCCTCGCCGTCCAGGGTCAGTCCAAGGGCTTCGGCGCGGCCGGCCACGGCGTGACGGCCGGTCAGGTGATGCGCCAGGTGGATCGTGCGCGCCGCGCCGAAGACGGCAGGGTCGAGCGCCTCGTACGTGCGCGGGTCGCGCAGGACCGCCGCGGTGTGCGCCCCGGCCGCGTGCGCGAAGGCGTGCGCGCCCGAGATGACGGTGTTGAAAGGGATCTGCACGCCGACCATCTCCGCCACCAATAGATCGATCTCGCGTACGCGCGTGAGATCGTAACCCGCGACCAGCGCGGGGTCGCTGGCGTAGAGCCGGGCCACCAGGGCGCCGAGTCCGGTGATACCGTTGCGCTCGCCCAGACCGAGTACGCTCGTGTCGACGAAACGCGCGCCCGCCTCGACGGCGGCGTGGGCGTTGGCGACGGCGCAGGCGCTGTCGTCGTGGCCGTGGAACTCGATCGCGGCGCGCACGTTGCGGCGCACGAGGCGCACGAGTTCGTCCACGCGCCGGGGCGTCGCCACCCCGACCGTGTCGGCCAGGCTCAGCCGGTCGACTCCGGCCTCGTCAAGCGCCGTGCAGACGCGCAGCAGGTCGGCTTCCGGGGTGCGGAAGGCGTCCTCGCAGCCGAAGCGTACCTCGCGCCCCGCGGCGCGCACGATCTCGACGCATGCAGTCGCGGCCGCGATGATCGCTTCGATGTCGCGGCGGTGGCCGTGCGTCCGCAAGAGCGGCGAGAGACCGAAGTACAGGTTGACGCCGTCGACCCCCGCGTCGAGCGCGCGGCGGACATCCCCCGGCACGCAACGCACGTGCGCCAACAGTCGCGCGCGCAGACCCATCCCGGTCAGCATGCGCGCATCCGCGAAGGCGCGTTCCGACGCCGCGGGCGAGGAGACCTCGATGTAGGGCACGCCGAAGAGGTCGAGCGCGCGGGCGAGGGCCTGTTTATCGCCCGGCTTGAAGTGCGCCCCGGCGAACTGCTCGCCCTCGCGCAACGTCGACTCGACGATCAAAACTCGCTCGCTCATGCCGTCTCTCCTTACCCCACAACAAAAAACCCCTCGTCCCTTGAGTGCTGTGTATCACTCAAGGGACGAGGGGTTAGCTCGTGGTACCACCCTATATGCGCCGGCCGCCTCACGGCACCGGCCTCAAAAGGTACGGGACAGGGCAGGTATCACATAAACATCTGGGCGGTCCGATACCCTGGCCCGTGGTAACGGGGGCCTGCCGGCCGCGCCTACTGGGGGGCCACCGTGGTCACGATGGGAGGCCCTGTTGGGGCGGCGACTCGGGGTCCTTGTTCAACGTATCGTCCGGCGCCGCATCTCAGCATCGCGGCTCTCTGCTTCCGGGCTGTCTACGCCTACTCTTCCCCTCGGAGTCTCTACTATTGTTGCGTCGTCCTGTGTCGTGGGAGCCGTTGCTCCCTACTCGCCCCAGTCCTCTTCCTCATGAGGGGCCAGGGCCAGCGCCGGGGGAGCCAACGCGACAACTTCTAGGTCGGCGCCGCACTCCGGGCAGGGCAAGATCTCACCCTGCAACGCATTACCTACCGGCACATGGCCCGCACACTCAGGGCACTCAGCCATCGCTACCTGTCCTCTCTGTTGTGTCGCCACGCCTTTAACCCTATCAGAGCAACTCCCGCCGACTCTATACGCAGTATGTCCTAAAAAGATTCGGATCACTCGTGTATTTTGACTGGTTAGAGCATCCAACCCGAATCGATTACGGTTTTTATCTCTCGCCACGCCTGCTCGGGGTGCGAGCCGATGACACACACGGGTGGTTGCTATACTGTCGGCAAGAGACGCCATCGGCAAGAGACCCCGCGCGCTAGGCGAAAGCGAGAGGATATGATGACCCAGACTCTCCATAGGGACCCGCCTCTGACCGCTGAGGAGGTGTTGTTCCTGCAGACCGTCGAGGATGATACCGAGGAGGCGCCCTGGATGGTGATGGGAGATCCGCAGATCCGGTCGGCGACGGGGCTTTACTGGAGTCTACGCATCTACGCGCGGCGGGAGCGCTTGCCCTGGTACGTGGGCAGTATGCTGCCTATCCTGTACCCCCGACCCGGCCTGAACCGCAAGGGACAGGTGGCGCCCGACGTGCTGGTCTCCTTCGTGGAAGACAGGGTGCGTCACTCGTACGATCTACAGGCGGAGGGCGTTACGCCCGCCTTCGTGCTGGAAGTGCTCTCGCCGTCCAGCGTGGCGCAGGATACCATCAAGAAGCGCACGACCTACCGCCTTTTGGGGGTGGAGGAATATGCGCTATTCGCCCCTGAACCGGGTCTGCACGACGTGACGTTGTGGGGCTATCGGCGCACAACGGATGGCCGATTCATCCAGTGGCGGCCGGATGGGCAGGGACGGCTGTGGAGCAAGGCGCTGGGGCTTTACCTGGTGGCGGACGGCATGACCGTGCAGGCGCAACGGCCGGACGGGACGCTTTTGCTCACTCCCGAGCAGGAGGCCACGGCCCGCGTGTGGGCTGAAGGGGCGCGCACGTGGTCTGAAGCGGCGCGGGAGCGGGCCGAAGCGGCGCGGGAGCAGGCCGAAGCGGCGCGGGAGCAGGCCGAAGCGGCGGCCAGACAAGAAGCCGAAGCGCGCCTGCGCGCCGAAGAGGAACTCGCGCGCTTGCGCGCGAGGATAGATCGCTCTATATAGCCCACGGCGTCGCTTCCTATGTTATTATTCCCTCGTCCAACCCCTTTATGCCTTTCATGGGCCGCCGCGCTGGCCGCGACGATGGTCATCGTAAGAGCCGCGCGGCGTGATACAGTGACACCAAGATTACGACCGCGCCAACTTGTTACGAAGAGGTAGCTTGTGAAGGATAGAGACGCGCTCATCCGCGAGATGATAGGGATCGTGGGGGCGGCCGGGGTGATCCAGGAGCACAATCAACTGCGCACGTATGAGTGCGACGGGCTGGCCGGCTATCGCGTCGTCCCGAACCTTGTCGTCCTGCCGGAGAGCGCCGAGGCGGTGCGGGGCGTCGTGCGTGTGTGTCACCGCGAGGGCATCCCGTTCGTGGCGCGCGGCTCGGGGACGGGGCTATCGGGCGGCGCGCTCCCGGTCGCCGAGGGGGTCCTCATCGTGCTGGCGCGCATGCGGCATATCCGGGAGGTCGATCTCGCCAACGCGCGCGCCGTCGTCGAGCCGGGTGTGATCAACCTGTGGGTGACCGAGCGCGTCGCCGCCGACGGGTACTACTACGCCCCGGACCCGTCGAGTCAACTCGTGTGTTCGATCGGCGGGAATGTGGCCGAGAACTCCGGCGGGGCGCACTGCCTCAAGTACGGCTTCACCACCAACCACGTGCTGGGGCTCGAGGTCGTCCTGCCCGACGGATCGCTCGTCCACCTCGGCGGCGCGGTCCAGGACACCCCTGGCTACGACCTCGTGGGCGCCTTCGTCGGCTCGGAGGGGACGCTGGGAATCGTGACGGGGATCACGTTGCGTCTCACGCGCAAGCCCGAGGCCGTGCGCACCCTGCTGGCGGCTTTTCCGGGGACGGACGAGGCCGGCGCCGCCGTCTCGGCGATCATCGCGGCGGGGATCGTCCCGGCCGCGGTCGAGATGATGGACGCGCTGGCGATCAGAGCCGCGGAGGAGGCGGTCCACGCCGGGTACCCGCTGGACGCCGGGGCGGCCCTCATCGTCGAGCTCGATGGACCCGCCGCCGAGGTCGCGGCGCAATTCGAGCAGGTCGAGCGCCTCTGTCATTCCAATGGCGCGACGGGGATTCGCATCGCTCAGGACGACGAGGAGCGCGCGCTGATGTGGAAGGGGCGCAAGGCCGCCTTTGCCGCGATGGGCCGCATCAGTCCCGACTACTACGTGCAGGACGGCGTGATCCCGCGCACCGCGCTGCCCGCGGTGCTGCGCCGCATCGCCGCGCTGGGTTCCGAGCGCGGGCTGCGCGTGGCCAACGTCTTCCACGCCGGCGATGGCAACCTGCACCCGCTCGTGCTCTACGACCGTGAGGTCGCGGGCGAGGCCGAGCGCGCCGAGGAGCTGGCGGGCGAGATCTTGCGCACGTGCCTGGAGTTCGGCGGCTCGATCACCGGTGAGCATGGCGTGGGCGCGGATAAAAAGAAATACATGCCCCAGATGTTCACGACCGAGGACCTGGACACGATGCAGCTGCTGCGCTGCGCCTTCGACCCGGATTATCTGTGCAACCCCGGCAAGCTGTTCCCCACGCCGCGCCTGTGCGGCGAGGTCCCCGGCCCACACCGCGCGCACCCTGTCGAGCAGGCCGGCCTGGCGGAGGTGTTCTAATGTAGGCGCGGGCTAGCGGCGTCAATCGCGTCCCCATCACAGCCCTTTTGCCGCGCGCGTCACGCGACGCGTGTCAGGACCGGGCAACGCCGACACAGTGTCGTGTCCACCAGGAGTGTGTAGTTCATGGAGGTAACGCCGATGTTCCGCCAGGCGCTCGACCCCGCCACGTCGAAGACCCCCCTGTTTCACCAGCCGCTGACCCCGGTCGGCGACAGCCTGTTGCTCTCCTTCGTCGTCGGACTCATCCCCATCGCCGTCGTGTTGGTCTTGCTCGGCGTGGTGCGGCGTCCAGCCTGGCAGGCGGCGCTGGCGGGATTGATCGCCGGCCTCATCATCGCCGTCGCTGTCTGGAAGATGCCGCTCGACCTCGCGGTCAACTCCACGCTCAATGGGGCCGCCTTCGCCCTCCTCCCTGTCATGTGGATCGTCTGGAACGCGATGTGGCTCTACAACATCACGGTGCGCTCCGGCAAGTTCGACCTGTTTCGCCGCTTTATGATCCACAACGTGCCGCCGGACAAGCGTATCCTGGTCCTGATTATCGGCTTCTCCTTCGGCGCGCTGATGGAGGGTATCGCCGGTTTCGGCACGCCGGTCGCCATCGGCAGCGCCCTGTTGATCGGCCTCGGCTTCCCCGTGCTCGACGCGCTGGTGCTGACCCTTATTTTCGATACGGCGCCCGTCGCCTTCGGCGCCCTCGGCGTGCCGATCACGACGCTCAGTTCGGTCACCGGTTTAAACGCCGCCCCGCTCTCGGCCATGGTCGGCCGTCAGCTACCCCTGTTCGCCTTTATTCTGCCCTTCTACGCCATCGTGCTGCTCTCGGGCTTCCGCGGCCTGCGCACGGCCTGGCCCGTCGCGCTCGTGGCGGGAGGCTCGTTCGCGCTGACGCAGTTCTATGTCTCCAACTTCATCGGGCCGGAGTTGCCCGACGTGGCCGCCGCGCTCGTGTCGCTCATCGCCACCATCCTGTTCGTGCAGGTGTGGCAGCCGCGTGACGTCGAAGACTACCGCGCCAACGTCGCCACGCCGCTCGATGCAGCGGGCGTCGCCGCGGTCCCGGCGTCCGCCACCGCGGCGACGGCGGCGCCCTTACGTGGTGTGGGCGGCGCGGCGGCCCTCTCGATGCCGGCTGGCGGACCCGACGGCATCCCCGGTCGGACCATGGACTCTCCCGCCATCGGCTACCGTGGCGTCCCCGATCCGTCGGAGGCCAGCCCCGCCCACGACGGCGGTAAGCCAACGCTTTTCGAGACCGTGCAGGCATGGTTGCCGTGGTTGCTCGTCAGCGTCGTCGTCATCGTGTGGACTCGCTTCAAGGTCGCCAACAACGGCCTGTTCGGCCTCGGCGCGGTGCGGCACGTTCTGTGGCCGGGGCTCGATAAGCGCGTTTATCTGACGGCGTACCACCACGCCTACAAGGCGCTCTACGACCTCCAGATCATGGGGACGGGGACGGCCATCCTCGTGGCCGTTCTGCTGACGACGGTTTTGCTGGGCGTCAGCCCGCGCCTGTTTATCGGGGCTCTGGCCGACACGTGGACGCAATTGCGCTTCGCCATTCTGACGGTGATGCTGATCCTGGGGCTGGCCTACCTATTCAACTACTCCGGTATCGCCTACTCGCTAGGGCTCGCGGTCGCCTCGGTCGGCGCGATTTTCCCGTTCTTCTCGTCGTTCCTGGGCTGGATCGCCTGTTTCCTCTCCGGAAGCGACACGTCGAGCAACGCTCTCTTCGGCAACTTGCAGGTCGTGGCGGCGCGCAAGCTCCACCTCAGTCCTATTCTGATGGCGGCGACGAACTCGTCGGGCGCGGTGATGAGCAAGATGATCTCGCCCCAAAGCGTGACCACCGGCGTCTCGACGACCAATCTCGTCGGCCAAGAGGGGCTCGTCATTCGGCGTACCTTCATCCACAGTATTATCCTTGCCGCGCTGCTCGGCCTTCTGGCGCTGGCGCAGCAATACGTCGTGCCGGGTATCATCCCCCATTGAGCGGCTCGTGGATCGGTGGGTCCGATAGACTCAGGTAGACAATGGCTGGAAAGCGCGCCAGCGCGGCGGAGGTGCAATCGTGAGCGTGACTGGGATCGGTGAGGCCGGGTTGACCGACCTACGGGGGCTCGTCGGGGCCGACTACGCGCGCCCCGCTACAATAGGCGACGCGGTCGACGGCGTGCCGGCGCGTGTCGTCGTCGCGCCCGGCACGGTCGCCGAGGCGAGCGCGGTGCTGGCGTTGGCGCACCGCGCCGGCTTCAACGTCGTCCCGCGCGGTGGCGGAACGAAGATCCAGTGGGGCGCCACGCCGACACGGGTCGATCTAGTCGTGGACATGACGCGCCTCGACCGCGTGCTGGAGCACGCCGCGGGCGACCTCGTCGTGCGCGTCGAGGCCGGCGCGCTGCTGGAGGAGGCGCAGCGGGTGGTGTCCGGGTCCGAGCAGATGCTGGCCCTCGACCCACCCACGCATGGGGCCACGATCGGGGGCGTCATCGCCGCCAACGCGTCGGGCCCGCGACGGCTCCGCTACGGGACCGTGCGCGACCTCCTGATCGGCGTCACCGTCGTCCTGGCCGACGGGACGGTGGCGAAGTCCGGTGGGAAGGTCGTCAAGAACGTGGCCGGCTACGATCTCGGCAAACTCTTCACCGGCTCACTCGGCACCCTGGGGCTCATCGTCGAGGCTATCTTCAGGCTGCACCCGCGTCCCGCCGCGCGCCGTATCGTCGTGGTGGAAGTGGGGGATCCCGGCGCCGCGGGAGCCGCCGTGCAGGCCCTGCTGCATACCCCCGACAGCCCGCTCGTGCTCGACGCGCTGGAACTGACGTGGGAGGGCGATGGGGGGCGGATCGCCGCCGTCTTCGGGGGCATCGAGCCCGGTGTCGAGGCGCAGGCGGCGACGGCGACACGTCTCCTGGGGGCACACGGCGTGGTACGCGTCCTCGATCCCGCTACAGAGGAGCGCGCGCTGACGCGGTTCGCGTATCCCTGGTGGGACGGCGAGACGGGGCTCAAGATCGCGCACCTGCCCTCAGACCTGCCCCACGTTCTGAGCGACGCGCTGCGCCTGTCGCGCGAGCGAGGTCTGACGGCGCGGATCGGAGGGCATGCCGGTAACGGGATAACCTTCGTTGGACTAGGCGCCGGGGACGCCGTGACGATCGCGTCGACGATCGACGCGTTGCGGGCGGGAGTCGGGCGGCGTGGCGGGAGCCTTGTCGCGCTCCAGGCGCCGCGAGAGGTGAAGGGTATGATAGACGTGTGGGGGCCGATCGGGGACGCCCTCCCGCTGATGCGCCGGGTCAAGGAGCGCTTCGACCCAACCGGTATCATGAACCCCGGCCGCTTCGTGGGAGGTCTCTAGCATGACGGATGGAACAGACAGACGCTCTGAACCGGCCCAGGATACGGATGGGACAGATAGACGCTCTGAGCCCGCTCAGGACGTGGCGACCGCCGAGACTGTCGGGGCGGATAGCCCTTTCGACCTGGGGCAGAGCTTCGGCGGAGCGAAGACGATCGACGAGACAGTCGGCAGGCTGCGCGCCGAGAGCGGCCAGGTCATCAGTCCCGCTTTCGACGCACATCACGCGCCCGACCCGAAGCTCGTCGACGACTGCGTTCACTGTGGCTTCTGCCTGCCGACCTGTCCGACCTACGTGCTCTTCGGCGAGGAGATGGACTCGCCGCGCGGCCGCATCTACCTGATGAAGGAGGGACTCGAGGGCGAGGCGATGGGCGACACGATGGTGCGCCACTTCGACCTGTGCCTGGGCTGCATGGCCTGTGTCACGGCCTGTCCCTCGGGGGTACAGTACGATAAGCTCATCGAGGCGACGCGCCAACAGGTCGAGCGCCGCTACGAGCGCGCGCCCGAGGACAGGCTTTTCCGGCGCCTCATCTTCGGCGTCTTCCCCTATCCGCAACGTCTACGCGCGCTGGCGGCTCCGCTCGGACTCTACCAGCGTCTTAACGTGCGGCGCGTTCTGACGCGGACGGGGGTCTTGCGCCGGCTGCCCGTGCGCCTGCAAGCCATGGAGTCGCTGATGCCCGTTCTGCCCAGAGGGCGCGAGCGGGTCCCGGCGCTGACGCGGGCGCAAGGGACGCGACGGGCGCGCGTGGGCATGCTGACGGGCTGCGTGCAGAGCGTCTTTTTTCCGGGGGTCAACGCCGCCACCGCGCGCGTCCTCGCCGCGGACGGCTGCGACGTCGTGGCCCCGCGGGGGCAGGGCTGCTGCGGCGCTCTCTCGCTGCACGCGGGTCGGGAGGAGGAGGCGCAGGCGTTCGCGCGCCGCATCATCGAGCGATTCGAGGGCGCACGGGTCGACGCGGTGATCGTCAACGCGGCCGGTTGCGGCTCGGCAATGAAAGAGTACGGTTATCTCCTGCGCGACGACCCCGTCTACGCCGCGCGCGCGCGCCGCTTTTCGGCGCGGGTCAAGGACGTCTCGGAATACCTCGACGCGCTCGGCGCGGTCGCGGCGCGGCGCCCCCTGCCGATCACGGCCGTCTACCACGACGCTTGCCACCTGCGCCACGCCCAGGGGATCCGGATGCAACCGCGCGCGGTACTCAAGGGGATCCCGGACCTGGTCGTCAAGGAGGTTCCGCGCGAGAAGGAACTGTGTTGCGGCTCGGCCGGTATCTACAACATGGTCGAGCCGGGGCCGGCCATGGAACTGGGCGAGCGCAAGGCGCGCAACGTGCTCGACGCGGGGGCGCAACTCCTGGTCGCCGCCAACCCTGGCTGCCTGCTGCAGATCCACGCCAGTCTCGCGCGCCTGGGCCACGACATGCCCCTGGCGCACCCGATAGAGGTGCTCGACGCCTCGATCCGCGGCGCGTCCGCCGAGTCGCTGCTCCGATAGTCGATGGAACATGACCTGCGGGAGATCTTAACCGCGGGGCTGGCGGCGGCCGACCCCGACGCGGCGGTGCGGCGGTACCTGGCCGTCGAGGGCGATTGTATCCGTGTCGGCGCGGGGGTCTTCGCGCCCGCGCGCGTCGCCGTGCTGGCCGTGGGCAAGGCGGCCGCGGCGATGGCGCGCGCCGCCGAGGATATTCTGGACGGGCGCATCGCCGGTGGCCTCGTCGTCACGAAACGCGGCTACGAGGCGCCGCTGCGCCGCCTCAAGACGACTATTGCCGGCCATCCCACGCCGGACGCGGGCAGCGTCGCGGCGGCCCGAGACGTCGCGGCGCTCGTGTCGGCGCTCCATAAGGACGACCTGCTGCTCGTGCTCCTCTCGGGCGGCGCCTCGGCGCTGTTGGCCGACGTGGCGCCGGGTGTGGACCTGGAGGACTTGACGCGTCTCACGGCGGACCTGCTGCGTAGCGGCGCCCCGATCGACCGGATCAACGCCGTGCGCAAGCATATCTCGACGTTGAAGGGCGGCCGCCTGGCGCACATGGCGCGGCCCGCCACGGTCGCGGCCCTCGTGCTCTCAGATGTCGTCGGGGACGACGTATCGGCCATTGGCAGCGGGTTGACCGTCCCCGACCCCACGACCCTGGAGGACGTGGCGGATATCCTGCGGCGCTACGATATAATGGTTCCGCGCTCGATAGCGACGTATCTAGAGACAGCCGCCGAGACGCCCAAGCCGGGCGATCCGCTTTTCGCGCGTGTCGCCACCCTTTTGATAGGGAGTGGACGCCTCTCATGCGAGGCCGCTGCGTCCAGGGCGCGCGCGTTGGGATACGCTCCCCTCATCCTCTCGACCCTGATGACCGGCGCGGCCCGTGATCTGGCCAATGTCCACGCCGCCATCGCGCGCGAGGTCGTGCGGTCCGGGCATCCTCTAGCCGCCCCTTGCGCTCTCATCAGCGGGGGTGAGGCCACGGTCGTGGTGCGCGGTGAGGGTAGGGGCGGCCCGAACCAGGAGTTCGCCCTGGCGCTCGCGCTCGCATTAGAGGGGATGGCTGGCTGGGCGGCGCTCGCCGTCGACACCGACGGGACCGACGGACCGACGGACGCGGCAGGCGGTCTCGTGACCGGGTCCACGGCCGGCGCTATCCGCGCGGCCGGCGTCGATCCCGCCACGGCACTGGCGGCCAACGACGCGTACCCGGCGCTGCGAGCGGGCGGCGCGCTGCTCATGACCGGGCCGACCGGCACGAACGTCAACGATCTACGGGTCATGCTGGTACGCTAGATATCATGCAGGATCCGGCGCTCTTCCGGAATGTGCTCCTGAACCTATTCAATGAGCGCGATCGCGCCTATGATCTGGAAAGAAGGCATGCTCACTCGACTCAAGCGTATCCTGCTCGTGTGCGCGCTGGCGGCGCCAGCGACAGCGGCCGTCGCGGGGACCGTAACGCCGTTGGCGACAGCGGCCGGCGCGGGGACTGTAACGCCGACGCGGGCCGTACCGTTGACGCGCGTGAGCGACGATCCGCTCATCGCGGCGCCCGCGGCTCAACCGCGCAGCGAGGTCGAGCCCGCGGCGTACGCGCACGGCGGGACGATCGTGACAGCCTTTCAAGTGGGCCGGCTGCGCGGCGGCGGGAGTCTGGCGACCGGCTGGGCTACCCGGAGCGACGGCGTGTGGCGGCATGGCCTCCTGCCGGGGCTCACGCGGTCGTCCATCCCGCCCGGCCCTTTCGACCGCGTGAGCGACGCCAGCGTCGCCTACGACGCCGCCCACCGCGTCTGGCTCGTGGCCTCACTGGCCCTCGTGAGCCCCCTCGTGAGCCATGGTCCCGTCGACCGGGCGCACGTCAGCATCGTCGTCAGCCGTTCTCCCGACGGCGTGCACTGGCGGCGCTTCGCCCACCCCTACGCGGTCGTCGCGGACGCCGGCCGCGCGTTCTACGACAAGGAGTGGATCGCCTGCGACAACACGGTGACGAGTCCGTACTATGGGCGTTGCTACGCGACGTGGGATCGCGCGGCGCGCAGGGACCACTTTCTAATGAGCGCGTCGCGTGACGGCGGCCAGACATGGAGCGCGCCCGTCGCCCCGGCCGGCGGCCCGACCGGGCTCGGCGGTGAACCCGTCGTCCGGGGCGACGGCACGGTCGTCGTGCCCGCCGTCGACGACGCCCAGAACGCGATCGTCTCCTTCCGCTCCACCAACGGGGGCGCGACGTGGGGCGGCGTGACGGTCGTCAGCCGGATCCGTTTCCACGTCGCGGCGGGCGGCCTGCGGACCGAGCCGCTGCCGTCGGTCGCGGTCGACGGTGGCGGACGGGTCTATGTCGCCTGGCAGGATTGCCGGTTCGAGCCGCGTTGCGCGGCCAACGATATCCTGATGAGCGTGTCCGATGACGGTCTCACCTGGTCGCCCGTCGCGCGCGTCCCCATCGATCCGATCGGGAGCGGCGTCGACCACTTCATCCCAGGCCTGGGGGGCGACCCGACGACATCGGGACCGCGCGCGCGCCTTGGACTCGCCTATTATTACTATCCCAACGCGGCCTGCACGTTCTTGACCTGCGCGCTCGACGCCGGCTTCGTCTTCTCGACGGACGGCGGGGCGACGTGGAGCGCGTCGCGCCGGATCGCCGGACCGATGTCCCTGAACTGGATCGCCGGGACGACCCAGGGCGTCATGGTCGGCGACTATATCACAACCGTGTTCTCCGGCGGCGAGGCTATTCCGATCGTCGCCGTGGCCCATCCTCCCCGAGGCGGCCTGCTCGACGAGGCCATGTACGCCGCGCGCCCGCGCATGGACGGGCCGGAGCGCGGTAGCTGAGACGCGAGGCTAACGCCGCGGCCCGCGGTTGTCGTCGGGGCGTTATGGTCGTCGTATAGCTAGACGTTCTCAGCGCGACCGCGGGCGCAAGGCCTTGCGCCCCTACGCGCCCGCGCGTCTTCCGCCCGCGGTCGGCGCGACTATGCGTCCAATGTCCCCTCGTTCAGACCGACCGGCAAGGCGGCGGGGCGCTGACAGGCGCTGGCGATATCCACGTGCCGGCCCTCGCGCGAGGAGTCGACGATGGCGTGCATGAGGTCCAGCACGTGGTAGGCGAG
>JAABUZ0100003947.1_pt1 | contig 21088 bp, 22 predicted proteins | sample 5562091 | NCBI WGS metagenome assembly JAABUZ01 (sample SAMN12813069, study PRJNA571459) | rock metagenome | isolation source: Antarctica rocks | place: Antarctica: Victoria Land, Linnaeus Terrace sud | collected 2015-12-21
AAGCACAACGCGGGCGGCGCAAGCACAACGCGGGCGGCGCAAGCACAACGCGGGCGGCGCAAGCACAACGCGGGCGGCGCAAGCACAACGCGGGCGGCGCAAGCACAACGCGCGTGCTCTGCCGCTCACGGGCCGACAGGGGAAGGCGTAGGGTTCAGCGAACGAGCGCCAGGCTCGACTCTTCCCAGTGGTCCGTCAGGCTCCGGTGGGTCCAGCAGTCCTCGTGCGGCTGGACCAGCACCTCTTCCCGCGTCTTCTGCGACAGCAGGCGGCAGCGCCACACGGCGGCGGCCTGGGTGCCGCTGGGCGACGTCAGGTACACGCGGGTCTTGTGGCGGCACGTCGCGCACTCGTGGATGGCGGCGGGGGCGGGGCGGTCTAAGAGTTCGAGCGTCATGGCGTTTCTCCTACAGTATTCTCTTTGGCACCGCCATTGTACCAGGAGCGTCGCACAGTTTTATATAAAATTATGTTAAGTTTCGGTTAAGCCTCCCCCATCATCCTCTCGTGTACCACTTCAGTTGGCGCTGAACGTGCCGGCAACGGCCTGGGTGTGCCCCATGTCGAGGTACATCGTGTCGGTCGCGGCGGCCTTGTAGTTGCCGCGCGGATTGCCGGCGGAGGCGGTCGCCTGGTCCTGGCCCGGCGTCCCGTTGTGGCCCGACGAGACCTGGATCGGCTTCAGGAACTTGACGTGGCCGTCGCCGAACAGGAAGTTGGAGCCGTCCGAGTGGATGCCGGTCGGCCCGGTATAGTATCCTAGAAACGTCGCGTCGTAGGGGTCAACGCCGTTCGGCCCGGCCGCCATGTCCCCGGTCGCGAGCTTGAGGTTGCTGCCCGTGCCGTCGGCGGCGTCCGCCAGCGCCCCGTTGAGCGTGTTGCTGTAGTCCGGCAGGCCGTCGGTGCCGGGCGAGAAGTTGTTCTGGGTCGCCGTCGAATAGCCTTCGTCCGGCTGATCGAGGCGGGCGGTCGCGCCGAAGGCCTCACACAGCAGGACGGTGGAGGCGGGCGCATTCAAGACCGACAGCGTCCGCCCGCGGAGGTTGGAGTTGAAGGCGTAGGAGACAGGGTAGTCGGGGCTGCCGTTGACCGTGGCCTGAGCGGTCGAATCGTCGGGGCACTTGAACACGCCGGTGCTTTTGACGTAGGAGTAGACCTGACCGGCCCAGCCCTGGCCGTAGGAGGCCATGGGGGCGGTGAAGCCTACCGGGAAGCTCTCGTCATAGTCCTGCGTGTACTGGGTCAGTGCCAGGCCGAGCTGGTGCTCGTTCGACGAGCACGACGCGCGGCGGGCGTTCTCGCGGACCTTGGAGAAAACGGGGAACAGGATCGCCGCCAGGATCGCGATAATTGCGATCACGACGAGCAGCTCGATCAGCGTGAAGGCCCGGCGGGGGCCGTTGTGGGGGCGTGTGTGCATGGACTTGCTTTCTTTCGACTTTCTTTACGGACTGGCCGTGAACCTCGGACGCACGGCCTGAAGCAAAAGTTCATGGCCGGGCCGGGCATTGGAGGCAGTATGGATGGGAAAGATGAAGAAAGCATGAAACTGCCAGTGCGGCTCACTGGATACATCAAGATGTAGTTGTTGAGCTAAATCTAATCCTAGAGCGAGGTTTCTGGATACAACTTCGACTTGACCATTTTCTCGAACTCAAAGACGCGGACAGGGACGGCGAAAGACTGAGAAGAGGTCACCATATATAGATTTCCCTTGATCGTCTCTTTCTGGAGAAAGGAACTGATAACTCCATCATAATTGATGTTAGAGCGGACCAGCGATTTTATGTCATCAGTGTTGCCCATGTGGAAGGCGAAAAAATTCTCCGCCTGTGTTCTAACTTCTTCAGCAATAGCGGATGGCCTTTGGGTCACAGCGACGAGACCGAGATTGAACTTCCTGCCCTCTTTTGCCAGCCTAACGAAAGGGTTGGCATTCGAGCGAACGAATTCTTCCGAAAGAACGTTTTGCGCCTCTTCAACAAAAATGACGGCTTCTATGACCTTCTCTTGTTCGTTACCTGTGTAGTGTTTCTTGTTCTCCTCGAACAACTTCCTGACAAGAATTGTGGAGATGATGCTGGCATCAGTGCTATCTTTGAGAGACAAATCAACAATAACAGTTTTGCCTTGCTTCAACGCCTCCATTGTTTGCTCAACAAGTGTTGATGCTGGGCTATGTATCCCTTTGCCTGGCTCAATCAGATGCCCAATCCGTTTGCGGATAGCTGCAACCGTCTTTCTCGCACTGGCTTCCTCTTTTTTATCGACGGTGCCCCAAAAGTCAGGATATTTTTGATGGAGCAACGATGGGTTTGCAACATAATTTCCTATGTTGTCTATGAAATCTTCAGCTCCTTCATCATCTAGATAAAGAAGTAACGACTTCATCACCTCTGAGAAACCGGCGGCGAAATTCAATATGTCACCGATTGTCATGTGCTTATGCGTGTTTAGGGTGACGCTGCCACCCTGGGTGAACCGTTCTTTATACTCAGGGGGAAGTTTCCGATCTGTGAAGACAACAAGACTCTCCCGAATCTTTGACTCATTTATGTCCGCAAGGCCATACGTGTCTTTGCTCTTAGTAACGTACTCGCCGTTTAAGTCAAAAATAAGTTTCCCAAACGAGCTGTCTTTGCAGAGGTGATACGCAAGAACTTTGACGAAGTTGGTCTTGCCATAACCTGACTGTGCCAGCACGAGCGTTCTACTGGATCGGAGCTTGTTTATGTCGAAGCGGATTTCGCCCTTCTCAACAAAGCACTGCTCGCCGACACAGAGATACCCTATGGCAACACCATCCTGGTTCCCATAGTTAAGGATGTTCTCGGTTTCTTTTTTGTTCAGATGACGTGCATGATGAGAAACCACGGGCAGCTTACGAACAGCAGTTGTAAAGTCTAGGGCAGTGCCCCTATCGTCAAAAGTGCCAAGCATCTTCACCCGGTAGGTGTAGCTAAACATTTTTTGCTTGTCACGCTCAGAAAGCTCCCTCTCCGCTATCCGGGCATAGTGAACGGAGACAAGAGTTTTGTCCTGATTGCGGAACAACGGGTCTTCATCATATACCTCTTGCTCAATCCGCGCTAAGAACTTCGGATTAGACTCATCCTTTGGGGTTAGAACGATGAAATCCCCAACGCTCGGAGACGCTTTGGAGTCTTCGTAGGAGGAGTAAATAAGTAGCGCATCATCTTGAGTCTTCTGCCCGTACAGCACACCGAAATCACTCTTCTGGCTCATGATGGTTCTCCTCTAAAAGCGGTTGTGAATGTCAATAAACAGGTTTTCGATTTCTGTGTGGTCAAGCCGGCGCGTTCTATACAGCGATTCTTTCACTCTCGCTATCATCTCGTCTTTAAATGAAGCCTGCACCTTTACCGCATTATGCACTTCTACTAAAGGATAAGGATAGCCGAGGATGAAATGCTCTTGAGTTAAAGAAGTCAGATCGTACATCATTGACTGAACGCTCTCAAATGAGCGTGATAGGTCCTTTTCTTCCAAGGCAGGTACGACGTCCAGGATGTTTAGATCAACTACGAGCCAATCGTAGTTTTGTAGCTTCTCAACGTAATCCAACCGAGCCGCAAAAAATAGTCCACAGCCACGTCCACCATTGACACCTTTTTTGGCGTACATGCTTCCGCTTCCATATGCTCCAAGCAGGACTGGTTCAGAAACCTCAAAAAAGACGCAAAGCTTGCGGTCCGATTGGCTTGGGTTGGTAAAGCTGTATCGCTGTTTTAGCTGGTCCTGAAGGAAAGCATCTACCTGACTGAAGGTGTACGATAGTTCAACTTTGACAGGGCTTTGTTTCGTTATTGCGGCTAAACGAAGCCCTTTGTCTTTTAGCAATCGTCCTAGCTTTACGATATACTTTTGTTTGATTTGGAGGCTACGCAATGCGCCGTCTCTCAAAACCACATCTCCCAATGCAATTTCAGGGCGTGTAGCGATTTCGTAAATTAGAGACCATTCACATATTTCTTGTGCAAACCCGAGGAATGTAGAAATACGCGCGGTGACTATATCACGCGAGTAAGCGAAAACATTTTCTGGATATTCTCCACAAAACTCTAAGAAGGCAGCAACTGGTGGGAGAGCCAAGCATTCGTCGTACATCGAAGGTAAGTCGTCTTCACGCAAGACCAACACATTGTTTGGTGAATATGTCTGTGCGAGATTAACAGGATCATCAGTCGCGTTCATACGGACGGGCTTGCCGTAATGATAGCACACGTAGCCAGCGCGGTAGATTGCAAGTGAGAGACCATTGTAAAACGTGTGGTGGTTGTAGGAGCCGTCAACAGCATAGAAACGGCAATGGATTTTGTCGATGTCTGTGAAGGGCATGATTTCAAAGACTTGGGGGGTCTCTAAATTGGATGATTGCCCTATAACCGGGATATTGTAGTTCTTTGATGTCCGTTCTTGAATCCGTTCTGCAACAGCATCAATAGCATTCTGTGAGATAAGGTCAGTCATTTTCTTGCCCGTGCCAAACATTCATCAGCAAGGTCTAGCTTCTCCAGCAACATCTCGTGGTTCCACTCGCGCCATGTTAGCACACGTTCTGAGCGGGGCAACAACCACCGTTCGCGGAATTGTTTATAAACTTCACGGAACGGGAGTGTGATGTACGAAGGGCGTCGCACTTGCCCAGTTAGAATCTCACGGTAGTTCTGTGCAAGAGGCGCGAGAAATATCTCCCGCTTAATTCCGTGCTTAATCGCTTTATCATCAATGCCTAATTTCTTGAAGGCCCTTCGCAATGTTCTTAGACGCCAGTTCGGGCCTTTCCCAAAAGCGTAGCTATCTGCATAAGCATCATTATCCCGCCTGAGCCAATCGCGCAACCGAGCGAACAACTCATCGGAGACGTGGAAGTGCCCATAGCCTGATGTAAATCCTATGCTTGTGAACGAAACGCCGTTCTCCACTCGCAGACGGTTGAAAATGGACGATCTCCCTAACGCAGAGGTGGTGGTGACTAAGACTAAATCCGTCTTTTTTGTTTCATGGTTGATGACTGTGACATTTTCAGCATAGCGGGAACGAAACCGCTTACGTACCTCATTAGTTGTTGCAGCCAGGGCTACCAGTTTACCAACAAGCAAGTCATTGTATGGTGGGACGGCTCCTAATACATACGCATCCATAACATGATACAGGCGTTGCATACGGTCTTGAACATTCCATCCGACATCAGCATCTCGCGCCTTCATGTTGAGAACTGGATCACCCAAAGCAAACAATCCCATAAGCTTATTGTTGGAAGCGTCCATAATCAAGTACCTCATTCGCCTTCCATAACCTCTGCTAACAGGAACGCTCCAAAGTAATGTAGCGAACCGAAAAAGCTGTCCCTCGAATGAATCAGCCTTTTCAACAGGAACAAGCTTGGGTGTAATCCGATCAGGATAAACTTCCCGACCCTCAGCAAAGTATTGTAACAGTTGCGCTGAGTTCTTAGTTATAAAGGCTCTCTCTGCTCCTGATCTCGCCGCTCTCTTGAACTGATAAGCATCTCGTATAGCTTGCTTGCTATCTACATGATCTAGCCTGCGGCTGACAAAATCAAGGCGCGCTAATTCAGCTAGAACGTCATAGCGCAGAGAATTATAATCGTTTTCAGAATGAGATGTATCTGGCATTTATGGGATGTTCACCGTCATCCTCATATTTCCTGCTGTGACTTCTATAGGATCGATGATTCTGCAACAAAAATTGCCAGTCAGTTTTGCTAATCCGCATGAAAGCGAATTCACGCCTACGTTCAGTCGAGCCTATCATTCCCAGCGCCCCCGCGTGACGCTCAGGTATAATAGGCGCATCATGCCCGACACACAACAGCTTGACCGGCCCGCGCACGAGGCGTCGAAAGCGGAGACGTCGCGCGCCGACACGCAGGCGCACATCCGCAACTTCTGCATCATCGCCCACATCGACCACGGCAAGTCCACGCTGGCCGACCGGCTGCTGGAGTTCACCGGCACGGTCCAGAAGCGGCACATGCAGGAGCAGCTTCTGGACTCGATGGACATCGAGCGCGAGCGAGGCATCACCATCAAGATGGCCGCCGTGCGGCTGGCCTACCGAGCCGACGACGGGCAGGAGTATTCGCTGAACCTGATCGACACGCCTGGACACGTGGACTTCACCTACGAGGTCTCGCGGAGCCTGGCCGCCTGCGAGGGGGCCGTGCTGGTCGTGGACGCCGCCCAGGGCGTCGAGGCGCAGACATTGGCGAACGTCAACCTCGCGATGGGCAGCGATCTGGAGATCGTCCCGGTCATCAACAAGATCGACCTGCCCGCCGCCGACCCGGACCGCGTGGCCGAGGAAATCGAGGAAGTGCTGGCGATTGACGCGACGGAGGCCATCCGGGCGTCCGCCAAAGAGGGCATCGGCACCAAAGAAATACTGGAGTCCATCGTCCGGCGCGTCCCGCCCCCGACCGGCGACCCCGAGAGGCCGCTGCGGGCTTTAATTTTTGACAGCCATTTCGACGCTTATCTGGGCGTGGTCGCCTACGTGCGGGTCGTAGACGGCGCGGTGACGCCGGGGATGCAGATCAAAGCCATGGCGTCGGGCAAGGTCTTTGACGTCACGGGCGTGGGCATCTTCGCCCCGCGCATGAAGGCCGTGGAGCGGCTCGGCACGGGCGAGGTCGGGTACGTGACGGCTTCGGTCAAGACCGTGGGCGACGCCCGCGTCGGCGACACGCTGACGCTGGCCGCGCACGGGGCGACGCAGCCGCTGGCCGGCTACCGGCAGGCCACGCCTGTGGTCTTCTGCGGCCTCTACCCCATCGACAGCTCCCAGTACCCGGACCTCAAAGAAGCCCTAGGCAAGCTCCAGCTCAACGACGCCGCGCTGACCTTTGAGCCCGAGTCGTCGGCGGCCCTGGGCTTTGGCTACCGCTGCGGGTTTCTGGGCCTGCTGCATCTAGACATCGTGCAGGAGCGGCTGGAGCGCGAGTTCAACCTGACCCTGATCGCGACCGCCCCGAGCGTCATCTACCGCGTCCACCTGACCGACGGCGAGGTGATCGAGATCGACAACCCCGCGAACCTGCCGCCCGCCTCGCAGATCGCCAGCACCGACGAGCCGTTCGTCAGCGCCAGCGTCATCATCCCGTCGCTGTACGTCGGGACGGTGATGGACCTCGCCCGCGAGCGGCGCGGCGTGTACGTCCGCACCGACTACCCGGCCAAGGACCGGGTGATGATCCACTACAAGCTACCGCTGAACGAAATCCTGATGGACTTCTTCGACCAGCTCAAGTCCCGCACCAAGGGCTACGCCTCGTTCGACTACGAGATGAGCGGCTACGAGCCGTCCAATCTGGTCAAGCTGGACGTGCGGATCAACGACGAACCCGTAGACGCGCTCTCGTTCATCACCCACCGCGACAAGTCCTACGAGCGCGGCAAGATGCTGGTGGAGAAGCTGCGCGAGGTCATCCCCAAGCAGCAGTTCGAGATCAAGATTCAGGCCGCCGTCGGGGCCAAAGTCGTCGCCGCCGAGCGCATCTCGGCCTTGCGTAAAAACGTCATCGCCAAGTGCTACGGCGGCGACATCTCCCGCAAGCGCAAGCTGCTGGAGAAGCAGAAAGAGGGCAAGAAGCGCATGAAGAGCATCGGCAGCGTCGAGATACCCCAGGAGGCGTTCATGAGCGTCCTCAAGCTCGGCAGCGACTAGGAGGTGCGATCATGAGCCGCACTCAGTTATTGGTCGGCCTCGCGCTGTGCCTGCTGCCTGCCGCCGGTCCCGCCCTGGCTGGGCAGACGGCCTCGGTGAGCGCGCCCGGCCTGAGCGTTACCGTCACAGCGGTTGACCGCAGCATCTTCCACGTCGTCGCCCAGCCCCTCGGCAGCCCGGCCCCATTGGTCAGCCCCTTCGTAGTGGAGGCGAGCGCCTGGCCCGGCGCGTCCACACGATATGATGTGAGCGAGGCACAGGTCCAGACTCCGGCGGGGATGCTGTCCACGCGGCACCTCGTCGTCCTGCTGGGTGGGAGCCACAGGACCGCCGCCTATTCGGGCCGTGCAGTGCGGGTCGGCTTTTGAGAGACGCCAACACAGCGATGCCGCTGACGCCGGCAATCATCCCGCCTAAGTTGAGTGTGGAGCTGGTGCCCAAGACGTGCTGGTTCTCCAACGTGCGCGACCACGTGGACGCGGCGACGTGGGACAGGCTGCGGCGGGAGGTTTCCCAGGAGGCGGGTGAGCGGTGCGCCCTCTGCGGCGGGCGCGGGCCGCGCTGGCCGGTCGAGTGCCACGAGGTCTGGCACTATGATGACGCGGCGCACCGGCAGACGCTGGCGGGGCTGGCCGCGCTCTGTCCCGCCTGTCACGAGGTCAAGCACATCGGCCTCGCCGAGATGCGGGGGGTGGGCCGGCGGGCGCGGGCACATCTGGCGCGCGTCAACGGCTGGGGGCAGGACGAGACCGAGGCCTACTTGGAGGGCGTCTGGGAGGTCTGGTTTGTCCGCAGCCGCTTTGAGTGGAGTGTAGACTTCTCCTGGCTGGCCGGGCGCGGTGTTCACGTCACGCCGAAGCGCTGACGCCTTCTTAACAATGGCATGGTTTGTGCAGATGACTGGTATGATTGCTTGTGAACAGCTTCCCAGCGTCATCGCTTATGTCGGCCTGGGGGCAAACCTGGGCGACCGGCGCGCAACCATGGAGGCGGCCCTACGCGCCCTGGCGGCGCACCCGCAAGTCCGGCTGGCGCGCGTGTCCTCGTTGTACGAGACCGCGCCGGTCGGCGTCACGGACCAGCCGGACTTCCTGAATGCAGTCGCCGCCGTCGAGACGACGCTCGCGCCCCGGCCCCTGCTGGACGCCCTGCTGCACCTTGAAAATCTTTTGGGCCGGGCGCGAACCCTGCGCTGGGGTCCGCGCGTTATAGACCTAGACCTGTTGCTCTACGGCGCGCAGATCATCGCCCTGCCCGGCCTTGACGTCCCGCACCCCCGCCTGCGTGAGCGGGCGTTCGTGCTGACCCCGTTAGCCGAAATCGCGCCGGACCTTGCCTTGCCGGGCGACGAAAAGAAAGTCTCGGACCTGGCAAAGATTCATGTCGGCGAAGGGAACATTCGGCGCATCGGTTGCGTCTAAAAGGGAATCGGCCATTGCGCCGAGGTTTTTCATGCTCTATTCCTACCAAGCGAAGGACAACGCCGGGCGGACCGTCACCGGCGCGCTGGACGCGCCCGACGAGCGCCGGGCCGCCCAGGAGATACGCGACATGGGGTATTTCCCCATGCGGCTGGCCCCGCAGGGCGGCGCGGGGGCGACCCTCGCCCCGCCGCTCGGCCAGTCTCCTCGGGCGGCGTCTTCTCAAGCGATGTCGCCGGGCCGATGGCTTCTAGTGCACCTCGTTTTCCCCCTGTGGTCCGGCGTCGGGCTGCGCGACCTCGCGCTCTTATACCGGCAGTTTGCGACGATGATTGGGGCGGGCGTACCGATCTACCAGTGTCTCTCGTCGCTGCAACAGCAGACCGGGAACGGGATGCTGCGCGGGTGCCTGCGCCGGGTCGCCGCGCGCGTCCTGGCCGGGGAAATGCTGACCGGGGCGATGGGCGAGTTCCCCTGGATTTTTACGGACTTCCACCGGGCGATGATCGGGGCGGGCGAGGCGACGGGGCGGCTGGACGTCATGCTGAACCGGCTGTCGGCCGCCCTGGAGCAGGAGTACGCGCTGCGGGGGGCGATCAAAAAAGAGCTGTGGTATCCGGCCTTCACCCTGATCGCCAGCTTCCTGCTCCCGCCCATCGTTGACCTGATCGTCTACAATGACGCGCGGATGTACTTCCGCGATGCGGTCCAGCCCCTGCTGGTGGCGACCGGCGTCATCCTGGGTATCTATGTCTTAACCAGGATGCTGTCCCAGTTCAAGGCAACCTACGACTGGCTGATCGCCTCGCTCCCCGGCATCGGCGGCACGGTACGGATGATCGCCCTGGCGCGCTTCTGCCGCTCGCTGTCCTCGTTGTACGCCGCCGGCCTGTCGTTCCCGGACTGCCTGCGGGCGGCGGCGCAGGCGACAGGCAACGTCTACATGGCGGGCCGCATGATGACGGCAATCCCGGCCTTGCAGGGCGGGCGTGGGATGACCGAGGCCCTGATCGCCACGCGCATCTTCCCGTCGATGGTCATGTCCATGCTGGGGACGGGTGAACAGACCGGCAGCGTGGACGCGACGATGGACAAGGTCGCCGAGTATTACGAGGAAGAATCCGCCGCCCGTCTGCACCGCCTGAGCGTCACCCTGGGCGCGGTGGCGATGATGATCGCCGGCATCCGCGTTCTGTCCGTCCTGGGCAAGTTCTACGGCGGCTACTTCAACAAGATGAACGACATGGCGAACCCGGACGGGCCATAAGTTTTTGATGGTTACACTAGTTCAGACCCCGGCGCGAATTTATTCATCCGTTTTCCGCGCCCGAGTCTCCCAAAGGAGGGTATACACGCAAATCCCGCGCATCAACCGCCTCATTTTTATTCATGTTCGGAGCGTACCACGATGAGCTTGCAAAGGAATTATTATGAAGTCCTCGGCGTCCCCCAGGCGGCGACTGCGGACCAGATCAAGAAGAAGTACCGGGAGCTGGCGCGCAAGTACCACCCGGACGTGATCCAGGACAAGACTCTGGGTCAGCGCGTCTTCTCGCAGATCAACCAGGCGTACCACACCCTGGCCGACCCGGAGCGGCGGGCGAAGTACAACAGCACACTGACTTCAAGCCGGCCCGCCGTGCCCGTGCAGGCCGCTCCCCCTGCGGCCACGGCTCAAGCGGCTACGGCTCAGGCCCGCCCCCAGCCTGCGGCGGCTACCGCCAAGCCGGCGGCGGCTGCCGCCGCCCCCGCCGCGAGCGCGCAGAAGATGCAGGCGATCTCCGGCCTGCTCGCCAACGCCGAGAACACGATCATGGCCGGCAAGCCGATTGAGGCGCGCGCCTTCTGCCTCAAGGTGCTGGAGATCGACCCGCGCAGCGCGCGCGCTTTGGAGACCCTGGGCGACGCACTCGCACAGATGGGGCGGGGGGAAGAAGCGGCGACCCAGTACCGCAGCGCCCTCCAGGTCGCGCCCAGCAGTCTGGTTCAGGCCAAGCTGAACCGGATTGAACAGGCCACGCCGCCCACCCGCACGGTCGCGCCCGTCCAGGCGGCACCAGTCAATCGGGCGGCCCCGCCGCAGACCGACGAGGAAAAGCCGGGCGGCCTGCTCGGTCGTCTTTGGAGCCGTAAATAAGCCAAGAGATGCAAGAGAGGGGGAGATTCTGTAGGATCTAGAAGACGCGCCGCAGGGGCGGGGCGGCCTTGAAGCCCTTCAACACAGCGTGAACGTGGCGGGCGAGGGATGCAAGCAGGGCTTGCGCTTCTTCGCCCGCTTTGGCTTGTCGGAAGAGGGAGACGGCGTGGCGGGAATAGCGGCGGCCTGTGTGTGCGCGCAGGAAGGCGTCGGCCTGCGCGGCGGAAAGGGGCGGGGCGGCGCGGTACAGCCGCGGCGCGGTCATGGCGACGTACTCGCTGGCGACGCACAGCATCTGCGCTTCCAGCGGCACGGACCGGCCCGCCCGCCCGAAGGGATAGCCACTGCCGTCCAGATACTCGTGGTGGAAGCGGACAGCGTCGGCGCAGGGGCGCAGGATGGGGATGGCGTCGAGGATGGCCGCGCCGACGCGGACGTAGTCGCGCGCGACGAACCATTCGGCGGCGTTGGAAAGCGGCTCCGGGCTGTTGAGCAGCCCGTAGGGGACGCTGACCTTGCCGATGCCGTGCAGCAGGGCGGCGTATTCCAGCCGGCGCGTCGCGCGAAAGCCCATCCCCTGGAACCGGGCCATCCAGACCACGTAGCGCGCGGTCTGTTCGGCGTGGCCCAGCAGGTGCGGCTCGCGCGCCTCGACCGCACGTGCCAGCGCGGTAAAGGTCTGCCGGTACGAGCGCCGTATCTGCCAGGGCAGGTACAGCAGCACTGCCAGCAGGGCCGACGTGAAGGCGACCCCCGCGACGGTGTTAACAACAAGGAGCGTCAGGTTCATCGGGACTGCCTAGCTTCTCCCGGCGATGAGCACGCCCAGCGTTTCGGGCGGCGCGACCCACAGCGAGTCGTCGGCCATGTCGGGCGCGCGCCCGGCCTGCGGGGCGAGCTGCTCCGGTTCGCTTTGCAGGATGCCAAGGAACGTCGCCACCACGTCGGCCTGGAACTGGGTCCCGGCGTGGCGCTGTAGCTCCTGCATTGCGGCCTCGCGCGACATCGGCTTTCGGTAGGGCCGCTGGTCCTCTTTGGCCGGGCCGCCGACCATCGCGTCGTAGGCGTCCACGACGGAGATGATCGCCGACTCGACCGGGATCGCCTCGCCGCCCAGTCCGTCCGGGTAGCCCTTGCCGTCGGGACGCTCGTGGTGGTGGCGGATCCAGTAGCCGACCTGGTTGAGCACGGTCATCTGCATGACCAGGTCCGAGCCGGTGACGGGGTGGCGGCGGATCATGTCCCAGTCATTGTCGGTCAGCTTGCCGATTTTGTTCAGCACCCGGTCGTCCACGGCGACCTTGCCGATGTCGTGCAGGATGGCGGCATCCTCGATGTGCTCCATGGACGAGGCAGGCAGGTTCATCTCCTCGGCGATCCGCTTGGCCCAGTGCGCCACCCGGTGCAGGTGCCCGTGCGTATACGGGTGCGCCTCCTGCATGACTCGGCCCAACAGCTCCACCCCCTGCTTGTAGGCCGCCAGCGTCCGCTCATGGGTCACGACCACCATGCGCTGCGCGTACATCGGCAGCAGGATGAACCCGATCCCCAGCCACCAGCGCTCGCTGTAGAGCACCGCCGTCAGCAGCCCGATGGGCGACATGACCAGCGCGCTCGTCATCATCCAGCGGAAGTTGTTGTGCCAGATCATGTCCCACCGCTGGTCAAGATAGCGGCTGGCGAGCGTCGTCGTCAGCAGGCTGTTGAGCACGAAACCGAGCAGCGAGCAGAGCGGCAGGGCGATCCAGGCCCGCCAATCGAGGAGTCTGTCGGGCCGGACGCCGTTGCGCGAAAGAAGGTTGCCGGAAAGAAGCAAATAGAGGAGCGCACTGCTGCCGACCGCGACAATCAGCATAAACGCATTGGGTAGATAGCTACTTAGGCGCAAGCGTCTGGTACGAGGCATCGCGACGTAACCCACGGCAAAAACAGAAAGCAGGCTCACGACCAGTCCGGCTGTGGCTCCGTACAGCGCTATGGTCGCAAAAATGATCGGAAACATTGGGGAGTTAGTGATGTACTTGTTTGGCAAGCGGAGAGGCAAAAATGAGGTGAGGACACAGAGGCCTGCCAGGACACCAATGTGACTCAGCTCTTCGACTCTGATTGGGCTAAAGCAGAGACATAACAGTGCTAAAGACAACGCCCCGAGCTTAAGCTGCTGCGAAAAGAGGGCATAAGAAGCGGGGGTGGGTTGATCTGTCGGGCGCGGGAGCGCATCCGGCTGAGGCTGTGCAGATGGAGCGGACACGGACATAATGCTCTCTCTCAAACCCAGGGAGCGGTCACAAATTAAAGGCGCTCCCGCACGGCATCGATGCCGCGCAGACGGAAAAGTTAATAAGGGCTTCTGGGGACCAGGATGCTTCAAGTGTCTTCGACACAAATCAGGCCATCGCCTTGTGAACAGCCAGCAACCGCCTGCAATGGTGAGATTGCAGGGCATGACTACGCGGGAGGCCAAAACATGGACACGCCGCAGCCGTTGACCGCACCGGCGGTCAGGGTCTTGATCATCTTGGAGATCTTGTTCATTTGGTTTAGTAAACCGTTTGCATTGTCGCGGATGCGCCGACCTCTCGGACGCGGTTCCGCCTTCGCTCGTGAGGCCCCTTCGGGTCTCAACGGTCTCCAGAAGCCCAAACCGATTACATTATTCCATTGTCAAGGTAGAATCTACAGGAAAAACTTTGCGGCAGGGAGGCAGCACTTTGGCACCATCCCTACAAGGCCGCTAAAGCTCGTCTTCCATGTAGGACAGGGTGACGCGGCGGTTGACCGCGTTCAGCGTGGCGCTGACGACGGCCTTCCAGGCGTCCTGGCGGATCAGGGCCGAGCCGGTCAGCAGCTCCTCGCCCTTCGGGGGGGCCAGCGCGCTGACCAGGACCACGACGGCCTTGCCCCCGGCCAGGGGGACGTCGGCCTGCAAGTCTTCCACCACCATCGTCCCGTCCGCGTCGGACGTGTCCTCGACGGCCCGGATGGCGGCGGTGGCGATCAGGCGGAGCTGGTTGTAGCCCGAGGCGTGGCCCGAGGCCACGCCGGTGTAGACCGCGTCCTCGCGCTTGAGGTGAACGATGGCTTCGGCGCGGCTGCCGGTGACGGAGAGCGAGACGTCGGAGAAGCGCAGGCGGGGCGGGATCGGTGCCCCCGACGCGCCGCCCAGCGGCGCGCGGCCCTGAATCTGGGCAATGCTGATTTTTTTATAGTCCAGCGTCACGTCCAGGTGGGCGCGCACGGCGGACTCGATGTCGCGGGCGATCTGCTTGGGGGCGCGCTTGGGATGGACCAGCACGTGCAGCTCATCCACGCGCCCCGTCTGCCCCAGCACGGCGCGGGCCGAGACGACGTCCTTGAGCTGGCGCACGACGTCCTCGATCTGCTCGGCGGACACGTAACGGCGGGCGGTGGAAAGTTCTCCGGGCGTGGGGTCCAACAACGAGAGTACTCCTTGACTGCGAGCCGGGAGGCGGGAGGACAGCAATGCGTTCCGGTTCGCAATTTCATTGTAACACAAGTTTCACGTTTGGACACGGTTTCGGAAGAATGTTTTAATTTATTTTCGAGAGGGTAGCGGCCAGCCCGGCGGCACCCAGTGTACACAGCAGGTTGACGGCGTCGTTGCCTACCAGGCGCAGGCCGCGCGCGGGCGAGCCGGCCTGGGGCCGCTCGGTCCAGAGGCCGTGCCGTGCAGGGTCGTGCCACTGGGCCTGTGTCGTCGCCCCGAGCAGGCTGTCCAGCAGCGCGCCGCCCAGGCCGGACAGCGTCACGATCCCCCACCCCGACGCTTCACCCGCGAAGACGCCCAAGAGGGCCGCGCCTGCCAGCGCGGCCAGGCTCCCCGCGAGGCTGATCGCCCCCGCCGCCCCCGGCGCGGCGACCCGACCCGTCCGCAGGTCCAAGGGCCGGCCGCCCAGGGCCGACCCGATCTCCGTTGCCCACGTATCGGCGTTGGCCGCCGCCAGGGCGGCCAGGCACAGCAGATGCGCGCGGGCGACGCCGAAGCCGGGCAGGGCCAAAGGCAGCAGGAGGCACACGGCGGCGACCCCGCCGTTCGCCAGCACCTGCGCCGCGTCGCGCCGCCCGCCCTTCTCGTATCCCAGCGCTTCCTTGGCCTTTTTACGCCAGCGGCTCAGGGCGGTGGAAGTCACGAAAAAAGTCAGCAGGGCGGCGGACAGGGCCCAGCCACCCGCGCCGAAGACCACGCCGCCGACGGCCCAGGCCGCCAGCGCGCCGCTCCCGGTCAGCGCGCGGGTACGGAAGGCAGCCAGGGAGATGCAGGCGGCCAAAAGCAAGCCGAAGAGGATGTAAAGCAAGCCGAAGAGGATGCGGGGCATAGGGCCTCTTATGCGGGCTTCCTGGAATGAGTTCCGGGGAGCATGGGAAGGACTTCTACCGCCGAGACACGTTGGCGTTGCCAGCGATGTAAAACCGCCACGGCAGGTCCATGCCCTGCGAGATGCCGATGCGCGTCCGGGTGACGGTCTCGAAGGGTTCCCCGCTGCCGGGCACGACCTGAAGCTCGCTGCCCCCATCCGTCACGTCCAGCTCATTGTGCACCAACCGGGTCAGGGCCAGCGCCTGCGCCAGCTTGCCGGGGCCGTTGGCGATCTGCCGAGTGTGGACGATGCCGCCGCGCAAGGCGCGCATGGCCTCGACGCCCTGAATCGGCTCCAGGGCGCGGATCAGCACGGCCTCGGCGACGCCCTCGGGGGCGCAGACTAAATTGAGCATCATGTGCAGGCCGTAGGTGAAGTACACGTAGGCGTGGCCCGGCGGGCCGAACATGGCAGCGTTGCGCGCCGTCTTACCCCGGTAGGCGTGACAGGCCGGATCGCCCGTCAGATACGCCTCGGTCTCGACGATGATGCCGCGCAGCACCTCGCCCGACGGCAGGCGGCGCACGACGACCGCCCCGAGCAGCCCGCGCGCGGCGTCCAGTGTGCCCTGCAAGTAGAACTCGCGCGGCAGGGGCGTTACCACGGAGACGGAGGCTCGGGGGCACCCGACCCCGGCTTGACGGCGGGAGCGGCGGGCGGCGCGGCGGGGGCGTCTCCGTCCTCGGCGAACGGGTCCTCGGCCTCGCGCGCGGCCTCACGCTTGAGCCGCTCGTACAGCTCGCACGTCCCCGTTTGGAGGATCTCGCGCGTCTTGCCCACGATGGCCTCCCCGAAGCCGGAGATTTTGGGCAGCTCGCCGCGCGCCTCGATGTCGGCGACGGGTTCAGACAGGCCGTACAGGGTGCGGGCGGCGCTGCGGTAGGCGCGTATCTTGAACGGGTTCTCCCCCTGTGCCTCCAGCAGGCCGGCGATGTCGTCGAAGACGTGCGCGGCTTCGGCGTTTGTCGGTATGTGATCCATGCGTGTTATGTACCCGTTATGTACCCGGATTGGGCCGGGTTCGGGGGCCGAAACCGCTTGCCATTTGCGCCCGGCACGGCTATAATATCGTGCCGTAGCGGTGCGGACGAAACCGCCGCGCAGTACGTAAAGAAACCCATGCCGAGCACCACCGCCCTCCAACAAGAGCCGGCCAGCCGAATCGCCCAGCGCGTCGCCATCACTGAGGCCGCGCTGTCGTTCGCCGGGGCGGGCATCGCGGGGACGCTCTGGGGGGCGGACCGGGTGCACAAGGACGTGCCGTGCAGCGCGAACGGCGGCTGCGCGATCGTGGCAAGCAGCGCCTGGTCACACATCGATTTGATCGTACTGCACGACGTTCCGGTCGCCCTGCTGGGGCTGGCGGGCTATGTGGCGCTGCTGACACTGGCGATGCTGCGGCTGGGGACCGAGAGCGCCCGAACGGACGGGGTGTTGCGGCGGCTGATCTGGCTTTTCGCGGGGGGCGGGGCGGCCTACTCGTGGTATCTCCAGTGGGTCGCCTACGTAAAGATCGGCGCGTTCTGCGTCTGGTGCCGGTCGTCGGCCCTGGTGATGACCACCCTGCTGCTGCTGGCGACCTGGGAGTGGTGGGCCGCGCATCGGCGTCAGAAAGAGAACCGAGAGGCTCATGGATAAAGCGATAACGAAGAAGATCGGGGTGCTGGCCGTCCTGCTGGCGCTGATCGGCGTGGTCGCCTGGATCCCGCTCCACGGCGGCGGGGAACAGGGCGGCAAGACCGACGCCCCCGTCCCTGCGCCCACGCTGGACACGGCCAAGCTCGCCGCCCAGTGGCCGCAGATCGTGGCCCAGGCCGCCGCGCCCGCGCGGGGCCGGGCGGGGGCGCGCTACACGCTGGCCGAGTTCGGGGACTTCCAGTGCCCGCAGTGCGGCAAGGCCAGGCCGGTCCTGGAAGGGCTGCTCGCCCGGTACCCCGCCCAGGTCAACCTGCTTTTCCTGCACCGGCCCTTCCCACAAATACACCAGTGGGCCATCCCCGCCGGGCAGGCGTCGGAGATCGCCGCCGCCGGGGGCAGGTTCTGGCCCATGTACGACGTTCTGTACGACCACCAGGACGACCTAGAGACAGGCTTCTACGGCGGCTACGCGGCCAAAGCGGGCCTGAGCGAGCCTGGCTTCAAAGCCGCCTTCGACGCGGGCCAGGGGAAAGACAAAATCAAGGCCGCGTCCGCCTTTGCCGACTCGCTGGGGGTGCAGGAGACGCCGACGATCTTGTTGTACGACAGCAAGGCCAAGTCCGTGACTGTCTACGTCGGGCTGAACGGCACGAAGTTCGCCAGCGGCGCGGCGCAGTACCCCGGCGTCAACGCCCTGGCCGCCGCGCCGCCGTGGGCGCGGGGCTGAGGCGGATGATGGGCCGGGGCGGTGGACCGCCCCGGCCCCTACTCCGTCACCTCGTCCGTCACCACCACGAACTTCTCCAGGACGTTGGACCCGAACGCCGTGGTCATGGCGATGTCCACGGCGTCCCGCCCGCGCGCCATCAGGACGCGCCCGATGCGCGGCTCGTTATGGCGGGCGTCAAACGTGTGCCACTGCCCCCCTAGATAGACCTCGAACCAGGCGTTGAAGTCCATCGGGGCCGGGTCGTAGGGGATGCCGATGTCGCCCAGATACCCGTTGCAGTAGCGGGCCGGGATGTTCATGCACCGGCAGAACGTCACCGCCAGGTGCGTGAAGTCCCGGCACACGCCGTTGCGCTCGTGGAAGACGTCCAGGGCCGTCTTGGTCGGGCGCGCGAATGGGTAGCCGAAGGTGACGTGCGTGTTCACCCAGTCGCAGACGGCCTGCACCCGGTCCCAGCCCGTGGGCGCGTCGCCGAACAACTCCCACGCGATCGGCGTCATCTCGTACACCTCGCAGTAGCGGCTGCCGAGCAGGAACTGGAGGCACTCATCGGGCAGGTCCTCGACCCGGTGCTGCGGCGCGTCCACCCGCACCCGGTCCGGCAGGCCGCTGTCGCGGGCGACCGTTTCGCTGAAGATCCGCAGCCGCCCGGCCGGCGCGGTCAGCCGGTTGCACCGGTTGCCGAACCAGTCGGTGAACTCGGCCACGGGGACCGGGGGGTCGGTTTGCAGCGTGTCGAGGCCTTCCAGGCGGTGCGCCTCCAGGGGGTGCGTGTTCAGCAGCAGCAGCATGGGCGTGGGCGCGGCGAAGTTGAAGACGAGGTCGTAGCCGATCCGAATAAGCATAGCCGGGTTCCAGGGGGTAACATGAGGGGAGTGGCGGCGTCGCCCGCACGAATGCGCTGCGCCTATGTTACCCGATAGGGCGCAAGTGAAGATAGGGGCCGCGTGTTCGCCTTCCGGCTCCGCGCCTTCGTAGGAAAAACATCCCATGCCCACCGACCTACGCTTCGACCGCTACTACACCTACGACGAGATCACGCGCCTGCTGCACGAGTTCGCGCGGGAGCGGCCCGACCTCGTTGAAGTCCACAGCCTCGGCCGGTCCCACCAGGGCCGCGAGATATGGCTCGCGACCGTGACGCGGCTCGCGACCGGACCCGCCGACGAAAAGCCCGCGTTCTGGGTGGACGCCAACATCCACGCCACCGAGCTGTCCCCGTCGAGCGCCGCGCTGCACCTGCTGCACACGCTGACGACCGGGGACGGATCAGACGCCGACATCACGCGCGCTCTGGACACGCGGGCGTTCTACGTCGTGCCGCGCGTCAACCCGGACGGCGCGGAGCTTGCCCTGGCGACGCCGCCGCGCTGGCTGCGCTCGTCCGCCCGCCCTTACCCGTTTGACGAGGAACCCGTTGAAGGGCTGCGTCGCGAGGACGTGGACGGCAACGGCAAGCTGCTCCAGATGCGCCTGGCCGACCCCAACGGGGCCTGGAAGACGCACCCGGACGACGCCCGGCTGCTGGTCCGTCGCGGCCCCGCTGAGGCCGGCGGCGTCTACTACCGCCTGCTGCCCGAAGGGCGCTTGACGAACTACGACGGCGTCTCAATCACGCTCCAGAAGCCGAAAGAGGGACTGGACCTGAACCGCAACTTCCCGTCCGAGTGGCGGCCCGAGGGCGAGCAGGGCGGTGCGGGCGAGTTCCCCGCCAGCGAGCCTGAAGTCCGTGCGGTTGTGAAGTTCATCGTCGCGCACCCCAACATCTGCGGCGCGGTCACGTTCCACACCCTCAGCGGCGTCATCCTCCGCCCCTACGGCACCAAGCCCGACGCGGACATGATCCCCGAGGACCTGTGGACCTTCCAGGCCATCGGCGCGAAGGGGACGGAGATGACCGGCTACCCGAACGTCTCGGTCTTCCACGACTTCAAGTACCACCCGAAAGAGGTCATCACGGGTGTCTTCGACGACTGGATGTACGATCATCTAGGGGTCTACGCCTGGACGACCGAATTATGGTCCCCGCAGCGGCAGGCCGGCATCACGGACTACAAGTTCATCGACTGGTTCCGCGACCACCCCGTCGAGGACGACCTGAAGCTGCTGCGCTGGAACGACGACAAGCTGGACGGCAAGGGCTTCGTTTCGTGGACGCCGTTCGAGCACCCCGAGCTTGGCCCGGTGGAGATCGGCGGCTGGGACTACGCCTACTGCTTCCGCAACCCGCCCCCGCATCTCTTGGAGGCCGAGATCGCCCCCCACGCCGGCTGGCTGGTCTGGCAGGCCCTGCTCGCGCCCCAATTGGCACTGCTGTCCGCCGACGCGAAGGCCCTGGGCGGCGGCGTGTACCGCGTCCGCCTGGTCGTCCAGAACACCGGCTGGCTGCCCACCTACGTCTCCAAGCGCGCCCTGGAGCGCAAGATCGTCCGCCCCGTCCTCGCCGAGATCGCCCTCCCACCGGGTGCGACTCTGCAAACGGGCCGCGCCCGCGAAGAGCTGGGCCAGCTCGAAGGCCGCGCCTACAAGGCCGCGTCCGGCTTCTCCCCCGTCGCCGACCCCACCGACGACCGCGCCCACTTCGACTGGATCATCCACGCTCCCACCGGCGGCACGGTCAGCCTCAGTGCCCGACACCAAAGGGCAGGCGTCGTGCGGGCAGAGGTAACTTTATGATCCGCAAGTGGCTTATGGCAGGCGTCGGGGCGGTTTCAGCGCTGCTCGTCGTCGGTGAACTACTCCACGTCAAGGCCGCCCACAACTACTCCCATGTTCCGCTCCGGTCCGCCATCATCCCGCAACCGTATCCACGCATGGGACAGGCTGTGGACGGCCTTGTATTTTCCCCGGACGGCAGAACCCTGATCGCCGCCGACACACAAACCGGGATGAGCCTCTGGAGTCTGCCGGAGCTTCGCTGTAAGAACCGGGTTGAACATACCGTCGGTGACAGAATATCTACTAACCTAAGTTGTGTTTCTAGCGTCCTGCCGTGATGGTGAAGGCCAGTACGGTCAGGAAGACCTTTAACTCGAAGCCGCGCGGCGTGACGGCATGAACCGTGCGCCCCAGT
>JAABUZ0100003949.1_pt1 | contig 21087 bp, 16 predicted proteins | sample 5562091 | NCBI WGS metagenome assembly JAABUZ01 (sample SAMN12813069, study PRJNA571459) | rock metagenome | isolation source: Antarctica rocks | place: Antarctica: Victoria Land, Linnaeus Terrace sud | collected 2015-12-21
TACAAAAAATCATGAAAAATGAAAAAGATGTAAAAACACCTCTAAGAACAGTTTCAGGCAGCGAAGCTGCGTAAGATCACTAAAAAGCGTAGAGGGCAGCTTTACTACCTGACACTTTTCTCTCGCAAGTGTATCGAAGTCTGGGCTGCCTGGAGCGGACTTCCTTGCAGCACTTGCGGCACATCTTCAGGAACAGAGCGAGTATTCTGCAGAGCTGTCCGGAGAGAGAAGGTTGGCTGCTCCTCGAAATCTTGTGGCGTCGTTACCTCTTGCCCGCGTGCAATACCAATACTATCAAAGATCAGGGTCAGAGCGCCGCTCGTAAACAAGTTCACGACAAGGGCAATCAGGCCGATGTAGACAGGGAAAGCAAAACTGCCGAGCGCAAGTGGGTAGACAGAAGCAAAGCCTTGCGAAACACTTATCCACGTGCCAACGACCATACCAACCAGCCAGCCTATCAACAATGCATGGCGATGAAACCAGGTCGTGTACAGGCCCAGGAAGACAGCGGGTAACGTCTGCAGAATCCACAGGCCACCCAGGAGTTGAAGATTAATAGAAAAGGTCTTTGGCAGCAGCGCGACGAACGCAAAGGCACCAACTTTGATAAGCAATGAAGTGATTTTCGCAACATTCGACTCCTCACGCTCTTTACATGAGGGGCGGAAATACGCACGGTAAATATTGCGTGTAAACAGATTAGCCGCTCCAATCGACATGATTGCCGCAGGTACCAGAGCGCCGATAGCAAGCGCCGCAAAGGCGAAACCAGCAAACCACTCAGGAAACATCTTCGCAAAGAGAGCCGGCAGGGCTTGATCAGCAGATTGCGGCTGGATATGAGCGGCAATCGCCATATAGCCACACAGAGCAATCAGGCTCAGCACTACACTATAGATCGGAAGGAGTGGGATTATACGCTTAATCCCTTTGCCACTATTTGTACTAAGAACCCCTGTCAGATTATGTGGATATAAGAATAGTGCCAGCGTAGAGCCTAGAGCCAGAGTAGCATAAGAACTATATTGTGAAGGGGATAGCGTCTCATGAAATACTTGAGGATGCTGCATAGCTTTCTCGTGGACGGCAGCAAAAATACGATCGAAGCCGCCTAGCTGAGCTGGGATATAAGTAAAAGTGACCACCACAACCAGCAGAATCATTACATCTTTCACAATAGCTAGCATAGCGGGAGCACGTAATCCGTTAAAATATGTATATAGCGCTAGTACAGCAAAGGAGATGAACAGCGCAGCCTCGACCGGAATCCCCATTTGCGAGAGCGCAACCTGCATACCAATGAGCTGTACAGCAGTATACGGCATCATCGCCAGTATACCAGTGACAGCAATGGCCAGAGCAAGTGTTCGGCTATCGAAACGCTCGTGAACAAAATCCGCAACCGTGATATACCCTCGATGGCGGGCAATAGTCCAGAGCCGAGGTAAAACGAGAAAGGCGAGCGGATAGGCCAGCGCGGCGTAGGGAATCGAGTAAAAGCCTGGCGCTCCCGTCCCAAAGATCAGTCCAGGAACGGCTACAAATGCATAGGCCGTATAGAGGTCACCAGAGAGGACAAACCACGAAATAAGTGGGCCAAAGCGCCTTCCAGCCAGACCCCACTCTTGCAGACGATTCAAATTGCTGGAGCGCCAGCGCCCAGCCGTAAAACCAAGAATTGTAGCAGGAACAAGGATAGCCAGGAAAACCGCTACCATTTGCCAGTGAACAGTTGCCATTATTCGTCCCTCTTCATAATGAGCTTAGATAAAAGGCTTCCATGCATACTGTAGCCTGGATGCACACGCCAGGCAAGGAGGCTAGTACAAATAGGCTAAAAAATGTAGAAAATGCGCAAATTATTGGAAGGGAAGTGGCTCGCGTAGTATTCTGTATATGCTACGCTTACATATAGAAGTGTCGATGCGTTACACGATAAACAGAGAGAATGCATACATAGGAGATAGAGATGTCAGTACGCGGATATGCACGACAGGATGCTTTGCGCGAAGTAGAGCGAGCTCAGAGGGAAGGGCGTGTTCCGCATCTTGAGCAGGCTGACCTCACAAGGGTAGATCTGCGCGGAGTCGATCTAAGCGGTGGAGATATGCATGAAGCCGACTTCTCAGATGCCGATCTACGAGACGCTTATCTCTGTGGAGCATATCTGCACAGGGCCAATATGAGCGGGACGAATCTGATCAAGGCGAATCTCAGCAAGGCCACTATGACGGGTGTAAACCTCGTGGGGGCGGACTTGCTGGGCGCGAATCTGAGTAGAGCGGATCTCCGCGAAACCGACCTGGGTGGCGTCAATCTCAGCGGCGCGAACTTGAAGGGCGCTTACTTAATTCAAGCCAATCTACTCGGCGTGGACCTGAGTCAGGCCGATCTCAGCGGCGCAGACCTCACCGGTGCGAATCTCAGTGGCGCGAACTTGAGTGGTGCCGACTTAAGCCGGGCCAACCTCTGTCAAACAGTTATGACAGGAACTATGTTGAGCAACGCCAATCTCACCGGAGCGGTTCTCAAAAACGCTGATGCACGCCAAGCCAATTTTAGTAGTGCCAACCTGGCCCGGGTCAACCTAAACTCCGCCAACTTCAGCAAGAGCATTCTTCTATCTGCCTATATCTGTGAGGCAAGCTTGATTGGTACCAACATGGTCGAGGCCGATCTGCGCCTTGCCAATCTCAGTGGTGCGAACATGAATCGAGTGTATTTATTTAACGCCAACCTCGAAGGTGCAAAGCTTCTGCAAGCCACCCTCTACAAAGCCAATCTTATACACGCTAATCTGCGCAAAGCTGACCTGAGCCGCTGCAACCTGAGCGAGGCAAATCTGAGTGATGCTCTACTCGAAGGCAGCCTCTTACGCAACACCAATTTTACACGTGCCATCCTGCAACAAGCGAATGTACACGATGCCGTGCTCACCAACACATCCTTCGCCTTTGCCGACCTGCGAGGTATACACATAACGCAAAAAGAAATACTCGACACCAACCTGGTCGCACTCGCGAGCGCTCGCCTCGACCCATACACCGCACAACTCGCAGGTCTACCCGCATAACGACAATCCCTCACCATCATCGTTGAAAGATGACAGAGACACTCAAGAATTAAATAGACATCTCTCTATACAAAATAGCTATCGCCTTGACGAAATAGAAGGCTACCTATTAAGCTCATAAAATAAAAAGCGTCTCTAGAGGAGTTACAGAAGAGTGCGCGGAAACTTCCGTGCTATGTGGAATGGCTGGTAGTTTGCTTGCTGTCTCTTTTATGTTATGCTTATAGGTGTAGCTACTGGCGTGCATAGACGGTGCAGATTGTGGAACAGCCAGTAGGAGAGCTCTATTAATGCGAGGGCGCGAGGAAGTGACCCTCACGACTACTAATTGGACGTGGAGAAGCGTAAATGGACCTATACTCAACTCAACCCATTCATAGCCTATCCAACACGAATTATGGCGACGAGAGCAAGACGACCGGTTCGCGGCTCAAGCAGTTTTTTCAAAGAAATACAGATAAAACGAATGCTGCCACCGGGAGTAGTAAGCCCCTCCGCCTTGTCGTGGCACAGCGCACTGATGTCGGGCGCAAACGCCAGCACAACGAAGACAACGTCGCCTATATTATACCAAAGGACGAGCAACTGCTAGCAAGAAAGGGAGCGCTCTTCATAGTGGCGGATGGCATGGGTGGGCACGCGGCAGGCGAGGTGGCAAGTGAGATCGCGGTCAGTACCGTTTGTAATTTGTATTATCAGAATACCGACCCAGATGTGCCGGCGAATCTGGTGAGCGCGATCAGGTACGCCAATCTTGCTATCTATCAGAGCGCGCGCGAGAATCAGCAGCAGAATGGAATGGGGACGACGTGTGTGACGGCTGTTCTGCGCGGCGAAACAGCTTTTGTTGCGAACGTGGGGGATAGCCGGGCCTATCTCGCGAGGCGTGGCATGGTCAAGCAGGTGACACAGGATCATTCGTGGGTGATGGAGCAGATACAGATGGGAAATTTGAGCGAGGAGGAGGCGCGCACGCATGAGATGCGCAACGTCATTACACGCTCACTAGGTCCCTTCCCCGACGTAGACGTGGATATTTTCGCCGAGCAGTTGGAAGAGGGCGATGCGCTGGTACTCTGCAGCGACGGGCTTTCCGGCATGATGACCAATATCGATATTTTACGCATCGTGGAAAGCTTTAGCCCTCAAGAAAGCGTGATACAACTACTGGAATACGCCAACGCACAGGGCGGAGCCGACAATATCACCGCTATCGTGATACGCCTACTGCCAGCATAAACATTTAGCCGTAGTGATTAGATAGAGGAAGAAATGTATGGTATTATGCTCATATCATGTCCATATATCTGTATTGCTACCTGTAAAATGTCTCTGCCCTTCTCTTGTTTAGCAACATCCACTACAAAGACCGGCAGTAAGTCCACATCATTTGTTGCATGCTTAGATAGAAGTTTCTCAGCAGTTCTTTGGATAATTCCTGGTAAAAAGAGTTTATCAGTATTTCCCTCACAATAGAGTGCTAATGACAAAGTCCTCATCTGACACTATCCTTCATGGGATATAGCTCGTCTTCTCGCAAGCTTGCTACGAGCCTCATCAAAAGAACCACTATCAAGATATTTTCTTAATAGAACGATCCATCGTGCTTATGATAAAATAAGAGTCCGGTCTTTATGAACAGATAAGCCTACTTTTGATGCGAGTATATCACACATTTTTTCTTGTTGAAAAAAGGAGTATCTATATGCCTATCGACTTCGGTCAACTGGCCGACGAGAACTTTTGTTATTTGACAACTACTGGACGCACTTCGGGCAAGGCACACACCATTGAAATCTGGTTTGCGCTGCATGAGCAAACGATTTATCTGCTCTCAGGCGGTGGCGAGCGGTCCGACTGGATAAAGAATGCGCGCCATTCCTCCGAGGTACAGGTAAGAATTAATACGACGCAGTTTGCTGGCAAGGCACGTTTCATTACCAGCACGGAAGAAGACGCCTTAGCGCGCCAACTCGTTTATGACAAATACGCTCCTCGCGACAGTGATGACCTGACAGGATGGGCGCGTACCTCGCTTCCGCTCGCAATTGACTTGATACTCTAATGCCGACGGAGAAAATCGAGAAGTAATTGATTAAAGACGAGCGGATTGTCCATATTTGCCATGTGCCCAGCATGAGGAATAACAATATATTTACACTGCGGCTCTGCATGAGCCCAGGTGGGCGCTATTTTACGTATGTTACCAGTTCGATCATGCTCACCATGAAGCAGGAGAAAAGGGACTGGAATCTGATATCCAGGTTCTTCGTGAAGGCCTTTCAGTAGTTCGAGAATGACCGCCGTAAATTCAGCTTTACTCATTGCTCCAAACGCTTCATAGAGATAGGCACGAACCTCTGGATTATCTGTACTAATGTCGGCACTCTGACGACGGAGCAGGTCGTAGGGGTACAAATTCAGCAGTGGAGCGCCCAGACGCGCCTGCCATTTTTCCCAGAAGGAAAGCCTTTGAATGTTACGGGTACATCCCAGAAGAACGGCCGCCCGCACCAGTCGAGGAGCGCGAAAGAGAACTTCTTGAGCAATATTACCACCCATCGAATGGCCGACGAGCATGGCTTGATCAACATTGAGACTCTTCAGCAACGCCAATAAGTCGTCGGTCGCGCGAGCAAGCTTAAATGGGCTGCCCGAGGGACGTGATTTTCCGTGTCCACGCACATCCCAGTACAAAACACGAAATTCCTGAGCAACCACCGCCAGAGTATCTTCCCATTCTCGATGATCAATGCCAGCCGCATGTGTAAAGACAACCAGTGGACGCTCTACAGGTCCAGCGAGCCAGAAGCGCAGCGTACATCCTTCACGAACGATTTCACCTGATGATATCATTTCTCTTTCCTTAACAGAAAAAGCGTTTTCTGAGAGCCCGCTACTGAAGCGCGGGTTCGCGTGCTGAAGCAGCGGGCTCTATCAACTTGCTCAGGCACTGGCTTGAAGTTGGAGGGCGCGGGCGACGATCTGGGCAAGCTCGTGTCGCTGAGCTTCGGCGATGACTTGTTCGAGGGCGCTGAATGCAGCCGTGCGGTCGTTGAGGACGAGGGCGATGTGGGCCTGGGCGAGCTGGCCGCGCAGGCGGGTCTCTACGTCCAGGCTGCTGAGGGCGAGGGCGCGTCGGATATCCATCTGGGCATGGGCGAGCAGGCGGCGCTGAGGCTGGTCGGTACATCCCAACGAGAGGGCCTGAGTGATGCGCAGATTGCCGAGCGCGACGAGCGCTTGACCAATACAGGGATCATTGTGCATCTTGCGCCCAGTATGTAAAGCTCGTTTGATGCACTGAACGGCCTCGCTGAGCTTTCCGCGCTCCTGAACGATGGCGGCCAGGCCGGAGTTCCACTTGCTGATATACTCCAGGTCCTGGAAGCGCTCTTCGAGATCGAGGGCGCTGCGATAGAGCCTTTCGGCCTCCTCAAGATTGCCGGTGGCGGCGGCGAGCTCGGCTTGATTGTAATAGATGAGCGAGATGAGCGGATCGTCGTTAATGTGCTCGGCGAGGTTGAGCGAGCGGCGTAGGGCAGCCTGGGCCTGCACATACTCGGCCTTCTTGAGATAGATGTGACCGATATTCGAGCTCACGTGGGCGATCTGGCGCATCTCGTCGTACTGCTCGTAGAGGGCCAGGGCTTTGCGCTGATGGGCGAGGGCCTGGCTGAGCTGACCCATCGCGACGGCGATACTGCCCATGTGGCGATACGTCCGCCCCAGGTTGACGGGATCGCCCTCTAGAGTACGCTGGATCAGCCCTTTGCAGGACGAGCGACTGGTCTGGGCAATCGGGCTAGCCTGCTTCTGATACGTCTGCTGAGCCTCCAGCAAGACGAGCGCGGCCTCGGCGCTCGTCAGCGCTTGATCATAATGGCCCTCAGCCTGATAGAGATTGCTCTGCGTATAATACAGCCGCCCCCAGGCGGGACCTCCGACCACGCCAGCCACGCGTAGGATATGCTCACCTTCCTGAAAGCACTCCCAGGCGCGGGCAATATTGCCGGTGTAGCGCCACGTCCAGGCGATCTCGTCCCAGAGCAGGGCCTGCACCTGCGCCTCCTGCTGCGAATCGGTGGTCAGGGCTTGATTCTGGCGGCGCAGATCGAGGACGCGTTCGTAGAGTTGGCGCGCCTCGGGATAGTGGCCACGGATGCGCGTACACTCGGCGAGGCGCTCAAGCAGAGAGATAAGCTGCAACTGAGAGTCGGGCGCGAGCGAGTGCTGTAGATAGCTGGCGGCACGCTGATAATAATATGCAGCCTCCGAATAGGCCGAGACCACGTACGCGTTGTTGCCGGCCAGTTCTGCATAGTGCGCGATGCGGGCGGGCGCGGCTCCAGCCTTCTCCAGATGATCCGTCACCGTCGCCGCCACCGACTCCTCGCGTCCATGATAGGTGCTGAGAAACGCATCGGCGGCCCGTTGATGCAGGCGTGCGCGCCTGACCGTCGAGAGATCATTATAGAGATAGTTGACCATGAGCGGATGCCAGAAGTGATAGGTCACACGCGTCCCCGAACCCTCGTCGGTCAGCACGCCCTCTTGCAGCGCCTCTTCCAGCAGTGTCAGAACCGTGTCCTCGTCATCCAGATCACCCCTGGACTCCATAGCGCAGATCAAGGGGAACTCGAAGGAGCCACCCAGCACGGCCGCGCGGCCCAGCAGATTGCGACAATCGGAGCTCAGTCGCTTCATACGATAGCCCATAGCATCCGTCACCGTGCGTGGCAGACTGGGTGGAGTTGTGCGCGCCATCTCTTCAGCGAAGAGGGGGTTGCCAGCCGCGTAGTCTTTAATGTGCCTGACCGTCTCCTCCGGCAGAGGAGAGAAGTTTGTTACCAATTGCTCGATCTGCTCGGTGGTCAGCGGCTCGACCTTGAGGGTCTGAATATTGCGCTCGCGCTGCATATGCGAGACCAATTCGCGCAGAGGATGATGAGGATCGGTCGGTAGGGCACTATCGCGGCAGGTGCTCACAAACATAATCGGATAGCCATACAGATGCCGCACCAGGTAGCCGAGCAGATCGTGGCTGCTACTATCGGCCCACTGAATATCGTCCAGCACGAGCAGCAGAGACGTTGCCTCACTCACCTCCTTGAGCAGATCCACAATCACATCCCACAAGCGCTGGCGCTCCTGTTCAGGTGTCGCCATATAAGAAGGTGCGGCCTTATCGCGCAGCATCTGCGGCATCACCTCCGCCAGCTCAGGTAGAAGCGTCGCCAGCGGCTGCACGCTTTCTGGGTTTAACAGGCTGCTATTCATATTGAGAATTTTGCGCAGAGCCTCCGTCCAGGCGCGATAGGGAATACCGCTCTCCTGCTCATACAAACGGCTCCAGACCACCGCCCATCGACGCTGCTGGGCCTCCCGGCTCACCTCCTCAGCCAGGCGCGTCTTGCCAATACCGGAATCGCCCATCAAGAACAGAAAATGCGGGCGGCGCTGCGTGTCCAGAGGAATGGGCGCACGACCCTTGCCCGTCGAGCGGCCAGCTAGATTCTCCACATCGTAGAGCATCTTCTGCATCAGACCCAGCTCAGAATCGCGTCCAATCAGCGCGCTCTGATGAGGACGCATACTGTTCTCAAGAGAGGGAGCCGAGGCGAAGAGGCGGCGCACACGGGCATCTACGCGCGATGAGGAGGAGGTATCGGCGGCAGAATCGAGGGGAGAGGTGCTTGAAGTGTCAGGTGAAGCGGCTGGAAGCGTAGCGTCTGAAGACGACGACTTTGAGAGGACGGGCAATTCGCGTCCTTCGCGGATCGCATCGAACAGCGCGCGGGTGTCGGGGGCGGGCACAGCTTTATACTCGCGTTGCAACGCTTCCTCGAAACGCTTGTAGGCGTGCAGCGCCTCGATGCGGCGGCGCGAGCGGGCCAGAACGATCACCAGCCGCTGGATCGCAGACTCATTGGTGGGATCTTTAGCCAGCAGCGTATCAAGCACTCTGATCGTCGCCGCAAAATCCTCACGCTGAACACACAGATCGGCCATCTCAAGTTGCAGCTCGATCCAGTCCCGACGCAGTTCTTGGCGACGGGCCACCACCCATTCCGCATCGCGCTCCTCGACCAGGAAATCACCGCGATAGAGCGCAATCGCCTCGCGCAAAGCCTGCTCGCGCTGCTCACCATGCTGAGTGTGATCTGAGCGCAGTCGTCTTCCGCACGCATCAAAGGCATCGGCATCCACCCAGATACGCTCCTGCGGAGCCAGCGCAAGCTCCTCACTATCCATCTGAAAGAGCCAGCTCTCCGTCCCCTGTGATTGAGATGCCGCTTCCTGTCCCTCCTCCACCGTTGGATGCCCTAGCAGCTTGCGCAGCGCATTGGCTGCCTTGTTGAACTGTGCACGCGCGTCTGTATCATCTTCTTCCAGCCAGAGGGCCGCGCGGATCTGTTCGCGGCTAGCTCGGCGGTCGGGGCAGCAGAGCAGATAGCCTAGCAGGGCGCGCACGGGGCGTTGTTGCCAATTGGTATCGATAGAATCGCGGCGGCCGCGACGGGAGCCTTGCTGATTGTGACGTTCGAGACGGAATTGGCCTAGCGTTGAGATGCTGAGGGCGGCCGAGCCAGGATCGACCGGGGAGGCAGGACGCGGAGAGGCGAGAGGAGATGAGGACGGGGCGGAGAGAGTTGCGGTCGTAGCGGCGCTAACTGGCGGAGTAGAGATCGTCTCCATAGACGCCTGCGCCTCGGCTGGCAAATTCTTTCCTATATATGTACGAATCGTCTGTCCATCGACCGTCTGATAGGCATACCAGTACGGGCCATGCCCGATCCCCTCATGACACCGGCGGCAGCGTGGCTTGCCACAATACGTCACCTGCTGGTGATAGGTAATCTTGCTATTCATAGCCCTCACTCCTTCTTAGACGGACCCGAGTAAATAGAGGTAGAGATGGACCTGCTAGAGCGGACCTGCTAAATATATAGACGCCTCGATCCGAATGCCACAAAAAATGTTCCACTACTTCATTGAACTGTTTGCACTCATCGTTTTTACACAGTACCAGATACCACGTCGCAACAACTCCCCGCAATTGTTGTCCTGCCATCTAGAGCCCGCCGCTTTAGCGCGCGAACCCGCGCTTTAGCACGCCGTCTGCCCCATCTGCAAAAAGCAAAACGTAGCTTCTACCTCCACCCCGCAATCAATTCCCAAAGAAAACAGAGAGCGAACTGTTCGGTTTGCCTGGCAAGATGTGTGATGGGCTCGCTTACCGGGTGCCGTGAACGTGGCCCCTACCCACCCCCACCAATCAATTGCCCAACCCTGATCACGCGTTCTTATCTCAACAGCATTTTAATAAGGTATCGTCGCCCGCTCCCACAAGCGACACCTATCCAGGGGGATAGCCTGCTCTTAAGTCTACCTACTCCAGCCCACCTAATCACTAAAGTATCATATAATTTCGCAATCCTCAATTTTTTACCACCCCAGATTCTCCAGTAGTACTATTTGTAACCCAAATGATAGAAGCAAAGCCAGAAACATTCACACCACCGATAGACACGACAACTGTGCTATACATAAATGCTAGCCCAACCGCGAAAATCCGTCTAACGTGAACATCAACGAACTTGCCTCATGTACAGAGATATAGAAAATAAGATGCCCTACAATTTCGCCCACCATAACCCTTTTCTCTTACACCGTCCGTCTGCTATCTTTGAATAGCGAAATGTTTTGCATGGCCCTAAATATATTATACCCAAGATAACAAATAATGGATATACTCCAAGCTAATTGCCCTCCTCCCATATCCCTCTCCACCCACGGGGGAAGCTAATACTTTCTCCCTTCATACCCCTCTCCACCCACCTGGGAAGAGGCGCCAATTCATTGCGCGCAGACCGGCTTATGAACTTTTCTTATTCAATCTGGTATACAACGTGCTGCTTTTTTACCAGATTTAATAAATGAACATCATCAGCCGGAGGGTAATGACCAACAAGCCCATCACTCTCAATGTTCCCCCATTTCCACGATCACCAATTGATCCTTCCACAATAAAAAGACAAATTTGGAACGAAGCGAATTTCATATCAACCTGGGCTCAGGCGAAGTCACTATTCCCTCAAACATAATTGTACATTAAAGCACAGCAAGATGGACAGGTTTCGGGGCGATGCTGAGAGGCTGGCAAGGCATACAGACTACTCCAACTCGTCTGTCGAACTTCAAAGAGATGCTCATAAGTGAAGTTGGGTGGATTTCAGAGCAGGCTATACAGTGCGGAAAGATTACGGACGCAATGCAATGAGCGAGCCTGGGAAGCGAGAGCACGAGGGGTAATGTTCTGTCAAATTTCATGGCATCCCGCTTTTGAGTCTGCCCTTTAGCGCAAGAGGGTGTACGGACTTGATTGGATGGCTCTTGCTGACATGCTCGCCCCTTTGCTCTATCGCGTCCGTTCACCTCGCCTGCTTCCCATGTTCACCCCGAAATCCACCCAACATCACTTATGAAAGTCCCTTTAAAGCTTGACCAAGCTTCCACTGACAGATAGGCAATGAGTCTACTTTTATTGTAGTATAAAGGTTCAGGGGAGTACTAATCCTCAGTGTACTCATGCTACTTTCATATGATCTGAGATAGGCACAATTTATTGTTGTGTTCAGGTAGGGGCCACGTTCACAGTGCCCGGTAGGCCAGCCCGCCGCCATTCTCATCAGGAAAAACTCTCTGTTCGCACTCTGTTTTTCCTTTATTTGAACAGTACCGGGGGCTCGTCCCTGATGAATTGTGGTCTGCACGCTTGAGTGAGGTTTGTGAAGGTGACATTGAGTGCCTTTATTGAACTTGATCAGCGATTCTCGCCGTGAACGGGGCTTGCGCTCAATGAATTGGCGCCTCTGCTGCCGATTTTTTTGCTTCGGTTGAGCCTGGTCGGCACTTCTCCCCGTAAACGGGGTCTGCGCGCAATAAATTGGCACCTCTGCTTCGCAGAGAGAGGTAATGCAATTGGCAGTATAATATTTTGTTGTAATTAGTAGAAGAGAGGAACAATCTGATGGAATATAGGCTGCTTGGTGGCTCTGGTTTAAAGGTTTCGGCGTTGAGTTTTGGGACGGCTACGTTTGGTGGGGGAGATGCTTTTTTTAATGCGTGGGGAAATACGGATGTGGCGGGGGCGAGTCGGCTGGTGGATATTTGTTTGGAGGCGGGGGTGAATCTGTTTGATACTGCGGATGCTTACTCACGAGGTCTATCAGAAGAGATTTTGGGGAAGGCGATTGCGGGTCGGCGCGATGAGTTGCTTATCTCGACGAAGACGACGTTTCGCATGGGCGATGGGCCGAACGAGGTGGGGTCTTCGCGCTATCGGCTGATCCGGTCGTGCGAGGATAGTTTGCGACGGTTGAATACGGACCATATCGATATTTATACGATGCATGGCTTCGATGCGCTGACGCCGGTGGAGGAGACGATGCGGGCACTGGACACACTGGTGCAGAGCGGCAAGGTTCGCTATATCGCGTGCTCCAATTTCTCCGGCTGGCACCTGATGAAGTCGCTCGCCACCGCGCAGGCTCACGGCTGGACGCGCTACGTAGCCCATCAGGCGTTTTACTCCCTGGTCGGGCGCGAGTACGAGTGGGAGCTTATGCCGCTCGCCATCGATCAGCAGGTGGGCACGATCGTCTGGAGTCCGCTGGCTTCGGGTGTGCTGTCGGGCAAGATCCGCCGCAACCAGCCCGCGCCGGAGGGCAGCCGTGTGCAGCAGATCGGCTCGGAAGGATCGCGCGTCCCCGACGAGAAGGTGTACGAGATCGTGGACGCCCTCGACGCCATCGCTGAGGAGACGGGCAAGTCGATCTCGCAGATCGCTCTGAACTGGCTGCTTCAGCGTCCTACGGTTGCGAGCGTGATTGTTGGCGCGCGCAATGAGGAGCAGCTTAAAAGCAATCTAGGCGCGGTGGACTGGAATCTTACGGTTGAGCAGGTCGAAAAGCTCGACAAGGCCAGCGAGATCCCGACTATTTATCCGTACTGGCACCAGCGGCCCTTCGTCGAGCGCAACCCCGTACCCGTCCCTTTTTATAAAGACAGGTAGGATAGAAGCTCTTTTGATGTGCCTTTCTCTTTTTGTCGTATACTGCTTCTAGGAAGGATTGAGTGCGACGTACTGGCAGTGAGTGCTTCGGGGGAAGTTGGTCAGCACTTCTCTGGCTCAAGCCGGTCTGCGCGCGATGAAGTCGGTGCCTCTGCTTCGCAGAAGATCCCGCTAAGCAGAGGACCGCGACGACGTTTGACAGAGCGATCCTGAGTGAAAAGAGAAAGGTATCAGTTATCTATGACTACGACATTTCCCGTTGGCGTGGCTATTTTTGCTCCAACAGCTCAACAGGTGATCGCGGCCATTAAACGCGCGGAGTCGGCGGGCGTTCCGATGGCCTGGGTTCCTTCGTGGCCGGTTGGGCCAGACGGAATGAGCACGGTGACAGTAGCGGCAGTTCAGACCAACGAGATTGGACTTGGCACTGGCATATCCATCGCCTATCCTTGCCACCCCTTGACACGTGCCAATGAGGCACTGGTTCTGGCCGAGTTTGCGCCTCACCGCTTCCGCTTGGGTGTTGGTGCGAGCCATCAGCCGGCGATTGAAGGACAATATGGATTGCCGTTCGGGAAACCCGTAGCACATCTGCGCGAGTATATCACGGTGCTGCGCAGCCTCCTCTGGGAGGGCCATGTCGCGTTCGATGGCGAGTACTATTCCGTCCACGCTGATCTTCCGCCTACGATCTCTCCTCCACGCTTCCCCATCGTGCTGGCCGCCCTGCGCAAAAACATGCTGCGCCTGGCCGGAGAGGCCTCAGATGGCGCAATGCTCATCTGGTCGCCCCTCTCGTATGTCCGCTCTATCGCCCTCCCCGCGATGGAGGAAGGAGCTCGCCAGGCTAAGCGCCCGAGGCCACCCTTAATGGTGAGCGCCCCCATCCTCCTCACCTCAGATTTTGCCACTGTACGCGAAGTTGCCCAGAAGGCATATTCCGTCTACTCATCCTACCCCACATACGCCAGGATGTTCGCGGAGGCGGGCTATCCGCTCACGTCCGATGGCAAGCTCACCGACGAGTTGATCCACGAACTTTTCTTGTATGGAGACGAGGACACGATTCGCAAACGCCTGTACGCCATGCACGATGCCGGCGTTGACGAGATCGTCGCTACTGTCACTCCGCTCAAAGATCCTGCACGCGAAGAAAAGATCTTCCTGGAAATTCTCGCGAGCATTTGATTCAGCATATCTCAACAGCATTAGATCATAAACAGAGGTAACGTTTGTGCGCCCATCTCATCCCAGGACTTCGCCAGAGGCCGAGGAGCGCGGCTACGATGGCCGCTCTCCTGGACTCTGGTGTAGTTCCCGTACCAGCGGAGATGCCAGGCATGTTATTCCCATTATTAGACAGAGCAGCACGGCTGTGCCAAGTGCGAACGGCACGCCGAGTAAGCCCGATAGTACACCGCCAATCATGCTACCAAGTGGATAGCCGGCCGCGTTCAGCGCGCTGCGAGCGCCAAAGATCTGACCACGAACCTGATCAGGAACAAGGCGCTGGATGATTGATTGTTCCAATACGTAGTAGGGTGCGGAGGTTAGCCCTGTGAGGCACATGACCAGAAATGCAAGAGGCAAAGCTCGAATAAAGATCAGAGGAGCGAGTGTTAGCCCGCTCAGCAGGAGAAGATAGGCAAGCATTACACCAGGGCTCCGGCTCCGCATCCAAAACTGACTGATAAAGGCAAGAGCAAGCAGAGAGCCGATGCTAAAAGCTGTCATGAGTAGGCCATATCCCGCTGAACCCGATCCGAGTACTTTTTGACTGTACATCGGCATGACAATCTCTATTAACGCCTGCATGAGGAGAAAGAGCAGTGTCAGGATGGTAAGCAAGAGTACCGGTTTCATGCGAAAAAGGATGCCAAATCCGAGCAAGTTCCTGGAATGCATGTTGACTTGAGTTGAGTCACGCTTCACTCTCTGTACAGCAGGAAGTGTCAGTACCATAGTGCCCATCAATAGAAAGGTCAGTGCATCGATAAGAAGCACAATGGGTGCCTTCAGAAAAATGATGAGAAAGCCGACGATTGCCGGACCGATTAACGTAGCAAAATCCCAGCTAATTGCAGAGAGTGAATTGGCCCGTTCAAGCTCAATGTCAGGAACAATCCTGGGAATGATCAGCCGCAAGCCTACTTCAGTCGCAGGTGAAAGCACGCCTGCACAGAGGGCGAGCGTATAGAGCAGCCAGAGCGGGAGAGCATTGACCAGGTACAGGCAGGGAATTGTCGCGATGATGCAGGCGCGGCCGAAATTGTCTACTGCCATCACGAGTCGTGGTTGATAGCGATCTAATAAGACGCCTATAATCGGGCCTGAGAGCATGGCCGGAAGCTGGAAGCAGAGCACTACAAGGCCAACCGCAACGCCCGAATTCGTCAATTGTAGTACAAACCAGATGAGCGCCACCGTCGTAAGTTGATCACCCATGCGTGAAAGCATCAACCCCAACCATAGACGCAAGAACGCAGAACGAGAGAGCGGCGACTTGACCCGCTCTTCTTGTTGCAAAAGAAGCTTTTTCATGATCAACCTCCTCGTGTTTGATTGACCATCCGACCGCTGCCGAGTACAATGGAAGCAGCCAGATGGCGTAGAGCCGACATGGTAGAGTGGAGATCGCGCGAGTTGCTTACCAGGCGGAAACGCGATCTCTCTCTTTTACGTCCCTTTCACATATGCCTCCAACAGTTCACCTAGACCATCCAATGCCTCCTCGCGCAAGCTATAACGATGATCGTTCATGTTTACGCGAACAATGCCAGCCTGGCGAAGGGCTGTGAGATGGTGCTGCATCGTCGTTTTCGCGACACCAAATTCGTTCGCAATCTCTTGCATCGTGTAGCTGCCGGTTGCCAGCTTCTTCATCACACGCAGGCGCCGTTCATCAGCCAGAGTCTTCAGAAGACGCACTAATCGAGCAGGCGGCATATCTCGATCTGATGTAATGCTTTCGTCCGCGACGGGATATCCGAAGATGCGCGTCTCGGAGCGTTCGCCCACAGCACTCCAGGGACGCAGAATATAGGAAGGAATGAGCACGACCCGGCGAATGCCCGGCTCCGGCACATACTCCCACCCGGTAGCCGTTTCAATCAACGCTTCCACCGACATACTCTCTTCCAGCATCCGCTTTGCCTCAGCATCACGTCTCAGGATGGGTAATATTTGAGATTCCTGCTGGCGAAAAACCTCTTCGTACCAACTTCGAAGAATGTCTATCAGGATACGCTTCGTCGCTTCACTATCAAGAGAGAGCAGCCAGCGCAGCGTTCTCTGCCAATCGACATCACCAGGAAACGACGTCTTGAGCAACTCCTTTTGAGCCGCATGATCTCCCTGTGCGGCCTGAAGAATGATATCAGGTAGAGTCACCCGTCGATGTTCCCGCTCATAGTAACCCAGCAAGTGCAGCCGGATCTCTAGTGGCTCTGTTTGCTCAAAAAAGCGCAGAAATGTAAGAACATCTCGTGGATGAGGACAATCGTAGACCAGACTAAGAAGATGCTCCCACGCCTGATTCGTGTGAAAGTTGAACTGCTCAATGCTCGCCAGTAGATCAGCCGAAGCGAGTTGACGAACACCGTCAAACCACGGCTGGCCTACCTCATAAGTAGCCCGCCTCGCTTGATCACTAAAAACAGAAAGTGCCATCAAGCACTCATGAGCCAGGCTTATCTCGATTTCGAGAGTCAAGCTAGATCGCTGACCTAATCTCCTCTCTCCAGCCATAGTCTTCTCCACCAATAAACGACTATACTCGTCACATACGAAACATTTCGTATGTGACGAGTATAGTCGTTTATTACTACTCTGTCAAGGCGCATTGATCACATATTTTTTAGATACCCATTTCATTCCGCTATCATTTATTAATGAGCATACAGGTTAACAATAATAGACGTGCAAAGATGCATATTGATCATCTTCTATTTTACGATACAATATATTATACTACGACTAATAATAGATTTAATCCTTCATAATTGACAATACGTGATAAAATATTAACACAGGAATTATTAAAACAAGGAAGGGAAAGGGAAATAAATGCAAACACAGTCACCAGATTTTGAGTCGATTAAGCAAACAAATGTCTATGGCGTAGAATATTGGAGCGCCCGCGATCTTATGCCATTGTTAGGCTACGACTATTGGCAGAACTTTGACCGTGTGATTAAAAAGGCGAAGAAGTCTGCTACAGAAGGTGGTCTAGTGCTGACCGATCACTTTAGTGATGTCACTAAGGAGATCGCTACTGGCAAGGGAGCGAAGATGAAAGTCAAGGATTACCTTTTGAGCAAGCGGGCCTGTAAACTCATTGCTCAAAATGGTGATCCTGAGAAGGCTCAAATCGCTGCTGCACAACATTATTTCGCGTTCACCTCTGACTTTTATGATATGCATCAAGCCAGATTGGAACAAGAAAAGCGTCTAGCAGTATGTCTAAAGGTGAGTGAAAGCTACAAACAGCTCGCCGAAGCAGCATTTCTATCCGGCGTTAATACCAAAACATTTGGCATCTTTGTGGATGCGGGATATTTGGGTTTGCATCACCATAGTATGCAGGGATTGAGACAGCATAAAGATATTCCAGAGCGTGAAGACTACTTGGATAATATCACCCGCGAAGAGTTGGCCGCCATCGATTTCAAAAATGTATTGACCGAAGGAAGATTGATAGACGAGCAAGTAATGGGCCTGGAAAACGCCATGCAGAAACACTACTTCGTCGGGAGCGAGGTGCGGAAAACGATTGAAGCTGTTCATGGTCCAATGCCAGAGGACCTTCCTACCGCGCCATCAATTCGTAAGATGGTTGAGGAACATCGGCGTAAAGAGAAGCGCGGCAAGATCACCCATTCGGTTAATAAGCAAGAGCGTTTATTTTAGGTCACGAAATTATAAAACCAGGCTCCAATGGTCGTGATGTAGATGATCAATTTCGTGAAGCCACGAAATTGATCCGAGCAGGCAAAGGTGCCGAGAGGACAGCTTTTAGAGAAAAGGAAATTTAGTCTGCCGCGCTCTGCTGAAGTTCATTAAGAGATGCAAAGTCTACGTCCGTCAGGGCGACAGAGGCGTCCCAGAGGCGTGCAGCCAGTGGCCGATCGTACTCTTTGCGTGCATTCGTATCGATCTTTGGATATCCGCGCATATTGCCCAGATCGCCAGGTCCGACCAGTTCGCCACCCTGAATATTGGGAGAAGTAGCGGCGTAAAGTTGTGGCAGCGTTCCCATATAGCCTGACTGGGCAACAAGGGCTCCAAACCCCATGCCGATACGCTCAAAGGCGGAGCCGGAGGCCTGCACGCTCGTGCTCTGTAGATTGGTATTGGCATAGCCAGGGTGTGCAGCTACGCTGATTGTGTTAGCACCGACGGCGGCGAGGCGGCGCTGCAACTCGTCGCTGAAAAGCAGATTGGCCAACTTGCTCTGTCCATACGCCTCCCAGCGCGAGTACGACTTTGTGCGATTCAAATCATCCATCTGAATCTTGCCCAGCAGGCGCGCGCCACTCGTGGTCGTTATCACTCGACTCTTCGGAGTTGCCAGCAGCAGCGGCAGAAGCAGACCAGTCAGGGCAAAGTGTCCCAGGTAATTCGTGCCAAACTGCATCTCAAAGCCATCCTGCGTCTCGCGGCGCGGAATCGCCATCACACCCGCATTATTGAAGAGCAAATTGAGCTTCTCCCGCCCGCCTAACAAGTCAGATGCAAAGGCGCGTATTGAGGCCAGCGAAGCCAGGTCAAGCTGCCGCACCTCAAGCGAGGCCGAAGGTACACTCGACTTAACGGTAGCCTCAGCCTTGCGAGCACTATCTAGATTGCGGCTAGCCATAATCACATGCGCCCCCTTCGCGGCCAGTGCCCTGGTCGTCTCCAACCCAAGACCACTATTCGCCCCTGTCACCACTACCCGATATCCATGCAAATCTGGCATATCATCGGTAGTCCATTTCCTTACAGCCATTGTTCTTCTCGCTCTTTCTCAATCTATCTTCATTATGGATAGAGTGCATATTCATTCGAGTACGATTAAAAAAACAAAATGCTAACGTGCAATAGCATCTCGGCACGCCTGAGATGTTACCCTCAGTATGTCATCATTCAGAGCAAGTAAGCCAATCGAAGCCAGGTGAGCAAGCCTGATCAGCGCCTCCTGAGACCATCAGACACCGCCTCCACAACATGCTTTGCCAACCGTTCATCCTCCACAGGCGTGGGAAACGTCTTTTGAACTGAACTATCTAGAAGGAGAATCGCCAGCCCATGCACGGTTGACCACATGGTAAGGGCCAGAAGCTGAACATCCCGCTCTCCCTCAATCAGCCCTTCCCGCTGCGCTTCGCGAATGCCGTCAAACAGAACTTCGTAAGCAGCCTCACCCGCCTGCGCAACACGATCATCTCGCTCCATCCCCACCGCATCCAGCCCATGCTGATGCAGCTCCGGCCGAAACATCAGGCGGAACGCGGCCGGATTCTGCAAGGCAAAGTGTACATAGGCCACGCCCTCGGCCAGCAGCTTATCCAGCGTCGTTCCGCTCGCCTCCCCATATGCCCGCCGCAGATCCGCCTCCAAAATCTCAAAATTCTCTATGGCCAGCGCCTCCACCAGCGCAGCCTTATCGGCAAAATGATGATACGGCGCATTATGGCTCACCCCCGCCAGCCGCGCCACCTCCCGCAGCGTAAAACCCGCAATCCCCCGCTCACTCGCCAACTGCAAGGCTGCATCCAACAACGCCCGCCGCAAATCTCCATGATGATACTGCCGATCCCGCTGACCCTTTTGATTCCGCTGCTCCATCTTCCATTCCTTCTCTACATTCTCGCTCTGCTTTGATCTTGACAATGTCCAGATAGTAGTATATCATATCTATATCTTGACAGTGACCAGATAGAGGGAGAATTCTGACGAACTTGTTTGTCTAGAGATTAAAAGGAGATTCATTATGACTACATACACCGGAAAAACTGCTTTGATCACCGGAGCCTCATCAGGCATCGGGGCCGCATTCGCCCGCGCACTCGCGGTGCAGGGAACAAATCTGATCCTTGTTGCTCGCTCGGAGGACAAGCTGCGCGACCTGGCGACGACCCTGGCCGCCCAGCACAACATTCGTGCCGATGTGCTTTCGGCTGATCTCAGCCGTCCTGACGCGGGACAAGAGCTTTTTGTGGCTACGCAGCGGCTCGGCTACCCCGTCGATATGCTAATCAACAACGCAGGCTTCGGCACGCACGGACCCTTCGATAGCATCGACGCCGGGCGTGAGCAGCAGGAGATCATGCTCAACGTCGCCGCGGTGGTGGACCTCACTCATCGCTTCCTCCCTGCCATGCTCGCCCGACGCAGCGGTTCCATCATCAACGTCGCCTCCACCGCCGCCTTCCAGCCCGTCCCCTACATGGCCGTCTATGGTGCGAGCAAGGCATTCGTGCTCTCGTTCAGCGAGGCGTTGTGGGGAGAGTATCGCAGCAAGGGCATTCGCGTGTTAGCCCTCTGCCCAGGCGCGACCAGTACGGACTTCTTCAATGTGGTGGGAACGGAGGATGCGGCAGTGGGCTCAAAGGAGACGCCGGAGAAGGTGGTGCAGGTGGCGTTGCAGGCACTGGAACAAGGTCGCCCATCAGTAATCTCGGGTCGCCAGAACGCCCTGCTAGCCAACTCAGCACGGTTCGTGCCAAGGGGGCTCGTGGCGCGCCTCGGAGAAAGGGTGATGCGGCCACGTGGGCGGACGGCGTAGCGCCCAATCCATATCAAGGGAGGGACACCGGACCCAATGATAATTCTTGACGTTTCCATGCAACCACCCTCTAGAGCCCGCCGCTTCGAGCGGTCGAATCCACGCTTCAGCACTGCATACTCCTGGTTTGCTCAAAACGTCAAGAATCATCATGCAACTAGAAAA